>OLPR01000763.1_pt1 | contig 28475 bp, 20 predicted proteins | sample 1672761 | NCBI WGS metagenome assembly OLPR01 (sample SAMEA3136721, study PRJEB25190) | human gut metagenome | biome: human gut; feature: human-associated habitat; material: faeces | place: Austria | collected 2013 | reverse complement strand
CAGGGTCGGCATCATCGGATTGGGCGGGTTGGGCCAGATCGGCGCCCGCGTGGCCCATCTGCTGGGCGCCGAGGTGCATGTGGCGGAGATCAAGGAGGATATCTGGCCGCTGGCCAAGGAACTGGGTGCGGTGGACGCGCGCCGGTCCATCACGGACTATCCGAAGGGATTCTTCGATGTGATCGTCGACTTCGCCGGATTCGGCGACACCACCGCCGACGCGGTGGACGTGATCAGGCTGGGCGGCGTGGTGGTGCTCGTCGGCATGGGCCGGCTGGAAACCACCATCGATGCCAAGTCGCTCATCGTCAACCAGTGCGATCTGCGCGGATCCAACGGCGGCACGCCCGATGACATCCGAGGCGTCTACGAGCTGATGCGCACCGGCAAGCTCACGCCGGTCACCACGACCGTCTCGTTCGACGAGGTGCCGGAGGCGATCGAACGGCTGGAGCGCGGCGACGTGGTCGGCCGTCTGGTCATCAGCTACGAGTGAGGGATGGAGTCAGCTGGGACAGCGTACTTCGGCTATGCTGTCCCGACCATTCGCCTAGAGGAATGGTTCGTCGGTTCACGCCCTCGCTGGCGGGAGCATGAGCCGACTCACGATCCGGCTCGGTCAGCCTCCGGCAACGGGGCGTGGGCCGGGGGTCATACTGCGTAGGCTGACCAGCGGCCGTGGGTGTGCTGCACTTCGATCGGCATGCCGAACAGGTCGGAGAGTCGCTCGTCGGTCAGGCCATCCTCCAGCGGGCCGGCGTAGACGATGGTGCCGGCGGAGGGATTGCCCATCGCGTCGATGCCGTCGTCGGTGGCGTCCTCGGCACAATCCTCCATATCCGCGTACTTCGCGACCGTCCCGCGATCCACATGAAGACGCCGCGCTATCTGCGCACGCGACAGCCCCTGCCGGTCGAGTCTCCTGATATCTTGCACAATGGGCATCGGTATCGCCATGATCCTTTCCTTCCCGAGCACCGGCCGGCGGCAACCGGCCGAATCCAATTCGAATCGCAACTCGGGAATATACAGGCCGCGGCACCGATGCCTCTCACATCACCGGGAAACGATGACGGCACCGGGGAAAACCATCAGCCCACACTGCGGAAAAACACTGCCGAACCCGCCCAACAAACATTGAAGCAATACATCCATGCCTCCAACCCCATCCGACTGGCAACACCTCACACCACAGCCACCCATCACAAACAGCGAAAGGCCCAATTGTTGTCATGTCCGACACTCACCTTTCTCATTCAACTCACATCGGCAAATGTCATGCACCTATACGCATCTTCGCAAAAAGTTATCGACTTTTTCATGTATATCTGAGAACCACAAAATTCAAACCTCGAAGTAATGCAATAAAAAACTGTAACATGTAGATATGTACAATTGAATATGCCGGCGTAAGATAACAGAACCACACTCATGTATAGAGTCAACATAATGAACGACACCATGTATAAGTTCAAGCATTATGAGGACAATCCATCTCTTCTCCACCAGCATCGACAAGTACGAACAGGACACACAGATCAGTCTGTTCGATACCGCCATCCCTGCGCAAGAGCTCAAGGAGATGTAAGCTTGTTTTGAACTCCAGAGGAAAGGCCTCAGTTGACGTATTCGCAGATCATAGTTTTGGGTAACGGGTTTGATTTGGCACAGCATATCCCGTCGTCTTATTCTGCTTTCTTCCGAGATAGGTACACGAAGTATCGGGAAAGCTTCAAGAAGGCGATTATGCCAAGAGTCACCTATCAAGTGAATGTCGAGGACCCCTGCGTGTGGGACTACCTTTTCATTGCTTGGCATGATACATCGAAAAAACTCGATGATTGGAAAGACGTGGAAAGCGCAATCAAAGAGTGGGTCATCGGGAAAGGCAGCATCAGCCTTAACGATGCTCTAAATTACTGGACCATCCTCTCAGTGAAGCCATCACGTCCTGATGCGGTGGTCAACGCATATCTAAAAATTCAGAAGTATGTTAATGAGCATTCGAGTAACATCGATTTTTCTGTACTTAATTACTTCAACACTTCAGCGGATTTGGATGACGAAGGTTCAGAAGATCCAGTGGAAATTCTCCGGGTGAAACTGCTTGACTTTTTCGCGAAAGAACTTCACGTTATTGAAGACGCCTTCACTCGATACCTGATACGAGTCCAGGGTAATCCCTCATATGATTCTAGCAGCAGAAACATCTATAAAGCAATGGCGGAAACCGGAACTGACATTCCACTTGATGAGCAATCGAACGTCATTCTATCCTTCAACTACACGACTCCGCTGCTTCAGAGCCCGCGAGAAGAGTCCATTTACTATCACCGCAACGTGCATGGTGACGTTGATCGCTTCTCAGATGAAAGCCACGGAGGCTATGATTATCACGTCATATTTGGCATTGATGGCCAGGCTCATATGGATGAGCCTGGCGTCTATCAATTTACAAAAACCGCCAGGGTGTTGAAATTACGGAGACAGTATTTGACAGGGGAAATGGCAGGTCGCTCAATATTCGACGCACAAAGCAATGGCAGCGACATAGCTGAAGTCAAGTTTTTCGGCCATTCCTTGGGAGAAGCTGATTACTCTTACTTCCAGTCGCTATTTGACCAAGGGAACCAGTTTCGAGGATCTCACGCAGGACGAGCTCGACGCGATCGTCGGGGAGATCAACGACACCCCCATGAAACTCCTCGGATACAAAACGCCCAACGAGGTATGGGACGAGGAGATGGCCAAGCTACAATCAAAACAAGCCGACCCGAAACCAGCCGTTGCACTTACAAGTTGAATCCGGGCGTTTTCGTATCTCCAGCAAAGTCGGGTAGGGTGGTCACCGTGCGAGGCAAAAACAGAGTGACGATGGCGGACGTGGCCCATGAGGCCGGTGTTTCGGTAGCCTCGGTGTCTAATTTTCTGAACAAACAGCCATATATGAGCGAGGCGATGGCCGCGCGTATTGCGGAAGCCATCGACAGGCTCGGATACAAAGTCAACTCGTCGGCCAGAAACCTGCGTTCCGGGCGTACCCGGTTGCTCAAGCTGGTTATTCCCGATCTGCGGCAGGTGTACTTCTCCGAACTCGCCGAGGATATTCTGGCCGAGGCCCGGCAACATGGCTACGGCGTCATCGTGGAATCCACCACTAACAATCGTGCCCGCGAGCTGGAAAGCATCGCATCGATGGGCACGCACAGCGCGGACGGGCTCATCTTAAGCCCTCTGATGATGACGGTTGACGATATCGCGGCTTTGGATGGCGATTACCCGCTCGTACTGTTGGGTGAACGTTTGTTCGGCGTCAACGCGCCGCACGTAGTGATTCGCAATCGCGAAGGGGCCGCCGCCGCGACTTATCACCTGCTTGATGCCGGTTGCCGCCGCATCGCCGTAGTCGGTGCCGTGCCCCACCCCGAGCACGATTTCTCGTCGGGCTCCATCCGCACCCACGGATATCGTGAGGCGCTGGCCGCGCGCGGCATCCCCTGTGATGACAGTCTGCTTATCGAAACCCAAGGCTGGGGGAGCGCCGACGGTTTGGCCGCGGTGGACACCATGCTGGAGAGTGGCCTGCAATTCGATGCCGTGTTCGCTTTGAATGACTTGCTGGCGTGGGGCGTGCTGCGTGAACTGCGCGAACGCGGCGTTGCCGTGCCGGATGATGTTCGCGTCATCGGCTTCGATGACGTGGAGGAATCGGCCTACATGGTGCCGTCTCTTTCCACCGTTAACTCCGGCAGGGAAGCCATCGCCCGACTGGCCGTCGAATCCATCATCCAACAGGTCGAATCCGGCAGCCGTGCCCCCGCCCAAACCATCGAGGCCCCCTATAGCCTCTCCCTGCGCGAGTCCTCACCGGCGTTGGCGCGCGCCTGATGAATCCGTGGTTCGAAATATCCGAAGTGAATGACAAGGCCCGTCAATCGTATGGTGATTGACGGGCCCTGGTCGTATTGGACTTGACTGTACTTGGTACGGGCGTGACTCTCCGTCTTTTAGCCGTGGAATTCCACGCTGATCCAGGAGATGGCGGGAAGCGTTGCCGTGCAGGTGCCGGTGGCGTTCATTGCAATGTCGAGCGGTTGCGGCGTGACGGCTTCGGGCGCTTCGGCGGTGTTGGTGCGGTACGGATCGTCCTCATGCAACAGTTGCGCCTTGCTGAGCGCGAGCGTGCCGAGACCGGGCAGGCCGGGCAGCCCGGAAAGGTCGATGGTGAGCGTGTGCGGGGTGTTGGCGTCGCGGTTGACGGCAAGCAGCAGACCGGTGCGGGCCTGTTCATCCCACGTGACTACCGCGTCGATGGCCGGCACGTCGCCATATGCCTCGGTATGGATGGTGGGGGAGCTGATGGCCGGAGTGTAGGCCTGGCCGCGCGCGTGAAGGGCGGCTTCGGCGAACGGGTAGAACGTGGTCTGCCGCCATGCCGGGCCATGTTCCTCGGCCATGATGGGGGCGATGACGTTGACCAGCTGGGCGCGCGAGGCGGAACGCACGCGATCGCAGTGCTTGAGCAGGGTGATCATCAGGGAACCTTCGACCACCGCGTCGGCCGCGGTGTAGATGTCTTCCAGCAAATGCGGAGACTTAGGCCATGGCTCGTGGTGCAAACCCTGCGCGGCCTCCGCCTTCCACTGGTCTTCCTGCTCGTTCCACTTGTCCGAATACCATACGCCCCATTCGTCGAAGGACAGGGCGATGTCTTTGGTGCCGTTGTTGGCTTCTCGCGCCTGATCGGCCGCGTCCGAGACGGTGGCGATGAACTTGGTCATGTCTTCGGAAGAGGCCAGGAAGTCCTGCATGGAGGCGGCGGCCCGGGTTTTATGGCCGCGGTCGAAGTAGTAGGCATGGCAGGAGACGAAGTCGAGATTCTCGTAAGCCTTGGTGAGCACGGTCTTCTCCCACGTGCCGAAGGTCGGCATATAGGCACCCGAGGAACCGCAGGCCACGAGTTCGAGACCGGACTCGGCGAGCTTCATGGCGTGGGCCACCTTATCCACCGCGCCGGCATATTCTTCCGGGCTCATGTGGCCCACCTGCCACGGGCCGTCCATTTCGTTGCCGATGCACCACATCTTGATATCCATCGGCTCCTCGATGCCGTTGGCCACGCGCTGATCCGCCCAAGCGGTGCCGGGCGCGCCGTTGACATACTCGAGCTCGTCGAGCGCGGCTTTCAGCCCCCGGGTGCCCATGTTGACGGCAAGCATGATTTCGGTGCCGGCTTTCTGGCTCCAGCGGTAGAAGTCGTCGATGCCCATCTCGTTGGTTTCGGTGCAATGCCAGGCCAGGTCGCGGCGCATGGGGCGATTCTCGCGTGGACCGATGCCGTCTTCCCAGTTGTAGTTGGATACGAAATTGCCGCCGGGGTAGCGCACGCAGGTGACGCCCAGCTCCTTGACCAGGTCAAGCACGTCTTGGCGGAAGCCGTTTTCGTCGGCGGTGGGATGGCTGGGCTCGTAGATGCCGCCGTAGACGCAGCGGCCCAGATGTTCTACGAATGAGCCGAACAGACGCGGGGGAACGTCGGCTACCGGAGTGGCGTCGGCGTTGAGGGCGATGCTGGCGTCCGGCGTGGTTGCGTTGCCAGTTGTGGAGACGTTACTGGCCGTGGTGCCGGCGGCGGTCGGCGCCGGGCTGCTTTCCTGCTTGTCGGGATGGGTGGTTTCGGCGGAATACTGGCTGTTGTGAGTGGTCATGAGCGGGATGCATCTCCTTCGGTTTGCGGTTAGTCACCATGGTGCGACGTGTCGTGTTTGCGTAAACATAAAACATGTGGTACCGTTTCTTAAAACGATACAAGGCTTGGAACAAAACGCCAAGTCCCGTCGTTTCCCATAACAAGGAAGGAAAGAACGATGAAGTTCGGCAAGAAGACAATTGCCCTGATTGGTGCTGTGGCCATGCTCTCCTCTGTAGCTGCCTGCGGTTCCACTTCTGCCGGGGATGGCGGAAGCACCGGCTCCTCTGATAAGAAGGTCGAGCTGACCGTGTGGTCCTGGGATTCCACACTGCCTCGTACGGTCAAGGGATTCGAGGCCAAGAACCCGAACATTAAGGTGAAGGTGACCAACGCCGGCACCAACAAGGACGAGTACAACGCACTGTCCAACGCCATCGAGGCAGGCTCCGGTGCTCCGGACATCGCCCAGATCGAATACTACGCACTGCCCGAATACGTGATTCGCGGCCACCTCGAGAACCTCTCCGATCTCGGCGCCTCCGATTTCAAGGACTTCTACACCCCGGGCACGTGGTCCTCGGTGAACATCAATGACGGCGTCTACGCCCTGCCGATGGATTCCGGCCCGATGGCCTGGTTCTACAACAAGGGCGTCTTCGACAAGGCCGGCGTCGATCCGACCCAGGTGCGCACGTGGGACGACTTCTACGAGGCCGCCAAGAAGATTCGCGCCGTGGACTCCTACATCACCTCCGATTCCGGTGACGCCGGCTTCTTCGACTCCATGACCTGGCTGGCCGGCGCGACCCCGTTCGAGACCTCCAAGGACGGCGGGACCGTGACCATCAACCTGACCGGTGACAAGAACGTCAAGACCTTCACCGACTTCTGGCAGAAGATGATCGACGAAGATCTCATCGACACCAAGACCGTCGGCTGGACCGACGATTGGAACAAGGGTCTGGATGACGGCTCCATCGCATCCCTGCTGACCGGCGCTTGGATGCCGTACAACCTGCTTTCCGGCGCTCCGAACGGTGACGGCAAGTGGCGCATCGCCCAGATGCCGACCGCAGACGGCTCCGAGACCAACTCCGAGAACGGTGGTTCCTCGCTGGCCATCGTGAAGTCCGACGACAAGGACAAGGTCGCCGCCGCCTACAAGTTCATGGAATACGCCTGCCACGACGCCGAGGGCATCAAGACCCGTGTTGACGGCGGCGCCTTCCCGGCCGACAACGACACCCTCAAGTCCGACGACTTCCTCAACATGACCTCCCTGACCGACTCCGACGGCAAGGCCCACGAGTACTTCGGCGGGCAGAAGTTCAACGAGGAGCTGGCCAAGGCCGCAGCCAATGTGTCCACCGGCTACAAGTTCCTGCCCTTCGAGGTCTACGCTCGCGGCAAGTTCGGCGACTACGCCGGCGATGCCTACACCGGCAAGACCACGCTCTCCGATGCCGTGGCTTCCTGGCAGAAGGACCTGCAGGATTACGCCAAGCAGCAGGGCTACCAGGTGAAGTAACGGCAATCACAGCAGACTTCCTCCTGTGGTTTCTGTAGCGGGAGGTTGCGATAACAGGATCGGGCACTCTTCGGAGCGCCCGATTTTCTTATGCCATGGGAGCAGTGGCGCGCGGATTGCGATACCAAGATGGCGTGTTGCCGAAGAATGTGTATAATAAAAGATGTTATCGCAACCATAGCTACAAAGTGGCGAAACAAAGCCGTTTTGTGACTACTGAACCATAGAGTGATGGTTCACGATAGCATGACGACGAGGAGAGTTGCCATGCTGTTGTGGTGACAATCACTGCAGACCGCCGAAAGGCGATCCAAGGAAGGAGAACAGAACGATGAAGTTCACCGTTGCTAAGAAGGCCATTGCACTTACCGGTGCGGTTGCCATGCTGGGTTCCGTTGCCGCCTGCGGTTCCGACACCGCCAGTGGCAAGCCGGCTCAAGATAAGGACGTTACCGAAATCACCGTGTGGGCTTGGGAGCCCACGCTGACCCAGGTTGCCAAGGACTTCACCAAGAAGACCGGCATCAAGGTCGATCTCAAGAACGTCGGCACCAACACCAAGGAATACACCCAGCTTGATAACGCCATCGAGGCTGGCTCCGGTGCTCCGGACGTCGCTCAGGTTGAGTACTACGCCATCCCGCAGTACGCCATCAAGGGCAACCTGCTGGACATCACCGACAAGACCTCCGGCTACTCCGACTTCTACACCCCTGGCCCGTGGGCTTCCGTGCAGTTCGCCGGCAAGGTCTACGGCCTGCCGATGGATTCCGGCCCAATGGCCTTCTTCTACAACAAGGAGGTCTTCGACAAGGCCGGTGTTGACGCCGAGCAGATCAAGACCTGGGATCAGTACTACGACGCCGCCAAGAAGATTCACGCTCTGGGCGACAACTACTACATCACCTCCGACACCGGTGACGCCGGCTTCTTCGACTCCATGACCTGGCTGGCCGGTGCAAAGCCGTTCCAGACCTCTTCCGATGGTTCCGAAGTCACCGTCAACCTGACCGAGGACAAGGGCGTCAAGACCTTCACCGACTTCTGGCAGAAGCTGCTGGACGAGGGCCTGCTCGACACCAAGACCGCTGGCTGGTCTGAGGACTGGTTCAAGGGCATGGTCGACGGCACCATCGCCTCCCTGTTCACTGGCGCTTGGATGCCTGCCAACCTGGCCAACTCCGCTGCTGACGGCGCTGGCAAGTGGCGTGTGACCCAGATGCCGACCGCTGACGGCTCCACCACCAACTCCGAGAACGGTGGTTCTTCGCTGGCTGTGCTCGCCTCCACCAAGAAGGCTGACGCTGCTTACCAGTTCATCGAGTACGCCAACCACGGCGACGGCGTGGCCACCCGTGTGGCCGGCGGTGCATTCCCGGCTGACAAGGCCTCCATGGAGTCCGACTCCTTCAAGAACACCACCACTGTGAAGAACGCCGATGGCGAGGACGTTGACTACTTCGGTGGTCAGAAGTACAACGAGGTTCTGGCTCAGGCTGCTGAGAACGTGTCCTCCGACTACCAGTTCCTGCCCTACGAGGTCAAGGCCCGCACCATCTTCGGCGACTACCTTGGCAAGTCCTACACCGGCGACCAGAAGCTGACTGACGGTATCGCCGCTTGGCAGAAGGCACTGCAGGATTACGGCAAGGATCAGGGCTTCACCGTGAAGTAAGCCTTGAACCCTCGCTGAGACTGCCTAGCTAATCTCACCTGATACACAAAGCCCCGTGACGAATCCCGTCACGGGGCTTTTACCGTTTTAAGCCCCGCCTAGTACACTCGTCACCATGCGAGTGATCGGACAGCGAATCAAAAGAATGGCAACCATAGCAGTGACTGCCATCCTTTCCGTATCCTTGGCCTCGTGCGGGCAGTCCACCACCGATAACCGCACGGAAATCAGCGTATGGAGCTGGGAACCGAGCATGGGCGAGGTCATCCGCCGTTTCGAAAAAGCCAATCCGGACATCCGCGTGAAATGGACCAACATCTCCGGCTATGGCAATCTCAACACCGCCATTCAGGACGGTTACGGCACGCCGGACGTGGCTCAAATCGAATACTATGCACTGTTGCAGTACGCGGTCTCCGGCCAATTGCTTGATCTGACCGACAAAATCGGCTCGGATTATTCCAACTTCTTTACCCTCGGCACATGGTCGTCCGTGCAGCTCGCCGGCCGTACCTACGGGCTGCCCATGGATTCGGGCCCGATGGGCTTCTTCTACAACGAAGACGTGTTCCGCCAAGCCGGCGTGGACGCCACCAAGATCAAGACTTGGGATGACTACTATGAGGCTGCCAAAAAGCTCAAGGAGATTGGCGTGTACATCGCCGCCGACTCGGGCGATGGCAGCTTTTACGATGCCATGGTCTGGCTCGCCGGCGGCCAGCCGTTCCACACGTCGGCCGACGGCAAAACCGTGACCATCGATTTGGATGAGGATGCCGGCACCCAACGGTTCACCGAATTCTGGCAGAAAATGATCGATGAGGGGCTTGTTGACACCACCTCCGCCACATGGTCCGACCGATGGAAGCGCCGTGTGGGCACCGGTACCATCGCCTCCGTGTTCTCCGGAGCCTGGATGCCGTCGCTGCTGCTGTCCAATGTGCCGGGCGCGGCCGGTCTGTGGCGCGTGGCTCCCATGCCCACCTATGATGGCCAGCCCACCAACGCCGAAAGCGGCGGGTCGGCACTGACCGTACTGCAATTGACCCGTAAGCCGGATGCGGCTTATCGTTTCGTGGACTTTGTGGCGCATGACGCCCAAGGCATTAGCGCGCGTGTGGATGGCGGTGCTTTCCCGGCCGATTATGCCACCCTGAATTCCGCTGATTTTTTGGATAAAACCACGATTACCAATGACCGTGGCATTGAAATCCCGTATTTCGGCGGGCAGAAGTTCAACCGGGTACTGTCGGAGGCCGCCGAGGATGTGTCGGTCGGATACCAGTATCTGCCATTCGAAGTGTATGCGCGCAGTGACTTCAAATCGACGGTGGGCCAGGCATACGAGTGGTCCGGCAGTTTCCACGCCTATCAGCAGCGACAGGAAGCCATTGAGATGGGCATGAAGGACAAGGAAGGCAACCCGCTCGAACCGTTGGAGAAGCCCGGCAAGAAAGTCAGTCTCTCCGACGGCCTGGCCCAATGGCAGAAAGACCTCCGAGAATACGGCTTCAATCAGGGCTTTACGATTAAGTAGGGATTCGGGGTTGGGTCGGAATCGACCGCGCTATACGCGGCCGATTCCTGCATACTACGTCACTTCACATTGCGCGAGTAGATGTGCGCCATGCCCTTGAAAATCAAATCCGGGTCATACACGTCAATCAGCTCGGTGTCATTCTCAAACACTCGACCGAGGCCACCGGTGGTGATCACCTTGAAATCCTCGCCTCCGAGCTCTCTGCGGAACTGACGAATCGTGCGCTCCACACCGCCCAAGAACGTGTAATACAAACCGGCCTGCATGCAGGTCTTGGTGTTGGTGCCCAGAATCGTATCCGGTCGCGTAATTTCCACTTCCGGCAGCTGGGCCGTATCTCCCCACAGAGCGGCCGCACCGGCACGGATGCCGGTGGTGATGACGCCGGAATCGACCACGCCCTTGTCGCTCACGTGCGTGAACGTGGTGGCGGTGCCGAAATCAGCCACCAGCACTGGGCCGCCATACTCGTAATAGGCACCGGCGCAGTCGGCCAGAATATCCGCACCCAGCGATTTCGGATCGTCAACGCGCACGTTCATACCGGTCTTGATGCCCGGTCCCACCACCATCGGATCAATGTCGAGGAATTTGACGATGGACGAACGGAAGGAGTGCATCACTTTCGGCACCACCGAACAGATGATCACATCGTCCACATCGGATGGCTGAAAACCGCTCATTCTCAGGAATTCAGTCAGAAACAGCCCATACTCATCAGACGTATGGTTGGCTTTGGTGGTGATGCGGTAGGTGCCGGCGATGGCATCGCCATCCAAAAAGCCCAGCACGATGTTCGTATTGCCGATATCAACGGCGACCAGCATGATAACCCTCCAGATTCAAGATGGATTTCATGCGCAATTCTACAGTCCCATGGCTATGATGGCCTGCGGTGGTCGACCCAGCGTGGCGGCCAACCGTAGAACACAACATATACAGAGGAAGAACCATGTCTCAAGACAATGGTGCGCACGTCGAAGACGGCGCAACCACAGATGCGAGCCTTGCCTCGCGCGCAAAGAATCCGAAAAAAAGCGGCCCGAAGTGGTGGCTGATCTCACTGATTGCCGTCATCGTGGCAGTGGCGGTCGTCATCGGCGTCACGCTCGCTTTCGGCGGTAAGAAAGATGACAAGTCGGCTTCGTCCAGCAACCAATATGCCGACACCGTGACCATCGGCCTCAAACTGGCCCCCACCAATCTGGACATCCGCAACACCGCCGGCTCCGCGCTTGACCAGATCCTGATCGGCAACGTATACGAAGGCATCGTGGCACGTGACTCCAAGAACCAGGTCGCTCCCGCCATCGCCTCCAGCTGGGAGACGTCCAAGGACGGCCTGACCTACACCTTCCACCTCAATAAGAACATGACCTTCTCCAATGGCGACAAACTTGACGCCGAGGACGTGGCCTGGTCCATCAACGAGCTGATCGCTAAGGGCTACCACGACGCCGACGCGCTCGCCGCCGTCAGCAAGGTGGAGGCCAAGGACGCCGACACCGCGGTGATCACGCTCAAGACGCCGAACTCCAACCTGTTGTGGACCCTGACCGGTCGCGCAGGGCTCGTGTTCGACAAGGACGCCAAGTATGACCTGAAGACGCAGGCCGTCGGCTCCGGCCCCTACACCGTTGCCAAGTTCGTGGAAAACAGCTCGATCACGCTGAAGGCCAATGAGAAGTACTGGGGCAAGAACAAGGCCAAGACGCCCACCGTGGTCGTCAAGTATCTGGCCGACGACAACGCCGCGGTCAATGCGCTGAAGTCCGGTGACGTGCAGGTGCTCGCCCCGATTACCGAGAACCTCGCCGAACCGTTCAAGTCCGATTCCGCCAAGTACACGGTCAAAGCCGGCAACGGCACCGACAAGTTCGTGCTCGGCTTCAACAACGCTTCCGGTTCCAAACTGGCTGACAAGCGCATTCGCCAGGCCATCCGTTACGCCATCAACCACAAGGAGCTCATCGCCTCTCGCGGCGGTGCGGACAAGGCGCTCGGCGGCCCGATCCCGTCTCTCGACCCCGGCTACGAGGATCTGACGAATCTGTACCCGTATGATCAGAACAAGGCCAAGTCGCTCATGGCTGAAGCCGGCTATTCCACCGACAAGCCGCTTCAACTTACGCTGACCTACGCCAACATCTACGGCACCGAGCTCGGAGACCAGCTGCGCTCCCAGCTCAAGCCCATCGGCATCGACCTGAAGGTGAATGTGGTGGAGTTCTCCACGTGGCTGCAGGATGTGTACACCAACCACACCTTCGATATTTCGCTGGTGGACCACAACGAAAGCCACGACTTCGCATCGTGGACCGATCCGACATACTATTTCGGTTACGACAACAAGAATGTGACCAAGCTGTACAACGAGGGTGTTGCCGCCACCTCCGACAAGGAGCGTGATGCCAAGTTCGCCGCGGCCGCCAAGCTTGTCTCCGAGGATGCGCCGGCCGACTGGCTGTTCAACTACCGCATCACCACCGCCACGGCCAAGGGCGTTGAAGGATTCCCCTTCGACCTCAACCAGACCGTTCTGCCCCTCTACAACGTGACCTACACGAAGTAGTTCGTTACAGCAATGAGCTCCCTCAGTGAGGGGGCTCATTGTTAATCCAAGTAAAGTAGGCATTATGCGATTCGTGTTGAAACGGCTGGCGTTATTCGTGGTGGCGTTGTTCGGCCTGTCCGTGGTGGTTTTCGCAGCATTGCGCATTCTGCCTGGCGATGTGGCCTCCGTGATGGCCGGCGTCAACTCGCCGCCTGAGCGTGTGACCCAGCTACGCGAACAACTCGGTCTGGATCGGCCATTGATTGCACAATACTTCGATTGGATGAGTGCGCTGGCCCGTGGTGACTTCGGCACTTCAATCCTGACTGGTCGCTCCGTAACCTCCTTGGTAGGCGCACGTGCGTCCATCACCTTTCCCCTGATTATTCTTGCCCTGCTCATCGCCTTGGTCATCGGCTTGCCGCTGGGCTGTGCGGCGGTACTGGCCCGCAGCGCAACGGTGCGTGCGGTGTTTCATGTACTGGCTATTGTCGGCGGTGCCGTACCTGCGTTGTGGGGCGGTCTGCTGCTGATTCTGTTGTTCGGGCGCGGCGTAGGATTGCTTGATGTGTTTCCCTCGCAAGGGTTCCCGCTGGATGGCTGGGGCGCACCCGGTTCGGCGATATCAGCGTTGGTATTGCCGGCTGTATCGGTCGGCATCATCGTGGGAGCATCGCTTATGCGATACACGCGCGCGGCCTTAGGGGATTTAGCCAGTTCCGGCTACATCGATATGGCACGCTCGTGTGGCATGACGCGCACTCAGGCGGTGTTGCGTGTGGGATTGCGGTTGGCAACCCCGCAGCTGGTGTCTGTTATCGGGCTGACCTTCGCTTCGATGGTCACTGGCGTGATGGTCATCGAAAACCTGTTTGCGTTACCGGGCATCGGCAACGGTCTTGTGACCGACGTGGGCAACCGCGACCTGATTGCCGTGCAAAGCGAGCTGTTCCTGCTGGCCGCGTTCTTTTTGACTGTCGGCCTCGTGGTCGATTTGTTCCACCGCGTGCTCGACCCGCGTCTGAAAACCGCTACCGCCATTACGGAGGTGACCGCATGAGCAATGTTCGTCGTGCGACGACTGGTGGTCGACGGGCTGCCTTCGTCATCGTCCTGCACTCTATGTGGCGTCGTGCCGAGGGCAAATTCGCACTTATCGTGCTCGCTCTGTGGTTGCTCATTGCCATCGTTTCCCTGTTCTGGACCCCGCAATCGCTGTGGGCCACTGATGGCTACCATGTATGGGCCAAGCCGTCCGCCGAGCACTGGCTCGGCACTGACGGCACCGGCGCGGACGTGTTCAGCTGGCTGCTGGCCGGCTCACATACCAATCTTGTGATCGTGCTGCTGACCGTAGTGGCATCTATGGCTTGGGGGCTGCTGCTCATCGCGGCCATGGTGGCACGCAATGCGGCGCTCGCCAGTTCTTCGGTAGTGGTAGTTGATGCGTTGATTTCCGTTCCCACCGTGTTGATTGCGTTGATTCTGGCTGTGCCGTTGGGAGCGTCAATCGCGGTGATTGTGATCGCCTGCGGCTTCGGATATGGGTTGAATCTGGCTCGTGTGGCTCGCCCCGCAGCGTTGCTGGCGGCCCGCTCGTCGTATGTGGAATCGGCCTTGGCCAATGGTGCCAGCGGGTGGCGTGTGCTCATAAGCCATGTTATGCCGAATATTCTGCCGGTATTGGCTGTGCAACTGTCATTGTCGGCGGGCACGGCGGTGTTGGCTGAGTCGGGGCTCACTTATCTCGGTATCGGTGTGCCGTCCGGTGTGCCGAGCTGGGGGCATTCTCTGGCCACTTCGGTCAAACTCATCAACGTGTTCCCATTAACCGTGGTGTGGCCCGGCCTGATCGTCACGGTTGTGGTTGTGGCGCTGAATATTTTTGGTGATGTGCTGCGCGATGCCATCGATCCGGTCACCAACCCCGCATTACGTGAAATAGGAGGCGAACGATGAGCGTCGATGTTCGCGGGTTGAAAATCACGATTGGCGGCAAACCAATCGTCTCTGATGCGGATATGACCATTGCCGACGGTGAACGAGTCGGCTTGATCGGTTCTTCAGGCTCCGGAAAATCTATGATTGCCAAGGCGATGCTGGGGTTGCTGCCCCTGACCGCTGTGACTAATGGGTCGATTGATATGGGCAGCACGGAAATTATCGGAGCTTCCGAACGTGCGCTTGCCGACCTGCGCGGCCGGTATGTGGGTGCGGTGTTCCAGAATCCGGCTGCCTCGCTGAACCCGGTGATGACCGTGGCGCAGCAGATCGCCTTGCCATTGCGGTTGCACTATGATCTGACCAAGGTCGAACGAGCCGACCGAGTGAATGCCTTGTTGAGCAAGGTCGGGCTGGATCTCGATATGGCCGGCAAATACCCGCACGAACTGTCCGGCGGCCAACAGCAGCGCGTGGGCATCGCCACGGCGCTGATCACCTCACCGCGATTCATCATCGCGGACGAACCCACCACCGCACTCGACTCCATCACGCAACGCCAGATCGTGGACCTGCTGACCTCGCTGGTGGACGACGCCGGTGCCTCCATGCTGTTCATCACCCACGATTTCTCCGTACTCGCGCGTGCCACCACCCGCTGCTACGTGCTGGACGCCGGCCGCATCGTCGAATCCGGACCCACCGCCGACCTGCTCGCCGCGCCGACCACACCACAAGCCCAGCGCCTGGTCGCCGCCGCCCAAACCCTCACCCTCCACACCCCCAAGGAGGATTCGCATGAGTAACAGCAGTGTGCCGCTCCTCTCCGCCCACTCCATCACCAAATCCTTCGGCCCGCGCACCGCACGCCACCAAGTCCTCTTCGACGTCTCCGCCGACGTCCACGCCGGCGAATGTCTGGCCGTGATCGGCGGCTCCGGATCCGGCAAATCCACGCTGACCCGCATTATGCTGGGCTTGGAATCCGCGGACTCCGGCAGCGTGGAATACGAGAGCCAATCCATTGTCGGCGGCCGAAAATCGCCGGGATTCGCGGCCCTGCGCCGCGAATCGGGACTGGTGTTCCAGGACCCGTTCTCCTCGCTCGACCCACGTTGGCGAGTCGCCAAATCAGTGGCTGAACCGCTGAGTCTGCAACGGCGTGACCTGAACAACACCGATATCGACGAGCGAGTGGCCGCGGCTCTGACCATGGCAGGCCTTGAACCGGCAGACTTCCTGAACCGGTACCCAATCGACCTGTCCGGCGGCCAGGCGCAGCGCGTGGTCATCGCCCGCGCTATCATCAACGAGCCCAAAGTGATCCTCGCCGATGAGCCGATGAGCGCCATCGACGTGGCCGCGCGCATTCAGATCCTCGACACCTTCGCCGCCATCCGCGCGGCCCGGCCGAGCACCGCCATCATCATGGTCTCCCACGATCTCGGCGTGGTACAGCACATCGCCGACCGCATCCTCGTGCTCCATGACGGGCGTCTCGAAGAGACGGGTTCCACCGCTGAAGTGCTCGGCAACCCCCAATCCGATTACACCCGTCAGCTCATCGAGGCAGCCTCGTTATAGACCTTTTTTGGCTCCCTCTCTGAGGGGAGCTGTCGAATGCAGTGAGGCTGAGGGGAGTTACGGGTGCCGTCGTATTCCCCTCAGTCCGCTTCGCGGCCAGCTCCCCTCAGGGAGGGGAGCCGAGGCCGCCGGCGACACGCGCTTGTCGCGGGTTGTGCTATGGTGTGAGACATGCAGATTATCTCATGTTGTTGTCGCTAACCGACGCCCCTGGGCGAGCGGTCAGTGACGCATAACTTGAGATAGAGCATTCGAATCGCGGCAAATCTGTCGCATGAATTTTCATGAAATCGATGGCACGAGCGTAACCGTGTAACGCGCGAGTCGTGGTTAACATGAAAAACCGATTCACTTTCCGGCTTCACCGTACAGTGAGCGGGGATACTCGATTTCAAACTAAAGCCACAGTCCATTCGTCTGGGAACGTCGGTTCACGAACGCAACGCAGCAAAACCCCACAACCCCAGCAACGAAGGACTTCACATGACCATCCACAACAGCCTCGCAGAACTCATCGGCAACACCCCGCTCGTCAAGCTCAACCACATTCCGCAGGCGGCCGGCGTCAAAGCCACCATCGCCGTCAAAGTCGAATACTTCAACCCCGGTGGATCTTCCAAGGACCGCATTGCCGAACGCATCATCGACGCCGCCGAACAGTCCGGCCAACTGAAGCCCGGCGGCGTGATCGTCGAACCCACCTCCGGCAACACCGGCGTCGGCCTGGCCCTGGTCGCCCAGCAGCGCGGCTACCGCACGATTTTCACCCTGCCGGACAAGGTCTCCGAATCCAAGCGCGCGGTGCTGCGCGCCTACGGTGCCGAAGTCATCGTCACGCCAACCGACGCCGGCCCGGACGACCCGCGCTCCTACTATCAGGTCGCCGAACGACTGGCCAATACGATTCCCGGCGGCTTCCGCCCGAACCAGTACGACAATCCGAACGGCCCGCTGAGCCACTACTACACCACCGGACCTGAGATCTGGGAGGCCACGGACCACAAGGTCACGCACTTCGTGGCCGGCATCGGCACCGGCGGCACCATCTCCGGCACCGGCAAGTACCTCAAGGAAGCCTCCAACGGCGCGGTCAAGGTCATCGGCTCCGACCCGGAAGGCTCCATCTACTCCGCTTCCTCACGCGACGAAGTCCACCAGTACGATATCGAGGGCGTAGGGGAGGACTTCTATCCCAAGGCCTTCGACCGGAACATCACCGACGACATCGTGCGCGTGTCCGACGCCGAAGCCTTTGAAATGACCCGCCGTCTGGCCGGCGAGGAGGCGCTGCTGGTCGGCGGCTCGTCCGGCATGGCCGTGGCCAGCGCCATCAAGTACGCGCTTGCCAATGATTTGGACGAGAACCAGATCGTGGTGGTGCTCGCCCCTGATTCCGGCCGCAGCTACTTGGAGAAGATCTTCAACGACGACTGGATGCGTGCCAACGGCTACGGCGACATCGTGGAGCGCACCAGCAAGCCCTCCCTCGCCGAGCAGTACCTTAACGGAGCTCCCTCTGATGAGGGAGCTGGGGACGGACTCCATAACTAGCTATCAAAAGAATCAATACCAACATCCGCACTAACCAACCGCACCTGTTCTACCTTCGAATACGGAACGATCCCGAAAGGAACCCAATATCATGTCCGCTGAATACAACGCCAAGTTCGCCAACACCGACATCGCCACTCGCGCCATCCACGCCGGCCAGGAGCCCGACCCGACCACCGGTGCGGTCATCACGCCGATCTTCGCCACCTCCACTTTCAAGCAGGATGGCGTGTTGGGCCTCAGGGGAGGCCACGACTACTCCCGCTCCATCAACCCCACTCGCACCAGCTTCGACGAGCAGCTCGCCGCCGTGGAAGGCGGCAAGTACGCGCTGAGCTTCTCCTCGGGCTTGGCCGCCATCGACGTGCTGCTGCGCTCCACCATCAAGCCCGGCGACAACATCCTGCTCGGCAACGATGTGTACGGCGGCACCTACCGCCTGCTCTCCAAGGTGTTCGTGCCGTGGGGTGTGGGCCTCGACGTGGTGAACATCACCGATCTGAAAGCCGTGGAAACCGCATTGGCCTCCAAGCACTACCAGTATGTGTGGGTCGAGACCCCGTCCAACCCGCTGCTCAACATCACCGACATCGCGGCCACCACCGAAGTCGCCCACAAGTACGGCACCAAGGTCGCTGTCGACAACACCTTCGCCTCGCCCGCCCTTCAGCACCCGCTGGCCGATGGCGCCGATGTGGTGGTCTACTCCACCACCAAGTACATCGGCGGCCACTCCGACGTGGTCGGCGGTGCCGTGGTGGTCAACGATGAGGAGACCCGCGAGAAGGTCGCCTTCCTGCAGAACGCCGCCGGCGCAGTGCCCTCCCCGTTCGACTCCTGGCTGGACATCCGCGGCCTGAAGACCCTGGATCTGCGCGTCAAGCGCCACAGTGCCAACGCCCTGAAGGTGGCCGAATGGCTCGAATCCCAGCCCTCTGATGTGATTGAGCGCGTCTGGTACCCGGGCCTCGAGTCCCACCCGGGTCATGAAATCGCCGCCCGCCAGATGCACGGCGGCTTCGGCGGCATCGTCTCCGTGCAGCTCGCGGCCGGCGCCGAGGCGGCCAAGCACTTCGTGGACCACACGCAGATCTTCACACTGGCCGAATCGCTCGGCGGTGTGGAAAGCCTCATCGAGGTGCCCGCCGCCATGACCCACGCCTCCGTGGCCGGCACCACCCTGCAGGTGCCCGCCAATCTGGTGCGTATTTCGGTCGGTATCGAGAACGCCGACGACCTTATCGCCGATCTCAAGCAGGCGTTGGATCGTATCTGACCGTACTGACGGTACTGGTGGCACCGTATTGACGGTGCCACCACGCTTATCGGCGGACTCGCTATCGATTGGTACCTACAAAAAATCCCCGGCCCACAAGGGTCGGGGATTTTCCGTTATCGATTAAACATGGATCGAATCAGCTGGCGTTGCCGCCCTGCCATCCGGTGGCATCCGCACCAGCCGGGCGCAACGCCTGACCGGAAGTCGGTGTGGTGCCATCAACGACCACACGAGTGCCGATGGTGGCAAAGTCGTACATCCACTTGGCATCGGCCACCTGCATGTTGATGCAGCCGTGCGAACCTGGGATACCCTGCTGCACATAGATGGGGTGCTCGCCCCACATGTATGCAGGAACACCGTGCAGAGCCTCGCCGCCGTTATAGTAGGAAACCCACGGCGTGCCTGGCTGGTTGTAGCCTTCGCCAACCATGGTCTGCGATTCGTACTTGAGATACACGTAGAACGTGCCGGTATCGGACAGCATGGAACCATCGGCGGTGGGCTTGCCAGAAGCGATGTTGAACTTCTTGACCACCGTGGTGCCCTGATATGCAGTGGCAGTCTGGTTCGTCAGATCAACATGAACCCACTTATCGCCATTTGCCGTATCGAAGTTATGAGGCACCTCGACCTGCTTGACATCATACGGGCTGTCTTTCACAGCCACAGTGGAATCAGTGGACTGGTTCTGCTCGATGGCGGTAGCCAGACGTTCGGGGGCGTCCCCGGCGCCAGTCACTTCAATACCATCCACGCCGAGTGTCTTATCGGCACCAATTTCCACGCCGCCTTCGTCTTTCGGCGTGATGTAGACCTCGCGTGTCACCTTGGGAACAGTCAGTTCTTTGGTTACGCTGTCACTGGTGACGTACTTGGTGATGGCATCGCGGTCGACTACCAGACTCATGGTGCCTTCCGCCTTATTCACCGTGGGCTTGAGGAATGAGGCAATGGTATCGGCCGGGATGGTGACGCTCTTGTTCACGCCGTTGTCTACGGTCAGTTTGAGGCCAAGCCTGGCATTGGCGTCAAACTGTGTTTGCTGTGCGCTCGCGTCATCAATCGGATTCTTTGCGGTCTGTAGCTTGACCGGCACCGTCGCATTTTCGCCCGGGGTCGCGACGGCCTCCTTGACTGCAGCATTGACAACATTGGTATCCGGGCCCTTGCCGTCCTGACCCGCGGTGTAGTCGAACTGTTTGGTGCTCTTGTTGTAGACAACGGTGGCAATCTGCGCTCGGTCGGCCTCATCGACCAGGCCGGCGGTGACGAATTGTTCGGCAGTCTCTTTGTCCGTGGTGGCGGTCAGAGCGATATGCGGCTGATCGAAAATATTGAGCTTGGCCACGTCGCCGGTCTTCGCGTTCAACAGCGCATCCACGGTTTTATCCGTGTCGACGGTGACGCCAAGGTCCTTCAGCGAGGCTTTGACGCTGTTGCCTTCGGCGGTGAACGTCACCGTGGTGTTATTCAGCCGCTGCTTCACAGTATTCGCAAGTTCTTCGCGGGTCTGGCCCATGACAGAGACATTGCCCAAATGAACACCGGGCGCAGCCTTGTCTTGGAAGTACCAACGTCCGACGAAGAAATAGGCTATTAATGCGGCAAGCAACACTGCAAATATGGTTATGATGGCAATCCGTGCGGCCTTGCCATGTGATTTAGCGGTGGTAGATGCCATAACATGTTCACCCACATAGGCTGTATTATCGGCATGGTTATTGGTGCCATTGTCACTTTGCTGTGGTGTGGCGGTACCTGAATCCGCGGCTGCGAACAGCCCATCGGTGGCCACAGGCTGCAGCACCGCCGTCTCCTGATCGTCAGGAGAGGAGAAGGAAAATGTATCGTTGGCCATCAAAATGCCCCGTCTTAGTTCTCTCAAAGCGGCATATCGTGCGATATGCCGGGAATAACGTTCCTTGACGCATAATAATACGGAAGGGCTACGTACATCGTTGCGAGGTATTCCGTTATACGCTGAAATCCAGCCGCGGTCGGCCTACACTGGTCGTTTATGACAGCACATCAGGCGGCGCTGGAGGCGCTCACACGATACTTCGGCTATGACTCGTTTAGGCCCGGACAGCAAGGAATTGTCGAGGCTTTGCTTGCCGGACGCGATGTCTTGGGCGTGATGCCCACCGGCGCAGGCAAGTCCGTGTGCTACCAGATTCCCGCCGCGCTCAGCCCGGGTATGACTTTGGTCATATCTCCCTTGATTTCCCTGATGCGCGACCAGGTCGATGCGCTGAACGACCTCGGTCTGCCGGCCGCGTTCATCAATACCACTCAAACTCCCGACGAGCAGGCGATGGTGTTCGCCCAAGCCGCCGCCGGGCAGATCAAACTGCTGTACGTGGCCCCGGAACGCTTGGAAACCGGGCGATTCCGCGACTTTGCCGCCCGTACGCCGATTTCGCTGATCGCCGTGGACGAAGCCCACTGCGTCTCCCAGTGGGGTCAGGACTTCCGCTCGTCGTACTTAGGTATCGGCGATTTCATCGCCGGGCTGCCGCAGCGTCCACCGGTGGGTGCGTTCACCGCCACCGCCACCGAACGGGTGCGCCGGGACATCGTGGGACTGCTGGGATTGCGGAATCCGGCCGTCACCGTTACCGGATTCGACCGGCCGAACCTGTATTTTGATGTGGTCAAACTGGAAACCAAATACAAGGCCGCATGGGTGGCGCGGTATGTGGCCGACCATCCGGACGAATCCGGCATCGTCTACTGCGCCACCCGCAAGACCACCGAAGCGCTCACCGACACGCTGAACCAGATGGGGCATCCGGCCGTTGCCTACCATGGCGGCATGTCGCCGGACGCGCGTGAGGCGGCCCAGCGCGACTTCATCACCGACAAGGTGCCGGTGGTCGTGGCCACCAACGCTTTCGGCATGGGCATCGATAAGTCCAACGTGCGTTACGTCATCCACCACAATCTGCCCGAATCCATTGAGGCCTACTATCAGGAGGCCGGCCGCGCGGGCCGTGACGGCGAGCCCAGCCGATGCACGCTGCTGTGGAATGAGTCAGACATCGTCACCCGGCGTCGGTTGCTGGATAACGATTATGAGAACGAACGATTGACTCCCGAAGAGCAGGAAATCGTTCGCCAGTCCAAGCGCCGGCTGCTGGACGGTATGGTCGGCTACTGCCGCACCACCGACTGCCTGCACCGGTATATGACCCGGTATTTCGGTCAGGAATTGTCGCCGAATGCTGGTTCCACGGCGGGTGAAGACATTGCGGCGGACTCTTCGCAGTCCGGCAAATGCGGTGCCTGCTCGAACTGCGAAAGCACGTTCGAGACCATCGACGTGACCCGCGTGGCGCAGGCGATCAGCCGTTGCGTGCATGACGTGGGGCAGCGCGTCGGTTCCGGCAAGATCGTCAAGATCCTGCGCGGTTCGCGGGCACAGGATCTGGCATGGCTGAACCCGGAGCGGATGCCCACCTTCGGCATGCTCAAGGACGTGAACGAGGCTCGCGTGCGCGACGTGTTGAGCCAGATGGCCACGGACGGGTACCTGTCAATCGCCGAAGGGCGTATGCCAATCGTCATGTTCGGTGCGCGGGCGGCCGAAACCGCCGCTCCCGACTTCCACTATGAGATCAAACGGGTGGAACGCAAGTCGGAGGCGGCCGGTTCCGGTCGGAGCGGGGGAGTGGCTGATACTGCCGATTCCGCCAATGTTCCCGGCGATGCGCTGGGCTCGTATATCCCGGACGATGACGAGGAATCGCTGTTCCAGAAGCTACGCGAACTGCGACGCACCATCGCCCAGGAAATCGGCAAGCCGCCGTACATCGTGTTCTCCGACAAGACCTTGCGCGACATGGCCCGCATCAAGCCGGTTACCAACGCGCAATTTCTGGCGGTCAACGGCGTCGGTCAACACAAGCTCGACCTCTACGGCCAGCGCTTCATGCAAGCCATCGCCTCGTTCAATGCCGGGAGTGCGTCATAACAATCTCCTATAGCGAACTGCGGAGTATTTGCGGGCGTTCTTGGGCTGGCTCGACTACGATGACTGTTCGATGCTTCATGACCGAACACTCGGCAAGTAGAAAGGCAACAGCATGGCAGAAGAAACGGCCGAAAAGCCCGTCGTCGAATCATTCCAGCTTGATCACACCAAGGTCAAGGCGCCGTACGTGCGTTACATCGACACCGAAACGGGCCCTCACGGCGACGTGATCTCCAACTATGATCTGCGCCTGACCCAGCCGAACAAGCAGGCCATCCCCACCGGCGGCCTGCACACCATCGAACACACCATCGCCGTGCTGCTGCGCGAACGTATCCCGGGCTACATCGACTGCTCGCCGTTCGGCTGCCGCACCGGCTTCCACCTGCTGACCTGGGGCACCCACCCCACCGAGGAAGTGGCCAAGGCCCTGAAGGAATCGTTGGAGTTCATCGCGTACAAGGCCACGTGGGATGACGTGCCCGCCACCACCGAGAAGAGCTGCGGCAACTATCGCGACCACAGCCTGTTCACCGCCAAGGAATGGGCCAAGCAGATCCTTGAGGAAGGCATCAGCTCCGACCCGTTCGAGCGCAAGGTCGTCTGATCGCAAGCCAATCGGCATGGAAGAACCCCGCCCCCGCATACCACGCGGACGGGGTTTCTTTGTGCCTATGTTTGTGCCTATGGCATGGTAGGTTTGCCGTCAGTTAATCGTTGGCCGCTGCACATCGGTAGCTTGGCATGTTGGAGAGGTGGAAGTGACTCAGTCGAACGCTGCAAACAAGGCGACAGGCCGCCGTTTCCGCCACGCCACCATGCGCGATCTGCCGCAGATGCAGAAAATCTACGCACGCGCACGCGCGTTGATGGCCGCCAACGGCAACCCCACCCAGTGGGGCAACGAATTTCCGCGTGAATCGATGATTGAGGACGACATCGCCAACCAGCGTACGATGCTGCTGGTCGACACCTGCAATGGCCACGAACGCATTCTGGCCCAGTTCGCCCTGTGCCCGGGCGAGGATCCGACCTACGCCAAAATCGACGGCGCCTGGCTGGACAACGACGCCTATGTGACCATCCACCGCATCGCCGCATCCGGTCTGGTGCGCCACGCGGCCCGCGACTGTATCAGGTGGGCCCTGAAGCACTACGGCAACGTGCGCGCCGACACCCACCCCAATAACAAGGCCATGCAGCACGTGCTCGAAAGCTCCGGCTTCGCCCGTTGCGGCCTGATCCAGCTGCTCGACCGGCCGGTCGACACCACCAGAATCGCCTATCAGCGCCACGAGTGGTGAGTGTGGCTGCCGGCTGATGTGCTCGTTTCTGCACCGTCATCGGTTTCTGACGGTAGAATCAGTGTGTGAGAAGAACACGTTGGGTCGGGGGCGTCGTGACGGTGCTTGCGGCTGTCATGCTGTCGTCGTGCGGCGGCGTCCAGTCGAATCCCGGGTAACACACCGTTGCCAATCCATTCACCGCGCAGGTGAATGGAGAAGACATGGCGATGCCTGTCGGCCGATGGAGCCCCATCGGCCGACAGGCATCGAGGAAGTCACCGTGGCCGGCGGAACGCGCGGTCGCCGATTGGGGCGAATGGCTTGTGTGGTTCGCTTTGGTACCAGTAGGCGACCGTGGCCACGTCGTCCTGTCGTTCGAAGTTGCCGGCTTCCTCGGTGCCGATCTGCTGCCATTCGACGCGCAGGTCTCGCTCGAAGTAGATCGGGTCGGGGATGTGCCAACGGTATAGGCCGCGGGTCACGGGGGTGGCAGTGTCCCAGTAGGCGCTTTCGCGTCCGGCGAGGTTCTGCGAGTAGAACGGGAAGCCGAGGTATGGGCCGGTGAAGGTGCGCTCGTGCATGCGGCCGTGTTCGTCGAATTCGGCGAAGCTCCAGGCACCGCCGAAGTAGTCCTCGGCGCCGGTGCTGCACCAGGTGGGGTATTTGCCGTCGCCGTCGATGTAGAACTTGAATTCGCCTTCGCCCCACCAGCGGCTTTCGAGCGCGGTGAGCGCCAGGTAGGTGCCGACGTAGGTGCCGTGTCCTTCGACGCCATCGAGCACCACGTAGTCGTGGGCGAGTTCGGTGACGCGTTGGCGGCGCCACTGCGCGTGGAAGCGCATCGTGTCGGCCGGCAGCCGGTCGTATTCGGTGTAGTCGATTTGGTAGAAGAACGCGGGCACGTCCTCGTTGTGGTCGTTGCGCAGCACGATGCGCGCGTGTTCGAACGGCATGGCGAAGTAGCAGTTGAAGCCCCGGTTCGGGTTGACCATGACGGGAATTGAGTTGATGGTGCAGGACTGGGCGTGTCCGCAGCAGAAGAAGTCGCCGATCGGGCATTGCACCGAGGGGGAGTCCTCGCCGTCCCAGTAGAATTCCAGGATCAGGTTGCGTAGCACGTCGGGGCCGGTGGGGGAGGTGCGGTCGGTTACCGTCATCCAGATGTGACGAATCACGCCGGGGCCCTCGACGTCCATCAATGTCACCGATTCCCCGGACCTCACCGTGCTGATGCAGGGGCTTCCCTTGCGGGAGGGGCCCAACGCGCTGGCCGCCATGGCCGCGCGGCCCTTGCCGCCGTCCGGGTTTTCGGCGTTGATGCAGCGGGTGCGGCCGGGGGTCCTCATGGCCACGGCATCCAAGGCGCCTTGTCCGAGCCCCGGCGCGGGGTTCGCTGTGGTGAATGCGTCGAGCATGATGCTTACTTCCTTTCCTGTCGCAGGCCCGTCCCGCCACGGCGTTTTGTCTGGGGTGAGCCGGGCTGCTGGGGGGGTATTTCACGGCACCGGCGGTGATGCCCTGGGAGAGCTTGCGCTGGGGTAGTGCCCGATATCTTGCGCACTTTGGTCTTCGCCCGTCCCTGTGGCGATGATCGGTTCGCTTCCCGTACAGTCTCACCGAGTCTTGACATGTCGAGGTAGCGGCGCGTCGACCACTCGTTCGACGTGACATAGCGCACGCGTGCGCAGACGAGCATCAACGCGCTGCGTTCGTCGGGGAAGCTGCCGACCATGCGCGTGCGCCGTCTGACCTCGCGGTTGCGGGGGTGACCCTGGCGAGGACGTTGCGTTCGAAGTGCACCATGCACCGCTGGTAGCGGGCATCGCGTTCAAGGTCTCCTTGACGCTCTTGCGGACCATACGGTCCAGGGTGGTCTCCGACATGGCCTCATATCGCAAAAACCGTACGCTGAAAGTAACTCAGCGTACGGTTTTCACGAAAGCAGCCATCGGCTATCGGTCAGCCGATAGACCTCAGTCCTCAGTCCTCAGTCGCAGCGACCTTGGCGTCAGCCCCGGCCTTCTGCTCAAGGCCGAGCTTGGAGCGCTTGCGGCTGTAGCCGAAGTACACGATCAGGCCCAGACCGAACCAGACGGCGAAACGCACCCAGGTCTCCCAGTTGAGACCGGCGATGAGCACGAAGCAGAATACGATGGCCAGAATCGGGGTGACCGGCACGCCCGGCGCGCGGAAGCCGCGGGGCGCATTCGGCTGGGTCTTGCGCATCCATAGAATACCGGCCGACACGATGATGAACGCGGACAGCGTACCGATGTTCACCAGCTCGAACAGCACGTTGATGTTGATGAAGCCGCCGGCGAACGCGGTCAGCAGACCGAAGAACCAGGTGCCCTTGAACGGGGTACGGTACTTCTCGTGCACGTGGCCGAAGAACTTCGGGAACAGGCCGTCACGGCTCATGGCGTAGCAGATACGGGATTGGCCGTACAGCTGCACGAGCATCACCGTGGTCATGCCGATGAGGGCGCCCAGGTTCACGATCACCGCGAGCCAGTTCATGCCGGTCTCCAGAATCACGCCGGCCACCGGGGCGTCGATGTACTTGGCGAACTCCTTGTAGGGCACCACGCCGGTCATGATCAGGGTCATGATGACGTAGAGCACGGTGGAAACGGCCAGGGACAGCAGAATGCCGCGCGGCAGCGTCTTGTTCGGGTTGATGGTCTCCTCAGCGGAAGAGGACACGGCATCGAAGCCGATGAAGCTGAAGAACACGATGGAAGCGGCCGGCACGATGCCGTACGGCTGGGTGGAGCCGGGCTGGAAAGTGTAGATGCCGTACGGGGAGAACGGCTGCCAGTTGGACGGCTTGACATACCACACGGCGCACACGATGAACAGCACGATGATGGCGAGCTTGATGAGCACCATCACGTCATTGGTGCGCTTGGTCTGGTTGATGCCGATGGAGAGCACCCACGTGATGATGAGCACGATGACGAAACCGGGCAGGTTGAAGTAGGTGGTGACGTCCGGGTTGGTGCCGTAGGCGGCGGTCAGCTCGACCGGCAGGTGCAGGCCGAAGCCTTCCAGCAGTTTGTTGAAGTAGCCCGACCAGCCGGCGGACACTGTGGCCGCCTGCAGGGCGTACTCCAGAATCAGATCCCAGCCGATCACGAAGGCGATGAGCTCGCCGAACGCCAGATAGGCATAGGAGTAGGCCGAGCCGGACACCGGGGCCATGGCGGCGAACTCGGCGTAGCACAGACCGGCAAAACCGCAGCAGACGGCGGCCAGCAGGAACGATACGGACAGGGCCGGGCCGGCGGTCAGCGCGCCCTTGCCAGTGAGCACGAAGATACCGGTGCCGATGATCGCGCCGATGCCGAGCATCGTCAGATCGAAGGTGCGCATCGTGCGCTTGAGGGGAGTGGATTCGGCGACAAGCTGATCCACGCTTTTCTTACGAAACAGATCCATGTTCTTCTCTCATGAAATCTAGGATTATGGGGCTGAACCGGACGGATTTCCGGGATCCCGGCACGCCTCAACGCCGGGAATCAAAGGCGGCTTCCGAGAAACCGCATATCGGTCATTAGTGTACGACTGCCGGGCGAAAACAGACGATTGCGACTACACGTCACATTCTCGCGCAACAATAGGTGTCTATGAGCATGAACGCAGCACCTGAAATCGCATTCTCGTCCGAGCAGGGCAAGGCCAACTATGCGGCCGCCCGCCGCCAATACCCCGCACAGGCCATCGTGGACCTCAAAACCATGCGCGACAACATGGCCCACCTGGTCTCCGTGGTCGGCGGGCCCGCTTCCGGCACGGCGGTGATGGGTGTGGTCAAGGCCGACGCCTACGGCCACGGACTGCTGCCCGCCGCCCTGGCCGCGCTCGCC
>OLPR01000759.1_pt1 | contig 28538 bp, 32 predicted proteins | sample 1672761 | NCBI WGS metagenome assembly OLPR01 (sample SAMEA3136721, study PRJEB25190) | human gut metagenome | biome: human gut; feature: human-associated habitat; material: faeces | place: Austria | collected 2013 | reverse complement strand
TCCCAGCATACAGCTTTATTAGGGAAAGGATCGAGCCTTATGAACCTGATTATTCCCCGGGATTATAACCCCGTGCTGAACACGCGGGACACGGAGATCGCCATCAAGCTGGTCAAGGACTTTTTCGAGCGCGAGCTGGCCAAGGCGCTGAACAACGTCTCCACCCAACTGGCGCGCAATCTCTACACGCTGATCCTCGAGCGCAACCGCCTCAAGCACATGCTGGATGGCCTGAGCGAGGGCATCGTGGCCGTGGACAACGAAGGCCGCGTGACCCACACCAATCCCGCGCTGGAGCGGCTGTTCACCCGGCAGAAGCCCATGCTGCATCTGCCCGACCCGCGCATGAAGATCATCCCGGACAAGACCATCTGGGAGGATTTCGACGGCGTGATCCGCACCGGCGAGTCCATGACCCGCACGTTCCAGGCGCGGGAAATGACGCTGCGGCTGACCATTACGCCCACGGTGGACGAAATCGGCGCCATCGCCGGCGCGGTGGGCCTCATCTCGGACATCACCCAGCAGGAACGGCTGGAGCGCACCCGGCGCGAATACGTCTCCAACGTCTCCCACGAGCTGCGCACGCCGCTGACGGCGGTTCGCGCGCTGGTGGAGCCGCTGAAGGACGGCATGGTCACGTCCGAGGCCGACCGCATGCGCTATTACGACATCATCCTCCGGGAGGTCATGCGCCTGTCCCGGCTCATCAACGACCAGCTGGAGCTTTCGCGCCTGCAGAGCGGCACCATTCCCATCGAAAAGACGCGGGTGGCGCTGGACGATCTGGTCTACGACGTGTGCGACCGCTACGCCAATATCGCCATAGAGCGCGGGCTGGAGCTGAAGGTGCTCACCGACTTCTCCGACTGCCCGGCGGTCTGGGCCAACGCCGACCGCGTGGAGCAGATGCTCATCATCCTGCTGGACAACGCCATGAAGTACACCGAGAAGGGCTCGGTCAGCGTGTCGGCCACCTGGGACGAAAAGCGCGTGGTGCTCAGCGTGCAGGACACCGGCATCGGCATCGCCGACGAAGATCTGCCCTATGTGTTCGACCGGTTCTACAAGGTGGACAAGGCCCACAGCGGCAAGGGCAGCGGCCTCGGCCTGTCCATCGCCAGCGAGCTGCTCAAGCGCATGGGCGAGGAGATCTGGGTCACCAGCGAGCAGGGCAAGGGCAGCGAGTTCTCCTTCACCATCGCCCGCTTCGACGCACAGAAGGCGGCCGAGGAGGAATGAGCCCGCGCAGGCGGCATGGGAAGAGCGTTCTCTCCTTTGAGAGGGAGCGTTCTAAACCGACGCCGCGCCGCCTAAGGCGCGTCCTATATTCAGCAGCCGCGTGTTTTTTCGCTGACGGAGGTCATAACATGCTTCCGTCAGCTTCTTTATGGGAAATAATTATCCCCCGGTGAGGCCGGGGGATTTTCATATGCGGGCAAAGCCCTGTGGAATACTGGCCGCGCCCTCGCAGGCGCATATACCGTCAACTGCACAGGATTGTTCCCTACAGCCCTTTTAAGGGCGGCTCCGTTCCCTGCCGCCCCTAAAAGGGCCGTCATCTTTTCCAACCATCGTCAGTCATTCCCCAGGCGGAAGATAAAGATCAGGAAAAGCAAAGAGGCGGATACACGGGATAGAGGATGAGGTACTCCTCGCCGACAGTCTCCGACGAAATGGGCGAAGCGGCCTCTTCCGCCGCCTGAGCAACCATCTTACAGCGCGGATACAGCCTGCGCGCATAGTTTTGAATCAGAAATCCCGCAATTGTGATTTCGCGAACTGGAATCTGCCGGTGCAGATCGCCGAGCAGAAGAGTCGCTCGAAGCAGCACGTGGATAAACCGGGTTTCCGCTTTGCGAGGGTAGACATTTGCGATCGCGAAGCGGTGTATCGGATCTTTGAGGAAGAAGATATGCGAACCGCCTAAAATCCCCATAAATCAAAGGGCACTGAAAAAAGGTGTGCCTTTCGTTTCTTGAAAAACACACCTTTTTCAGTGCCCCTGCGCCGCAGGGCTTTTCGGGCATAATACGGAGAAAAACCTGACGGAAAACTGACAAAAACTGCGGAGAATGACGAGAGGTGGGAAAAGTGAATCACAGACGGTCAAATCCTTTAAATCCACCCGGATAAAAAGAAAAAGTCAGCCATTTCTGACTGACCTTGTGGAGCTGATGACCAGATTCGAACTGGTGACCTCATCCTTACCAATTGCGATTATTGCGCATGACGTACTGAAATTATGCCTTTCATGGTTTGAAGATTTATCCCTCGGACGCTTGATTTTTGTGGAGATTCAGGCGCGAAAGCATCCCGTCCAGCCGTTTGCGCCAGAAGCGGTGGAACCATTCGCTTTTCCCGAAGCATTTCACCAGATGCGGGCTGATTGCGTAATAGCAGCGGATGAACGCGCGGCCGAGCATATGCTTTTTCAGGATTTCATCTCGGAATCGCCGCAGCGTCAGCACCTCGGGCGCGTCGTAGGAGCCATAGACGCAGGTCGCGATATAGCAGCCCTCGCCGCTGCCTGTGCTGGAATTGGATGCAGGGGAGGAGGGGTTGATTGGAGCTGAAAACGGGCTTGGATCGCTGCTTCCAGTCTTGTGCCCGTTCGTGTCATAGCTGGTATAGCCGCCGAAAAAGTTTGGCTCACTACCGCCAACCTTGTGACCGTTTGCGTCGTAATTGGTGTAGCCGCTGAGGAAGCCCGGCTCGCTGCTGCCAACCTTCTTTCCATTCGCGTCGTAATGCGTATAACCGCCGCCGAACAGATTGGGCTCGCTTCGACCGATTTTCCTGCCCTTGCTGTCATAGGTCGTGTATCCGCCGAACAGGTCTGGCTCCGTCCTGCCGGAGCGCTTGCCCTTTTCGTCGTAATTCGTGTATCCGCCGAACGGATTCGGGTCGCTTCTGCCCTTGTTTGCCATCGTCGAGCCCCCTTTGAACAGTCAGTCTGCAAGCAGAATACCTTATGAGAAAATGAGAAAATGGATTCGTCGGTGAGGTTTTATGTCTCCCCCTGTTCATCCGTTGCCCGCTTCCATTCTTCTTCAGTCAGTCCAAGCATATCTTGCAGGAAGCCATTTATTAGCCCGTTGACCGATTTTCCGTGCTGCGTCGCATATGCTTCAATATCGTCTTTGCGTCCCTTTGGAACGCGCACGCGTATATCGTCGTAATTCTTAGCGTTCCAGCGGTCTTTGACGGCGTTTGTTGGTTTCGTCATGTAATCACCTCGACAATAGTATAGCATAGAAATGCAGATGGTACCAGTATGCATTTTGAACAAAAAGGTACCAGTATGTTAGTGAAGATCGTCAATTGAAATCATGGTACCAGTATGTTATACTATACTCACAAGGTTGAGAAAACGCTTCTCAACCGCAATAAAAAGGAGGTTCAAGACCATGGCAACGAACGAACTAATTGCGAAATTGAACGAGCTATCCGAACTCCGCAGAATGGCGGAGGAACTCAACGCTGAAATCGAAGGCGTTCAGGACGCGATCAAGGCGCACATGACTGAAGCAGACACGGACACAATCACCGCAGGAGCGTTCAGGGTTACTTGGAAGGTGGTTACTTCCACGCGCATTGACACCGCCGCGCTGCGAAAAGAGCTGCCCGAGGTCTGGCAGGAGTACGGAAAAACCACGACCACGCGCCGTTTCAGCGTCACGATGGCGAAATAAACGCCGGAGGAACTGTCACATTACTCTCCGGCCATGCCACCCGAAGCACAACCACGAACAACGGGGAGCACGTTCCTATTCTATCACATGAACGGCTCCCCCGCAACAGGAAGGAGCAAAAAATGGATATTTACGAAGAAGTCACCCGTCGAATCGTCGAGCAGATGGAGCAGGGCGAAATCCCTTGGCACAAGCCTTGGATTGCAGGTGGGAGCTGCGTCAGCTACGCAACCGGCAAGCCGTACAGCCTTTTGAATCAGATGCTTCTTGGACAGCCCGGCGAATATCTGACCTTCAGGCAGTGCCAGCAGGCGGGCGGTCATGTCCGTAAGGGCGAGAAGGCGCACATGGTCGTGTTCTGGAAGTGGATCGAGCAGGAAAACGAGGAAACCGGCGAGAAGAAGCAAATCCCGTTTCTGCGCTATTACAGCGTTTTCCACCTCGATCAGTGCGAAGGGATTGCTGCCAGACACGCAAACCCCCTGCCGCAGACGGCCGACACCGACGAAGCCGCCGAGCGCATCATCTCCGCATATCTTCAGAGTTCAGGCGTAAAGCTTAACCACGTCGAAGGCGATCAAGCCTGTTACCGCCCCGCTGACGATTCCGTCACGCTTCCGCTTCGAGCGCAATTCGCCGAAACCGCCGAGTATTACAGCACCGCGTTTCATGAGCTGACCCATTCCACCGGCCACAGCAAGCGCCTGAATCGGCTGGAACAGACCGCGTTCTTCGGTTCGGAAGCGTATTCCAAAGAAGAGCTTATAGCGGAAATCGGAGCCTCGGCGCTGATAAATGCAGCCGGTCTGGAAACGCCGAGCAGCTTCCGCAACAGCGCCGCTTACATTCAGAATTGGCTCCGCGTCCTGAAAAACGACAAGCGCTTCATCGTCAGCGCCTCGGGCAAGGCGGAGAAAGCCGTCCAGATGATCCTGAACCAATAGAATAACAATGATTTTCGAGGCTGGAATCGCCTGTAAACGAAAGGTCGATCTGTCCATCGTTGACAGAACGGCGCGATTTTAGCCTCGAAAACGTATATTACAGCAATGATTTTCAGACCATCAGATTGTCTGCAATTACGTCTGTTTGCTTTTACAGGAGGTCGGTCACATGAAATACGGTTATGCACGATGCAGCACCAGCGAGGACAAGCAGGACATTCAGCGGCAAATTCGCGAACTGAAAGCCTCGGGCGCAGAGCAGGTCATCTTTGAATACGAGCACGGCGATGCGAAGGTCAAGCGCAATTTGGAAATGCTGCTGGACACAGCTCGGGAGGGCGACACGGTCATCACATTGGAGGTCAGTCGCCTGTCACGCTCTATGCAGCAGCTTTGCGAGATCATTGATATTGTTCGTGAAAAGCGCCTGCGCCTGCAGATCGTCGGCTCCATCACTATCGATTGCCGAAACGGTCAGCCTGATCCCATGAGCGAAGCGTTTCTGCAAATGGCAGGCGTATTCAGCCAGCTTGAGCTTGCTATGATTCGCGCACGTGTGAAATCCGGCATGGCAAATGCGAAAACAAAGGGCAAGCAGGTCGGACGTCGCCCAACAACCAAAGCGGACATTCCAGCGCTGTTTTACAGGCATTACCCGACCTATGCCTCGGGCAAAATGAACGTCAGCGAGCTGGCAAGGGTGTGCGGCTTGAGTCGACCGACGGTGTATAAGTATCTACGCCTAGTGAAATAAAAATGCAGGATACCATGTCTGCCACCCATGATATCCTGATTGTTTTCAATTAGCCCTTCGGCGGATATGGATCGTTTCCGTAGGATTCCTTAGCGCGTATGCGCCCATCTGTTCCGTGTGTAATCCGTTCGGAGTGCTGATTGATTGCAATGGTTCGAGCAATCTCCATCGCTTCCTTTTGTGTTGAAGTGCGAACGGTAGCACGACTGTTACCTGCACCCTTTACCTGCCAGCCTCCTTGAGGATGAGGAGTGACGTGTTGATTTTTGCCCACAAAAATTCCTCCTTATTCACGCGGCAGATCTAGCAAATTATCCTGTCGGCTATTGTTCGGGGAAGAGCGAACGTATTTCTCGCCGAGGTAGCTGGTAGCGGGAATGAGGTCGGGATAGGGGAAAATATTGACTTCGATCGAGCCTGGATGCTGCTTAAGGTAGTCATGAAGAGCCTCTTTCTTATAATATCCAGGGGCCTGACAGCCTTCGATCCAGATGGAGTCAATCTCCGTGAGTTCCTGAGAGTTCTTGCAGCCCTGCCGCATCTTGATTTTTGTTGCCTTCATAATAGCAGATTCCTTTCTTTGATCCTGTGAAGTTAATTATAACTTAACAAGCGCCAGAAAAAACTTCATTCACAGGGTCGGCTTTACACAAACCGACTTGTATCAAGTACGCAGGTCTGGTATTATAAACTCGTCTGTGCAACACGGTTCGAGACCTTTGGGCTTGAGACTGTGAGACGAAGTATGCAGTACCTCCTGTGTGGCAGCCGGAGGTGCTGTTTTCATTTGCTTGGAAAGCATGGCCATTATACCATGTTTCGTATTGAAAATCAAGATATAGTGATGCACTTGTACGGATAACACTACATCTTGTTACACAGAGCATTACTTGATCTGATCCAGTAAATCAAACAAGGTTGGCTCTGAGGCTTTCTCTTCTTCGGTACGAACACTGATGAAAGCTTGCAATCGGCGCCCCATCTTCTGGTTGATCAAAAGGGCCGTCTTCAAATCTTTCACTTCTGCTTGATCGGCAGAGGCGAGAAGCATTTTCATCGCAGTCATATATCGCTTCATTAAAACAGGAAACGGAGTGCACTCAAAGATATCTCTATACTCTCTAGCTTTGTTGCGTTTTCCTTCGCTTCTTGCTACAATTTCTTCGGCTTTCGCAGCTGTATCCATTATCATCTTCTTGGTGGTATCGTTCAGGGATTCTTCAAAGAAGAACTCTGGTCCAATTCCATAGTACAGAGACAATTTTTCTTGATTGGCAGAGGATGGAGTGGACTTTCCAAGCTCCCAATTGGCAACGGTCACTCGATTTACCCCTATGGCAGAAGCGATTTCTTCCTGAGTTGCATCGTACATCTCGCGAATTTCCTTCAGATTGTTCATAACATCACCGCCCTGATTACATTATACGACTTAAGACTGCAAAATGCAATGCTATTTTGTAGTGCATATACAATTTAACATACGTTACGGCGACAATGGGAAAACTCGACAGACTCTAGTTGCCTAAGAATTTGTATGAATTTTGAGCGACGTTGATCTGGTATTCGCCTTTTGCGAAGCCCGTTCTTCAGATGTTTTTCAGATCAGATATGGAAGTGCATTCTGAAGAGAGATTAGTTATGGAAGGCAGAATGGCAGCGTCAGCCAATCCAATTGGTCCAATTAATTTCTTTTCTGCAGCTGTACGACATATCGCAAATGCCAAGCTCTAGGTGTAGTGCACCAATTTGCTGTATCTTCAAAAATGTAGCATGTTGCTTGCGGTTAACCTCACTACGATATCAGGAAACGTAATGCTTGTGGTGTGGCTAAAAGGAATCTGTTTCAAAATGGCAATTATCGAACTATGCCGCCAGAGAAAGCAACTTTGAAAAATTAATCATCATTGAGAAGCATCTGGTGGGAATGTCTATGTGGCACGTGGATGGTATAAATACCTTGCATTGCTGGAATGAAAAACAGAGAAAAGCTGTGGCATCGCATTACCACAGCTTTTAAAAAAGGGCATACCTATGAATCACATAATATCCTATTCTGATTATCAAGCTACGTCTTCGGCAGAAATAATTTTCCGCTATACAGGCCTTCGCAAGCCTTTTGTCGTTTCCCGCCAGCCCGTGAAGGCTAACTGTCCGACCTGTTATCAAGTCGTATGCGGTAGGTGACAAGCCGATAATCTAATTATATGCGAACCGTGAGTTTTGTCAAGGTGTGTGAGCTTTGAGCGTATCACTTTATCGTAGCATAATCAGTTTTTGATCTTCATTGTAAACCAGAGAACATTGAGCTTACTCGATTCCATATATGTATACTCGATGCCATCTTCGGTCACAATTTCTCCGCTTCCACAAATTCTCTTGAATTCATTGACGAGTGATTTTCCGCTCAAGTCAGGATGAATAACGCCAAAGGCGTAGAGACAAGCATACAAGTGATTCTGACCATTTTTCTTAATATTGCGCCCATCAAAGCTAATGCTGGTGACGTGACCTAAAGAATCTGTCTCAAATGCAAAGCTAGCGTCTATTGATCCATAACCATATACATTGTAGCTACCGTTTTCCTCGGCAATTCGAAAATTCTTTTCAGAAGTCTCAAAGAAACGGCTAATAAATTCATCGATAGTAAAGCCGAAGTGGGTTGCTAAAGCGTTGTCCGAATATAGAAGCTCCTGTGTATCCACATCAGCAATTCCTGTTACGCTCAAACCGTTTCTTTCCTGAAAGTCACGAACTGCAAATTCAGTCTTTTTGCCATAGCTGCCATCGACAGTACCGACAGAAAAGCCTAGTTCATTTAACCGCTCTTGCAAGCGGACAACTTTATCCCCGCTGCAACCGCGAGCTAGCTCTTCAATTGTGTCTGCTGCAGTATCTCCAGTTAGAGACATCTCATACGCTCCAACCGCTTTCCAATTAAACGCAAAGCCAGTATCTGTGAATTGAAGGAGTTCATCTCCTCCTAGCCAAGAATAATCATAAACGTCTAGCATGGCCAGCAGATACCCAACGGTTTGAGGAGTTAAACCAATTTCATCAACAAACTCGCTGATATCGCTGACTTCAATTGCTATGCTTTTGGGCTCAATAGTACCGCTCACGCTGCTCATCGTTTGGAACTTGCGCATCAAAGCACTGAGCTTATCGTCATCCGCATCAACAACGTATTCCAGAAACTGATCGGTCTTTTGCAGCAGTTCTTCATCCGAGAAGTCGTCAAAATCGCCATATAGCAGAACGCAATCATCTTCCACGGCGGATCGGTCGTTTTTAGACAAAGCTGTTTTGAGGTTCTCGGCTAGCATATGCAATTCTTGATACTTGACATCACCATCACCTTCAGCATTAATCGCTTCATAATATGCCTCTTGAACGGCTTTCACTGTAGTTGGAACATCAGTTTCAGCGAAACACGTTCCTGCAAGAGCGTACACGAGTACCAGCACCAGAATCAATCCACGTTTCATCCTAATCCCTCCTATTTCATCAGATGCATTCATCATCCTGAACCCATTATACCCCGTGTACGGATTAATGTCAATTAAACTATACAGCTAATGATAATTTAATATCATTGATGGTAGCGTAAAATATCATTCGGGAGGGATGATATGATCTGTGACAGAATCAAAGAACTTCGTGAAAAGGCAGGCTATTCGCAGGCGCAGCTCGCAAAGAGGTTAGATGTCACTCGCTCTAGCGTAAACGCTTGGGAAATGGGATTGTCTACTCCGACTACGCAATATATCGTGGCTATGTGTAAACTTTTTCATGTAACTTCGGACTATATGCTGGACATAGAGTCGGGTTTAACCTTTTCGTTGGGCGGATACTCTGAGGATGAAATTGCTCTTATTTTCAATATGCTAAAGTATTTCGATAAACAGCATTCATAAATCGGGCAGAGCATCACATGATGCCCTGCCGCTTTACTTTGTTCTGGAAAGATAGATCGTTAGGCAGGGTGCATTTTCGACATATGGCAAACTTTTTTGAAACGTAAAATTAACATACGAGCATTTCTGCAGTTTTCGAGCGAAAATATCGTCAAACGGTTCGGTGCTTTTCTCGTCTCCGTTCACATCGAAATCGTCAATGATTCGTTGCTGGTTTTGCTCGGCGGGTTCGTAAAATGGATCGTTGTTGAAATGACACTTGCGAATGGACATAATGCATATTGTTTAATTCTTGTTATATATAAATTTCCTATGCGCTATTGACATAATTAATATTCTGTGATATTCTGTGTTCCTGCGCCAATTTCAGAGGCTTCTTCTGGAGGCGCAATCAAAATTACAAGGAGGATTCTGAATATGACAGAACAAAATTCTGAACCAGCACTAACGCATTCAAAGCCATTTCTCAGCGAGATCCTTGAAGTCGATCAATTCCGGCGAGGTCAAGCCAATATTATTGTTGCCCATTGTCATAGCGGCAAAACGTATGCAAATGCAAAAATCATATCCGCCCATGCGACTGCTCCAGAATATGTGCTGTGCCTCATCGATACGAAGGCAGGCAAACAGACCATGATCACTCGAGAAGAGGCAACCGCCTATCGAAGAAGCTGGCTGGAGGAGATTCGGGGAGACTGGTGGGGGAGCGTTCCGGACGAGGAGCGCCTTCGCGTCATGACCTATCACCAATTTGGTTTGGAAATTCAAAAACAGCCGCTTTTCTTTCAGAATATTCAGCTTATTATCTGCGACGAGATGCACAACCTCATCAAATACATGGGAATGGAGCACTCGAAAAACAGGAACCGCCCAGAAGAAGAGAGAATCGAAACGAATTATCCATGCCGTATGGCGCTGGACACGCTTGCACGGCTTGCAGGAAGTCCATCCGGGCCAATGATCGTCATCATGTCTGCAACGATTAACCCCGTTTCCGTCGCGTTAGACCGCAGGAATGCTCCATGCACTTATTTCGATTACACCGATAAAGTACGCTGCGATATTACCCGAAACCGATTCTATTACGCCCATTTTGAAGACGTTCTCCAGCAGCTTCCTTTCGATACCCGTGCGATTATTTACACGCCACAGATTACGCAGATGCTGAAATTTGCCAAGCTCGCCGACGACGGCTGGCGCAATATCTGCTGCCTATGGGGACTTAACAACCCAAACCATGAAATGAACGACGAACAAAAGCGTGTGCGCGACGTGATCTTGCGAAGCGAGCGCATTCCGCCCGAGATCGATCTGCTATTCATCAATGCCGCCTATGAAACCTCCATCAACATCCGCAACGAAGATTTTAATACGGTCATCGTTCACGACGGAAACCCCGACGTGCAGGTGCAGGTTCGCGGACGGCTGCGCCATGACATCGACGCGCTTTATATTTATGATTCAAACCATGTCAACATTGCGCAGTATTTTCCAGCTGAATACTATGACCGCTGCCTGTTCCGCGAGGAAATCGAAGAAATTGTCTCGGGAATGAATCTGTACAATGAAAAGGGACGGCAGTTAAAATGGACTTCAATTTACAGACTGCTCCAGAGCGACGGCGTGACCGTCAGCAAGCAAAAGAAAAACGGAAGGCAATGCTGGGTGCTCTATCCTGTTCAGGGGGTGATGTAATATGGGACGAAAGAAATTATGGATTGATTACGAGGAAGATTGTAAGCGGTACAGCATCGAAGTGCCGGAAGAGTGTCCCGTGTTTCAGGTGCACCGATTCAACACGGGCATAGATTTCAAAGCCAACGCACAAGCCCGCAAAACGCTTTCACCAAACGCTTATATGCTCTATATGCTGCTCGTCACACGCTATCCCAACCGGGTGTGGGAGCTGTCTCCATTGTTTCTTTTCGAGAATACGCCCCTGCTCCCCGAAGCAATAGTGCCTGCGCTTCAGGAACTTGCGGAAAAGGGCTATTGGACGCAGGGGGAAATTTCGATGGCTGGTCATACCTACCGCAGCAATTCATTCCATATCTGGGAATCGCCCGAGATGAATCAATCGTAAGCCTATGCCGCTCTTCGAGCGTCAAAAAAAGATTTGCACGAAAAATTTTCGCGCAAAAACGCTCTCCCAATTCTGCGAATTGGTTGAGCTGTTTGTGATTTCATCTTCTTCCAGAATTGTGGGTACTCTATATAAAGGTCCCCACAAAACTGGGAGGTATTTTACCGAGGAGGAAAAAATGTACACGAGAAAAATATCCAGAGCATATGTACGCCTTGAAAGCCCTGCCGAAAGATCGTTCAGGCGGCTTCCAAAGCACGTTCAGGCCAGCTATATCCATCAGGCGCAGTCCATGGGCGCTGACCCGATCTCCGTCTATCTGCAAAGCCGGAAGCCTGCGCTTGACAGCTCCGCTCCGTCTGCTGTATCCTATGTGCAGAACCTTGAAAACGGCATAATGGAGGTACGACATGCGCCCGAGGAGGGTGCAGAAATGGCGAGAGAACGGATTCGCCGAAGAGTAGTAATCAATGGCAAACAGCAATGGATAACGGGACTGACCGAACAGGAATACGCAGAAAATTTGTTCGATGCAATGAGCGGAAATGCGAAAGCGGCATCAGCGCAGAAGCACAATTTCCAAGAATATGCGTCCGGCTGGTTTGAAACCTATTCCAAGCCGAATGTGGAGACCACGACGGCGCTGACCTATGAACGGCAGCTGCGGCGGCATATTTACCCGATATTGGGGGAGAAGTGCATCGAGGACATCGAGGTCGGCGATATTCAGCGGTTGTTTAATGAAATGGACGGAGCAAAAACGACCAAGGACAAGGCGCGAATCGTGTTGAACATGGTGCTCGATTTTGCGGTTGAGGACGGCATTATCAGCAGAAACCCTGCCAAATCCAAGCGCCTCAAGGTGACGGGAAAGCAAAGCGGCGAGACGGAGCCGTATACGCGCGAACAAATGTGCTTCCTTGCACAGCGGATTCCGATGGTTCGAAATGAAATGGACAGAACGTATCTGGCAATTCAGATGGCACATCCGATGCGGCTGGAAGAGGTGCTGGGGCTGAAGTGGAGCGACGTTGATCTGGAAAACGGACTGTTCCATATCCGGCGCGCGGTGACGCATCCCGACAGGAATCAGCCGGAAGTGAAGGAAACCAAGACGGACGCAAGCCGAAGAAGTCTGGCGATTGTTCCAAGCGTGGCGGCAATGCTGAAACCCGGCGACGCAGATCACTTTGTGGTGGGCGGCGAAATGCCTCTGAGTTATACGCAGGTTCGAAGCATGTGCAGGCGGATTCAGAAGGATACGGGCTTCGAAGAGAGCGTCACGCCGATTCGATTCCGAACGACGGTTCTGACGGACATTTACGATCAGACGAAGGACATCAAGCAGGCGCAGGCTGCGGCGGGGCATACCACGTCGGCCATGACGCTGAAGCATTACGTCAAGGGACGTGGCGACAGCCATACCTCGGCAGCGGTAATTGCCGACGCATATGGAATGTAGCTGAAAGCGCGTGACAGCTCATGTGACAGCCGTCAAAGCCGAAAACCCCTGTGCCATGGGGCTTCTGAGGCTTTTTCTGCGGATGTATGTGACAATTTGAGTGACAAAATCCGGAAAAACAGACAATGAGGTCATGAAAATGCAGGACTGTGCGCGCAAATCCTGCATTCTCGTTCGAAATAAAAGAAAAGAACCCGCATTTCTGCAGGTTCTTGTGGAGCTGATGACCAGATTCGAACTGGTGACCTCATCCTTACCAAGGATGCGCTCTACCGACTGAGCTACATCAGCGCGTGTCCTTTCGTTCAACGCAAGATAGATTATACTACACAGGCAGCAGAAAAGCAAGTGTCTTTTCAAATCTTAACAAAAATCTTTTCGGCGGGTGCGTATTGTGCGGAATGGGGAAAAATGGTATAATGATCGCAACTATTTTGAATTGTGGAGGAATGCAAATGAATCTGAAAGACTGCCTGAATCAGGATCTGACGCGCTATGAATCGATTCCGTTCTGGAGCTGGAACGACGAGCTGGAGCCGGACGAACTGCGCCGGCAGATCCGTGCGATGAAAAAAGCGGGCATCGGCGGTTTTTTCATGCACGCGCGCGGCGGGCTGACGACGGAATATCTGGGCGAAAAGTGGTTTGAGGCGACCGAAGCGTGCATCGACGAAGCGAAAAAACAGGGCATGGATGCGTGGTGCTACGATGAAAACGGCTGGCCGAGCGGATTTGCGGGCATGAAGCTGCTCGAAGATCCGGCGAACTGGGTGCACTACGTGACGTGCGAAAAGAAGGGTGCATTCGATGAATCCGCGCTGGCGGTCTATGTGATGGACGGCGAGAAGCTCGTTCGCGTGCGCGAAAATACGGGCGTAAAGGAATACATTGCGCTGTACGACCGGACGAATTCTTCCGTAGTCGACATCCTGAATCCCGAAATCGTAAAAAAATTCCTGAACGAAACGCATGAGAAGTACTTTGCGCGATTCGGTGCGGATTTCGGCAAGACGATGAAGGGCTTTTTTACGGACGAGCCCCAGTATTTCCGATGGGATACGGCGTATACGCCGGTGATTCTGAAGGCGTATGCGGAAAGGTATGGCTGCGATTTGCTGGATGTGCTGGGCGCACTGTTCGTGGACTGCGAGGGTGCGAAGGCGGTTCGTCATCATTATTGGAAGCTGATGAACGAGCTGTACACGATCAATTTCGCAAAACAGATTCACGACTGGTGCGAGGCGCATAACTGCCAGCTGACGGGACATACCATTCAGGAAAACGATCTGTTCGGACAGATGATCTGCTCGGCGGGCGTGATGCCCTTCTATAAATACGAGCACAAGCCGGGCGTAGACTGGCTCGGCCGCCCGACGAGCGTCGAGCTTTGCCCGCGGCAGTGTTCGTCGGTCGCGCAGCAGTATGGAAAGAATCAGGTGCTTACGGAGACGTTTGCGTGTGCGGGCTGGGATGTTACGCCGCGTGAGCTGAAGCGGATTGCGGAATGGCAGTATGTCAACGGCGTGAATCAGATGTGCCAGCATCTGTATCCCTATTCGATTCGCGGTCAGCGCAAGCGCGATTATCCGGCGTTCTATTCCGAGCACAATTCATGGACGAAGGGCGAGGATTTCAAGCATTTCAACGATTACTTCACGGTTCTGGGCTATATGCTCGCCGAGAGCGAAGAAATCGCGCCCGTTGCGGTGATTCACCCGATGCATTCGGCGTATCTGACATTCAAGCGCAACGATCCGCACAGCGTGGACAAACTGAACAGCAGGTTCTTCGAGCTGATCGAGACGCTTGGCCGCGCGAACATCGGGCACCATTACATCGATGAAACACTGTTTGCCGAGGATGGGCGCGTCGACGGCGCAAAGCTGATCATGGGCAAATGCGCGTATTCCGCAGTTGTGGTTCCGGAAATGGAGAGCCTGGACGCGAATACCGCAAAGGCACTGGAAGCGTTCGTTCAGAACGGCGGCAAGCTCTATCTTCAGGGGAAGGCACCCAGCATGATCGACGGCGCTCCGGCGGAGATGCCGTTCCTGAAATCCAATGTCGCGCTGGAGGATCTCGTTTCGGATGCGTATTCGATCGACGCGCCGGGCGCGGATGTGCATTCGACGATGCGCGCGGCGGCATTCGGCAAATTCCTGTTTGCGGTGAACCTCTCCGAAGAAGCGGCGTATCGTGTAAGCTACCGATTTAAAGCGCACGGCGCAAAGCGGTTTAACCTCGAAACGCGCGAATTCGAGCCGATTCATTTTGCGACCGAGGGCGAATCCATCGTCGTTCCGCTCGCGTTCGAGCCGGGCGAATCGATGGTGATCGTCCTGGACGACGAGGCAAAGAGCGCGGACGCCCCCGCCGAAAAGACGAACTGGGCGCAGCTTGATCTGAATGCCGAGATTGTTTCGGCGGACGAGAACACGTTTACGCTCGATACCGTGGCGATTTCTTATGACGGCGAAAAGTATTCCGAAATGCTGCCAGTGATGGCGGCGTCCGATCGGCTGCTGCGCGGAAAGACGAACCGCAAGGTCTGGCTGAAGTACGCGTTCGAAGTGCGCGAAAAGCCCGAAAGCCTGCGCGTGGAATGCGAGGACATGGGGCAGACCGCCGTGATGCTGAACGGTGAAAAGTTCGAACTCGGCAAGGGCAATACGTTTGATCCGGCGTTCCTGACCGCGGACGTGCTGAAGAAGGTTCGCGTCGGAAGCAACGAACTGGTATTTGAAATTTACTATTATCAGCCGCAGCTGGTTTACGACGTGTTCAACGGTGTGTATTATGAGCATTCCGACGGCACGGAGAGCCTGATCAACTGCCTGAGCTATCGCACGAACATCGAGGCGGTTTATCTCCGCGGCGATTTCGGCGTGCATACGAACGGATTTACGCCCGACAAGCGCAATACTCTGGTTGCAAAGCCTGAATTCGCGGTCGAGCGTGCGCAGAAGCAGGTGCGCCTGAACGCGCTTCCGGAAAGCGGCTATCCGTTCTTCGGCGGCAGCATGAGGGTGAAAACGAAAGTCCGTGCGCGCGGCGACGAGACGGCGCTTCGGCTTACGGGCAGATATATGCTCGCGAAGGTGCGCATAAACGGCGGAGAGACGCGGACGATCATGTTCGGCAATACCGCAGACGTTTCCGGAATGCTCCATGCGGGTGAAAACGACGTGGAAATTGCGCTGGTGTTTGGCTATCGCAACGTGTTCGGTCCGTTCCATTATGCGCCGGAGGTTGAGCCGATGTGGGTTTCGCCCGAGCTGTTCTCCGGTTACGGGCACTGGGACGAAAACGGAAAGAGCGAGCTTTACACACCGAATTACGGATTTACCTGGTTTGGTCTGGCAGGCGCGGAGCTGGCATAAGCAAACGGCGGAGGAACTTGAAACAGTTCCTCCGCCATATTTTATTTTTCTTCGCGGGAAGCGCGATGGCTGGCAGCCGCCTGAAGCATGGAGTTTTTCAGCATCCACAGGCTGTCCGACAGGTCGACCTTGTAGACGTGCGGATTCAGGAGACGCTTGTACTGATCCCAGAACGTCGCGAGGTCTTCGCGGCAGTGCTTCTGAATGTCCGAAAGCGAAGGCGAATCGTATACGCGCTCGCCGTTTTTGAAAAGCGGAACCTGCAGCTTTTTCATCGTGTAGTCCGTAAGCGTCATGCTCTTCCAGGTGTTCACCGGATCGTAGATCGTCAGCGGCTTGGACGTATCGTAAACCTCCTGATCGAGCGCAATCAGATCGGCGACCGCCATGCCGTCCTTATCGTAAATGCGATACAGGCACTTAAGACCTGGATTCGTGATTTTCACCGGATTTTCGGAAATCTTGATCTTTGGAACGAATTTGCCGTCCTCGAGCTCCGCGCTCAGCTTGTAAACGCCGCCGAGCGACGGGCAGTCCTCGCTGGTAATCAGCTTTGTGCCCACGCCCCAGGTGTCGATCGCCGCGCCCTGCAGCTTCAGATCGCGAATCAGGTTTTCATCCAGATCGCCGGACGCGCAGATGATCGTATTCGGGAAGCCGGCTTCGTCCAGCATTTTGCGCGCTTCGCGGCTCAGATACGCGAGGTCGCCGGAATCCAGACGAATGCCCTTCGGTTCGTAGCCGCGTTCGCGCAGCTCGCGGAAGACTGTGATCGCATTCGGAACGCCGCTGTGCAGCGTATCGTAGGTGTCCACGAGCAGCAGGCAACTCGACGGGAACAGCTCCGCGTATTTGCGGAACGCTTCCAGCTCCGTTGGGAACGACATCACCCAGCTGTGTGCGTGCGTGCCCATGATCGGAACATCGTACATCTTGCCGGTTAGCACGTTGCTCGTTCCGTGGCAGCCGCCGATGATCGCGGCGCGTGCACCGTAAATGCCGGCGTCCGGTCCCTGCGCGCGGCGAAGACCGAATTCCATCACGACGCCGCCCTCCGCCGCCTGAACGACGCGACTGGCTTTCGTGGCGATCAGGGTCTGGTGATTGATGATCGTAAGCAGTGCGGTTTCCACCAGCTGCGCTTCAAAAATCGGCGCGACCACGCGCACCAGCGGCTCGCCCGGGAACACGATCGTGCCCTCCGGAACCGCCTGCACGTCGCCGTGGAATTTGAACGCTCGCAGCTCCGCGAGAAAATCCTCGTCGAAAAGGTTCTGACTGCGCAGGTATTCGATGTCGTCGTCGGTGAAATGCAGGTTGTCGAGGTAATCCAGCAGCTGTTCCACGCCCGCCATGATCGCGTAATGCGTCGATTCGGTCTTGCTGCGATAGAACATATCGAACGCCGCAACCTTGTCGCGCATTCCGCATTTGTAATAGCCGTACATCATGGTCAGCTCATAGAGGTCCGTCATCATCGTTAAATTTCGCATTGATTTTTCTCCCGTTTCTGAATATATAAATAGGTATAAATCGCGCAAACCAGCGCGCAGGCTGAAAATGCGAATACACCCCAGAAGCACTCAAGAACCGCGGAAATGAGCGCGCCGATCAGAAATACCGGCGCAAAAGCGGCACGCCAGCGGGGTTTTGTGCGGCGAAGCATCAGAATCGCGATTGCGAGCGCGGCAAGCAGGCTGAGCATCTGGCTTACGCGGAGCGGGCCCCAGTAAAGGCTGTCCGTCCGAAGACCCTCGACCACGCCGCGTTCCAGCGCGTAAAGAAATACATACGCGAGGAAAATATCGCCCGAACGCGAAAACTTCTTCTTTCTTTCAAGCAGCAGAATCGCGATTACGATGCCGAAACACCATACGGATTCATAAAAGAACGTCGCGTAATGCCAGATCCCGGAGATATTAACCGCATTCGGAAAAAACTGCGCCCGAGGATTCAGAACAACCGCGCCGTAGGCTTCCTGATTGACGAAATTCCCCCAGCGACCGATCGCCTGTCCCAGTGCGATCGACGGCGCGGCGAGATCGGCAAGGCGGAAAAACGAAATTTTCTTCTTCTGCGAATAGATGAATCCCGCGAGAATGCCGGCGAGAATGCCGCCGTAAATTGCCATGCCGCCTTCCCAGATTGCGAAAACCTTCCACCATGGACCGGAGGCGTACGCGTCCAGTGAAAACAGAACGTAATACGCGCGCGCGCCGATCAGCGCGGCGGGAATGCAGCAGAGCGCGAGATCGAGGGTCGTCTCTGCGGGCAGTCCCAGACGCTTTTCGCGCTTCATCGCGAGGAGCACGGCAAGGAGGATGCCCGTTACAATCAAAAGACCGTAGAAGTGAATCTGAACGCCGAACAGCGTAATCGCCGTTCGAGAAACCGTAATCAAATCGTAAATCCCTCCAATCTTGCCCTCATTATAATCATTTTGGCATGGAAATGTCAATACATATGGATTGCTTCTAAGACAATTTGCGGTTATAATAGAAATAGTATGGTCGATTCTGTGTCGGCGGATACGCCGCGCCGTTTGAAGAATGTGGGTTGGAGAAGAAAATGCGACGGAGAAGAGTGAAACCGAGGTTTTACGTGTTCCTGCTGCTGATACTGGTGGGCGTGTTCTTTCTGGTGCGCGCGATGACCGGCGGCAAGAGCACGGAGGCAACCGTATTTCTGTGGTCCTCCGCGTTGGAGCAGAAGATGCCGTGCGCGATCATTCGCGATGAGAGCGTGTTCGAATCGGACTCCGTAGTGCGCGTGGAATATGTGGCGAAGGAGAATACCGAGATTGCGCAGGGCGATACGATCGCAAACCTGTATACGACGGGCTATTCGGAGAGCCTGCTTACGAAGCTGGAAACCACGCGGCAGAACATTCAGGCCTATCATAAGACGCTTCTGGGCACGATCGTGGACAACGATCTCGACCGGCTGGATACGATCATCGATATGGTCGCGATGGATTTCAAGAACCTGGCGACGCAGCAGACGCGCGGCAATCTTCAGACCGTGCTCGAACAGCTGGAAACCGCGATGGTCAATCGCCAGGAATACCTCCGCCAGAACAAGCGCGACGATACGAAGCTGACGAAGCTGTACGATGAGGAGAATACCCGCTTAAACAGCATCCAGTCATGGCGCAAGCAGGCGCAGGCAGATGCGGGCGGCGTGGTGTCGTTCTATCTGGACGGCTATGAACGCGATTTGTCGCCCGATTCCATGACGGCGCTGACGCCTGCCGACGTTCAGCGCGTGATTCGCGGCGAGGATATCGGCACGAAGGCGGAGGTGCTCAAAAACGGCGTTTACCGGATCGTGGATCAGGATAAATGGTATGTTGCGGTCATCAATCAGACGACGACATGGAATCCGGTCGTCGGTCAGGATACGTGGTATCTCCAGATCGAGGGATTCGAAGATTTGCGGTATACCGCGTCGGTCGTGAGCGTTCAGAAGACGAACGATCTGCAGATGGCGATTTTCGAGATTGATCAGCCGATTGGTCCGCTGATTTACCAGCGCACCGGAAATGCGATGCTGAGTATTTCTCTGAACAGTCTCGCGGTTACGGAAAACGCGCTTGACAAGCAGAACGGTCAAGTCGGCGTCTGGCTCGCGGATGTACCCGGCGGAACGTTCGTTCCGGTCGACGTGCTCGCGGTGGACAGCGGAAACGCACTGATTCAGCCGCAGGTGGACGGCGCACTGCAGCTCGGCTCAAGGCTGCTGATCAAATAAGGAGCGAAGATAATGTACGAGCATCTCGAGAAAAATATCGCGCTCTGGCAGGAGCGCATCGGCAATGCGTCCGCGCGGTGGGGGAAGGCGGAAATCTGCGCCGCAACCAAAACCGTGGATGCGGATACAATCAACCGCGCGTTTGCCGCGGGCATTCGGATAATCGGCGAAAACCGCGTTCAGGAATTGAATGAAAAGGTTGAATTTCTGAATCCGGAATTTGAAATTCACATGATCGGCGGGCTTCAGACCAATAAGGTAAAAGCCCTGCCGGAGCGACTGAGCATGGTGCAGTCCCTCGATCGGCTGAATCTTGCCGAGGCGCTTTCCAAACGCCAGTGCGCGCTGGGAAAGACGCTTCCAGTGCTGATTGAGATCAATGTTTCGGGAGAAGAGCAGCGCAGCGGCGTTCTGGAGGAGAATTTCTCCGAGTTGTTTGAGGCGGTTTGCAGGCTTCCAAACCTTAAAATCGACGGGCTGATGGCGATTATGCCGATCGCGGACGATCCGGAAGCGCTGCGACCGTATTTCAGAAGCCTGCGCGCGCGGTTCGATCGCCTGCGCGACGCGGGATACGATCTGCATACGCTTTCAATGGGAATGTCAGGCGATTGTCTCGTCGCCGCCGAGGAAGGCGCGACGATGGTACGCTTAGGGCGTGCGCTTTTCGGCGAGCGTCCGGTCAAGCGGTGAAATCATTCGGGAGGGAAACAGCAATGGCTCGACCTTTTTTCAATAAAGTACTCAATTTTCTTGGACTCGAGGAGGAAAAACAGGCACAGCAGACCGGCGCCGCGAACGATTACGCGTCTTCGGGCAGCTATGGCGGCGGTTCCACCTATATTCCTGAAAGCCGCCGCGCGGAATCACGCCCGCGCCAGACGCCGCGCAGCATTCCCGCACAGGGCGGCAGAAGCAATACCGGTGCGCGCCGCAGCTATGGCGAGAGCGAATATGCCGATCGCGCGGCAAATACGCGCCGCAGTGATTTTGAAAGCGATTATTCGTCCGAATCGCGCCGCAGCGCTTATGATTGGGAAGAGCCGCGCCGCACGGCGAGCGCGCCGCGCCCGCGTTCCCGCTTTGAAGAGGAGCCTGTGCGTACCACCGTGTCCGCGCCGAAGCCCAGACCGATTGTTCGTCAGTCGCGCACCGTGATGCGCACGCTGACGACTTTGGAGGATTGCTGCGATATTATTGACGAGCTGATCAACAATACCACCATCGTACTCACCATGGGTACGGAGGATGATCACACGCTTCAGCGCGCGGTCGACACGCTGTCCGGCGCGGTATTCGCGCTGCACGCGACGATCCGCAAGGCGTCGGAGACGACGTATTTGCTCGCGCCCGAGGGCGTTGAGGTGAATGCGTCTTACATGGGACGCGAGAGGTACTGATCTATGTTGTATGGATTATTCGAAATCATTCAGCGGCTGCTGGATCTTGCGTCGTTTGCGATATTCGTCTATTGCATTCTGACGTGGGTTGCGCCCGCCGCGCCGTTTACGGACTGGCTGCGCCGGCTGCTGGAGCCGATTGCCGCGCCGTTCCGGTCATTGGCGATGAAAATCGCGCTGAAATGGGGCGCGCGGATTGATCTGACATACTGGTTTGCGCTGATCGCGATTCGCATTGTGAGTATGCTGCTTTTGCGAATCCAGTATATGATCTATTGATGGACGCGAAGAATCGCCTGCGCGAGCTTGCGCTGCGCGCGCTGCATCGCGGGGAAGCGCAGTTTACGCGTTTTATCGATCCGTCGGAGCAGAATGAAGTGCGCGCGGCGGCGAATACGGCGGGCGTCCGCGTATCGTTTTTCGGCGGCTATCCGGATGCGGAGCGCTGCGTGGCGGCGTTCTATTCGGAGGATGAACCCGGAGCTTATCCGATTGAAGCGGTGGAGATTCGATGGAATCCGAAGTTTTCAGCCGTCGGGCATCGCGATTTGATGGGCGCGGTGATGGCGCTGGGGCTGGAGCGCGAAACGCTGGGCGATATTTGCCTTGGCAGGGAAGAGGGACGCGCGTATGTGTTCTGCATTCCGGAAATGGCGGATTACCTGATCGGCGCGCTCGAATCCGCGGGTCGCGCGAGCGTTAAAACCGGCAGAGCGGATAAAATCGACATTGCGCCGCCGGACGGCAGCGAAACGCGCGCGACGGTGCAGGCGCTTCGGCTGGACGCAGTGCTGGCGGCAGGCTGGAATCTGTCGCGCGGGGAAGCGCAGAAGCTGATCGCCGCGGGACTGGTGAAGCTGAATTTCGCGGAGGAAACGCGTGCGGATCGGAAGATCGAGGAAGGCGCGCTGATTTCGGCGCGCGGCTATGGGCGCGTGCGCGTTCAGGCGATCGAAGGCGAAACGCGGCGCGGAAGAATCGCGATTCGGCTGTTCCGGTATGGAAAGTGAAAAAAATCGGACAAATTTGTGTTTCGGCAGGAATTCTGGAATTTCATGTCGAAACATTCAAGCAAATTCAGTATCAGTATGCCGCGAAAGCGCGGTGAACGAAAGGAAGAAACGAGTATGGCAATCAGCGTAAAAGACATTCAGGAAAAAGAGTTCCCGACCCAGGCGAATGGCTACGCCGTTGAACAGGTCGACGATTTTCTCGACGAGATCGCCGCGCAGCTCGGCACGCTGATTCGCGAAAATCTCGCGCTGGCGGGTCATGTGAAGAAGCTCGAGGAGGAGCTGGGCGAAAGCCGCAAGACCGCCGAGGAAGCGAAGGCAAAGCGTCCGGATTACAACGAAGCGGGTTATTTCAAGAATCTTGAATCCGCAATGCGCGAATCCCTGATCGGCGCGCAGCGTTTGGCGGACGAGACGAAGACCAAGGCGCAGGCGGAAGCGGACGAGCTTCTGAACAAGGCGCGCGAAGAAGCGCAGCAGACCGTAAACGACGCAAAGGCGCAGGCGGAAGCCCTGACCGAGCGCGCGAACGGCGATGTTGCGGCGGCGAAGGCGGAGTACGACAAGCTCCACGCGTCCGCGGAAGAGTATCGTGCGTCGTTCCGCAAGCTGATCGAAGCGCAGCTTCAGACGCTCAAGGCGAACGACCTGCTGTTCAAGTAAGCATCAAATCCCCGATAAAAACGCCCCCGCGTGTGAATGTGCGCGGGGGCGCGTTGGTTAATGGTATTGCCGCCTTCGTTTTCGGGCAAACTCCCTGGAAAGGGGGGAATGCGATGACGGAGCGGGAGAACGATTTGATCGCGCGGCTGACCGATACGCTGGAGCGAATGCATCTGGATGATTACCTTGAATACGTCAGCAATCGAAAGCGGATGATTTTCAGAAATCTCCTTTACGGCGCGATGCGCGGGCTCGGATTTACGCTTGGATTTACCGTGCTGGGCGCGCTGGCGATTGTGCTGATTCGGCATCTGGTGGTCGAGAATCTCTCCGGAATCGGCAGCTTTTTGGCGGAGGTCATTCATGAAATTGAAAAACGTATGTAAGGGCTGGTGGATCGCGGCGCTCGCCGCCGGCGCGGATCGATTGACGAAGATTTGGGCGCCGGCGCATCCGGCGGAGATTCCGGGTGTGGTGCGGTTCCGATCGGCAATTCTGAATTCCGGCGTGGCGTTCAGCTTTCTGGAAAACGCGGGCTGGGTGCTGACGGCGCTGATTGCGATTCTCGTGCTCTGCGTGGTCGCGTGGCTGGTTCGGAAGAGCGATATGCCGCGGATTCAGAGAATCGGGCTATGGCTGATCGCCGGCGGCGGGCTCGGCAATCTCTATGATCGAATCGCTTACGGCGCGGTAATCGATTTTATCGAGCTTACGTTCGTGAAGTTCGCGGTGTTTAACATTGCGGACGCGTGCATTTGCGTGGGCGCGGCGCTGGCAATCGTCGGAATGTGCATCGAGGAGAAGCGGAAAAATGCCGGAAAAGCTGTTTGAGAAGATTTGCGAGTGCCCGGAACGGCTCGATGTGCTCGCGTCGAGCGCGGCGGAAATCACGCGTTCGCGCGCGGAAACGCTGATTCGCGAGGGCAATGTGACCGTCGACGGCGCGGTTCAGACGAAGGCGGGCTTCAAGCCGCGTGCGGGTCAGAAGATCGAAATACATATTCCCGAAGCGGCGCCGTCCGGCGTTCAGGCGGAGGATATCGATATCAATATCGTCTATCAGGACGCGGACGTTGCGGTGGTATTCAAGCCTTCGGGAATGGTCGTTCATCCCGCGGCGGGCAATGAGACGGGCACGCTCGTGAACGCGCTTCTGAATCGGCTGGACAATCTTTCCGGCATCGGCGGCGAAATTCGCCCCGGCATCGTGCACAGAATCGACAAGGATACCTCCGGACTGCTGCTGATTGCGAAAAACGATCGCGCGCACGTGTCGCTGAGCGACCAGATACGCGCGCACAGCGTTCACCGCGCGTATCAGGCGATCGTGATCGGTAAAATGAAGCAGGAATCCGGCACGATCGACGCGCCGATCGGCAGGCATCCGACCGACCGAAAGAAAATGGCGATCGTCAAGGGTGGGCGCGAGGCATGCACGCACTGGCAAGTATTGAAGGAACTGAAGGGTGCGACGCTGATTGAGGCGCGGCTGACTACGGGGCGCACGCATCAGATTCGCGTGCATATGGCGTCCATCGGGCATCCCGTGTTGGGCGATCCGGTGTATGGACCCAAAAAATCGCCGTATCCGGTCGCGGGCGGGCAACTGCTGCACGCGTATCGAATCGGATTTACGCATCCGGTGACGGGCGAAGAAATGCTGTTTACCGCGCCGCCGGAGGAGCGTTTTCTGTACTGGCTGAATAAACTCGATTTGGAGAAATAGAGGATGCGGACGGAGATTCTGATCATCGGCGGCGGCGCGGCCGGTATGGCGGCTGCCTTAGCCGCAACAGGACAGACAGTGCTGCTGGTGGAGCGCGACAGCCGCTTAGGCGGCGTATTACCACAATGCCTGCACCACGGCTTTGGTCTCAGTTATTTTCATCAGGATCTGACCGGAGCTGAGTATGCCCGGCGTTTCGTGGAACAGATAAATAACTCTCCGGTGCAAGTGCTGCTGCAAACCACAGCTCTCTTGGTGAATCAAGAGCGGACAGCGCTGCTCTCCAACAGTCAAGGCCTCATCGAAGTAGCTTTCCAGCGGCTGATTCTGGCTACCGGATGCCGCGAGATACCCCTCGGTGCCCTACCCATCGCCGGTACACGTCCGGCTGGCATCTTCACTGCCGGGCAGGCTCAGCAGATGCTCAATCTCTATGGCTATGATATCGGAGATGATATCATCATCCTGGGCAGCGGCGATATCGGCCTGATTATGGCGCAGCAATTGAGCCAGATGGGAAAAAGGGTGCTGGCCATCATCGAGCAGCAGCCGCAGTTTACCGCTTTGCCGGAGCATCAATATCAATGCCGCGAAGTATATCATATCCCCAGTATCACCTCAGCCACCATCACCGAAATCCATGGCCGCCGCCGCATCGAAGGAGTTACTATCCGTCATCTGGACACCCTTGCTGAGGAGTTTTTAGCCTGCTCGACCTTATTGGTAGCAGTAGGGCTGCGGCCGGAAAGGGAGCTGATAGAGCCCCTGCAGCAGAATGGCGCCTATCCCCACTGGTTGACGCTAGCCGGCAACTGTGAGCATGTTCATAAAATCGTTGATACCGTCTCATTACAGGGAGAAAAGGCCGCTCTATCAATGCTATAGCGGCTCTGATCACTGCTCAGGCATAGCTTTGCTGACCGTTGCTCAGTTCATGTCTGCGACACGGCATATCAATCCCAATGACGTAGCATCTCTAACTATATTCTCACTTACTAAAAAACACGCCTCAAGGCGTGTTTTAACGTTATGGAAAAGAAAAACGCCGTCAAGGCGTTTGCTCCTAGCATAGCTTATTTGAACGCGTATCTATCGGTTTAGCTGCGGTTAAGAGCTCCGCCTAGCCGCAGCAATGCTCATCACTCCACCTTCCAGTTGCGGAGAAAATCACGCGCTTCCTGAGTCTGAGGATGGTGAATCAGCTCCTGAGCGGTACCTGTTTCCGCCAAATGGCCATGATCCATCAGCAGCAGGATATCGGCAACCCGCTGCGCCTGCGCCAAGGAATGGGTCGCAAAGATCAGTGTTGTCTGATGAGCAGCGCAATAAGCCATCAGTTCCTGCTCCACCTGATCACTAGCATTGAGATCCATGGCTGAGGTCGGCTCATCCAATAACAGCAGCGGATGAGGCTCTACCAGCATGCGGGCAAAAGCCACTCGCTGTGACTCACCGCCGGAGAGACGGGAACCGCGCGCAGAGGCAAAATCTTCCATGCCTACCCGCTGCAAGGCGGATATTGCCTTCTCCTGGTTAGGCTCACTGTGGTTGAAAGCGATAAGAATATTTTTCAGCACAGAAAAATCATAGATATATGGCTTCTGCGGCATATATCCCGTCTGTTCCTTAAGCTGCTGCGGCTGATATTCGATGCGGCCGCTATCTGGTTGCAGCGTGGCAGCCAATATCTTCAGCAGGGTGCTTTTACCGGAGCCATTGGCGCCGATCAAGGCATATTTGCCTCCCTGTTCAAAGACAAACTCCGGGATATCCAGCACACAGCGGCCATTATAGCTTTTAGTGATCTGGCTGATTTTGATCATGGGCGTTCACTCTTATCCTTCAAATATTGGCCTAAGCACATGATAACAAAAGCGATGACCAACAGTACTATGCCCAAGGCGATGGCCATATCGAAATTGCCCTTATTAGTTTCTAAAACGATGGCTGTAGTCATCGTCCTGGTTTTATACTGCACATTGCCGCCGACGATCTGCGCTGCCCCCACCTCAGAGATAGCGCGGCCAAAGCCGGTAAAAAGAACCGAAAATAGCGAACTGCGGCATTCATAAAGAGTATAGAGCAGCTGTTTGCGCCGCGGCAGGCCGATGCCCAAAGCGGTCTCGCGCAGCAATGGATAGCGCTGCGAGATCATCGAGGCAGTCAGCCCAGTGGCGATCGGGGTGATCAGGATGACCTGAGCAATGACCATAGCAGTCACGCTGTAAAGCAGCTTATACTCGCCCAAGGGGCCAGAACGGGACAGGAGAAAAAACACCAATAGGCCTGCCACCACTGGTGGCAGACCCATTAAGGTGTTGATAATACGCATCAGGATGCCCTTACCTCTAAACTGGTACATCCCGATCAGCGTGCCCAAGGGAATACCCAGGCCGACAGAGATCAAGGTGCTGGTCACGCTCATCTGTAAGGTGACGCCGATGATCTGCCGCAGCTCCGGATCGCTCCCAAAGAGTAGATTGATCGTTTCTTGGAGAACATCCATCCTGCTATTCCCCCGCAGCTAGTGAAGATGATTACTCATCAGATAATCGGTCAGCTGATTTACTCGGCTGCTGCCGCATCATCAATAGTGAAGAAGAGCTGTTGCCCGTATTCTTCTACACCATAGTCATTGATCAGCTGGGTAGCTTTGTCGGAGAGCATCCATTCGATGAAAGCATTAGCGCCCTCGATATTGGTATCCGGCCAAGCTTCCGGAGAAATAGCGATCATGGAGTAAGTATTTTTCATTTCCTCGGATTCTTCTTTGAGGATAGCCAGGGTATCTCTCAGTTCATGAGAGAGATAGGTAGCTTTGTCGGTCAGGGCATAAGCCTGCTGCTCGGAAGCCATGTTTAGCACAGCGCCCATACCAGCGCCAGCGGAAATATACCAGGTATCTACAGTTGGGTCAGGAGTGATACCGGCAGCCTCCCAAATGCGCAGTTCAGCTTTGTGGGTACCGCTGTCGTCACCACGGGAGATGAAAGGAGCCTGTGCCTCAGCGATAGCGGCAAAAGCGTCGCTGGCTTCAGCAGCATCCTGGACTCCGGCTGGATCATCAGCTGGTCCGACGATGACAAAATAATTGTACATGAAGGGGAAGCGTTCTACGCCATAACCTTCTTCAATGAAAGCTTCTTCAGAAGCCTGATCATGAACGAGCAGCACATCAGCATCGCCAGTACGGCCTTTTTCAATAGCAGCGCCGGTACCAGCAGAGGTGATCTCCAGAGTATAGCCGGTGTCAGCTTCAAATTCCTTCTGCAAATAAGGCAGCAGTTCGGAATCGTTGACTGAAGTAGTGGTAGAGAGACGGATCACCGGGTTTTCCGGAGTGGCGACCTGATTTTCATCAGGATTTTCGGCCGGATCGGTCGGCTCGTCAGTGGTAGCGCAGGCGACGAGGCCAAAGCACAACATTACAGCAAGCAAAATAAGTAATAATTTTTTCATGCAATAATCCCCCCTAAGTAATTTGGTATGATTATTGTACTAGCAGATTATATTTTTGTAAATATAACTTAAATGTGAATAAAGGCACTATCCGCCTCTTTTGGTAGTAAAACCCTCTCCCCAGCATAATTACACCAACGAAGAAACGATCAGATGTATCAAGGAAATGCCCACTACCAGTAGTAATTATATGTCACTGGACTCCTTTGCCGGCAACTCTTGACATTATCCTTAAAAGAAAGTAATATTATATTTAGAATATAGTTACATAAAGATATATATATTAAAGGATATA
>OLPR01000757.1_pt1 | contig 28580 bp, 21 predicted proteins | sample 1672761 | NCBI WGS metagenome assembly OLPR01 (sample SAMEA3136721, study PRJEB25190) | human gut metagenome | biome: human gut; feature: human-associated habitat; material: faeces | place: Austria | collected 2013 | reverse complement strand
GCGCACGCTTGGAAAGCGTGTTGGTGTAACAGCCTCACGAGTTCGAATCTCGTATTCTCCGCCCGGATTGGAACCCCGAAAACCGTTGGAATCATTCGGTTTTTGGGGTTCCTTCTTTTCCACTCCGTTTTCCGGTTCCTTCCAGATTCCCTCCGAATGCTTCTTTCATTGGTCTCGGTTTTTGAATCGTCCCGTATCGCAAGTCTCGCGTGTACGGGCCGGCATCCAGGAAAGTCCCTGATTGTCATGCTGCGGCTTATTGGTGCCAGTCTGTGGTCTCAATAATGGGATTGTTTGCCCTCATATGTCGATATTTGATTGCGATTCGGTGGGGGAGTTGCGTACATCGTCGTTTTACGCGCACTTTTGCGCTGCGCTACGTTACGCTCGAAATCGTGACGTTGAGAGAAAGAAGCACGACGATGGTTGACAAGACGGCTGCCGGCAGCCAGCAGACTGACCAACGCGATGCTGATACTCGTGACTCTCTGGCGGCGCTTGCCCGACGCCGTTCGAATTCATCGCCAATCGTATTGCAGAGTGATGTGCAGGCCGCTCCGCAGGAAAAGCAGGAAAAACAAGAAAAGCAGAGCGAAGCTGGGTCTGCCTTGCAAACGGGCGAGGATGCGAATGATGACGCGAATCGTGCGGAAGAATCGCAAACCGTGAAAGAAAAAGACGCTGTGGATGGTCCTGATAATACGCAGCAGCCGCAGATGGCATCCATAAGCGCCATCACAACGCAGGTTTTGCCACCAAGCTTTATTCCGACCGCAACCGGTCGTATTCGTCCTGTAACGGGCGCTTTTCCCGCAGTTCAGTCCGCTTCGCAGACGGAACAGGCGCAGCGCAGGCGATCCATCCGCTCGTTGGCCGCGGGGTCGTTGCGTAGAACCAACATCGGCAATGCTGAAAAGGCCGGCGATGTGGGGAGCGCGGGTAGTACCGGACGGACGGCGGGGAATGGCGATACGCCGTCGCCGCGAATCGCCAGCAGTGCTCCCCATTATGCGAATTGACCAGTGGACTGATCAGAACGGCCAACGTAACAAATCAGTGGGAATACTGGACATACACGCGGTTCACGCACGGTACGCGCGCTTCGCGCTGCATTGTACGTCGCTGTACTACGTCATTCCAATTGAATCGCAACAATGCGTATAGCAGATGAAAAGCACATACGAAAAACGCGCATGAAAAAACGGTCCCGATATATTCGAGACCGTTTTTCATGAGTCGATGAAGCAAACGCTGTCCGGCAGCGAGCCGGCTCAGTCTTCGCTGGTTTCGCGCTTATACTGCACGAACGTCTTCATGGCGTAGGCAAGGCCGGCAAGCAGCAGAATGGCTGCGCAGGCAAGGGAAATGCCGATGCCGGTTTGTGCAAGCTGTCCATATTCCGACTTGGTCAGCGCGCCGGTGGATGCGGCGGTTTGATCGCCGGAAGCTGTGACGGATCCAGTTGCGGCACCATTCGTGCCAGTGTCGGCAGCCGTGCGCACAGTGCCAGTGGTGCCGTTGACTCCAGTAACGGTTGTACCGGCATTCGTTCCAGCCGTGATGCCATGCGTGCCGGTAGCAACGGATGAGCTGCCCTGCTGACCCGTCTTGGAGTTCGCGTCCTTCAACGCCGCGATGAACGACTGATGCCACTGGTGGCTGCTCGCCGCAAACGCGTCATGCCTCGTCTTGAGTTCGTCGTGAGTCTCTTTCATGTCGGCATGCATCTGGTTGAGGTGGGCCTGCGTGTCCTGCATATCCTGATGCAGAGCGTCGTGGCGCTCCTGACCGCGCTTGACCGCGCCGTCAATCGCATTCTTTATATCCTCGCGGTCCTCCTGGTAGTTCTTCCAGGCCTGCTCGCCGTACTGGCGAAGCGCGTCGGCGTCCTCGTGCGCGTTCTGATGCAGCTGCTCGGCGTGCTGCTTGGCGGTATCGATGTCCGACTTGATCTGCTGGTTGGTTTTGCGCACATGCTGTACGGCATCGCACGCTTTGTCGGTGCACACGGCCATATCCTGGTCGATCTGCCCGCTGATGGTGGTGCTGCCGGCCAATCCGTCCGTAGACGGTGCGACTTCACTGGCCGAAGCCGCGGAAGGCAAGGCGGCCATGCCGATGGTTAATATTCCCGCCGCTGCAGCTGCTGCAATACGATTCCTCATGGTGATTCCTCTCCTGCGCACGTTTGCATTCGATCTGTGATTGTGCGCTCGCGTTCATTCCGTATGCCATAGTAGGAGGGGAATGTGCCTAAATAAACCGGTGGAAAAATGACATTTGTCTATTTTTTGCGATGCTGCAGCAGTCTTCATAGTTTAAGCAGGAAACCAGAATCCAAACCAGAAGCCGGAACAGCCTGCTCAAAACATGACCAAGCAGGCCCAGCAACGGCTCAGACCGCCCGTACTTATCCCGCCCGTATTGGTTTATCTAGCGGCGGCCCCCAACAAAGATCACTCAACAATAGTGATGAATGGGCTAGCCGGCAGATTAAAGTCGTTGTACAGGATGCTCGCGCACTTCGGATTGCCGCTGAACAGGTAACGTACCTGGCTCATGGCGTTGAGATCGTTCAGTATTGAACCATCGGCTGCGGTGAGCAACACCTGATTGCCCCTGATAGTGGCATTGACCGCCTGCCATTGACCGGAATAATTGGCGACCTCAAACCCCTGCAATGCCGTAGTGGTGGGAGCGGCGATATTGCTGATACCGCTTAACGGGGTCGCTTTCGGAGCGCTCTTATAGTTTGGTGCGATTGCGCTCGCGGTTTTCGAATAGTTCGGCTGCATGGCTTTCAGCCCGCTTGCGGTGCCGTTCCGGAAAGACAAGGCGATTGCGCCGTTCGCAGTGTGCCGGGCACGTTCGATAAGCGGTCCGTTGGGTACGGTGGTGCCGTCTTCCATGGCGAGATACTGCGCGGCCATGCGTGCCCCGAGAATATCCTTGCCGAGCGGATGGATTAGCGCGGATGTGCCCTTATCTGTGTCAAGGGAAACCGTCATCGCCACATTCGACGAATCGTGCAGGTTGGTGTTGCCGAGCGTAGTCCGTTGCGCTTCTCGCACGTTTTGCGTGTACTGGTAGTTTGGCCAGCGCGCGAGCTGTACGTACAGGAACGGCAGGTCCTTGCGTCCGAACACGTTACGGTACTGGTTGATGAGCGTGGTCATTTGCGATTCGTATTGCAAAGCAGTTCCGTAATTATTGGCGTCATCGCAACCTTGATACCACAGCACGCCCGCCACATGGAATCCCTTCAACGGCGCGATATGGTTCGCATAAATATCGCCGCCTTGTACATGCCGGCGAATAGGCGTGCCACCCCACGCGGTCTGGATGATGCCAATCGGCACATTGGGGTGCTTGGCGCGCAACTGCATGACGAATTGCTGAGCCAGATAGCTGAGGTGCAGTGAATTCGTGGAATCTGCAGTCAGCCATGCATCGGCGCTCTGATTAACAGCGGACAGTGGAAAATCAGTGTCTTCAACATCATGATTTGCGATGACAAATTTCACGTTGTCATCTACGAGCGGTTTCGGCAAATCGCCTGTCGTGATTAGTCCATTGCCAAAATTGTAAGTAGCGTTTTCGTAATACTGCACATAGTTGAGTTCCATATTCGACTGGCCAGCGGCTACGAAGACGTCTCCCACATACACTTTGGCCAGTTTCAGCACGGTTTTGCCGGCGTACTGCACTTGCAGCGAATACGGATTGAGACTTGCCTTTTGCGCGCTCAGCGTGCAGGTGAAACTGCCGTTTTTCGCTGCCTTTGCCTTGACGCTCTCGGAGGTTTTGCCTTGCGTAAGTGTCGCTGACAGTTTTGAAACGTCGATGGGGTTGCTTTCCGTGGAGCTGACGTTGCCTTTGACTACGATTGGCTGATCGCGCTGGAACACCATATTGTCCATGTAGTATGAGGGCAGCTGCACATCAACAGTGGCCGCAGTATGGGCGGTGGCGGTGGATTGCGATCCGGTTTTACCGGTTGCCGTTCCGTTGCCCCATTTGGGGCCGCACCCGACGATGATGGCAACGACTATTCCTACGGTTACGATAACGGCAAGTGCCGTTCTTGCCAATCGTTTCGTATTCAATTCTGATTTGCCTTGTTCTTTGTCAACGCCCGCTCGAAGGTTCTGGCCTGTTTGTCATATGCGGCTCGTTCGGTGTTGGCTTTGCTGGTGGTCCCGGACGGGTCGGCTTTGCAGTCAAGCGCCTTCGGCGATTTGACTTCTTCCTGATACAAGGTGCTGAGCTTTTCCAGATCATATGAGGAATCCATGCTGGAAAATGCGTCGACAATCTTTCCCTTGAGCTGGAAATCCTTGGAATATGAAGCGTTCATGGCGGCAACCGCGTCTCTGCAGTCGTTAATGGCATTCAGTTCGCGCATTTTCTGCGATGTTCTCACGCCCATGACGCCGAAGACCACAATGCATACCGCAACGACGATAACGGCTACGATGATGGAACGGCGAATCAAGTTCTTGACATGGTTATGCACCCAAGTGTCGCCATCTTGCACGCCTTGCGATATGGCGATTTGGAATGGATCTTCGGGAGCCGTTCGGTAGGAAGTCCCCGGTGCTTTTGTTCTAAACTTTTCGTCACGATTGGTGGCATTGACGGAATTGTTGGATTTGCTGGTCCCGACGGTCGCGGTACTGCTGAAAGTCCGGGGCTTGCGGACGTTACTTGCTTGACTGTCAGCTTTATTTGGCTGCCTTTCGTGCCGTGCCATGCTTCCCTCCAGGAGTCCGACCGTTTTGATGTTGTCTATTGGAGGTGGTCCGACAAGGTCCTCTGTTCCCAAATGACAATACATAAGGTATGTTACCCGTTCCACTTCCGAATGCCAGCACTTCATGTTGTGGCATATTCGGTAAATGTGAAGTTTGGTCTGGAATCCAGCTGCTTTATTTTAAGTGGGGACATCTCAGAATACACTTAAGTTTTGCGTGTGCAATTGCGTCAACGAGTGAAAATGCGTTTTGTGAGAGAGGCTGACGATGATATCGCCGAAAAGCTTGATGAAGATTGCGACCACCGCTTCCGTGGTTGCAATGACGGTTTCCGTTGCCGTGGTGCCGGCTTACGCCATGCAGGATATTGCGATTGAGGATACGCCAAGTTCTTTTGCCGCAACTGTGGATGATGCGCAGAATTCGTCAAACAGCATGCCGGACAATCCGAACGCGACGCTGCCGGAAACGGTAAGCGAAAACATTTCGGACGATTCCACTGTGGTTTCGGAGAACCTTGCGGTTACGCCGGAAGGTGATGTACAGAACATTGAGACCGGCGAAACCGTGACGGACGCTCAGCTGGTCGGCACGCAATCGCAGCAACCTGATCCACTGGCCAAAACGGATGGCGAATCATTCATTCCGGTGAGTGCCTCGGATGTGAAAGATGCTGTGGAACAACCTGTGAAACAGTCTGCGGAGCAGTCGTCCTTGAAGGGTGGCTCGACTGTCCGGCTCACTAAATTCGAGAGCAACGAATACGGAGCACACTGGGGAACCTACAACGGAACAAAGGCGTTTTTCGATTATAGGAACAACCTGTTCGTTCAACAGGCCAAGGGCGTGATTGATGTTTCCTCATGGCAGGGTGACGTCGATTGGGCCAAGGCGAAAGCCGACGGCGTGGAAGGCGCAATCATTCGTTTGGGCTATGGCTGGGGCAACTATGCCGATGCCAAAGCGCAACGTAACATCAACGAATGCAAACGTCTTGGTATTCCTTTTGGCATCTACTGGTATTCGTATGCATACGATGCGAACTGCGCACGTGCGGAAGGCAATGATGTGGCTGCCAAACTCCGCCAGATGGGCGTGAGCCCGAACGATCTGAAATACCCTGTGTATTACGACCTTGAAAAGTGGACGTGGGCTGGTCATACCCCGCCGACCAATCCGAATGTTTATAGCGGTATGGCCGACGCCTGGTATGGCGCACTGCAGTCCGCCGGATACAAGAATCTCGGTGTGTATTCGTATACGAGCTACCTGCAAGGCCCGTTGAACAATTCGAACATCTACGCAAAGACCCGTTGGGTGGCGCAGTATGGTGCTCAAATGGGATACAACGCCTTCGATACCAACGACCGTGGCTGGCAATACACCAGTTCCGGCCGTATCAACGGCATCAGCGGTTCCGTGGATATGAATGCTTTTGGTAATAAAGCGACCAACGTCGCATCGGGAAAATGGGTGTACAAGGACGGTCGCCAGTATTGGCAGGAGAAGGATGGCTCATATGCTCAAGGAAAAGAGATATATGACCCATCGACAGATGCTTGGTATTGGATAGATGCAAATGGCGTTATGGCTCAGAACAAAGATGTGTATTTGCGTTCGAATGGCGGTAAGTGGGTTCGCTATGATTCGAACGGCCGGATGGTTAAAGGTGAGGATTTCAGGTATGGAGCTTGGTACAATTTTGATTTTACGACCGGTGCGATGAGTAAAGGAATGACATATTTGTCCGATGAGGACAAATATGTCTATTACGATGAGACTACTGGCAAGATGATTTATGGCGAAGTTTATCTTGGCTATGATGATGAGCGCGCTGGATGGTACATGTTTGACGCAGTTACTGGCGCTAGACGCGTAGGCGATGTTTTTATACGTTCGAATGGCGGTAAATGGGTCCGCTATGATCGAAAAACCGGCAAAATGGTAAAAGGTTTGCAGAAACAGAATGGTTCATGGTACTACTTCGATCCAGTTACGGGAGCTATGGCTCACGGAAACACGTGGGTTCCACAATGGCAAGCATGGCATTATTTCGATAACGTCACAGGCCGAGGTTGATTCGTGACTTACATTTCAGATTCGGTTATGTTACCTGATTGATTCGGCTGGAAAATGGTGAATTTTCCAGCCGCTTTCATAATGGCGACGGTGTTGCCTGTCATGGCTGATTTTCGTGCTTTGGATTCACTGATTGATTCGGAAACGTAAATTTGGATTTTCTTGCCATCAAGAGGGGACAAATCTACGGTGGGACATTGCGCGCTAATCGTAATAGGAGATAGTCTGGAAAGCGGCGTCAAATTGCATGATTTATCGGAAAGCGCGATATTCTGCAAGGTACTGAGATGCGCTAGAGCTGAAATATCGGAAATCTTAGTGCCTTGCAAATTAATTTGGGTTAGAGAGGTCATGGATTCAATCTGTGGTAGTTCTTTTAGAGATTTGAACTCGCTCAAATCCAGTGAGATCAATCCGGTAAAATGCTGCAGTCCTTCGACTGAAGTGATTTTTTGCAGATTATTCGTACTGCAATTTTGATATTTGGTTGTGTATTCAGTAAACGACAGGTTCTTAATTTTAGAGGCTTTTACTGAGGGGAAACCCTTATTGGATGCGTTGAGTACGGAGACTAAGCATGCAGCGAATTTTTTGTCAGGAATGACTTTGGAAAAATCGTTAGAAATAGATGATGCAGGGGACTTTTGGGGAAATGGTGTCTGCGCAACATTGTTATTCTGTCCAGAACATGCTGTTAAAGAACAGGCTTGCAATATGACCAACATTGCTAATGTACATGCGCGGACACCGTATTTCATATGGACTCCTTATAAACTGTTTCTATACAGGTTTAAATGGTTACTCGTCGTAATATGGGTGAGCATAGTTTGCTCCGTTGTAAGCCGAACGAATGCCAATATCTCCATAAGCTGCGTCGATAATTATTACATTTCTTCCATTCACTTCGACTACGACACCTGCATGGCTGGCGTCATAGTCATGAGCCCAAGCATCTCCGAACTTCCAGAAAGCGATATCTCCAACATGTGGTGTATGACTGACACGCCCACGGGATCTGTACCAATCGTAGTTATGGTGTGGCCAGCCGGTTTTAGCTCCGTCGCAGAGGAAAATGTCTAAACCAGCAGAATGGAATATGTACCAGACAAAAGCCATACATGGTCCGAATGGGCAAATGAGTCCTCCATTTGCAGCGAGCACACCTGGACAATCAGGATGCTGATTTAAGAGCGCGCGTGCTTGAGAAGTCAGTCTATCGATGATTTGTTGTTTGTTGTATTGGGCTCCTGTGTGGGGATCGAAGAAATAATGATGCCCGTCAAGAATGGCTCCACCATGAATCATGCGACTACTGGTTTTGTCGTAATATACCCATTTCTTACCGGCGTCCAGCCATGTTCTGCCCTTGGCCAAGGCTCCTGTGACAGGTTTCATGTAGTACCACCCATCATTAATGTAGTGCTCGCCGTACTGCATCTTGCCTGTTATTTTGTCGTAGTATACCCATTTGTCATGTTGGCGAAGGTAGACGAAATCATGCGCCATTTTGCCAGTGTTTTGGTCGAAATAATACCAGCCAGTATGTTCTTTGTCGTAGTTGAGATGGGCTTCGCCGTGTGCCATTTTGCCGGTGACCACGTCGTAGTACACCCATTTACCATTGTTGGAGGATATGTGTTTAACTCCCTTGGCCATGGCACCTGTCTCTTCGTCAAAGTAGTACCAGCCGCCATTGCGGTGATCTTCTCCTTTGACTAAATTACCGTTTTCGTCAAAACGAACCCAGATGCCGTCTTTGCGGTTGTTGGGAGAACTTGAAATGAATACGTCCTTGCTGACGGCCATAGTGCCGTTTTCGTAGTAGTGCTCTTTATTCTGATCCCAACCGTTTTCAGGTTTGTCTGGTTTAGTTGGTTCGTTAGGACTGGTGCTGTCGTTATTCTTGTCCGGTTCGGAAGAATCGGGTCTGTCGTCATTCCTGTTCTGTCGGCTGGAGTGAATTACACTGTTCGGTTGTGTTGATTCGGATGCCGAATCAGAAAATTGCGAGGCATCATCAGCGTCTGAAGTGATTGTATTGGAATCACCTCCTTGGATACTATTTGAATTCTGATTCGGTTCGGCAGTTTGACTATTGGAAGATACTTGCATTGCGTTGGATTCGCTGCCCAGCGCGATTGCCGGGTAGGTAATTCCCTGCAGTACTGTAATGGCTAGAAAACTGATTAGAATTTTTCTCCGTTGAAGCATTATTCCCCTTTCACCCTCATTATTCGGGGGATAATTATAGCTGTTGCTATGACAAAAAAGTTTGTTTTACAAGTCGTTCATTTACAAGAGGAGTTGATGTTTTTGGCGTGTGGCTAGAGGCGTGGTGGTGCCGATGTACAAGGAAACATTTGAAGGTGCATGACGAAGTTGCGGACAGCGTTTGACTATTGCGTTGATAGCATGACATACACTGTTAGACATGACTCATGATATGGAAGCGAACGGGCGTGGAGTTCAGATGAGACGTGAACCGACACTGGCTTTTGTGATTCCTTGTTTTAACGAAGAAGCCGCATTGCACGTAACTGCGGACGTTTTGAAGAAAAAGATGATTCAGCTTGAGGATTCGCGGGCTGTTGCGCGAGATAGCTTCGTTATTTTTGTCGATGATGGGTCCCGCGACAAGACTTGGGATGTGATTGCATCGCTGCATGAGAAGGATCCCTCCTTATTTCGTGGCGTGAAGCTGGCTCACAATAGAGGTCATCAGAATGCTCTTTTTGCTGGCTTAATGCAGGCATTGAGCATGAATGTCGACGCTGTTGTTTCCATGGATGCTGATTTGCAAGACGATCCCAATGCTGTTGATGGCATGGTTCAGGAATATCGTCAGGGAGCTGAAATCGTATACGGTGTGCGTGATAATCGCGATACTGATACTGCATTCAAGCGCGGAACGGCCCATGCCTTCTACTCTTTGATGAAGTGGCTTGGTACGGAAACCGTGCCGGATCATGCTGATTATCGTTTGATGAGTCGTACTGCATTGACGGCTTTATCTCAATATAAGGAGTCCAATCTGTTCCTTCGAGGATTGGTTCCTTCACTTGGTTTTAAAACGGCGAAGGTGTATTACAAGCGCGGAACTCGAGTTGCTGGGGAATCGAAATATCCTTTGAAGAAAATGGTTTCTTTCGCTGTAGAGGGCGTGACATCATTTTCGACAAAGCCTTTGAGCATGATTACCGGCATCGGGCTGTTCTCTGTGTTTATCGGAATCATCATGTTGATTTATACCCTTGTTTCTGTTTTCTCTGGGCATGCGGTTGCCGGCTGGGGCTCCATTATGTTCTCTTTGTGGATTTTGGGTGGTTTTATTCTGCTAGCTCTTGGAATTACAGGCGAATATATCGCGAAAATCTACATGGAGGTCAAAGCTCGACCGCGCTATATCATTGAAACGACGATCTGAGCGATAGGAATTTCTTTCTGAAGAAGATGGGATTAGAACCAAGTGAATAAAAGTGCTGTAGCTCAAAAACAGCCGTTCATTAAGCAAGTGCTTCCGAGATGGCTGGTCACAGTCGCTTTGGGAATGCAAATCGCCATTGTGACGATACTGCTTATGCTGTCAGTCTTTTTCACCGTCACTTTTAAGAGAAACAGTCCGCAGCTTGGCAGTATTACTGAGCAAGTTGATTACCATTTTGGGATGCCATCGGTTGCGTTCGGATTGGGAACAATCATACTGCTTGGCATGATGATCTTGCTTGCGATTGGCTTTTCGAAGCTCCCGCAGCAATGGGTTCTTGCCATTCTTTTGATATATGTGGCTGCAATGCAGATCATTTGGTTGATGTCATTGAATCTGGTGACTTACACATACCCGGATTCACGGAGCTTGATGGACGCAGCCGATATTCTGCTTAATGGTAACATTAACCAGTTCGGTGCGGATTTTTGTCCGAAGGGCAGCATCCGTCTAGAATGCGGCGCGCGAGGTATTCCGAGCGCATATACCTATTTCTCCTACTATCCATTCCAAAGCGGCCCAATGTTGTGGTACCTTCTGGTTTTTGCGGTTTTTGGATTGGATAACATTCTTGCTTTTCAAATCGTGAGTGCTGTGGCGGTTACTGCTTTGGTGGCAGTGCTATGGCGATTCGGCAGTTTGATCGGTTTGAATGAGAAAGGACATGGGGCCTTCACCGTCATAGTCGCGACTAGTGTCCCTTTGCTGATGTTCGCTACGTTCGTCTATCCTAATGCGGTTGGCTTCTTCTTCACGGTATGCGGCACTTGGATGATTGCAGAAGGCTTCCGGCTGCAGAAAGTTTGGGCTAGCAGCCTTGCAATTGTTGGCGGATTCCTCATTTGCGGAATTGGAATTGTTTTCAAATCGACGTACCAGATTCTTGTGCTTGCGGCCCTTGTGGCAGTCATCTTTGCAGTTTGGCATAACCGTCGTGTTTGGCAGTTGGTGGTTTCTTTTCTTTCCGCAGTGGCTGCGTTCTTTGTTTCAAAACTTCCCGTATATGTGGTTCAGACTTGGACCGGGCAGAAGTTCGGTAAAGGGATGCCGATGTCTTCTTGGATTGCTATTGGCTTGGGACAACCGGATAATATGCCTGCTGGATGGTGGAGCCGATTTGCTATAGACGCTTTTGAACGTACGGGGAACGATTATGCCCTGCAATCTCAGATATCCAATGATTTTGTTCGGAATCGTCTGGCGTTTTTTGCGGGCAATCCTAGTGATGGGTTAAATTTTTTTACCAATAAACTTGCGTCAGAGTGGGCGGAGCCCTCTTTTATGACGTCGTTGTATTCAGAGTTAGGTGAATCCGCGAACCATTTCTCAGGATTAGGCTCATTCCTTTTGCTGGGGAAAGGCGCGGATGTACTGCTTCGATTTGAAAATGTTGCTCAGACTGTTGTCTATTTTCTGGCAATTATTGGGGTAATCGGTCTCGTGCATTCCTTAATGAAGGAACGGTCTCTTGGCGCTGATTCATCTCAAGTCTTTACGAGAGTTCTGCTGTGCGCCTCTTTCATTGGCGGATTCCTCTGCTATCTTTTCTGGGAAGCAAAAAGTATCTACACGCTACCTTTCTTCTTATTGTTGTTCCCAGTAGCAGCTTATGGCATTCAGAATATTGCTGATTTAATAAGCAGTATAAAAAAGAAAATCGCCTGAATCGAGATTGATATGGATAGAAAATATTTTTCGATGAATTCCATAGCGAGGAATAAATGGGTTTATGCGAAAAAGATCGCACTATCCGTTCTTTTCGGTTCGCTTGCTTTTTTCGTGTTGAATGCATGCTTCTACATACCCTACGCGCATGCTGAAGAACATGCGGATGCTTTGAATACCTCGTCTGTTGAGACTGCTCCATCTCATCCTGACAACGGCTGGGATTCGAACAAGGAACATTACTACGAGAATGGACAGCAAGTACGTTCCCAGGAAATATATGATGCGAAAGAAAAAAACTGGTATTGGATAGATGAAGATGGATCTGTCGCTCGGAATAAAGACGTCTATCTTCGTTCCAACGGTGGGAAATGGGTTCGATACAATGCTGCTGGACATATGGTTAAAGGCGAGGATTATCGGTATGGAGGCTGGTATTACTTTGATAAAAACACTGGAGCGATGGCGAAAGGCATGACTTTTGTTTCGTCCAATGGCGGTAAATGGGTTTATTACGATTTAACGTCAGGAAAGATGCAGTATGGCGAACGTTTTGTGAATTACGACCGATCTCATACTGGCTGGTACCACTTTGATGAATGCACTGGAGCTATGACGCATGGCTTCTATTACAATTCATCCCAGCATAAATGGGTTTATTACGATCGTTTCTCCGGCCAGATGATGTATGGAGAACAGTATATAAACAACCATTGGTATGACTTTGATGGTTCAACCGGTGCGGTGAGATACGGCTTCGTCTATTTGCCGGAATCTCAAAAATGGGTGTTCTATGATCGTCGAATGGGCTGGATGCTGTACGGTGAACAGCCTATTGACGGCGCATGGTATTTATTGGACCTACATACCGGTGCGGTGCAGTACGGATGGCAGAGATTTTCTGGAAAGACAGTATGCTACAACTGGCCTAGCGGCAAGATGCTCTATGGCCGTCAGAACGTGAATGGCGCCACCTATTACTTTAACAACCGTACGGGCGCTCTGGATATGCGACGCTCGGCTTCTCTGCCGAGCGATTATGTTCCATCCGTTGCGGGGGATTTCGGAAAGAACATTCGATTGGGGAAATACCATTCTGTTCGTATTCTTGGCGATAGTATCGCTGCTGGTGTGGGCGCTGCGAACCCATATCTTTGCACGTCGCGTGAGCTATTTCGTCTTGAAGGGAATGTTTATTTTGAACCGTCTCATCAGACAGATTCCGCAGTGAATGGTTTGATAAGAGATTTGAAAGCGCGAGGGGTGAGCGTGACTAATGCCAGTGCTCCTGGAAAAGGTTCCTATTCCGCATATGATTCCATCGGAGATCAAACTCTTGGACATGAAGATGCTGCTATTGTTTTGCTCGGTACGAATGATCGGCTGAGACTCTCAAACAGCAATGATTTCGCACGAACCGCTGAGCGGTATCTCAACCGAGTTTCTGCAAGATACGGATTTAGCAACGTGTACGTGATTGCTGGTATTGATACTTTGTCAGATCCTAGACCACTCACTATGGAACAAGAAAATAACGTGTTGCAATCCCTCTGCCGGCAGCATGGTTGGTGGTTCGCTTCGGCATATGCGGCATTCCGCACGGTAGGACGCTCAACGGGAATGCCTCAACATGCATTGTATACAGACGGCATTCATCCAAATCGTATAGGGCAAGTCGTGCTGCGCCGATCCTTGGAACAATTGCTGGGCTTGTGAATCCGGCAAGTGGCGGAGAGAACCTGTGGAATGGGAGACTGAATAAATTCATGAAGCGCATTAGATTCTTCGACATTGCCAAGGGCATAGCGATATTGGCAGTTATTCTTGGCCATAGCGCAATCGAGGCTAATCTTTTTATGCCCCACAGAACGGCGCAAATTATTGTGTCAATCTGTTTTTCCTTTCACATGCCACTTTTCTTCATTCTGTCCGGTTACTTTATGCATCCGGAACGTAAGTTTCGATGGGCGAAGGAATCGAAGCAACTGCTGTGCACATATGCTGTGACTGCTTTGTGCGTCCTTATTGGCGTGACTTGTATGGCAACGTTAAACCATGAGAGCCGTGTACTCGCTTTGCGCCAATGGGGTATGGCTGCATTATATGGAAGTGGAGACGTTTCCGATTTGACGTTATGGCCAGTGGATTTTCGAATTGGTGCGATTTGGTTCCTGTTGGCATTATTCTGGGCGCGTCTTTTACTGCATTTTTTTGCGAAACTTCCTTATACCTTCATTTGGGTGATTGCTTGTTTCCTTGTCGGTTATGGTTCGTCTCGCTATGTGTGGTTGCCATGGAGCATTCAAGCGGGAATGTGCGCAGTCGCGTTTCTTTATCTTGGCTATCTTGCTAAAAAATACGATGTGCTTGATTTCGTGAAGCATGCACCTTATATCTGGATTATTGCTTTATTGATTTGGATAGCTGACATTGCTTTCTTCGGTGGTATGAGCATGGCTATGAATAATTACGGTTCGCGTCCGATTCTGGCTGCGGTTGGCAGCATTGCGGGCACTCTATGCACCATCGGAATCTCTCAACTGTTTGATCAGGTCACAGCGTTAGGAAAAACGTTCAGCAAAATCGGGCAAGCGAGTTTGGCTATCTTGTGTGTGCATCTCGTTGAGGATGATATGCTGTTGCCGTCTTTGCAGACGTATTTTGGAACGCTACGGGCCTTCTTTCCGCAGATTCCATTGGTCTTATTGAGCTTCATCATCCGGCTGCCAATCGATCTTGCCGGTGCTGTTTTGCTCTACTATGTCCCGGTAATCAATGAGTGGTTCTACCCACAATTGGCAAAGCGACATCAATTAAGTCAATCTGGTACCGTGAATTAAACGTGCGTTTTCGCCGGAGGAATGAGGCTTTTTATGTTTCTCTTCAAGGGCTGAATGTAGTCTAGAAACCATGACTTCGATGAAATTTGCGAACATCTTGTTGGAGACGAATCCTCGTTCCGTTGCATACCCAGCTTTGTACTGCCGTTCCAATCAGCCTGTCGTCTTCGACAAGTTGATCCACGAATGGAAAATGTATGACGCTGGAACGTTCGATTTCAGTACTTATTTCAATTCTTTGTCGGTCATGAAACTGAAGCGCTATACCCGTGCGACGGGATTTACTCTGCATCTTGAGCTTAAGGGTGCCGCTTGCGAGGTGCTGCAGACTATGGGCGATGCCTTCGCGCATGATCCTATTCCGGTTGAAAGAGTTTCTAAGAAGCTGGAAGCGTCTACCAATTGGCAGACTGTTGATTTGCCTTTGACCGTCACTGACGACATGGTAATCGTCGGCTTCATCATAAAGACCGAAGGAACTGTTTCCATTAGGAACAGCTATTACGAGCTTGACGTTGATGGCGAGCTGAACGATGTTGAGTTGGTTCTGTCCACCACTACTTTCAAGAAGGAAGCGTTCATTGAACGCAACATTGATTTAGTCAAGAACCAGATTATCGGTTCCAACGATTCCATCGCAGATCATTTCCACATGTATGTGATGGATAATGGCCGGACTTTGGATGCGGAAAAACTGAGCGGAGATCGCATCCAGGTTATTCCGAACGATAATGTCGGTGGTGCCGGTGGTTTCACCCGTGGCATGATCACTGCTATGGAGCAGAATCCGAAGGCCACGAATATCCTTCTTATGGACGATGATGTTGCTGTTTCTCCGGAGAGCATCAAGCGTACCTATAATCTGCTTCGTATCCTCAAGCCTGAGCATCGTGAGGACATGATTAGCGGCGCCATGCTCAATTATGAAATCGGCGAAGACCAGTGGGAAGATATCGGCAATATGACCCAGCAAGGCACCTTCGCTGGCTGCAAGCCGCCGCTGCGTTTGACGCTGTTCGAAGACCTCATCTATAACGAGATGTACACGCCTACCAAGTGGCAGCGGAACAATATGTATGCTGCTTGGTGGTACTGCTGCATTCCGATTTCCGTAATCGAAAAGAATGGACTGCCTTTGCCGGTGTTTGTCCGTTGCGACGATGCTGAATATGGCATTCGTTGCAAGACTGGTTTTATCACCATGAATAGCCTCTGCGTATGGCATATGTCATTCTTCGAGCGTTATAACGCGGCTGTGGAACGGTACCAGACCACGCGTAACACCATGATTGCTCAAGCAACATGTGGAATGGCTCCTGGTGCTGATTTTATGCGTGAACTGCATAATAATATTCGCCTCGAACTGAAGAAATTCGGTTATGCAAATGCGGAGCTGTGCCTGGACGCATTCGAAGATTTCCTGAAAGGTCCATCCTTCATCAAGAAGCCGGGACAGGCTGAACAAAGCTTCATGGCTGCAAACCGCAACAAGGAGCAGCTTGTTGATTTCGCTACGCTTGAGGCTCAGGCTAATCAAGATCCTGAACTTGCGGGCTTTGATATCAAAGAAGTCGACAGGCAGCTTATTGAAGGGGACAAGCCACGCAGCTTGCCTGAGCGTCTGGAAGACCTGATTACTGATAACAATCAGCGTTATATCAAGAAGGACGGTACTGGATATGCGGTGATTCCGTTGCAGGGATGGCTGTATCCTGCTGGTGCGATTCGCGGCAAGCATAAGCTGGTGGTTTTGGATTGGTACAACCGCAAGGGCACGATTCGCGTCAAGGACGTGAAGCGTTACCAGCAGATCAAGAAGCGCTATGCTCGGGATCTAAAATACTACAAGGCGAACATCGAACGCATTCGAAAGGAATACGCTGAGGCGCGTTCGGAGTTGACGTCTTTGGAGTATTGGAAGAACTACCTCAAGATGGAGTAAATCAAAACCATCTAGGATTCTAAGCCGCATGCGCTCGCAAGGGGCGTATGCGGTATTATTTTGCTTTGTTACTGGTTTCCATCGTAGAAGAGGAACGGGATTATGGCATCTCTGGCAAGACGACTGCGTGAAAGGCTGTTCTGGCCGTCGGAGCGGTCTATGCAAAAGTTGATGGGCCGAATCGATTCCTTGGAACATGAGAATGCCCAGTTGCGTGATAGTTTGAAGGCACAAGAATCGGTTTTATTTGAAATTCGTGACTGGATGCATGGAATCGGCGAGGAATCCTGCAGGGTTGTTCATGAGGTTCAGCGTGCTCAGATTGCAGAAAGATCCAAAGAAGACATCCGTTTTTGGGCGCAGTATCGTGATTCCGGGGAGACCGATTTGGAGACGCGGAAAAGGTTTTTCCTCAATTTGCCCAAGGCGGAGGGGGATCTTAGGCTTCTGCAATCCGCTTTAAACCGAATGCTATGCGATTTTGCGGAGATTTGCCGGCAAAATGGAATAAATCAGTATTGGCTTGTCGGAGGTACGCTGCTCGGTGCGGTGAGACATCATGGGTTCATTCCTTGGGATGATGACCTTGATTTGGGCATCATGCGTGATGATCTGACTCGTCTTCAGGAAGTGCTTACTAATAATTCAAAGTACAAGATCACCGTAATCTGGGATCGTATCGTCCATTGCAGGCAGATTCGATTCGCTCCTCGAGACACAAGAATTCCAGGGTTTATTGATTTGTTCCCCTTCGATTGGGTATCTTCGCCGAACCATGACACTTTCTTAGAAGTTCAGGAATACCGGAAAGCCGCGATTGAAACAGCCGAAGCGGATATGGTTGTCCGTGAAGCCTGGGACAGAAACGTTTATATTCCAACGGAATCAGTGGCTGGGAAGCATATTGCGGATGCTTTCGATACGCAGCTTGACAGAATGCGCAGGGACGGCGTGGTCTGTTCGCATGAAGCAGCGGCAGGCATTGTCCGCGCGTATGACAATATGGACCATCCAAGCGGTTTTGAATGGATAAGTAGTCTTGACGAGTTCTGTCCGCTGGATGTTCAAACTTTCGAAGGGGGGCAGTACCCTGTGCCGGCCAACTATATGTATTTGCTGACTCATGCTTATGGTAACATCTTCGCGTTGCCTAATGATATCGGTTTACATTTCGAACATGTCGATAAGAAAGCGCTTGCCCAAGTTGACGAACAGACTGTTCGCGAATATGTGAATCGATAAGATTTAGCAGAACAACGGAGTGATGGGATGGAATCTGTTAAGAACGTTGCAATCGTAGTAGCTGGCGGATCGGGAACCAGGATGGGGCAGGACATCCCGAAGCAGTTTATTAATGTATTCGATAAGCCAGTGCTTATCTATACATTGGAAAGCTTCCAGCGGCATCCTGATATTGACGCGATTGAAGTGGTATGCATTGAAGGCTGGGAAACCATGGTGGAAGCATACTCGAAGCAATTCAATATCGACAAGCTTAAGTGGATTGTGCAGGGCGGCGCAAGCGTTCAGGAATCCATCAGAAACGGTGTGGAATTCCTTGCCGACAAAATCAGTGAGGAAGACAATGTCATCATTCATGATGGCATTCGGCCTTTGATTGATGCTGATGTTCTGACTGATGTAATCGATGTTTGTAATCGATATGGCAATGCGGTGACTTCTTTGCCGTATAACGAGCAAATTTTCGTGATTAACCAAGAAGACGCTTCGACTACGAAACAATATGTGCCTAGGGAACAATTGCGCCGCGTCTCAACGCCGCAAGCTTACCGTTATGGGAAATTGCTGGATGCATATCGTAAGGCGTTCCGCGAGAATATTGGAATTCACGGTTCTAGCTATACGAATACCATGATGGTGGATCTTGGTGAGACCTTGCATTTTGCCAAAGGGTCGGATAAGAATATCAAGCTCACTACCAAAGGCGACTTGGAACTGTTCAAGGCATACATCACCGCAGATGAAGATACTTGGCTGAAATAAGGCGAGGGAGGTACTTTTGCCCAGTCGATTTGACTCTTCACTTTATCAGCAGGATATTGAGTATTGTGCCAATCTTCCCTTGCAATGGGACAAACTGGCGGATAAAACTATTGCGATTTCTGGCGCAACAGGGATGATCGGGACTTTTTTAATTGATGTCTTGATGAAAAAGAACGAAGACCCGAAGTTTAATTGCCAGATTATTGCGATTGGACGCAATAAGAGTCGCGCACGGAGTAGATTCCCATATTTTGATGAGGCTCATTTCCATTTTGAGCAGCTGGATGTGTCGATACCAGGTGTTCGTCCCAATCGTCCGGCTGATGTTGTCATTCATCTTGCCAGCACAACACATCCCAGAGCATATGCCTCCGAACCAGTGTCAACGATTACCTCAAATGTGACTGGTTTGCAGAACCTTCTCGAGTACTCATTGGTGGGCGGAAACGATCATCGTGATGGCAGATTCGTTTTTGCCTCATCCGTGGAAATTTATGGAAAGAACCGCGGCGATGCGGAGCGCTTTGATGAACAGTATTGCGGCTATATCGATTCGAATACGCTTCGTGCTGGCTACCCAGAGGCCAAGCGTCTGGGCGAAGCTCTTTGCCAAGCTTATTCCGAACAGCATGGAATTGATTTTGTCATTCCCCGCATAGCTCGAACTTATGGTCCGACTTTGCATAAGGATGACAGCAAGGCGCTTTCTCAATTCATCCACAAAGGGTTAATGAAGGAAGACATTATTCTGAAAAGCGAAGGAACGCAGCTGTTTTCCTACGCATATGTCGCTGATACAGTTGCTGGTCTGCTGTATTGCCTACTTGAGGGTGAAAGCCGAAGCGCATACAATATCGCAGCACCTATTTCCGATTGCCGGTTAAAGGATTTGGCTTTCTTGGTAGCTTCAAAGTGTGGTGTGAATGTCCATTTTGAACTCCCCGATTCCTTGGAGACAAAAGGGTACTCTACTGCGACGGTTGCTTTGATGGATGGACATAAATTGCAGACTTTAGGCTGGAATATGAAATATTCGATTGAAGAAGGAATCGGACGAACATTAAGCATCATGCGCAACGATTGATGTAATAATATTTCGGGCATTCGGCAACGCTCGATGACTAAGGGACATCCACTGATAGGATACAACTTGTGAAACAGTTGGTGAAAAAGATACGGGACAGATACGGGTATGCATGGACCGTCCTGCAAGGTTTGGTAAAGACGGATTTCAAACTTCGTTATCAAGGATCTTTCCTTGGCATCGCATGGTCGGTGCTTAAGCCCCTGATGATGTTTTGCGTAATGTATGTGGTATTCGGTAAATTCCTGCGCATGTCGGATGGTACTTCCACATACCCGGTCGTGCTGTTGCTAGGAATTAGCTCTTGGCAATTCGTTACCGAATCGACGAATGTCGGACTTCGATCCGTGGTGGATCGAGGGGATTTGCTCCGCAAGATTCATTTCCCGAACTATATCGTTGTGGTTTCGGCTACTGTCGGTGCACTTATCAGTTATGCGATCAATCTTGTTGTTGTTTTGATTTTCGCCATTATCGCAAGAGTCCATTTCACTTGGCGAGTGGTGCTGCTTCCTCTAAGCATCATCGAGCTTTACGCAATGACGCTTGCCGTCACATTGCTCATGGCCACTATGTACGTGTATTTCCGTGATATCGCCCATATCTGGGATGTTCTTCAGCAGTTGATTTTCTATGGCATGCCAATTATCTACCCGTTAACATATGTGACCAATCGCGGTGGACTTTTGGCTGATATCGCCCGTTTGGAGCTTATCAATCCATTCGCTCAGGCGATTCAGGACATTCGGCATAATTTCATTGCACCAGAGACTCAACCGACCGTTTGGAATCAGTTCAACAATTGGGGAATCCGTCTGCTGCCAATTGCTCTGACCGTTGTTTTGTTGTGGCTGGGCGTGGTGTTATTCCGCCGTAATAGTCGCAAATTCGCGGAGGTTATGTGATGTCCGAAGAGAAAAGCGTCAAAAAAATCGATTATTCCAAAAATCCAGTTGTATTGTCTGCGAGCCATGTCTCCAAATGCTTCAAATTGCCGACGGAGCAGGCCACTGGCCTTAAACAGGCGTTCATCAATTGGACTAGAGGAATCAAAGGCTATAAGAAGCAGCAGGTTCTTAAGGACATCAGCTTTGAAGTTCACCAAGGTGAGTTTTTCGGCATTGTCGGTCGAAATGGTGGTGGCAAATCAACCCTGCTTAAGCTGATTTCGCAAATTTATTATCCGGAAAGCGGTTCCATTACTGTTTCCGGCAAATTGGTTCCATTCATCGAACTGGGCGTGGGATTCAATCCTGAGCTTACCGGCCGAGAGAACGTGTATCTGAATGGCTCTCTTCTGGGATTCACACATGAAGAAGTCGACGCGATGTATGACGATATCGTCGAATTCGCAGAGCTCGAAGAGTTCATGGACCAAAAGCTGAAGAATTACTCTTCTGGTATGCAGGTCCGTCTTGCTTTTTCCGTTGCGATTAAAGCACAAGGGGATATTCTGGTCCTCGATGAGGTCCTTGCCGTTGGCGATGAGGCATTCCAACGTAAATGCGATGACTTCTTTACGGAAATCAAAAAGGATCCGACTAAGACGGTTATTCTCGTGACTCACGATATGAATTCCGTCAAGAAGTATTGTTCTAGGGCAATGATGATTGCCGATGGCGAAGTGGAAGCCATCGGCGATCCGGAGACCGTATCACAACAATACACGCTTGCCAATCTCGAAGCGGAAGAGAAAGCCGAACGTAAGCGTCAAGAAGAACGCGGAGGCTACCCGAATGGTCTTAACGAGCGATGCCCGCTGTTGAGAACTATTGCCGTTTCCCCCAAAGTCTGCACCAGTGCGGATATGTTCAGGTTTGATGTTGAATACCAATATGATGAGCCGGGAGATTTTTACCTCGCCATTGCGTTGCATGACATTCGCCGTGGTGGAATCACTTACGATACCGGTTCAAAAGTGTTGAAGATGGATAAACATGGCCATCAGGTTGTGCATTTTGAGATGCCTCTCAATCTGTTTAATAATGGCGAGTTCCGTCTGATTACATCACTTCGCACTCCTAGTCCAACTAATCCAAAAGCAACCGATGCTGTGGGTGTCGCCCTTGATGACAATGCATGCAGTTTCGTGATTCGTGATGACCGAAACCGTGAATACGCATTGCTAAGTGACCGTGCTCTTACGATTAAACGTGTCTAATAGTTTTGGTTGCATTCGGAAATGAGCTTGTCTATTCTTGGAGGCAATACCGTTCCTTCAAGAATGGACAAGAAGATGAGAAAAGAAATAAAGCATCTCACTGCATTATTGGGAGCAATATCTCTGGTGGTTCCATTTGGAGCTCAGATGGCGACTGGTGCTGAAACGAATTATCCAGATATGGAAGTCGGGGTATTTTGGAACAGCGACTCGGATCGTTCTGATACCGTGTACATGTCATACAATGGTTCCGACTTCCAGCAAATCAGCACCGCATATAAGACTGATGGTAACGGTAGCTCGCATGTTTCTGGAAAACCGAGCTACGTCAATGCCATTCATGATCCGAGTATTACGTATAAAGATGGGACGTTTTGGATTCTTGGCGGCTATGTGCAAAAGCAACAGAATCTGGGATGGCGTTTTACCCCGATGATGGGGTATTCCAAGGATTTGGTGAATTGGAGCTATCCTAATAGCGGTAGCCAGACGAATCTTGCTCCCTCTGTAAAGCCTTATACTAATGGGCTTGCGGATGGACAATTTGATTCCGCTGGAACAGATGGATTTGTGGATAGCCATGGCGATATGTGGATTGTGACCACGCTTGGATACTATGGCGCTTTTCATGGAAATGCGCAGAAGGATTATATGTATCCGTATATCGTTAAGGTATCTGGCCTACAACCTGGTAGTGATCCGTCAGTTAATCCTGGTGCCCAGCCTAAATTGAATTATGGTAATTTAAATCCCATTAAATTGCCTGATACAAGCACTAGTAATTGGCTTGATCCTTCTCTGTTTGAAAAAGATGGTACCTATTATCTCAGCATTAAGAAAAATGGGGTCACCAATCAGATTTATTCTATTCATGATTTGAATCAAGCCGGGAACGTCAATGCATGGCATTTGGTAAATTCCAATGTGGTCACTGGGTATGAAGGACCATCGTTAACGTACTATAACGGGCAATACTTTTTCTATACTGATAAACTTAAAGATTATCCGTATGGCAAAGCCGATGGCACTGCGGGTACTTTCGTTACTCAGTCATCAAACCTGAATAGCGGTTGGCATGGTACGCGTCGAATCACTACAACTAATGTTGATGGACGTAGCATTCCTAATCGGCACGGAACTGTGATAACCGTGACGGATCCTGTTGCAAAAAATATTGTTTGGAATGCAAGGATTCGTGCAGGTTATGGAGCATATCGGCCTGGAACAAATGGTTGGGTCACGGAGAACGGGAAGCGCTACTGGTATGACAATGGTGTGAAGGCGGTCTCTAAAGAGGTGTATGACCCAGCAAGTGATGCTTGGTATTGGTTCGATAAGGATGGATCCCTTGCGGTGAATAAAGATGTCTATATTCCGTCGGGGAACAAATGGGTTAGGTATGATAACAATGGCCATATGATTAAGGGTGAGGATTACCGCTACGGAGGCTGGTATTACTTCAACCCCACCACAGGAGCCATGACTAAGGGCATGCAATACGTGCCCTCGAACGGCGGAAAATGGGTGTACTACGATTGGACGACCGGCAAGATGGCTCATGGCGAACAATATGTGAACTATGATGCGCAGCATACAGGTTGGTATTTGTTTGATCGATATACAGGCGCCATGTTTCACGGGGATACTTATGTTCGTTCCAACGGTGGAAAATGGGTCAGGTATGATTTCACCACAGGAAAAATGGTCAAAGGTCTAAACCGTCATGATAATTCCTGGTATTACTTTGATCCAACTACGGGGGCGATGCAGAAAGGCCGTGTCTGGGTTCCTGAATGGAAATCTTGGCATTGGTTTGATCCAACTACAGGAAGAGGATGAGTTGAGATAGACTGGTTTTGGCGCAATGCAAATTGTGTCAAAACCAGTTTTTATTTTATAAAGGGACCTAATTTGCCTCAACATTATTCCGGTGAACGTCGACAATATCGCAGAGAACTAAGACTATCTGTTCCTAGTTGTATTTCTCTACTATATTGGATTGGTTCTATCGTAATTGGAAGCGTGATTATTTTTTGGGGAAAATATCATTGTTTTAATGATGGGGCGGCGCACTGGGCGCGTATTCTGCAATTACGGTCAGGTGAAATAATACCTTCTTTTTCTAAAGAATATCCAGAATGGATTGTTTATTCTGAACATGGGAAAATAATTACTTTTAATAATACTGCTGTCAATTCTCCTTTTGTCTATTTTCCAAGTCTAATTTTTCGTGGCGATTTTCGCATTTCGAGCATAGCGACATTGATATGCGCGGCCAGCCTTATTGCCGTAGCAATACGTATTGCTGGATGTTATGCTAATATCATTCTGGCGATAGCAGTACTTCCTACTACTTTTTTCGGGATGATATTCCCAACTGCCGATGCTATAACTAATAGTTTTTCTTTATTGTTCATAGCTGTTGTGTTGTGTCTGTATCAGCGAGATGGTGCGTTGCATTTCAGGCATATTGTTTTGCTCTGTGTTCTGAGCATTATGTTGGGGCAGGTGAAGATTACATGCTCGATTATTGTTTTATTTGTATTTTTCCTTTTACCTAAAACAACCGATAAAAAGATGAAAGTATCTCTATCGCTTCCCGTGCTATGTGCTTTTACGTCTATGTGGTTGTGGCGTATGAAGACTTCGCATATAGCGGTTGCACCGAATCGTGTTTCCTTGCAGGAGACTCGCGATTTTGAGATGCAGTTGATGCTTTCTCCTTGGAAAATATTTTCTTTGCTTGGACGTGTACTGTTTGAACCTTTAGATTTTGATTATGAAAAAATTGACGGTCAATTAGTAAATCCGAGAAGAAATCTTCAGTTTTTTACTGGAACCGAAACGGTCCAATTGCCTTTAATTGTTATGGCTCCGGTACTGATTGCCATTATGATGTTGCTGATTGTTCATACTCCATATAAGCGTATGTGCGGATATCAGATTGCAATTGTATTGGCGATTCCTGTTCTGTATTTTGTCCTGTCATGCGTAGCTATGGCAGTTACCTGGAGCGGAACGGTGGATGGTTGCGTGTCGGGTATGCAGAGTAGATATTTGATACCGGTTTTACCGTTATTTGCTTTGTTGTTTCCGGGTTTAATTGGCTTTGAGAATGTCAATTTAAAGAAATATAGAATGTCTGTATTTTTGTTAACATTATTTTCATATATAGGTATTTTAATTTCATATTTGGTTCAATGGAATTAAAAATAAGGGATATGATACTGTATTTAAACTTGGCATCATATCCCTTTAAAAGGCTGTTTTAAATTATTATTTAGCGTACCAGTGAGGCACTTTATTGCCATTGCGGCATTCGCAGATTATTGGCGTGCCGTCAGCATCGTTCTTTTGCTGTCCGTGTTCGGATTTCTTGCAATATTGTCCGCGGATGTTTTTCCCTCCAGTATTGCCGTTAGTGCCAGGATTGGCATTGTTGTTTGAAGCCTTACTGACAAAACGGCCAGTGACGGAATCAAAAGTTGCATATGAATTCCATTCGGGAACCCATGCGCGCCCGTGTGCCATTGCGCCAGTGGTCTGGTCGAAATAGTAATAAGCACCATCTTGGTAGTGTAATCCCTTGACCATCTTTCCGGTTATCCGGTCATAGCGTACCCATTTTCCACCGTTGGAACGAATATAAGTATCTCCATGGAACATGGCACCGGTATATTGATCGAACAAGTACCAGCCCGTATGGCTGCTGTCGTAATTCACGAAGGCCTCACCATGGGCCATTTTGCCGGTTGTCCAGTCATAATATACCCATTTGCCTCCATTGGAATGGATATATTTCATGCCTTTGGACATTGCGCCGGTTGTTTGGTCGAAGTAATACCAACCGCCGTATCGGTAATCTTCGCCTTTGACCATATGGCCATCCCCGTCATACCTGACCCATTTATTTCCGGAAGAGAGATACACGTCTTTGTCGTGTGCCATTGTTCCATCGGCATCGAGCCAATACCAAGCATCGCTGCCTGGATCATAGATCTCTTTTGAACGCGCCATAATGCCGGAATCAAACCAGTAGTATTCGCCGTCTTGAGTTACCCAACCGGTGTAGTCAGACTCTGGCGCCGACACGGTTTCTTCCGCGCTAGCTGGAGCAATTGGCAAAATCGTCATTGAAAGAGCCATGGTTGCGGCAATGGTTCCATGAATAAGTTTGCTCTTAGAAATCATATCCATCATCTCCCTCTTGTTGTTATGGATAAGATACTTAAATTTTAGACCTAAAGTAATTGCGACAGGGGTTATTGTGATGGTACATCTGAACCGATGTCGTGCGTAACGGTGTGGACGATTGTTTAAAGTGCAATGTAGCCACTACGATTAGTGGATGAACGGAGAAAATGGCGATAGGAGAAGACGCATGGGACAAGAGGTCTCTATGGATACTGAGCGAATGGACTCGTGGGAAACGGTGATGCGCGTTGTGTATCCGGTCAAAGATGCTGAACAGACCCTCCCTCTGTATGCGATTGACTGGACTCGCCCGCATGTGGCGGAAACCACTCTGGATTCGCGTATCGACATGCGTCGTCTGGAATTCAGCTCCATGAACCAGTCCACATTGCAACGCATGTTACGGAATGCGGGATCCTCTAACGGGGTTTCCTGCGATTCATTCGAAATTACGGGACGTACTTCCGTAACACTACGAGATCATGGTCACATGTCCGGATGCACGTTCTTCAACGCGTTCCCTGCATCGTATTGGCGTCGTTGGACTGGTGTGAAGACCGTGCGCTTCGCAGTGTCCGTTCAAGGAAACGCCAAGATCAACGTCTTCCGGTCGACGGGTCGAGGCCTGATTTATCCGGTAGCGGAGCGGATTGTCCATGCTGCGGATACCTCGGCTTCCGTATGCGTGGATGTGCCTATGACCGGGCTCATGGACGGTGGTTACTTCTGGTTCGACGCGGAATCGCTAGGTGGGCCAGTCGTTATTTCCAATGCGACATGGTCTGTTCCGCGTGAAGCGCGCACAGCCAAGCATGGCACTTCCATGTCCATCGCCATTACCACATTCAATCGTGCCTCGTACTGCATGAACCAATTGCGCGCCATCGCAGGAGCGCCGGCACTGCGTAAGCGACTGGATACCGTGTACTGCACGGATCAAGGCAACGATCTGGTCAAAAATCAAGAAGGCTTTGCCGAAGTATCCGCCGACCTTGGAAAGCAGCTTACGTATATTCAGCAAGCCAATTTAGGTGGTTCCGGCGGCTTCTCTCGAGGTATGTACGAAACGGCGAAAGCTGGGAACAGCGATTTCGTGTTGCTGCTGGATGATGACGCCATCAGTGAGCCTGAATCGATTCTTCGTTCCATCCAGTTCTCCGACTATACGATCCGTCCGGTTCTTGTCGGCGGCGGCATGCTTCATCTTGATAATCGCACCATGCTTTATACGCAAGGCGAGAGGATTAATCCGCGGCGAATGTGGATGTATCCGTCCAAGAGCATGGGGTACAATCACGACTTCTCTATGGAACCGCTTCGTGACTCTCCGGATCGCCATCAGCGCATCGATGAGGATTTCAATGGCTGGTGGATGTGCTTGATTCCAATCGCGGTAGTCAAGAAAATCGGCCTCTCGATGCCCGTGTTCATCAAATTCGATGACATCGAATACGGTCTGCGTGCCAAGAAAGCCGGTTTCCCGACGGTCTGCTTGCCAGGTGTGGCCGTGTGGCACCAAGCATGGCACGACAAGGATCCGGCCCGTTCTTGGGAGGAGTATTTCACCGAGCGCAACCGCTGGCTTGCGGCCCTTCTGACATACCCGGACAGGCCTCCTCGCATGCTGGTGGAAACGTTGTACGGCGATGCAAGCCTTGGATTGCGTTTCGTGTATTCGGCCATGGCGTTGCACCACATGGCGTTGAGGGATATTCTTCGTGGGCCGCAGTATCTTGTGGACTGTTTGCCGACGAAGCTTGGCGAAGTGCGAGAATTACGTGCGAAATATCCGGATGCTCAGGCTAAAGATAGTTTTGAAGCGTTCCCAGAGCCTGCGGGCGAGGTCGAGCCGCCGAAGAACCATCCTTCGACCATGAAGAGCCGGTATAAGGCCGCGGTCGGTTTGATTGCCAAGAGCTTTGTCAAGAACGTCAATCCGGAGAAGGCTGTCCGTCCGGATGCTGCTATTCCGGCACGGGATGCTGCCTGGACCTGGCTTGCTTTTGATCATGTCAACTCGGCCTTAGTCACTACGGCTGATGGCAATGGCGTGGCATGGTTGAAGCGTGACAATAAGCGTTTCCGCAAGAGCATGCTCGAAGGGTATCGTCTTACTCGGCGTATCACCAAGCATTGGAAGCGTTTGGCCGCCCAATATCAGGCTTATGGCATTGCTTCCATGGAAACGTGGGCGCATATCTTTGGGGATAAATAGCCAAGAGTTATTGACATTCACCCTCATATATCGCCATGAGGGTAGTATGAGCATGAACTGCACATAGCTTTTGTGCGATTACTGTTTGTGGAAGGTTGTTTTGTTATGACTGATGCGGTGGAGTATCCCGATCTGGTGGTCGTGGGCGCGGGCCTGTT
>OLPR01000753.1_pt1 | contig 28630 bp, 20 predicted proteins | sample 1672761 | NCBI WGS metagenome assembly OLPR01 (sample SAMEA3136721, study PRJEB25190) | human gut metagenome | biome: human gut; feature: human-associated habitat; material: faeces | place: Austria | collected 2013 | reverse complement strand
GAAAAGAGATCTAGACCGAAAAGATTCCTTAAGATGATGCAGGTTATTTTTTGAAGGTTACTTAAAAACTGTAGCCCAAAGAGAACGCCAAAATATTCAAAGATGAAGCTCTCTGGTAGGCGAAATCCACCCTCACTCCGTGGAATTTGCAACCGAGGCCGGCTGACACTCCGGACGCGATCACATCAGAACCGGACGCTCGATAGCCGACACGCGCGAACACCATGCCGTTGAATCCGTACTGAACTCCTCCGGAAACAGCGAACTTTCCGGCAAAAAAACAATCAGCGTCCATTCCGGCCTCAAGGGAATGTTTTTCCTCGAAAGTCTGGCCATAGCCAGCCGCCAGCCGCACTGACGAAGGTATATGATAAGACGATCCGGAGGCATCCTTGACAGAAGTGCCCACATTGGCAAGTCCGGCGCTGAAGCGAAGCATCCTCCAACGGTACAAAGCATACACATCTGACGCGAACACACCTTGGTTCGAGTCAGAGGCAAGCCTCTCGCCGGCATATTTCAGATTGATGCCAACACTCAGCGCGTCAATCACCTTCAGTCCCAAACCTGCGGAAAACATCATGGAAGATGTCTTGAACATACCGTTGCGGTTGCCAGAGTCGTCTATGACCTCATACTCACCGCATGAATTGTAATTACCGGCGACAGAAAATCCCAGACGTTCTCCTGTCTTCATGCCTACGCCGACATCCAGCCCATCGGTTGTCATGTCACCAACAGCGGGTGAATATGCCGCTGTCACCGCAAAACGACTCTCCGAATATGGAATCACCGCAGGATTCCGGAACGCTGAAAACGAAATGTCTGAAGACGGAGCAAGAGAGACTCCGGCCATGGCCACTGAAACAGGGTCATTCCTCTGACACATCCAACCGAACGCCTCATCCTGGGCTTGCAAGTGGAACGCCGGCAAAAGAGCGGCGAAGACCACGATCAATACTCTTTTCATTCTACCTCTTGACAATAACATAATCATACTTATCCGCACCCACAGTCAGCCCAAGTTTGTACTCTCCAGGAGCAAAGGCGCTCATGTCTATCCTGGCCGGATCGAACACATTGCACGAAACCTTCTTCTCAAGAATGACAGACCCGGATGTGGAGGCTATCTTCACCATGACATCAACAACCGCGGTGCTGCCTGGACGGACATTCAAGAAATCACGGACAGGGTTCGGATAGTAGTCAACAGCATAACTTTCATCACGTGCGACAATCTTGAAATCGGTTGAGATCTTAGCGCCAAGGCGATCCTTGGCTGTCACGGTGATCACCGCCAAGCCATTTTGCTTTTTGGCGACAACAAGCTTGCCGTCGCCACTGATCGAGACATCAGCGACACCGTCAGGAGAAATCTTCGCGGAATATTCCAGAGGCTCGTCGTCAGGATCCGAGAACACACCGTCCAGATAGGCAGACATCTTTCCGTCGCCGGAAAGGACAACGTCATTGATGGGCTCTGAGACAACCGGCGGACGGTTCTCGATCACCTGATAGGCGAATTCATATTCCGCCGTGCCGCCATAAACGTCAGTCGCTGTGATCTTTGCCTTCTTAGGTGTGAAATCGGAGACTAACTCGCACAGGATCTCAAAGTTGTAGACATCAGGATCCTTGGAACCGCGGACCAGTTTCGCCCTTCCCTCAAAATCTGTAGTGACCTCGACATTGTCGCCATCAGGATCCGACACGGTGAACGGAATCGACACGCTCTCCCACTGGCGGAATTTGAAATCACCCGTATAGGATGTCTCTATGACCGGGGGATTGTTATTCTCTCTCCCGTACTTGGAAAGGCCGTATCTCATCGAGCCCATAACATCGAGGTATGGGCCCATTGCCTTGCCATTGTAGTTTATCAGGCTCGCGTTTGCACCTTCAAGAAGGACTTCCTTCAGATTCTCGTTGGTGAACCCTTCTCCTCCGAATTGAGAGAGCAGCAAAGCCAAAGCTCCCGAGACATGAGGACAGGCCATCGAGGTTCCTTGGGAACTGCCGTAAGATCCTGAAGCCACACAACTGTAGATGCTCTCTCCAGGAGCGCAGATGTCCACCCAACTACCATAGTTGGAGAATGAGGACAGCCTGCCTGTCATTCCGGAAGCGCCAACCGCGATCACCGGCGCGTATGACGCCGGAACACCGTTTGCTATGCCATAATTTCCCGCCGCGAAGACTACCAGACCTCCTTTCATTGGAGAGCCCGGCTTTTGGTTGCCATCCTTGTCACACCCGGCATAAGCGATAAAATAATCAATCGCAGCCGCCATTGAAGAGGAAATCCTGTCCCGCAAGGCATAGTCCTTCTCATAGGCGGAAAGCACATCGTCATGATTGAAGTCATAGTCATTGCCCCAGCTGTTCTGGCTGATGACCGCTCCGTTGTCCGCACCCCAAACTATAGCATTTTGGAAACTTGAGGCAGTACTGTTTCCCTGGAAAACCTGAGCGCTCATCAAAGTCACGCCCTTTTTCCCGGCCGCATAGTCACCTCCAGCTATTCCCGCAAGTCCCTTTCCATTGTTTCTGACCCCTGCGATTGTGCCGGCGACATGACATCCATGGTCTTCAGGGATAATATTTGAGCTGTTTCTCACGAAATTCCAGTTGACACTGCCACAGTTCCAAGCCAGATCCTCATGCTTGAGGTTGATCCCTCCGTCAACGACACAGACAACGACCGAAGGATCTCCGGTTGTGTACTTCCAGGCGTCCTCGACATTGATGCTGTAACGACCTGAATATTCCCAAAGGTAGGCGTAGCCAGGATCGTTGGTGGAAGCGGACCTGCAGATTATGTTACGTTTTTCAGAAGCCTCTACGCCGTCAAGTGATCCGAGAATCTCCTGAGCCTTGGCAAGAGGCAGAGCAGAATCGAAGTCCACGATGTAGTACTGATGGAGGCCACATTTTCTGTGAAGCGGTTCATATTCGCCGGCGTCAGGGAAAAGACGCTCGGCATGCTTGACACCAAGGCTCTCTGAGACAGAAGATAGCAAAGCACTCCCCTTCTCCATCGCATCCGCGGCTTCAGGCGTCAATTTCACGATCATTGATCCAGGAATATAAATCGCCTTATCAATCTCGTCTTGAGTATAGGGGCGTTGCTCTTGAAGAGCGGAAGGCTTTGCATTCCCCCTGTCAGACGACAATACATGCTCCGATTTGGAACAGGAAAAGAACAAAAATGACGAGGCCGCGAGCAGAGCAGCCGCAGATAAGAGTGAACTTACTTTCATATTTTCGAAAAAAAGGGATCCGAACCGTACAATCCGGATCCCTTGAAAAATCAAAGATATATAAATTATTTCAATTCAAGAAGCTTGGCGCGGCCGGATTTCGCGGTTCTCGCGTCCACTTTCTTGCCTTGAGCATCGCGTAACTTAGTGTCACGTGCAATGGTCATACTTGACGGAAGCGACTTGGTGTCAAAACGAACACTCTTGCCGGTCTTTGGAGCGGAGAGGCTCTTTACCGACTTGGAGGCGGCTGACGGAGTCAATGTCGCCGGATTTACTATGTAGTCGGCATCTGAGAAAGTGTACCATTCCTTAGTTGATGTGGACTGCCCCAGAACACCCCAGTACTTGGCATAGACCTCCGGCCTTTCTTCGGACAGCTTATACACCACGTTCTCGAACTTGATGGTCTTGTCCGCAGACTTGGTGACAGTGGCGATCTCTCCTGTGTCAGGATCACCGGTGCAGACATAATCGTCATTGGTGATTCCAGAGACATAGAAATTGTAGGATGAACTTGAAGAGAAGTTACCATAGACCAGTGAGCACTTGTCGCCTTCCGCATCATAAATGAGAGGAATGCCATCGATTCCTATGCCATCCAAAGCGATCGTCTCGTCAGGAAGGGCTTCCCTAAGGACAACATTGTAGGTTGTGTCATTACCTGTCTTTATAGACTTTGTGCTGAGGGTGTAGCTTCCGAGCCAGGCTTTGTATGCAGACGAGGCCTCCTTGAGCTTTGTCATGTCCGAAATTGTCACCTCTGGCCAGAAATTGCCCTTGCCTGCGTTCTCTCCGGCCTGTATCTGCCAAGTCAGGCAGAATGAGTGGAATTTACCTTTCTCACAAGAACCGGCGTAAACGGTCATACCGCCTCCTTTTTCAAGGACGTAACCAGTAAGAATGACTGACGGATCTTCGATGTTCCATCCATAAGCGGCGTAAACCTTATAATTGTAGTTGAACTTTCCGGAAAGATAAATGTCACAGTCACCATATTTCGGATTGTTCCATGCCTCTGAAAACTTCTGCTCCTTGAGGATGAACTTCCCGTCAGAGAACTCAGCCTCAACAGGCGCCAATCCGTTCTCGTCCTGGTTTGGGAGTCCGGTAACATTGTAAGTGCTGCCATTAACTTTCTCAGAGACGGTCAAGACGTTGTCACCCATTTTCCATCTTCCGATGAAGTCGGCATACGTAGCGACAGAGACAGGTTCCTTCTTTTCGAATTCAAAAGTCTTGTAGTCACCGGTAGGAGTTCCGTCAGCGGCGATTCCCGCGGCCACAGCCACATATTTGCCGAAGTCCTTCTCTCCGAAGCTGTCTGAACCGGTTGAGCCATCGGCGTGGACAAGCATATCATAGATTTCATCACGACCGTAGACATCGCCCAACAGATCGAAATAGTACAGCACGTCATCGCTGAGCAGCAAGGCGGCGTTCACAGGTGATCCGCCAAGTTTCGCATAATCCTCTTCAGAATAGAAGGTTAGGGTGTAAGGCACTGTTGAGCCACTCACAGTGTTGGTGATGACCTCTGGGTACTTCTTGTCTTCAGGATCAGTGCTGTATGAAAGCGTCCATGCGTTGTTCTCCTTGAATTCGATCGCGGAAACGGTGTTAAGGATCATAGAGCAAGTCTCAGCTTTCTCACCCTCCGGATAAACGGATGATGAGACATAGCCATAGACATTCACATATCCTCCTACCTTGGAAGCGAGATCGAACGACGCAAGCGGAGCTTCAAACACCACTTTCTGTCCCATCGGAGCCTTGATGAAATATGTGTCACCTTCCTTCTCAAGTTTGCCGGAAGTGATGACGTACGCAGGGAATTCAGTCACCCAGCCGAGATAGGAAGATGTCGGGGCGGTCACACTGGATGTCTCGGCCGTCACTTCGTATGAAGTGGCCTCAACCGAAACGACCTCCGTCTCCTTATCAGTCTTCTTCACACCGTTCAGAGTGATCACCTTGCCGACAGGAAGCGCGGAGGTGGCTCCTGTCACGTACAGGCAGCTTGTTCCATCGGAAACAACAGCAGAGTTATCAGAAGTGGCAAGGACGGTCTCCTTGTAAAGGGTGACCGGAGTATTGTCAGCCACATTGGCAAGGGAAGCGATGTCGGTGGCCACAGTCTCGGCAGGGTACTGGATGACATAGAAGACATTAGGAGTCTCACCCGTCACAGTGTTGATGACATCAACCTCCGCGGAACGGAACGAACCCGCCGTGTTTGCCTCGCAAACCAAGGTATAGACATCGACATGGGTTGCCTTTGTCTGAGGAGCCACGCTGATCCACTTCTGGGTTCTGTCAACATACAATTCATAGTCCATGTTGGTGGTCACGGAAACTTTGACCTCACCACCTGCCGCAGGGACAGGCTTGACGTCAGCCTCGGCGGTAAGCACACCGTCCTCAAAGACAAGAGATTTGATGTCGGTCTTTCCTCGGCCGTTGCTGGCATAGACAAAGACTTTTCCTGTTGCGTTCTCACTGTGCTTCACTCCGATGTAGCCAGGCACCTCTCCTTTAGGAAGAGAGATCACCCTGGCCTCCCATCCAGAGGTGCAGTTGAGGATGTCAACCTCTACCTCATCTCCTTCTGAAACACCTTTGAGGGAATATGGGTAAGTATATTCGTCACCACCTACAGGAACACCGAGATCCTTGCGAGCGTCGAATACCAAATAGAAAGGAAGCTCCTTCTGGATGGTGTAGGCCTCGCCGTTGATGAAGAAAGTCACGGTTGTGTCTCCATCCTCGATCGAAATAGTGGAGCCACCAGGATTGCCAAGTACATCCACGTCGGCCCATGTCTCACCTTTGTCATAGGAGATCTGCCACTTGCCATCACGGATACGGAGCTGAGGGACAGCCGAATGGACAGGGATCTTGTTGCCGGCAGAGTCAAGAAGCGGCTTGCCGTCAACTGCCCAGTAGAACTCTCCGTCAGCCTCGACAACACCCACAACAGGAGTGTCGCCCTTGTCTCCCTTCTCTCCGTCCACACCGTCTGTGATGACAGCGGTGGTACCGTCAGAGAAAGTGATTGTGTAACCATTGTCACCAGGAGTGACAGAAGTGACGTAGATATTACCCTGGATTGCAGCCACAATCGACTGCATTCCAGGTATAGTTATCTTATTGATCTCGTTGACGGTTTTTTCAAGGGCGTCAACTCTCACAACAAGGTCATCAAACTTTTCGTAAAGATCATCGTTGTCAGCGCAACCGCCAGCAAGAGCCAATGTCGCGGTCATGGCGGCAGCCATCAAAGTTTTAATTGCCTTCATATTATGACTGTTTTATGGTTTTACTTTACTACAATTCTTTTTCCCAGCAAGTGAGAAACCTCAGGCAGAGCCTTATATGGGGTGCAGAACTCAAATGGTCCATTAGCGGATATGGTCCTGAAGCTGTTCCTGTCGACCTTGACCCAAGTACCTTTGGTCTTGTCCAGACTCATAGTCTTGACAGAAGTGGTGCCGGACTTGACACCGGTAAGAGGGAACTCGTCAGGCTTGCTCTTGAAGGTATACACACCTCCGTCTGGATCAGAGATAGGCACAGCGATCAATTCCATACGGTTGTAGGTAAAGTCTCCGCCACCCTGAAGCTGGAATGAGTTTCCGGTGAACTTGACTGAACCATCGCTCTGCAATGTCCCGGTCGCCACATCGTAAGCGCCATTACCACCGGACGTGATGTAATATTCCTTACCGTCAGTGTGGATGAACTTACCTACGTAGTACAGATTGCAGGCACCCTCAGAAGCTCCGATGTCAACATTGTCCGCGATAGGCTCATCATCGTTGCCGTATAGCACGATGCTGCCTGACTCTGAGTCGAATGTAACCTCGGCAGGCTCGAAGAAATCCTGATCCATCTGCCAGCCCTTCATGTTGATGGTCTTGTCAGCCACCTTCTGAGTGAGGGCGATGTCGAATGCCCCGGCATTTATGCTCCAGTTCCCAAGCCATTTCTTGTAGGCGTCCGAGCCGCCACCGCCAGGATTGTCGCCACTGCCACCCTTCTTGGTGAGAGTCGTAGGCAGAGGTGTCTTGTCCTTACTGATAGTGAGATATTTGCCATCTGCTGTGGCAGCGACGAACTGGACTCTCTCAAGATCATAGCTTGATCCGTCGCTGAAGCTCACATGGCCTGCGGCAAGCTTGGCCGTGCTGCCTGAAATGGTTCCTGTGAAGATCACATACTTTCCGGTGGCGAAGCTGGATTCTCCCCATCCGCCGAAGAGGCCGACGGTGCATTCACCATACTTTTGGGTCGATACGGTGCCGAGTCCATCCTGAGCGCGGACTTCAATACCCTTTGTGGCAGAGTCATAAGTGGCAGTGACAGGGAATGACTGTCCCTCGATGCCGGTGATGGTATAGCTGGTCCCCTTCTCAAGCGTGGAGATCTTCCAAGTGTCAGTCGCCGATCCTCTCGTGACTGTCCAGTCTCCAAGCCAAGCGTCATAGCCCTCTGCGGAGCCACCACCGCTGGTAACAGTGAAATCACTGTAGGCATAGTGACCAGTGGCGGCACCATCATCAGTGAATCCGATCGCAAACGCGATGTAGTCGCCGGCATCCATTGGATCGAACACCTCGTAATCGCTATCCTCGTAAAGGAAAGTGGAGAACTCCACCGGGTATCCGAACTGGTTGTAAAGTTCAACAATATTCATTATCTCTTTCCTCACGGCATCAGCCACCTCAATTGCGAAATCATCCATTTCCAATCCACTTTCAGTGAATTCAGACTTGCTGACGTAGTAGATGCTGTACTTGCCTGACAGAGCCGGATCAGCCACATCATTGTAAATGTAAGCCGCTTGCTCGCCTTCATAATCCTTGATACCACCATAACGGACAGTCCAGTTGGCGTCAACACTCATGTAGGACAAGTTGTTTTGGACCACGGAAATCACACCGCTGTCATGGCCGAGCTTCCACTCGACATTTCCCGAACGCGACATATCAGCAGGTGTTCCCTTAATGGTGTTCTCTGCGATGGCGACGTTAAGGTTGTTCTCGGTGACAGTCACGGTGATCCAATCCACATCCGCACTCGCAGTAATGGTCTCATCATACTCGTAAGGGAAATCGAATGAGACAGCCTTGTGGGAAGCATTGATGCCAGAAGGATTGAAACCAGTGCTGTAGAAACCGAACTGCTGAACCGTGAAATCAGACTTAGCGTCACCCGACTTCACAGTGACAGTGGCATACCTGGACTCATAACTTTCATTCGCAGGAGCGGTGACAGTGGCCACATTGTCTTTCACAGAAACCTGGCACCAGTCCTTGTCAACCGTCACCTCGATAGGAGACTCGGTAACGAACTCGATTGTACCCTCGCCACCTTTGGCGGGAATCTTAAGATTGTTTTCCTTGACGGATATTGTCTGGGCCTCGCTCCCATCCACCTCCTGCTTGGAGCAGGAAGAGGATGCGATTATAGCCAAGGCCATGAATATTGCTGAAATTATCTTTTTCATGATAAAGCCTTTTCGTTATTTACGGACAAGGGTCTGAAGATAAGGGAACTGGTTGTCACCCCACCCTGTGAATTCACCGGCAGACTTGCCGCTTGCATCGGTCGCCCAAAGGATGAACGAGTCGATTACCATGTCAGTCTTGCCGTTGTCGACAAATATAAACTCTCCTTCTTGGGATCCACGGACAATCTCCATTCCGTATCCAGTGGTTGTGTCCCAAGTAAGGTTTCCGCCGCCGGAAAGGCTCCATGCGGCAAGCCATACAGTATTTGAGCCGTCAGCGCCCAGAGACTGGACATTCATGGTAAGACGGCCGCGCGCCCTATCGTAGCCAAGGTACACATTGTGATCGCCGGACACGAAGCCACTCATGAGAAAGCCGTTGCCTTCCTCGTCAGGCGTGAGTGTCACATCAAGTGTAATCCTTCCGTTGTACATAGAGAGTTTGAAGTCACCGGCGAAGTCACTGTACTGGGTGTAGTCCTCAGGAAGCTTGCCCTGGAAAACAATCGATCCGTTGGTAAGGATGTTATTGTCGGAATGATAATCCATGCTGTTGATCGTGGCTCCTGCAACCTCGACCGGCTCGTAGGTCTTGATACCTTTCGATGTGTACATGAACGGAGCCTCGACAACCACAGTCCCGTCATCCCCGGAAGTCTCGGCTGAGGCGGCCGGATCAACATACTTGAAGGTTATCCTACGGTTGTTGAAATCGACCTCGCCTGTGACATCCGTGTCACCGACCTTGCCGTCGATGATGGCGGCACGCATGCTTGAAGCCACATCAGCTACCTTGGCAAGATACGCGGCCGGGGTCAGATCAGAATCGTAAGGATAGAGGTCATAATGGTTTCCGGAACGCTTGCCACGAAGGCCGATCTTTTCAGGACTTACGCTCACGATGGTGAACTCGAAGTCACCGCCCTTAGCCTGATACTCCGTTGACGATGGAGTGGCAAAGTGATGAAGAGCCTGATTGTAAGAGTCGAACGAAAGCACGGCGCCATTGTCCGTCGTAAGCTTGTAAACACTCTTGTAGGAATTCTCCGGATCGAGCTCGTAGGATGCAGTCACCTCAGCATCTGTGAAGGCAAGATAGTAGGCATAACCACCCTTTGACTGGCCGGAACCCGGATAATACTCCATGATCCATCCTTTTTCATTGGAGGTCAAGATCTCACGGGTCTGTTCAATGTAAGCCTGAAGACGCTCAGAAGACGAAGAGTCAAAGACATCCGCCTGATCCTTGAGACAAGACTGGGCTGAAAGCACCGACACCCCTGCCAGAACGACTGTTAATATTTTATTGAATTTCATAATCTAATCACCAATTATTTTACCGTTAAATCGCTGAGGTCAACCTTGCCTTGCATCACGTCATCCTGACGACGGATGATTACGGAGCGAAGCTCGTCAATATCAATGGACCACACAGACTTCATGTAATCTCTGACAATCTGAAGTTTCGCGCGGATGAAGTCTGCTGATGAACCAGCATCCTTAAGCTGTGAGTCCCAATACTCCTGCGTGTTGGTGACATAGATGGACAGCATCTCCGCGAAGTCCTCACCGTCTGAATGCTGGGCATAGTCACTGATGAAGCCGTTTTTGAGGTACTCTTTGTTGTAAGGTTCCTCGCTCCAGTTGTCAGCCACATAACCGGAACCGGTGACCTGCTTGAAGGCTGTAGGATAATCCTTGATCTGGTTGAGGATATGGGTGAACTCGTGGTGGATCGTCTTGATGTAGTAATGGTTGAGAGCCTCCGGTCCCTGCTTGAGCATGGCGCTCAGATAATTCACACCGGAAAGGAGGATCTTCTTGCCACCTTCAGCTGTTCCAAGAATGAACGTTCCGTTGTTCCTGTACTCAAACTCACCGATAAGGAAGAACATCTTAGGGAAATACTCTCTGGTGAAGTCAACACCGGCGACCTCATCATAGGTGTCAATACAAAGATACTTCACAAGGTGGGCCATGATGACAGCCTCATCATAATCGGCAGGTACAGTGTAATAGTTCATGTCCGACTCGTTCAGTTCGAAGCGGTACTTGAAGTCAATGTTGTAAGGCCTGACATAGTTGTCGTTAAGCCATTTGTCCAATTCAGTCGCAGGAGCCGTCTCAACCTTGATGACACTGTCAGGGTTGAGGTCATCTTTCTGGCAAGCCGAAAACGACAGAACAGAAAGGGCAGCGATTGAGAGATATGTTATAATTTTCTTCATATTCCAGTCAATTTATGAGTTTAGTTTCTCGGGTTCGGTGTATATCCTGCGTCAATAACTTTCCTAGGAACCTGTATGGCGCGCCTTTCGTCATCTACCTTGAGGACATCACCAGCGGTACGAGGGTTGCCGTCAGATCCCATGACACGTCTCTGGATCTCAATGCCGTAACGCTTGACATCAAACCATCTGAGTCCCTGGGCGTAGGTGTCAACCCTCTTAAGAAGCAGACAGAAGTGAATCAGATTCTCCTGAAGCTCGCTAGGATTCTGAAGGAACGGAGCGTTAAGCTTCTTCTTGACGGTTGAAGCCAATGCCGTTGAGTAAGGAATATCCTTCAGAAGATTGTTGATCTCCTCGGCGCTGAGGTTCCAATCAGTCTTCGAGATGTTGGACAGCCAGAGGTTCATGTCAGCCACAGCTGAGTCATATTGCTTGAGGAGGAGCTTTGCCTCAGCCCTCTCAAGAAGAACCTCGTCGGAAGTGAAGGCCGGATAGACTGTCCTGTAATAACCGATCTGGGCGACAGGGTCTGAGAATTCGAACAGGTAAGGCAACTTCCAGAAAGTGGTCTTGTCGTGGTTCGTGCCTTGGTAAACCTTCATCGGCACAGCGAAGAACGACTGGTTGTCCTTTCCCAAAAGGGTGGCAAGGGCAATACCGGTCTCATTCGTGGCAAGATAGTTTCCGGCAGCGTATTTTGAATATACTGAATACGGCCCTGTAAAGCAAAGACCCATCTTCGAATACGCCGTGATCAGAAGCAGATTGGCCGACAGTGTGGCATCGATGAAATGGTTGGTCAGAACCTCATCGTCCTGAGTCATCTTTGCCTGTGCGCGCCAGTCGCGGAGCATTGTCGCAGGAGCGCTTCCCAAACAAGCGTCGGCGTACTTGACAGCCTCTTCAGGTTTCTCATAATAGAGATAGAAACGCGTGGCGAAAGCATACGCGGCCTTCTGGTTGAAGTGGTACTTAGGCACAGTGTAGTAATTGTCGCTGACGAGCGGGAGAGCCTTCTGGAGATCCTGATCGATCTTTGCATAGATCTGAGCCACAGACTCCCTTTCGTACTTAGGATTTAGTCCCTGCTCAGGAGCGCTCATGTAAGTGACGCCGAGTTTCTGATCCGCAGTCGCCTCAGTGTAGGCCTGCGAGAACATATTCACAAGCACGAAATGACTGTAGGCACGGCAAAGAAGAGCCTCCGCCATCTCCGGCTCATACCCTTCGGCATCCGGACCGACCATGTTAGTGATGGCCTCTATTGCCTGATTGGCAGCCGCGATTGCCGAATAGGAGGATTGCCAGATGTTCTCCGGGTCCTCGTTGTCGGTGTTGGTGACATCCTTCCACGCGTAAACCTCATCGATAAAAGGATCTGTGTTAGGGTTCTCAGGGCCGAAGTCATCGACATTGTCCGAGGAGAACTCGCTGACAAGCAGATAGTCTGTCTCCGGGTAAGCGGACACCAGCAAGGAGCGGATTTTCTCCTGAGTGTCAAGCTCCGTTCTGTTGTCAGGCATCACATCCAGAAACTTGTCGCATGAGACAAGGCTGAAAGCAACCGCCGCAATGGCTATTATGGAATATTTGTTTTTCATATATCTTTCCCTCCAGATTAAAGACCAATTTTCAAAGTGAATGTGAACTGCTTAGGAACCGGGACAGCCACACCGCCGGTGTTGAAGAACTCAGGATCCTGACCGTTGAGCTTGCTGTCGGCGTAGATAAGAAACAAGTTGGTGGCCTGAGCCTTGAGTGACAGCGAATTAAGTTTAATCTTCTCAATCCACTTCCTCGGGAAGTCGTAAGAAAGCGAGATCTCCTTCATACGGATGAAATCACCTCTGGCGATTCGTTCGGTCGAGTAGTTGTAGGCGTTGTAAGCCTTGCTGAGGTGGGTGTCCTGCCTGTTCTGCCATACACTCGCGATGGCCGGAACGCTGGTGGTGTTCTCGTCTCCAGGGACAGTCCAACGGTTGGCGAACTCCTTAGGCATGGAGTCGAGATCATTGTAGGTGCTGCTGAAGACAGGGTCAAGACGGATAACGTTTCCAAATGAGTATGTCATGAACACATTGAAGCGGAAGCCGTAGAACTCGAAGATGTTGCCGAGAGATCCGACATCGGTAGGATCTGCGTTTCCGGAATACTTGAGCCACTTGGAAAGTCCTTCCTCATCAGAATACTGGAAGTCGATGTCGCTCACAGTCGTCTCTCCTGCCTCATTGATGAATGTCGGGAACCCGTCAGAATTAAGACCTTCGAACGGAATGGAGAATATTCCTCGTACCGGATACCCCTCCTGCGCGAATCCGTTGCCCGTGATGAGGTCGATGGCGCGCATGGTCGTCTTCAGATTTGTCACCTCATTGTGAGAATGAGAGTAGATGAAGTTGGTCGTCCAAGTGAAGTTCTTCTTCACAATGTTCTTGGTGGTGAGAGAAATCTCGACACCGTCAGACTTCATGGAAGCGATGTTACCAAGTTTCCCAACCTGACCGCCGAGACCCTGGGTGTTGATGACACCGATAAGGTCATAGTTGTCACGTGTGAACCAATCGAAGGTGAAATTGATGCGGTTGTCAATGAAACCGGCCTCAAGACCAAGGTTCAACTCCTTCTTCTTCTCGTAGGTAAGATCGGAGTTCGCAAGGTCTGCGATGTAAAGCATGGATTCCTTCACTGAAGTAAAAGGTCTCCACGGATTCTTTGAAGAGATCACCACAGCCGAGTTGGTCACTGTCGAAGGACCTCTGTCGGCGGTAAGTGAATAAGAAGCCTTGAGGGAAAGGTGAGAGATCGCGTTGAGCGGTTTCATCCATTCCTCCTCATGAAGGTTCCACGCACCAGAGATGTTCCATGTAGGAAGCCAGCGGGCCTGACGGCTCTTTCCAAGCTTATTGGTACCCTCGTAGCGGATTGTGCCGTTCAAGGTGTAGCGGCCCATATAAGAATATGTACCATTGGCGAAGAACGCGGCGGAGCGGACATGAGTGTTGATCATGGTGTAGTAGTCACTGTTCTCCTCGTTGCCCTTCTTGAACACTTTGTAATCGTAGTTAGGAGTCTCACCCATGCTGTACTGGATACCCCACCCGCGGAACCATGTTCCATGACGCTCGGTGCTGTTGACCTCGGTACCGCCGAAAAGATTGACGATGTGTTTTTCGGCGAATGTCTCGCTGTAATTGGCTGTGGCACGGAAATCCCAACCGAGCAACGAGTTGTCAGTCCTCTCGTAGATACCACCCTTAGGCAGAACCGAGATCGGCAACGCGTAAGGGTTGTCCGGATCCTTCTTGTAAAGGAACGGGTTGTTGTCCCTGATGATGGCGGTGTCCATCGCACGGTATGCGAGGGACTGGTTGGAATCGTCAAGAATATTATGCTCCTGAGATGATGCCGTGTACTTGACAGCAGTGAGAGCGCTGAGTTCCAATTGCTTGAAAGGTTTGGCCTTCAATTCTCCCTGAATACGCACGTCAGTCACGCCGAGATCTATGTAGTTGTTGTCCAGCTCATGCATGATGTTGAACGGAGCGTAGTTTCTCGTGTAGTACTCATTGGCGTCAAGCGCGCGGGAGGTGTTGAGCGCGTACGAGTAAGGGTTGATGTCGAAGTCACGCTTCACCTCACCCGAAACCACATCCATCGTCTGTCCAAGGGTTCCCGGCGCACGCTGCTTACGGAAAGAAGCGTTGCTGATGAGGTTGAAAGTGAATATGTCACTGAACTTGAAAGTCGTGTTTAGGTTGCCGGTGTAACGAGAAACGGAACTCTGTTTTGTCCAACCCGGATCCTGCATCACAGAAAGAGACGCGTAATAGGTGGCGTTCTCTGAACCACCGGAAGCGCTCAAGGAATGGTTGCTCTGCAGAGCGTTGCTGAAGAGAGTGCCGAACCAGTCAGTGTTCCTGTACTCGGCAGCCCTGAGGTATTCAGCCCTGGCAGCCGCCGTGTTCGCGAGACCGAACTGTCCGGATGTCTTGTCATACTGACCGATCAACTGGTACATCTTACCATAGACTCCGCTGTCTGAGGCGTTTGCCAAAGAAGCATAATTAAGGTAACCCTTCTGCTGGAGTTCCTGGTAGATTTCCATCTGATCCTGCGAGTTCATTATGTTGAACGTGCGGTAAGACGGTTTGAGCCTTGTTGTGAACTCGCCTGTGTAGTTGAGTCTGAACGATCCCGCACGGCCCTTCTTGGTCGTGACGACAATCACACCGGCCATAGCCCTCGCGCCATAGATAGAGGTGGCGGAGCCATCCTTGAGGATATCGAACGACTCTATGTCATCGGAGTTGAGTCCTGCGATCGCCGAAGAGATAAGAGTGGAGGCGTCACCAGAAGAAAGCTGGTCTGCGCTGACATCCACAACATCCTCCATGATCACGCCATCGACAACCCAAAGCGGCTTTGATGAGCCGTAGATGGAAGTGGCGCCACGGACACGGATCTTAGGAGCTGTTCCGAACGTTCCCGACACATTCTGCACGGACACACCGGCGACACGTCCCTCAAGGGAGCGGCTGACATCGGTGAGACCATCGATCTTCGCCGATTCCGCGTCCAGCTTGGCCGTGGAACCCGTGAAAAGACGGCGGTCCATTTTCTGCATACCAGTGACGACTACCCCCTCAAGAAGCTGAGAGTCCGGGGTCAATGCCACATTGATTGTGGTTTTACCTTTGACGGCCACCTCTTTCTGCTCATATCCCATGGATGAGAAGATGATAGTACCATCACTTGGCACGGGGATTGAATAACGCCCATCGGCGTCACTGCTGCTTCCCTTGGTGGAGCCTTTTACCTGACAGAACGCGAAAGGTATCGGCTCACCTGTAGAAGCATCAGTAACGACACCGGTCACAGAAATGTTCTGTGCCGATGAAGTGATCGCCACGAAAAGTGAAATCACCGCGAGAAAAAATCTGCTTTTTTTCATCGATACTTGTTTTATATACATTACTATACACTATTCAAATTAGTGAACAAGAGACTGCTGCCGTCTGCAAATAGTCTCTTTCTCACAAGTAAAAGTTCGATCCTTGGAACGCTTTTGGAGACATTCCAGAAAGAATGCCTGAGAGTTTGAACCACTAACCAACTCAATAATCGCCAGGCTAAAGTCATTACGGATCCACCTTACCGCATCTTAAATGCTTTGCTGACAAATTTTGACCGCAAATATTGCAATTTATTTTTTCTATTACAAATTTCACTTTTTATCCGCGAACTAATCATTTCTCCGATTTCCACGCCCATATCTTACGAATCCAAATCACTGCACATGATATTCAATAAATCTCTGCCGAAATGAATCGGCATATAATTAAAATACTAATTAAAATACTTTTTTAAAAAAAACATAAGTAACCCTAAAAAGAGGAATGACAGGTCATTTTTCTGTCATTCCTCTCTGAAATCAGGCTATTAAAACAAAGATCAGGCTACCTTCCATATTTCTTGAAAACCTTGTCGATCAAGGCTGCCTTGTCCGCACGGTTTTCCAGAAGGACTGATTTCAGAATCTTTATGTCATTCGTGTAGTATCCCATGCAGTCCAGGATGTCCGAGCGGCTGATTCCTCCTGCTTCAAGTTCGGATAAAATCTGAGATTTGAACCAATATTCATTGCCAAAGCCAGGATTTCTCCCGTAACGTTCCTTGTACAATGCGTTTTCCATGTAATATGCCCACATCTCGCCGATCTCGCAATAGCCTGCGTTCTCTCCATTGCCGGTGCCATAGCAGTCACCGGTTGAAATGTACGAGGTAAGAATGTAGGTAGCATACTTACGCCAATAGTCCGTCCCCACCTTGTTGAAATGACTGGCATGTGCCATCTCATGCACTGTGGTTGAGTACAATGCCGCGTAGTCCCCGTTCTTGTCCTTGGAGCCGATCGTGATGTCCGGAGCGAAAATCCTCACGATGGACGCGTATTTACCGATATACTTGCTGACCAGTTTGTTGTCAAGCAACGCTCCGTGATGCATCATCAGAGTGCTGGATGGCCTGAGAATATTCAGAATCCAGAACCTCAGGTTCTTGGGAGGCATGGTGACGCCTGTTGCCTGACACTTCTTGAAGTAGTCGTATGCGGCGTTGTTGACCACACACCTGCGGAACAAGGTGGCGTCTGAATTTTTGTCGATAGTGAGATCAATCCCTGTCGATGATCCTTTGCCGATTGCCGAGATCGAGGCCGGAATCAAAATCAGATTCAGTCCGATCGAGAATCCGACCCTGTTCTTGAAGCAGATCCTGTAACGAGGCCTGGCGGAAAACTTGCGGGAAAACTCGTAGTTGCCGTTCTCGTCCGTGTAAGTCGTGGCGATCTTCACAAAGACATTAGCCACCATCTTGACACCGGCGACACCAACTGTCTTCTTGCTCCTAAGTTTGTCATCGACAATCGTGATCCTTCCGGAAGGCCTGGCCTTAGCCCTTGTCTCAGGCTCAAGCAGGCCATTGTTGCCTGTAACCTCGAAGGCCATCCTCTCCACCGCGTTCCAGTCAAAGTCACCAGGACTTCTGGTCTCCACTTCCTCATCCGGGATAAAACATTCCTCCAGAATCTCATAACGGATTCCTTGCGGGAAATCGAAATCCGGCGGAACCACAGCGTACTGCCACGTGATCTCTCCCTCCGGAACAGACGGATCATGGTAGTAGTCACCATCCCTTAGGATCTCACAATCCATAGGATGATCCAGCATCTCCACACCAAGATCCGAGAGAAGATTGAACTGCACCGTGTCCTTGGGGAGGAAACGGACATAGTAATCAGTGACCGGGACACTCACCTCCCCTCTTGTAGGATACAAAGCCGCAAGAGCCTTGCCGACATTGGTCACAGAATAAGGGTTTTCAAGCTTCCGTCCCAGCTCGATCACATCATGAGCCACGACCTCGACATTCTCCTTTGTGCTGACAGGGCTGACCTCCACCGGAGACCCTCCCTCTTTGCTGCACGACACCAGCACCAGAGCCGGCAGCATCATTTTGAAGAACCATTTCATTGTTCAGTTGGTTTTTAGTTACGATGCAAAGGTAGAGACGACTATCCGTGGGTTGAAATATTCAACGGTTAATTGAAGAATCGGCATTTCTTGGCAATTCAAGGGCTATTTTTTATCTTTGCAGACAACATTTTTTCAGGAAAATATGGGAATATTCAGAAATTCCGCGGTTTATGCGGCATCCATAGCACTGATCATCAGTGGATTCAGCTTTTCTGCCAAGGCGCAGACGTATAGGGACAAGATCGAGGAGAATCCGGAAAGAGCCGGAGGAGTCTATCATTATTATGAATATGCTCCTTCCGCCTTGACGAAAGCGCCGAAAGGCTACAAGCCATTCTATATCAGCCACTACGGAAGGCACGGATCACGCTATCACACCAGCGCGAACCTTTTCAAGGGGGCTGTCGAGACCCTTTCCTCCGCAGAAAAGGCTGGATTGCTTACCGAAGAGGGCAAGCTGCTGAAGATGCAGATCGACTCAATCAACATGGAGCATCAAGGGATGTTCGGGATGTTGACCGAGAGAGGCGCCGCCGAGCATCGTGGAATCGCGGAAAGGATGTCAGCTGATTATCCGGAGGTGTTCAACGGCAAACGCGGCGAGGTGGAGTGCGTCTCCAGTTACTGGCCAAGATGTCTGGTCAGCATGGCCAACTTCACTTCAGCGATAAAGGAAAGGAACGGAGCTCTGAAATTTCATTACCTGACAGGGCCTAAGTACCTGGATTACATCAGCATGGACCTCGACACGAAAAATGTCACGAAAGAGTCCAACGTCCTCAGGCGACATCTTCTTGACAGCCTGGTCTCCTATGACAGGTTCTTCAGCGCGATGTTCACTGATCCAGCCAAGGCGACCGAGTTCATCCCCAAGCCCAAAGAGTTCATGGACAACGTGTTCCTTGCGGGCAGCATCAGCCCTAACACTTTGGCACATCCTGACATATTCAGCCACTTCACCACTGATGAATTGATCGGGCTTGGGATATCAAGGAACAACAAGCTTTACTTCAGCTTCGGTATATCAGCCGAGGAGGGTGAATATGTCTCTTCCATCGCAAAACCGCTCATCGAAGACATTGTCGCCAAGGCTGACGAAGCCGTCAAACCGGAAAGCGGCAGAGCTGCGGATCTAAGGTTCGGCCATGACGTGGGACTTCTCCCGCTTATCGGCACAATCGGCATCGCCGGAATGGAGGAGAGATGGAAGTCACTGGACGTGCACCGGCACTGGTTCGATTTCGAAATGATGCCTATGGCATCCAACCTTCAGATGATCTTCTTCAGGAACAGGAAGGGTGATGTGCTCGTGAAGCTTGTGTACAACGACAAAGAGACTTATATTCCCGCCGTACAGACTTACAACGGTGTATTCCACAAATGGAATGATCTTCGCGAATATCTTGTAAAAACAGCCGCCGCCATCTCTGACGAGCATATCGTCAAGGACAACGACGGCAAGGAGCGTACAGGAGTAGCCGGAATGTAGTCTAGAAATAGACCACCGTCTTCTGTTCGATCGAAGACATAAGCGAGTTGGCCAGGCGGCTCACTCCGAAACGGAACAAGTCCTTGTTCATCCACTCGTTTCCAAGGATGGATTTCACTATTGAATGATAGCATACCGCATCTTTCGATGTGGAGATTCCGCCTGCGGCCTTGAAGCCGACTTTCCTGCCGGTCTTATCGTAGAAAGCCTTGATGCTCTCGCACATTACATAGGCGGCCATAGGTGTGGCGTTCACGCTCACCTTGCCTGTGGAAGTCTTGATGAAGTCCGCGCCTTCTTCCATGGCAAGGAACGAGGCGTTGGCAATGTTTTCCGGAGTGACCAGAAGACCTGTCTCCAGAATCACCTTCAATGTGACTTTTCGGCCGGCTTTCGCGGCAGCTTCGTCAATGGCCGCCCTGATTGCACGGATTTCTTTCCTTGCGGACTCCTCGTCACCGGCCATAAAGGAGTTAAGAGCCAAGACAATGTCGATCTCGTCAGCGCCGGCCTCCACAGCCATCTCACATTCCTTGACCTTCACCTCGATGAAACTTTGGGATGTCGGGAAGCAGCCAGCCACAGCGGTGACATGAACCTCATGGCTGGCGAGACTCTCCCTTACAACGGAGGCGAAATTCGGGAACACACAGACCGAAGCCGGAAGAGGGTATTCCGGGAAATCCTTCATGAAGGAATTGACCTTGCCTACCAATTTCTTCACGGACGCTGGGGTATCCTCTGTACGGAGGGTCGTCAAATCCATGAGTGACAAGCAATTGCGGAGGACTTCAGGAGAAGTCACATTGTCGATGTTGGCCGCGATGGCGTCCAACCTTTTGCTGATCCGTTCCTTATCCGGAGCGTAACCATACTTTGCGAACAAAGATTCCATATTATCAACTTAATTTTTTAATATTCTGTGTGGAAGTGCTGTCTAACCCCTTATCTGAATCGTGTACCCCTCTTCAATCAAAGGCTTTACCAGTCCCCGCATCTCATCCGCCGAAAACTTCTCAAGCCCTTCGGCCGGTGTCTCCCGGTCAAGGGTATAGACCATCACTTCTCTCGGTTTAAGTTTTCTTACTATATTCATCCATCCTTCAAGGACTTCCGGAGAGGAAGAATCAAAGAATGGGGATCTGAGGAACATTGTCTGAAGAACAAATTCCCCGCCAAACCTCATCAAATCCGCAACAACATCCTCGACATGATATTCCCCCTGCGGCTGATTGATCCGGCCCGCAAGTTCATCGGTCGGAGCGTCAATCTTAAGAATCGGATTGTCCACCTTCCTCAAAGCCTCGAAGACATCCTCTCTGAATATCCTTGTGGCGTTCGACAGAACCGACACTTTCGCCTGCGGGAAATATTTGTCTCTCAGCGCGATGGTAATGTCAATAATTTCAGCGAAATCAGGATTCAGAGTCGGCTCTCCATCTCCGGAAAACGTTATGGAGTCAATCGGAGTACCCGCACCGCTGCATTTCTTCAGTTTCGCCTCCAAAGTCTCGTGAAGTTCTCCGGCAGTCGGAAGCTTACGGTCTCCCCTGCCATCCTTGTTCCAGCCACACTCGCAATAAACGCAATCGAAATTGCACAGTTTTCCTTTCGTCGGAAGCAGATTGATTCCGAGCGAAGAGCCCAACCTTCTGGAGTGTATCGGCCCGAACACAAGTTCCTCTCGCATCATGGCTAAATAATTCTACGTGACCGGCTTTCGGAAGTGAGGCGGTCACCGTCAAGATTCTCGACAGCCACCAGACCAGGCTTCATTCCGACAGCGATGCGGCCATATTCATTCTCTTTCGACAGGAACTCAGCTCCGTTGCGGCAGGCCCATGTAAGCAGTTCATTCAAGCCCACCTCAGGGAAAGCGTCCTGAAGACAACACAACTCGGCGACAATGTCAAGGTCGTCATTGCTGGAAAGCGAATCCGTGCCTACAGTGATTTTCAAGCCATTGCGACGCATCAGCGACACAGGAGGCAAAGCGTTGTGAATGAATATATTCGACAACGGGCAAAGAGCCACGAACGGGTGATTCATCACTTTCTTCACGGCATCGATTCCCTCCTGGTCCATGCAGACCTCGTGGACAAGCAGGATATGCTCGTCAAAAGGAGCCGGATGCGCTTTCTCCAGCCGGTCTATGAAATAGAGCAGGGATGACTTGCCTGTCACAGGTGGCACACTCATCCCGGCGGCCTTTCGGTTATCCCACATGGCTCCACGGCCGTATTTCAGCATATCCTCCTCTTCCTCTGTCTCTTCCGAGTGGAATGACAGGAAGCCGGACTTCAAGCCTTCGGCCGAGACTGCTGTGACAAGCTCCGGGCTCATCGTGTAGCAAGCGTGCGGGATAGGAGCGGCGTCAAGTCCATATCCATCAGCCACTGCCTTGAGTCTCAAGACATTCTCCATCACGGAAGCACAGTCCTGAGGTTCCGTCCCGAATACCTCCAGAAAGGTTCTGGTGTACATGGGAGATGCCTTCTTGATGGCGAATGTGTCGGCACAGTTGCTGATGTCCGCCATAGCGGACACTCCACGGTCCCACATCACTTTCATCCAATGAGATATGTCGTGAAGTTTCTCGTCCAGACTTTTGTTGTCACGCATCTCATTGATCTGGTCGATGAATCCGGCCATGCCGGTTCCCTTGCGGAACGATTTCCAGAGATAGGAAAGTTCCAGATGGCAATGAGTGTTGACAAATCCAGGCACGACAGCCCCCTTTACAAAGGCATTTTCACGCCCCGGATCCGAACATTCGCCTACCGATGTCACGGTGCCGTCGCTGTCAAACTCAACGAATCCGTTCCTGATAGGCTTGTCCTCATTCAACGTGAAGACATATTCAGCTGCTATTCTATTCATTCTTAATCAATAAATCTTTCACCGGAGCCAACTCCAACCTTCTGATGGATTTCTCAGGATTGATGTCATGAAGCGGTTCTGACTTCATGGCGGCTGCCTGACCCGCCGTCTTTGTCATAGGAATTGTATCCTTCTCCGGCACTATTGCCGTCGTGTCTCTTATGACAAGGCGCGGACCATGGAAAACCGTGTCCTCGACAACAGGGACAGGACGATAGACTCCAAGGGAATCCTTCTCGATCCCTACACGGTCTGTCATGGCATCAACATCGAACACATCAAGAAATGAATTGAAGGTTTTCGCCTTGACTGACTTCCAAACCTTGGCCAGCGAATCTGCCTCATGCTGAAGCCTGTCCTCCAACTCAATCTCCGCGTTGATCGCGTTCAGTTCCTTCCTCAGATCCTTCTCCACGCGTCCCAACATCTCGGCATAGCGTTTAGGATCATTGAGATAGCGGTCCACACTCTTCTGGTAGTCCTTGAGCGTGAAACCATATTTCTCAAATATAGGCTCATAGAACCATGTGGTGTCCGCCATCCCGTTCTTGTCTGGATTCTCGGCGAGCCATTGGTCGGCAAGAAGCATCTCACGATAGATCCTCTCCATCTTGCGCACGGGTATCACACGCCCCTCACGACTGCAGGAGACTACAGCCGACACCAGAACCATCAATGGAAGAACTATCCTGAGAACCTTTTTCATAAGCTTACCTCAATGTCGCTCCGTACTCGTTCTGGAAAGTAGAGAGAAGCTTCTTCATTATCCTCTCCACATCCTCGTCCGTCAATGTCTTCTCCAGATCCTGAAGCACGAATCCGAGGGCGTACTGCTTCTTGCCGGCCGGAATCTTGTCCCCACGATAGACATCGAACAGGGTCACCTGTTTGAGAAGTTTCTTGCCAGCCTTGAACGAACTCTTGTAAAGGTCAGCGTAGCTTACGCTCTCGTCAAGCAGCAAAGCGAAATCCCTTCTGACCTCAGGGAACTTAGGCATCTCCTTGAAGGCGACCTTGTCCCTCTTCACAAGTTGGAACAAGGTGTTCCAGTTGATCTCTGCGGCGAACACAGGCTGGCGCACACCGAACTTCTTCGCGATGGCCGGAGACACTGTGCCAAGTACCGCGAGCGGCAGATGCTGCCCCGGAAGGGCATAAGCGACACCTTCACTGAATATGTCAGCGGGAGCCGCGGTGGCCTCCATCTGGTAAAGATTCGCTCCGAAGCGCCTCAGAAGCAGATCCACATAGCCTTTCAGTTCAAAGAAACTGCTCTTGCCCGGCTGGCTGTTCCAGGATTTCTCAGGAGTTCCGGTGACGAACATCGAGAACGCAGGATGCTCCTCGTAGGAAGCCAGCGTCTTGCCGTCCATCTCAGGATTACGGCTGTAAACGGAGCCATATTCAAAGAGTTTCATCGACGAGATCTGACGGTTCAGGTTGTATGCCACAACCTCAAGGCCGCTGAATATGAGGGTCTGCCTCATCACGTTCAAGTCTGAGCTCAGAGGGTTGACGATTATCACGCTCTTCTCCTCCGGGAATGTGGTAAGTCCCTTATAGTAAGCCCCCTTGGTGAGGGAATTGTTCATTATCTCGACAAAGCCGTTGGCGGCCAGGAAGTTGGATATTCCGTTGCGGATAGCCTCCGGCTCAGGTGAAGGGGTTGCGTTGACGGACATCTTCATGTGCTGAGGCAGGTCGATGTTGTTGTAGCCGTAGATTCGGAGAATCTCTTCGACCACGTCACACTCTCTTGTGACATCGATCATATAGGTCGGCGCGGCGACCTTGGCTCCACCCTCTCTCCTCTCGATGAACTCGTAGGTGAGGGCTGTAAGTATCTTCTCAATCGTGTCGTGTCCGATCTTCTTGCCGATGAACCTTTCGATGCGGTCGTAGTCAAGGTCGATGACCTTCTTCTCGATCTTCTCAGGATAAAACTCCTCGATTCCTCCGACAATCTCTCCGCCGGCCACTTCCTGAATCAGCAGTGCGGCGCGCTTGGCGGCATATTCATTGATTCCAGGATCGGCTCCTCTCTCGTAGCGGAATGAGGCGTCGGTCTGGAGAGTATGTCTCTTTGAGGTCTTGCGGATAGAGCCCGGATCGAAGTAGGCGCTCTCCACGAATACATTCACAGTCTCGGCCTTAACGCCGGAATCGATGCCGCCGAACACTCCGGCGATGCACATCGGACCGTCAGCGTTGGCGATAACGATGTCCTCGGCTGAGAGTTTTCTCTCAGTCTCGTCCAGGGTGACAATCTTCTCTCCCTCGGCGGCCCTTCTCACGATAACCTTTCCTCCGGTGATCTTGTCGGCGTCGAAAGTATGCAGAGGCTGGCCAAGCTCGAAAAGGATGAAGTTGGACACATCCACCACATTGTCGATAGGCCTGAGTCCGATTGACATCAGCTTCTTCTGAAGCCATTCAGGTGAAGGGCCGACCTTCACACCCTTGATCGTGATCCCGCAATAGCGAGGAGCGGCTGTCGCATCCTGCACTTCCACTGGAATGCCTTTGCCCTCACCCGGTTTCCAAGCGTCAACAGAAGGGTACTTGAATGAGCAAGGAATATTATTGAGCGTCATCCAGGCATAGAGGTCGCGGGCCACACCGATGTGTGAGGCGGCGTCCACCCTGTTGGCTGTGATCTCATATTCAATGACGGCCTCGGTCTTGAGATGGAGATAGTCCTTCGCAGAGGTTCCGACCGGCGCGTCGGCAGGGAGAACCTTGATGCCGGCATGGTCGTTGCCGATTCCGAGCTCGTCCTCGGCGCAGATCATTCCGAAAGACTCTACGCCACGAATCTTGGACTTCTTGATCTTGAAGTCTCCCGGGAGCACGGCTCCGATGCGGGCGAAGAGAACTTTCTGGCCGGCGGCCACGTTAGGAGCGCCGCAGACAACGGTCAGAGGGTCGCCGGTGCCATCGTTGACTTTCGTGACATGAAGATGGTCAGAGTCAGGATGCGCCTCGCACTCAAGCACTTCCGCTACCACAACGCCGGCGAGTCCACCAGGAATCTCCTCCTGCTCCTCGACACCGTCAACCTCTATTCCTATCGCCGTCATGGCATCCGCTATCTGCTGCGGGGTAAGGTCGGATTCAAGATAATCCTTAAGCCAATTGTAAGAAAGCTTCATATCTGTAATGTATTATTTCTCAATGTCTTCTCTGGAGAACAACGAATTGACGAACTCCTTCTTGTCAAACACCTTGAGGTCGTCGATGCCCTCTCCGATCCCGATGAACTTGACCGGAACCTTCAGCTGGTCAACGATGCCGATGACCACTCCGCCCTTTGCCGTACCGTCCAGCTTGGTGATCGCCAATGAGGTGATGTCCGTGGCCCTGGAGAATTCCTTGGCCTGCTGGTAGGCGTTCTGGCCGGTCGATGCGTCCAGTACGAGGAGCACCTCGTGCGGCGCATCAGGGATGACTTTCCGCATGACGTTACGGATTTTCGTCAGCTCGTTCATCAGGTCGATCCTGTTGTGGAGTCTTCCGGCGGTGTCGATCAGCACGACATCAGCGCCCTTTGCGACCGCAGACGAGACTGTGTCAAAAGCCACGGAGGCGGGATCTGCCCCCATTCCCTGCTTTACAATCTCGACATCAGCCCTGTCGGCCCAGATCTGAAGCTGGTCCACGGCCGCCGCCCTGAATGTGTCGGCGGCTCCGATCATCACCTTCTTGCCCATGGCCTTGTAGCGGGCGGCCAGTTTTCCGATCGTCGTGGTCTTGCCGACACCGTTCACGCCTACGACCATCACCACGAGGGGCTTCCTGGTCAGATCAAACGGCTCCTGCGGCGACTCCTCGCCATCGACATCCAAAAGAGTGCCGATCTCGTCACGGAGCATGCCCACAAGCTCGTCAAAGGACATGTACTTGTCCCTGCCGACCCTTTCCTCCAGGCTGTCAACGATCTTGAGCGTGGTGTCCACACCCATGTCTGAGGCCACCAAGGCCTCCTCGATGGCATCCAGGACACTGTCATCGACCTTGGACTTGCCGATTATCGACCGTGAAAGCCTCTGGAAGAAGCCATCCTTAGTCTTCTTGACTCCTCTGTCAAACAATCCCATAACGTTCCAAATTATAACTTACAAATTTAGTGAAAACCGAGCGCAATGTGAAATTTATTTCGACATTGCCGAAAAAGGCGCAGACGGAATCCGCCTGCGCCTTCGCTATCATATTCACGGAAATTACTTTTTGTCCGCGAAGAAATCCTTTGTCTTTTCAGCCTCAACGAGGAGTTCAGTGAAGACGTAAGCTCCGGTCTTTGGTGACTTGTCCATACGGATGCACTTCACCATGCTCTTTGCGCCAGCCTTGGCGGCGAATGTAGCGACTGCTTTCTTTGCCATAGTCTATATCTCCAAATTTACTTGATTTCACGATGAACAGTCACCTTGTGGAGGTAAGGATTGTACTTCTTACGCTCGATACGCTCAGGAGTGTTCTTCTTGTTCTTGGTTGTGATGTACCTTGAGATTCCCGGCACACCGCTTGCTTTCTGCTCAGTGCATTCGAGGATGACCTGCACCCTGTTTCCTTTTGCTTTCTTTGCCATAACTCAATAGATTTTAAACAAGGTCGACATATCCTTTAGCCTGAGCCTCTCTAAGAGCGGCGTCAAGACCTTTCTTCTCGATGGTTCTCATTCCTTTGCAGGAAACCTTAAGTGTGATGAACCTCTGCTCAGCCTCTGACCAGAATTTCTTGGTCTTGAGGTTGAGGGCGAACTCGCGCTTGGTGCGAAGTTTGGAGTGAGCGACATTGTTGCCGATCATTCTCTTTCGTCCTGTGATTTGACAAACTTTTGCCATAATATTTTACTTTTTTATTGATTCAAAATAAATTGCGGGGCTGCAAATTTCGCTCTAAATTTTCAGAATCGCAAATAAATCAGACAATTTTGAAGAATCTGCGCCACCGTATGTTGTTAGGGAACTTCCGACCGGCATCAGTTGAGAGCCAAACCATGGCTGGCCTTCCAACTATGTGATCCTCAGGGACGAAACCCCAGTACCTTGAGTCCAGGGAATTATGCCTGTTGTCCCCCATCATGAAATAGTAGTCCATCTCGAAAGTGTAGCTTGAAGCCTCCTTCCCGTCAATGAATATCTTACCGTCAGCTGTCGTCCTCAACTCATGCCCTTCGTAGGCAGAGATGATCCTCTCGTAAAGAGGAAGGTTCTCAAGTGTGAGAGCCACTGTCGCACCCTTCTCAGGGATCCAGAGCGGGCCGTAATAGTCACGGGTCCATCCGGAGTTCTCGGTGAACGGGAACAGACTGAGGTAGGAATCCGGATAATCCGGCGGATAAACGTCCAGATTGGGCTCGACACTCACTACTGAGGAAATCCTGCCGACCTCGTCAAGCATGGCTTGCGTAAGAGGCATGGCCGGATAGCCAGGCAGACTGCCATCGAAATATAGTTCCTCAAGATTGAGGCCCAGTTTCTCAAGAGTCCTTGAATTGATCCTTCCGCCCGAAGTCACTACAGTGTAGGACAACTGGATTCCAGGATATACCTCCTGTTTCTCCCCATTGGTATAAACCAGACCATCGACCACCGAAAGCGTGTCCCCCGGAAGAGCCACACATCTCTTGACATAATGGTCTCTCTTATCGACAGGACGGACCTTTATCGGACCTCCGCTGGCAATGGTGTAAGCCTTACCCGCGTTTCTGACCCATGCGTGGTAATCCTCGGACGGGAAGCGGGACAGTACCGTGTCGCCGTCAGGGAAATTGAACACCACATAATCCCCTCTTCTGACGTTCCGGAAGCCTTTCAGACGGCGGTAGTCATTCTGGATTAAAGTCGAATATGACTCTTTTCCGAATATGACGTTGTGCGTGAAAGGAACCGAAAGCGGCGTCTGCGGAACCTTAGGGCCGAAAGCCACCTTGCTGACGAAAAGGTGATCCCCCGTGAAGAGGGAGCTTTCCATCGACGATGAAGGAATCTTGAAGGCCTGGAAGAAGAATATATTGATGAACGTCACGACGATGACAGCGAATATTATGGCGTCAAGCCAATCGAGCCAGACGTTTCGTTTCTCCCCTTCCTTGTACTCCTTCTTCCAGAACATCCATTTCACCTTGTGGGTGATGTGATGGTCAAAGATGACGGCAAGGCCGAAGAGCCACCAATAATTCCCGAGCCAGATCACCCACAGCACATAGAGAACGGACCAGA
>OLPR01000752.1_pt1 | contig 28652 bp, 28 predicted proteins | sample 1672761 | NCBI WGS metagenome assembly OLPR01 (sample SAMEA3136721, study PRJEB25190) | human gut metagenome | biome: human gut; feature: human-associated habitat; material: faeces | place: Austria | collected 2013 | reverse complement strand
GGTGGTCGCAACAGGACTCGAACCTGTGACCCCATCGATGTGAACGATGTGCTCTCCGCAGGCGGTAGGATCGTTAGAGAGCTGCATGAAGGTGTTCACATCAGCTGAACCCCTTGATTTGCAGGCGTTTGCCTGCTTTTTTTGTTTTTGGGCCAGGTGTTCAATTCCTGGATGAACACGGTGTTCATTTTGGTTTTGAACACGGTGTTCACTTGGGTGTTCATCTGTTTTGAACACCATGAACACCTGCTGGAAGGTGTTCATTCCTTCACCCGAATTACGACATCATCACCCATCCGTTCCAAGCAAAGATGCTCACAGGAAGCCATGTCTGCCTGCGTTAAGTCATGGATTTGGAAAGGGAAAAGCGCCGGATGCTGAACAATTTCTTCCCAAGTCATATATTCTTTTTCGGATCGTTCGATAACAGCTGCGCACAGAAGCTGCATGATCTTCGGATCATTCACTGTCATCGTATTGCGGCAATACGTACCTGGTGCCTTCGATGCAATGATTGACTTGAGTTCCTTAAACGTTTGAATGTTTTTCGACAGGCAATTCTGTAATGTATCGCGGGCACCCCATTTTTCAAAAATACGTGTGCGAATCTGACCAAGGGTAATCTCTTCACGGAAATCAAACAATCCGCCAATCACTGTGCAAAGATCATAGAAGACCTGATACCGTTTCAAAAGCAACGCCCAATGCACACCGATTCTCTCGTCCGTTGACAGGTTTTCGGCTGCTTTCGCACTGTAATCGAGGAACCAATCCTCTGGCCTGTACCACATGTTAAAGAGAATAACCCTGATTTGCTTGGAGTTCACGGGAGAATGGATAGTCTCACCGATCTTTTCATTCAGAATGGGATAAGCTTCATCCTGTGTTTTTCCGGACAACTTGCAGTTTGCAGCCAGTTCCATCCATTCAAGAGTCACATTTTTCGATAATCCGATCCGTTCAGCCATGATATGCTCCAATCCTTACAAACGGCACCACCGCTTCTTCCAGCGTCATGCCGCCATGCGTAATGTATTCTTTGCCACGGTCTCCGTAGCTGGTGCCTGCATCGAAGAGGTACGCGGTGTAGCCTTCCGGCAGGTAGGTTCCACTATACCGTTCAGTAGTGAACTTATCAAGCTCAATTGCATCGGCATAGCTCTGATAGATCACCGCCCGTCGGCTGGCAGGCTCCGCGAGAACACCAGGCTTCACAAAACGTCCCTCTGCCACTGCGGAAGTGTTGCCATGATCCGCTGTCATGTAAATCGCAAAACCGCGATCCTGCAGTTTCTGTAGCAGCTTAACCAGATGCATGTTCTTAGCCCAGTTCTCTACGCCTTGCTGCAGGCCGCTCAATCCCTGAAGTTCATCGTGCATCAGATCATCGCAGATGTTCACCACAATGCCGACTACCTTCGTCTGAATGGGGATCTCCGGCTCCTCCTCTTTAAAGAAGGCGATCTCCTGATCGCGGTAGCCATGCTCCCGCCAGTATGCGAACCATTGCTTTTCCTCGTTTTCCAGTGAAAACGGCTTGCTGTGTTCCTGTGGCAGCTTCCCGCTGAATATGCTCTGCCGGGCGACTGACGTCACCGTCGGGAAGAACGAGAAGGACGCCTGCACATCATACGTAAACGGTTCATGCTCCAGCATCCGTTGGATGGTGAAGAAATTCTCGAAGGACATGCCATCCATCACGATCAGCGCGATTTTGTCGTTCCCCTTTCGGATAAAGTCATTGACCTTACTGAGCAGCACGGGCCGCTTTCGATCTACTACACCGGAAAGCATGCTATACTTTGCTTCGATCCATTTTACAAACTCAGCTTCAATCTGTTGCTGTTTCTTATAGAAGCCACGGAGTACGACACCGGAATGCTGGAACATAGCGGCTTTCCCGTAGCTGATGGCTACAGGCGTCCAGTCCCGGTGAGACACAGCAGCTTCCGCAAGCGAGACTGCCTCATCAAGGAGTGCATTTGCATAGGGTTCCGCATAAGCAGCTGTGCGAAGGCTTTCTGTACAGAACTTCCATGTCTGCTGCTTGTCCATCTTCTGCAGCGGTAGCTGATCTGCGATAAAAGCCAGATGATCAAAATCCAGCCCTGGCAGTTCAGTGAGTACGTCGCAGTCCATCGTCGGGAATAATCCCTGAAGGCTCAGCTTGATGACAGGAACCTGCTTTGCGATGTCAATTGACACATAAAGTGCACCACGGTCGATCACCATTATCCGCCGGACATCTGGTTGATCCTGGCATTCAAACTCATAATATCGGCGCAGCTTCATATCGTCATCGAAATGGACGACCTCGAACCCTTCTGTGACTGCTTTCTCCTCACATCCAAAGCGCTGCCAGAGAGAATCCGTATCCAGCAGAATGGACTGGTTCATGCGGAGAATGCCCGTCCGTGAAAAAATCCGTTTCTGCATAGTTTACCTCGTCATAAAGGCGACCACAGGAGAAAAGGTCGGACAGATCTCCTGATGCCGCTCATAATCGTCGGTCGCTTCTTTCAGTGCTGCTTCCAGCCGGGCGATACGGGATAAGCGAATGTTCTCGATTCCAATGCGCTCTGCAGCTTCGATCCGCAGGGTCAGTGCCCGTTGCTGCTTTTTGTATTGCTGTTCATGGCGCTGATGATAGGCATCCTGCATCTGCAGGAAAGCATCCGTCGCGACCTCCTGGGCTCGCTGCTCCAGCGCAGTCCAGAATTCAGGTGCAACAGGCACCACTTCGCTCGCTTCCAAAGCGCACTCCGGCTTCAGCAATTCCTCCCAGATCAGGCGGGATGCTGCCGGACGATACACGCCCTGTTCATTGATGAAAATGGAGATAATATTCTTGTCGGCAGGCTCCGGGCCGAGGGAGACTTCCCAAAGGGAGAACACACCATTCTCGGTCTTCAGATTCTGGAAATGAATCTGCTGCATACCCTGGCTCTGATGCCAGATCTGCTTCCGGGCAAGAATGTCCTGAATCTGCTTGTCGGACAGGGACAGTTCCCAATCCAATCGCCAGTCCGGATCGTAGCCTTTCCATGAACGATAATCGAAGAGCATTTCCTTGAGCAGCACATGGAAAGAGTGCTGCTGCCGCTCATAATCCTCATCATTGACGAGGGTCTTGTCCTCATGGATCACCTGCTGAATGTGCCGGAACTGATCGACCTGCTTCTGGGCGTTCTTTTCGACTTCTCCCACATACAGATCCTGGAAACGCGGCATGACGATGGAATCGATATATGCCTTTGTGAAGTCCATATCTGCTGTGCCTTCATCCAGCACATCCTGCAGCTTGTCGATGCCAAGCTCCTGCAGGATAACCGCCAGCTTCTCCTCCAGCACTGTGCGGACGCGGTTTTCGATGGTGTCCTTCAGAATGAAATTATAAACCTGCACATCATCCGTCTGGCCGATACGGTCAGCACGACCGATGCGCTGTTCGATCTTCATGGGGTTCCAAGGCAGGTCATAGTTGATAACGATGTGGGCACACTGCAGGTTCAGACCTTCTCCGCCAGCGTCCGTTGAGATCAGCATCTGCTTATCTGTACGGAATTGCTGCAGGGAGGCATTTCGCTCCTCCAGCGACATGCTGCCGTTGATCAGCGTGGTGGTGATTCCGTTGTATTCCATCAGCTGCTGGATTGCTTCCTGGGTGGCCACAAACTCGGTAAACAGGATGATCTTGGCACCGGGCTCGTGGCGCTGGATCTTTTCCAGCAGATCAAGCAGCGCTTCCTGCTTGGCATCCCGACATTCCAGACTGGCTTGTTTTGCCAGGGAGAGCAGTGCTGACAGCTGCTTGATCTCATCCTTGATGCCCGTAGACAGCAACATGAGTGCGTTCTTCAGGGATTCCTCTGTGTCGCCTTCCACCAGTTCAGCATAGTTACCAGAATGCAGCTGATCTGCCTCGTTCTGGAGCACCTGCAGGCGGCGCTGAGTGGCATCGATGATGGCAACGGTAGAGCTCGACACCATCCGCTGGAACAAGATCATCAGGAAGCCGATATAGTTCCGCTTTTCACGGATCGCCTTGTTGTACCCGTTGCGGACATACTCGGTCACTTCTTCATACAGCTGGCGCTGGAGTTCATGGCGGGCCAGCCATTCGATTTCCATGACCTGGGTGTGGCGCTTTTTGAACAGTGGGTTGCCCTCATTATCGACGGCTTCTCGTTTTTCAGTGCGGATCAGGAAGGGAGCTACCTGTTCCCGGACGATGGCTTTGGTATTCGGGAATGCCTCCTCATCCAGCAGACGCATGAGCCTCATAAATGGCTCAGTCTTGCCGGAATGCGGAGTGGCCGTCAGGAGCAGCAGATGAGGGCTGGCTTTGGCCAGCATGGCACCCAGCTTGTGCCGGGCCACGTCGCTGGACTGTCCGGCGACGCGGTGCGCTTCATCGATGATGATCAGATCCCAGCCGCCCGCCACCACGGATTCGATGCGATCCTGGTTGTACTGATCCACCTTTTCCTGCGTCCAGCCAGCCCTCTCTTCGATGGGCTTGATGGCGTCCATGGGGCTGATGACATGTGTAAAACTGGTGAATGGATTCTCGTCCGGGGTGACCTTTTTCAGGGTCTGATATTCCTCCGGCAGGATGATGGTGAAGCGTTCGCCGAACTTCTCCTGCATTTCTGCTTCCCATTGGGTCATCAGGCCTTTGGGGCAGACAACGAGGATGCGTTCGATGAGTCCACGGGTCTCCAGCTCTTTAATGATGAGCCCGGCCTCAATGGTTTTTCCAAGTCCGACCTCGTCGGCCAGCATGTAACGACAGGCGTTGGTTTCCATCGCCCGCTCCAGGGCGTACCGCTGATGCGGCAGAGGAATCACACTTTCGGACACATCCACCACGGTGCCACTTGCCAGTTCATTCTTCACTCTGGCATAAACTGAAGCAAAACGTACGAAGGCAGCAGACGGTTCCGCGAGGGAGCCGTTTGCCTTGAGCGCCTTTTCAGCGGCATTATAGATTTCGCCCGTATCGGCATCGTACACTTGATAGGTGGTCATACCGAAAACCGTCTGCACACCGATGATCTTGACGACCTTCCCGGTGTGAGCATCCGTCACATACTGACCTACAGAGATCATTCCATTTACTCCTTACACGCGGCTGCAGGCGTTATCGTAGTACATCAGCAGCGCCGGATCTTCCTGAAGCACAGCTTCCGGCAGGCGCTCGCCGACAGCAACGATGGTCTTGAAATCGCGGGTTTTCCAGCACTCGTCGAAACCAGCACGGATGGCTTCCATACGGAAGACCTTCAGCTTGCCTTTACCTGTGACACAGCTATCCCAGAACTCTTTCAGCAGGGCTTTGCGGCGAACCTTGGCCAGGTCAGCGGCGTTGGTAAGGTCAGGCACATACCAGGCACCCTTGTCATCCTGGACGAAGTTCTCCTTGAGCATATCCAGCAGCTCCGGCATTTTCTCCTGGCGGGACTGGTGCAGCTCCTGCATGTACAGCGGCTGAATTTCCTGATAGGTCATGGGGCCTTGTGCCAAGATATAGTTGAGCCACTGTATAGCGTTCTTTTCATCGGTTACGATAAAGGAGAGCTGCGCAGTATCCAGTTCCATGTGAGCCCGCTTGTCGTCGTACTCATTGACCTGATCCGGCAAGAAGAACATACCGTCGCGTTCCAGGAAGCGCTGGCGCAGACCTTCGTAGAAGGTATGTGCGTCCATAGGCACAGGAATACCGTTCATGATATGCCAAGCTACCATTCGGTCAAATAGCAGGTAGTCCTGGCGCTCAGCAATTATATCCAGTTTGCCATCATGGTTTCCATCGGCAGTGACTGGAACGTTGCGAAGATGTTGACGAACAAAAGCCCATGCCATCTCTGGGTCACCAGCATTACGTTGGAATTCCCTGATAAATGACTCTCTTGGTTTATATGCTGTAATAACGAGATCCTGTTGAACCGCACCTTGAGAGGTCATTTGATTATAGCTTCCTTGTTGCTTATTAATAGTTCTTACATCAGCTACAATGAAGCCGGTTTTCATCAGTGCTTCTTGGATAGCATTCCAGACCGAGTTTTTGCTATTATGGAACTCAACCGTTATCCAATGATCCGGTTTGAGAACTCTGTAATACTGGCTAAAGCATTGTTCCATTAAAGACTGATATTCAGCAAGGCCTTTTTTCTGGATGGGGCTCATAATCGCCTCATCCTTGTCATTCGTAATGACGCTAAGCCAACCTTCCCAAATGAAGCTTAACTCCGAGTAATTAAGGTTTGCTCCAAAGGGGGGATCCGTAAAAATATAATCAATGCTATTCTCCGGTATCAGGCACAAGTCGGATGTACTTCCACATGACACAAGCACATCGTTGCCCTTGTGCGGAAGAAACACAGGCAAAATATCGCGGAGCTTGCCCTCGACAAGAATGAAAATATTCCTTTCAGCAAGAACGCTCGGAATGTATAATGCATTCGGCATTGCTCCTGCAAGGTTTATCTTGCCATCTTTAAACCCAATATTGTGTAGTTTGGAAGCAGTCTTAATCAGGATTGCAGTAAGCATCCATTTGACTTGGTTCTGATACTCCGTTGTCCCAGAAGCAGACCAAATATAGCTTAAAACAGCCAAGTTTCGCTTTGTGTAATACAAGTCGACACTTGTAATTCCAAGCTTCATTGGTTCCCTTGTCTTTTCGCCATCTTTCATAGGTGTGGTCGGGAACCAAGTATCAATTGTCATTTCGTCGATTCTATTTATTATTTCTTGGTCATAAGAGTCTGGCCGCTTCTCGTACTTCCGTCCAGATGCAGTGTAATTGATCATTACCGGCACCTGTTTTGCAAACCTTCTCATTTCTCCTGTTTCCGGATTGGGAATAGTAATATATGCTCTTTCGCAGTCACCTTTCTTCAGTGATGTTTTGCAGTGTGGACAGAGGAAAGAACTTGGAACGCTACGATTGTTCTTTTCGATTGCTTCATCCCAGTATACAATTTCTCTTGCACAACTGGGACAAATGAACACATCAGACCATACGGTATAATTTATTCTTCCAATGATGGGATTTCCGTCGATACCCACAATTGGATTCCCTGATTCATCAACGTGCCGAGTTTCATACATCCATCCGCATTCTTTTTCACCCTGGTTTAGTATTTGCTTTGCACATTCTTCAAACTTACCAGCGTCAATAGGCGTTGTGTAATTGTGTGCTATAAAGGTAGCAGCTGGACTAAGGTCATTCAGAATAGCCTTGCGAGCACCCCATTGGACGTCTGGCATCTCTGCTTCAATCTGAGTTTTGAATACCGGGTCAGGACAGCCACACATTTGTGCAGCCACACCTGTCATGCCTGTGCCGCAGAAACCATCAAGGACTACATCTCCAGGTTTCGTATAATGCAAAATGTACCTCATAATTGCTTTGTGCGGTACCTTTGTATGATAACTATGAGCCATGTAGACAGGGTCGTTTTTCCCTTCGCTCACATCTGCTGCGAAAGGCTCCCGATGATAATCATCCGTTGCCTCATCATAGGGAGTACCATTCTCTCGAATGAACTCCTCAATAAAGGGATTCGGACAAGCAGTGTAATACGGAGGACGGGACAAGGCGATGATGTCCTCATCCTTCGCAATGGGAAAGCCTTCAATATGACGAACCTTGTCAATATCAGCCTTGGTGAGTTTGCGCTCTTCCATGGGATACATCCTCCGTCTCTTACTTAATCACAATCCTGACCTTGCTCTTGTCCTTGCCGCTGGTCTGACTGTCCACCCACTGGGCGAGTTTCTGCTTGAAGTCTTCTGGTGTGCAGGGGCCCCAGCTGGTCATGACGGCCTGCAGCTTATCCATGTGCACTTCCAAGCTTTCCAGCCCGGACAGCATGGAATTGACGCTGTCGATGAACTGCTGATCCACCGGGATGGGCAGGTGCCCGCTCTGCAGGAACTTGTCGATGGCGGCGCGGGCATTCTTGCCCAGCAGCGCCTTTTGCTCCTCCAGCATCGGATCTTCCAATGCGGACTTCAGTGTGTTTGTCCAGCCATTCAGCACTTCGTCTGCCTTATCCTCAATCTGACCCAGGCGACCATGCACAGGTTTGCTGTCATTGTCCGCCGGATTAAAGTGGCAATGCGGGCAATCGGCCTGCTTCTGCATTTCCGGCTCGGTGAGTTCATAGCAGGTTTTCAGCGCCACCAGTTGTCCGGTCAAATCCATCAGCTGACTGGTAGGCAGGATGCCGTGAATGCCTTTCAGCGCAATCAGAGACTTCCATGTGGTGCTCTGCTGGATGGTGCCTTTCTTGGTGGAGCCCGCATGATCCAGCCGATACGCTTTATGCTCTGCCATGTACCAGGCGATGTATTTCTTCTTCAGGTCGGTCAGTGCCAGCACGACATCGTCTGTCTCTTCGCTGTCCCAGTCTTCCTCCAGAAGCCGCGCCTGTACTGCCTGGTAAGCGGTTTTTTGTTCCGCAAAGGCAGGGCGAAGTTCGGAACTTTCCGGCAGTTTGGTCTCTGCCGCCTCGATGTAATTGCAGATGTCAAGCAGATCATCCCGGAACTGTTTCACCCGCTCGCCGATGGCGATGGCAGCGATGCCGTCCTCCAGCTGCTTCAGCTTGCTGTCATCGTAGTCAAAGTTTTTCATCTTGGCGACGGTGGTAAAGCGGCTGCGAATGTCATCACCAATCTGATGCACAGCGGTAATCTTCTCGATCAGCTGATTGGCGGTGCCCATGGGGATGATGGTGTTTCCCCAGAGATTGTAGTGCTTCTGAAGGAAGTTCTTCATATTCCAGGCAGCATCTACCTTTTCCTGCGCCACCTTCAGCAAGGATTCCAGTGCGGTGGAATAGGTGGATTCGCTGGCCAGCAGGCCGCTGGAAATGCCGTAGGCATCAAACAGACGCATCAGCATCTGGCGGTTCATAGACTTCGGCTTTTCAAGCCGCTTGAAGTTATAGATGTCGGTGGGGCTGATCTTGCACAGGGCTTCCATGTTGCCCGCATCGTAACGCTGTCCGTTTTCTGCGACCAGCACACAGTGCCCACCATAGACCAGCGCCGTCAGCACGATGCTCATCCAGACCACACCGAGCTTATACCGCTTGTCGAAATATTCGTCGCCGTTCTCGGTAGTCATGATGTCGCTGTAGTTCAGCACATTTCCTTCTGGCAGCTCTTTCAGCTTCTGAATGTAGAAAGAGACGTAGGGGCTGTTTTCCGGACGGATCTTCCCATCGAGCCGCAGACCAAAGGAATCCAGCACGGAATTGCCCAGCTGGGTGGGCTTTCCGACCAGCGCGTTCAGCGCTTCCAGGCGAACAGTCGCCATGTTCTGCTGGGTGACAGGGCTGGCGAACTTCGGGAAATCCGGATACTTTTCGTTGAAATAGCCATTCAGACTATTGGAGGCTGCGATCTCCACAATCTCCTTCACGGTCAGGTCGCCGATCCGAGATGTGCCTTTCAGCGCTTCCAGCAGTGTCTTGCTCTGGCCCATGTAGGTGACCTTAAACAGGGTGGTACGATGCTCGTCCATCCATTTGCGGATCTGGGTCAGATACTGTCTGCCGCGCTGCACATAGGTGGTCTTGGTCTCTCCGGCGGCTGAGAGGATTTCCATCTCACGGGCACCGCCGTACAGCTTGATCAGCTGCAGCACCTTGCTGTCTGCCTGCAGGGTGAAATACACCTCGTCCTTCTGGCCGCTGGTGATCTGCTGGGGGCCGCTGAAGGGGGGCACGATATAAACCCAGAAATCCTCCTTCGGCTCAGCAGAGGGACGGTCATGGCTCAGGCCCAGGAACAGGTAGCCGCGACGGAAGATGTTCTTATCGCGCCAGTTCATGTTGTACTGGAAAATGTTAAAGCCGGGCACATACTTCTCGGTATCCTGATAATTGAGCGTGGACACCATGATATCGAAGAAGTGGCGATCCAGCGCGTCGTCACCCAGGAAGTCAGCCTTCTCCTGAATCTTTTTATCGTAGTCGATGTCCTTCTTCAGGTCGAGATAATACTGGCCATTGTCACCGTTGAACTCGATGAACTGGCCGGACACCGTGTTCATGATATCCTGCATGATGGTGTGGATGGTGCCCAGCAGGAAATCCTCCTCCATGACGGGCATGGGGATATACAGGCACAGGTCATCCTTCAGTGCCTGCTCCGTGATGCCCAGCTTGGCATCCAGGGTGCCAGTGGTCAGACGGTGCACACTCAGCGCGTAGATGATCTGCAGAGCGATGGGCCGATATGCGGCCTTCGGGAAATTGCTGGTGATGATGGACTCCAGCACGGTGGACTTGGAGAGCACTTCATGCACAGCAGGATCGGTGCGCAGGGAGGGATTCTCCTTGATGCGCTTCCAGTATGTATCGAAGCTGACGATGCCGGGAGCCTTATCGGTAACCTGCTCGTCAATGATCGCGCCGATGGTTTCAGAGATGGTTTTCAGCACCTCGCGCTTTTCAACAGTCACGATGTGCTGGAACGTATCGATGTATGCCGGGTGGATCGGGAACATGTCCACGTAATCCTCCAACCGGGATGCCATGTTCTGATACAGCGGGCAGAACTTCTGCAGGTGTTCCCGAATCATGGCCTTCTGCTCGGCAGACTTCCGCAGGACGCGCTTCTGGGCGACATAGGCGATATCCTCGGAGCGGATCAGCACCTGCTCAAAGCGATCCTTCATTTTCAGCAACGAGGAAGACACCTGACGGAAAGCGGAATTATCAAACAGCGCTTCCTGCACACCGGAGATAAAACGGAACCGGGTTGACTTGATGATTTCACCGAGCTCACGCATGAAGCCCAGGTCGGTCATGAGCTCTGTATCCTTGCGGGTGCGCAGGTAATCCAAAAGCTCGTCCACGACCACCAGATAGCCGCGCTCATCGCCGTACTTTTCAGCAAAAGCGGCCATCATATCTATCAGGGAATCCTTGTTGTTCGTGATGGTGGACACATCCGGGAACTTGAATGTGATACCACGCTTTTTCAAATCTTGTTCAATATTGGAGACAATTATATTGCGCAGGCTCATCGTGGTAGAGCCGATCTCGATGCGCAGCACCTCGAACTTGCCGGCGATGACAGCCGCTTCCTGACGGAAGCGTTCGTTCTGAGCCAAAGCCAGCATGTTCTCGTCGGAGGCAACGGCAGAGACGACGCTCATCAAGTGAGATTTACCGGTGCCGTAGTTGCCGACCAGCAGGATGCCTTTGTTGTCGACGACGTTTTCCAGCTGCAGCTGAGAGAGAATCTTTGCGCTGATGAGCTCGGCCATGTTGTCGCTCATGACATAGCTCTTAACAAGTTCCTCCGCCTTCTTCCGGTCGTCTGCACTGCGCAGAACGATGACGGATTCAATGGGGTCAAACTGAATCAGGTCACGGTATTTCATGGTGATTCTCTCCTTCAATCAATAATGATGTAGGTATCCTGCAAAGCACGGGGATCGCATTCGTAGTATTCCGGGCTGTCCGGCGTGGCATAGAACAGCTTTCCATCCAGCATGGTGCCGGGCCAGGCGACGCATATCTTTCGGTTCCTGCATAATGCCAGCAACGTGCCAATGACATCCAGATGGAAGCCTGGTGAAAACAGAATCTCTGGATGCGTCAGGGTTACCGCAGAATGTGCCGTAACAGTGTGGCTAAGCACCTGAGGAAGCATTGCAGGCCTGTCCCGCGCAGGAGTATCAACCAGCGCTTCACTCACAACTCTGCCAAGGTTTATCTCAGCCTGTTCCTTGGGCAGACGTTTCGCGTTTAATACAATAAAGAGACCCTGCTGCATGCCAGAATAACGCTGCTTGAATTCAAGCCGCTTTAGCTGCGTAGCCATGGGTGTCAATCCTCCGCATCGTCGTAGACAAAGGGGATGCCTTTCTTCTTAAAGAAGCTTTTTATTGCTTCCTCAACGATCCTGGTAGGGGCATGGTGACCGTTTTCATATCTGTTGATGCTGGAGAAGCTCACATTAAGCAGTTTTGCCAATTCTGTCTGAGTCAGCCCTGCCTCATCGCGAGCTTTCTTTAACGCGGCACCAAAAGTCATAAGCTAAATCCCTCCCGTGAAATTATAGCACTTTCCCTATTTTCTGTACAGCTAAAAGAATAATACAGCGGCAACTCTTAACAATTTACAATATGCATCATGTCTCACTGTCTTCAGTGATCTGTGCTTCCATAGGTTCAGGTTCGTTCCGCTTTTTAATCGGATGTTTGAAATCCGGTAAGAAGCCATTTTCGCTGAGAGAATAAACGGTTGCCTTCTCTGCCTTAAAACTGTCTGGCAGTTTGTTCTCAATGATAAAAACCTGACCGCATTGGCTGTTTTCAATCATGTAGTCAAACAAAAGTCCGGTTAATAGGCTGCCATCCGGTTGCTTCATCGCCTGGATCGGAGAGTCCAATATCAGCATCCCTGGCACATATTTCCCAGTCTCACAAAGATGACGGAACAGGCTGAAAGCAACAACGGTGTTTAAAAAAGCTCGATATCCTTCCCCAAATGTGTCCTTGTCCTGCCATTCCAGACTGATATCCATCGTCTGCATTTCAAATCGAACGTTTTCAAGATTTCTCAGTCCGCAGGCGAGTAGCATTTCTTCCATTCGTGTTCCCATGTCTTTTCTGAAACTGCCAGGATACTCATCTTTGGGTTTGTACTTTACAGCTTCATCAGTGGGTTTTTGATCCCAGGAGTCATATTCTGTTTGGAGTGTTCCATAATCAACACCGAGCAGATCTGCCTCGTGCTGCATCCTAATAAAATCAAGATACTTGGACATCTGTCGCTTTAGGTCAGCAACACTGGGCGCATATGTTTCAGAAATCCGTGCATCCAGAATATCGCACTTGCTCTGTAAATCATCCACCAAAGCCTGCTGCTTATCAATACGATCAGATAATTCCTCGCTTGCGGATTGAAACTGATGAATAGCGGTTTCTGCATCTTCAAATTCTGCACGGGTAGCTTCCAACGCTGCTGAATCGATATTCTTCGTTTCTGTCTCTTTCCCACAAAATGGGCATGTACATTTATCTCCATGCACAGTGGATAGGAGTTGCCCTTCCAGGGTGAAAGCCAATCTCTTTGCTTGGGCAGCATAAAGGCTGCGTAGCAAGTTGTGGTTTTCAGATTGAAGCATCAAGGAGGACAGAATCTTCTGCGCCTTATCCAGCTCCTTATGGAGTTTCTTGCTCTCTGATATCGATCCCTGAAGCTGCTGCTCCTCAAACGTTAAGCGCTCCATGATTTTTTCCCAGTTTTGCTGAACCTGCTGAGCATCGTCTGATGTCAGCTTTTCCAAGAGCTCGAATCTCCTTTTGGAAACGCTCTCCATTTCTTTTCGTATTTGTTCCTTCGCACCTTTGGCCCTTTTATATCTATCCTTGTCAGTCTCTAAGGCAGACATGTTGGCAAAATCATCCCCAGTAAGCAGGAAAAGAAGTGCAGATAGGGACTTGAAATCCTTTGGAATAACAGATTTTACGCTGGAAATCCGATCTTCCTTGAGCAAAAGGAATTTCTCGATATTATTCCATGTCAACATCTCATGAGCGAAGTACCCACTTGTAACAATTGTTTGGTTTTCATTAATTCCGATCAGTCTCAGCCAAAATAAATCGAGCACATCTCTTTCTGCTCCGGTACATTTTAATCCTATGAAACGTGGATCAGTCGAGTTGATTTCTACTGTACTTTTCCGAACGTCAAAGCGCCGAGAAAGAGTTATTTCACCTTGAGATGTCTCGATAATGGCATTAACTGTGTTATAACCAGAATCAGACTTCAACCGCATTGTTTTCGCGCCAAAGATAAAGTCCAGACATTCTGCCACATAGCTTTTTCCAGAATCAGAATTGCCATAGATAATATTTGTTCCGCGCTTGAAATTCAAAACAGAAGGGCGCACATCAATCCCGGTAACTGACAGTTCCCGAATATAAAAATCAATCATGTGCCTTCCTCCGTTCCATCATTTTCAAACCAGCATCTCGTATCATGCCATCCAGCTCTTTCCCTGAACGGTTTCCGTATACGCGAAAACAATCTGAAGCATTTTTCTTGTACGGAGCCGCAAAAGAAGTAGAAAACTCGGCGGCTCTTTCCTGGCCGATCCTGGAAATACTATACATGTAACCGCCTGAGCTTGGTTTTACAGTCAGCCATTTCATCATGACCATTTCATGGAGAGCATCACGCACGTTCCAAATACGCAAGGCATATTCTGTGAAACGCATCCAACTATCGCCGTGAAGGTTTTCCCCATCATAATCGAAGTCAGCGCCATATATCGATAAAAAGTCCATCGCAGAAATCCACTGCTGGTCATACTGGGCATCAGGAAGCACTGACAGTAAAAGCAGTAGTCTGTATTTCGTTTCCTCTGGAGTATTTAAAACTGATTCACTCATCTGGCATCACCCACTTTAGACGATCTTTTCCTGCCAGCTGATGACAGATGCCTTGTTTTTCCTCCGGCCCGATCCATTTCGTTCTAAAATAAATGCTCTTGCCGTTTGGCATGGATACGATGTGCATCATCACCTTTTTCATACGAACAAAACCATTCTTATATTCATCTGTACAGACATCGTAAGCTGCATGGAAAACCTCATTCTCCAGTGTGGAATACTCTTGTGCGGCAATGGCTCCCAGAGCTTTCGCACCCTGTATACGCACGGTTTCAGCTGAATAAAAATGATCCCGCCTTATTTCCAGATCTTCCTGAAGTTGAAGAGGCAATTCGCTCTTTGAGTTATATACTTTTCCATCAATACTGCCATAAGCGCCATAGAGTGGCTTGATAAATGGCTGCTCACTTTTGGCAATTTGGGGCGGCTTCCTTATAGGGGTTAATACCAGCCTGGCCAGCAATTCATCAAGGCGATCAGAATCATTTACTATATCATTTTCAAGCTGCGCATCCGCTGCAGCTTTTTTTGCTTTCTTGGAAATAGTTGGGGCTTTGACCTGCAGTGCAAACAGGAAAACATCTGCAAGGAACTGTGCATAATCCCCATTTTTATATGTGGCTTCCCAGCCGTTAATAGTGACATCGGCAATATGCGATTTCCTGCTTAGTTCTAACAGCCTGGAACACAATGTATCGACAAACAACGGGACAACTTCTTTCAAAACGTCTTCGAAGTGTCCTTTTGCCTTTGCTTTTACTTCATCGCTTTGGGAAGCAAAGTCTTTTAGATACTGTGGCACATCTCGTGTATGCTGCTCCAAATCAAGAACAAAGTCATTGTTGATAAGGAGACTTTCTTGCGTTTTAGGATTTTCAGATCCTGGGAACAGCGTAATCCATTCAAGCAAAAGCTTGACGGTGAAGATCTGAGTCCTCCCCGGTAAGCACTCGTTCAGGATATGCGCATATGTAAGGAAATACAGTGTATCTTCCATTGACGTCTGCCCAGTCTTCGGCATCCTCTATCCTCCTGTAGCATTCCGAATAGTATACCGATTTCATGCCGATTTCATACCGATTCTGACCCGATTACAGGCCATCTGAAATCGGCTATCATTTTTCTTGGAGTTGGCGACCACAATCCAAGACGCCACTCTAAATTATAGCACATTGCAACATATATCGCAATTGCTATTTCTCCACCAGGCTGCACTGCAGGCTTTCACGGGGCTTGATGGAGAGTTAACTGAATATAGCAACCGGCACATCGTGAATGTCGGCTGTGACCCATGAGCGGAGCTTTTCTCTCAATGGATCGGCAGCTTATTTCGGTGTGCCTTTTGATGATTGCGCTGTCTCCGCTCGGACGACCGAATGGAGGTAGCGTTTTTGAAAATCAGGATTCAGTACGAGAACCAATCAACGACCATTGACGTACCGGAAGAGGATTTTACCGTCATGATCCAGCTTGACTATGAGAAGCAGCTGGCAGAAGCGGGCGACCCGGCTTCTGCGCAGCGTCGCAGCCCGCAGGAAATCATGAACGAGCGCTTCAACAAGCCAGATTACAACAACTGGCATACACACAACCGCCACTGGGATGCGGATGCAATTCCTTCATCTATATTCGGCGGCAAGCAGCATCTCGCCGCTGAACCCGAAGACGACGGTGGACGCCATCATTTCGACATGGACGAGTTCCCGGATCTGAAGGCCATGGAAAAACAGCATAACTCTGTTCGTGATCAGGAGCTCCGGGCATGGATTCGGAAAATGCTGAAGGCCGACTATGCCGAGATGCTGATCGCCATCGACATGGATGGAATGTCTGTGACCGACTATGCAAAACAGATTGGTGAAACTCGTACTGCCGTTTCCCATCGCTTGCAGCGGGCTGAAAAAAAGTTGAAAGAATTTTTTCAGAAACGTCCCGAATGACCCTTTCCCGTGGCTACCCCATGGGAGGAGCAAAGCAATACAAGCCTCCCGGGGAGGTGAACAAGATGCAGCATAACCTGCGAATCAGCGTGACTCGCCAGCCCGATCCCGGCGGCGTGGTCGCCATTCGAAGTGTGTCTGTCCGGGAACGTCTCCTCCGCTTCCTCTTGGGGGAAAAGCGGAAGCTGACGATTCTGGTGCCCGGCGACACAGTCAGCGGGATCGAGATTCAGGACGTAAAGGACGGTGATACGGAACATGAAACTGTACGAGGTAAATGCGCAGATGCTGGCCCTGACGGAACAGCTGGAGCCTGACCCGGAGACGGGCGAGATTCCCTCCAATGAAGAGGAGATCATCGCCCAGATTAACGCATTGGCCATGCGGCGTGAAGACATCCTGCAATACCTGGCCAAGCTGGTGCTGAACTGCCGTGCCGAGTCCGCCGCCCTGAAGGCAGAGGAAACCCGACTGAAAAAGCGCCGTGAGTCGCTGGAAGCGAAGGAGGATCGCCTCATAAAGATTCTCGACCGCGAATGTGGCGGCGAGACCACTGACCTGGGCGTGGCAACCTTGAGCTATCGCAAAACCAGCAAGGTGGAAGTAACGGATGAGGCCAAGGCCGTGAGCTGGCTGAAGCGCCATAAGTTCATGGATGCAATCAAGATTGTTGCCCCGACGGTTTACAAGACTGAGGTGCGCAGGCTCCTGATCGCTGGCCAGAAGGTGCCTGGCTGCAAGGTAGTAGACGACCGCTCCTGCAGCCTGAAGTGAGGAGGATATGACACATGCTGAATATTACCGCCGGACGGGTGGCCCGTCCGCAGAAGCTGGTGCTGTATGGCGTCGAGGGAATCGGAAAGACCAGCCTCGCTGCGCAGTGCCCGGAACCGCTGTTTATTGATACTGAGGGCGGCACCGCGCATCTGGATGTGCGCCGCTTGCAGAAGCCGGAAAGTTGGGAGGAACTCATCTCCCTGATTAAGGAAGTCGCCGCGACCCCGGATGTATGCCGGACACTTGTAATTGACACCGCCGACTGGGCGGAGGCCATGGCCATCGACCACATTTGCCAGAAGTACAAGCAGCCCGGCCTGGAATCCTTCGGGTACGGCAAGGGATACACCTTCTTGGCTGAGGAGTTTTCCCGGCTGCTGTCCGCCTGCGACGAGGTGATCCGCTCCGGGAAGAACGTCGTCATCACCGCGCATGCCCGGCAGCGCCGGGTCGAACTGCCGGATGAGACGGGCGGCTTCGACGTTTGGGGCTTGAAGCTCTCCAAGCAGTGCGGCCCATTGCTCAAAGAATGGCCTGATGCGCTGTTGTTCATTAACTACAAGACTTACGTGGTGGCGACCGATACCAACACCCATAAGGCCCAGGGCGGCAAGCGTGTGATCTACACAAGCCACAGCCCGGTCTGGGACGCGAAGAATCGTCATGGTCTGCCGGAGGAACTGGATCTGAGCTACGCCAGCATCGCGCCGATCTTCGGCGATGTGAAGACCGCGCCGCAGACGGCACCCATTATGCAGGCCCAGGCATATACAGCTGCAACCCCTCAGTCGCTTGAGAATGTGAGCGCGGAAACCCTGTGGACGCTGAACGAGTGGATGGAAAAGGCCGGAATCAGGCCTGAGGAAATCCAGGCACTGGTGGCTCAGAAGGGACACTTTCCGCCGGAAACCGCGATTGACCAGTACCCTGAAAAATTCGTAAAGGGCTGGCTTATGCACAATTGGTCTCAGGTGGTGGCGACCATTACCGCCAATCCTGAGCATGTACCGTTTTAAGAAGGAGGCTGTGAATTATGCCGTTGGATAACAACATCATGAACTGGGACGACACCATTGAAAATGATGGTCAGGAGTTCGTCGTTCTTCCCGAGGGAGATTATACCTTCACCGTGACTAACTTTGAGCGTGGCCGCTTCCCCGGCAGCGCAAAAATCCCGCCGTGCAACAAAGCGTCGATCACGATCAGCATCGACAACGACAAGGGCGCGGCGACGGCCCGCTTTGACCTGATTCTGTATCGAACCCTGGAATGGAAAATCGCTTCTTTCTTCCGCTGCATCGGCCAGAAAAAGCATGGTGAGAAGGTGGCCATGGATTGGAATAAGGTTGTCGGTTCCCGCGGAAAAGCACATATCAAGCCCCGCTCCTACACCAAAGATGGCGAGGAACGCCAGGTAAACGATGTGGATCGCTTCTATGATTACGACCCTTCCGTGGCCTTTACCGAGGTGAAGGACGCTGAACTGCCCTGGGGCAACGGAGGGTTTTAAGCATGGCGATAGAGCTTCGACCCTATCAGGCCGAGGCGAGGGACGCCATCCTGCATGAGTGGTCGGAGGGCCGGAAGCGTACGCTTCTGGTTCTCCCGACCGGGTGCGGGAAAACGGTGTGCTTTGCCTCTGTGGTCAAAGAACAGGTGAATGGTGGCGGACGGGCGCTGATCATGGCGCATCGCGGCGAACTACTGGATCAGGCGGCGGACAAGGTGAAACAGGTGACCGGGCTGGACTGTGCCTATGAAAAGGCTGGTGCTTCTTCCCTCGGCAGCTGGATGCCCGTGACCGTGGGCTCCGTGCAGTCCCTGTGTCAGGAAAAGCGCCTGCAGCAATTCCCGCAGGATTATTTCAAAGCCATCGTAGTGGACGAAGCGCATCATTGCCTGTCCGATTCCTACCAGCGGGTACTGGAACACTTCAGCGCCGCCAATGTGCTGGGCGTCACTGCGACGCCCGACCGTGGTGATATGCGCAACCTGGGCCGTTTCTTTGATTCCCGCGCTTATGAATACACAATGACGCAGGCGATCCGGGAAAAGTATCTGTGCCCGGTGAAGGCTCAGATGATCCCCCTGAAGCTGGACATCAGCGATGTGGGCATGAGCAACGGCGACTACAGCGTCGGAGAAATTGGCACTGCGTTGGAGCCTTACCTGCGGCAGATCGCCCATGAGATTGCCGAAAACTATGCAGACCGAAAGACCGTCGTGTTTTTGCCGTTGGTGCACATTTCCCAGACCTTCTGCGATTTGCTGAATGAGATGGGCGTACCCGCCGCCGAGGTCAACGGCAACAGCGCCGACCGCGCTGACATCCTCCGAGATTTTGAAGCAGGCCGCTATTCCGTGCTGTGTAACAGCATGCTGCTGACCGAGGGCTGGGATTGTCCGGCAGTGGACTGCATCGTAATCCTCCGCCCGACGAAGGTACGCAGCCTCTACCAGCAAATGGTGGGGCGCGGTATGCGGTTGTATCCCGGCAAAAAGGAACTGATTTTGTTGGACTTTCTCTGGATGACCGAACGGCACGATCTGTGCAGGCCGTCCTCCCTGATTTCAAAGGATGCGGAGATTGCTGCGAAAATCGATAAACAGGTAATGGATTCCCCTTATGGCGTAGACATCATGGAAGCCGAGGAAGAAGCCGAACGTAATGTGCTGGAGGAGCGGGAGCAGGCGCTGGCCCGGCAGCTGGCTGAGATGCGTCACCGTCAGCGGAAGCTGGTCGACCCCTTGCAGTACGCGATGTCTATTGCCGCAGAAGACCTGGCCAATTATGTCCCGACCTTCGCGTGGGAGATGGCACCGCCCAGCCAGAAGCAGCTGCAGCTGCTGGAAAAACGCGGTATCTATGCTGATTCTGTTGAGAACATGGGCAAGGCCCGCCTGCTGATTGACCGGCTGATCCGCCGTCAGGACGAGGGCTTGTCTACGCCCAAGCAGATCCGCTGCCTCGAACGGTATGGATTCCGGCAGGTAGGCACATGGACGTTTGACCAGGCCAGCGCGATGATTTCACGCCTTGCCGCCAACAGCTGGCGCATTCCCTTCGGATTGAATGTGTCGGCATACAGACCCTAACGGAGGATTTGAGAATGGATAATGTTCTTTCTGCCCTGAACCGTATTCCCTGCGCTGACCTGACCCATGACGAATGGGTTAGGGTCGGCATGGCGCTGAAGGCGGAGGGCTATGACCTGAATGTATGGGATGACTGGAGCAGCCAGGATGCCGGACGGTATCACCCTGGTGAGTGCGCCCGCCGCTGGAACTCCTTTCGTGGAAGCAATGCCCCGGTGACAGGCGCGACGATTGTCAAAATGGCCCAAGACAGGGGCTGGACACCTTTCGCGGGCGCAGACGGCATTATGGACTGGAACGACGTGATCGAATATGACGGCAGTGGAAACGGTAGTCAGCCCGATCCTGTGGAAACGCGGAAACCCACCGAAGATTTGATTCTGTACCTTCAGACTCTGTTCGATCCGGAGGATCACGTGGGTTATGTCACCAACGACGCTTGGCAAAACGAGGACGGCAAATGGGTGCCCAGCAAGGGTGTCTATGACCGCACGGCAGGTGAACTGATCGCTTCCCTGCATAGATATCCGGATGATCTCGGTGCGACCGTCGGCGATTGGAAGCCGGAAGCAGGCGCGTGGATTCGCTTTAATGCTCTGGATGGCGAAGGTGTACGCAATGACAACGTGACCAGCTTCAAGTTTGCGCTGGTGGAATCGGACTCCATGCCCGTCGATGAGCAAATTGCAATGTACCGGAAACAGGAGCTCCCGATTGCTGCCCTGGTCTCGAGCGCAGGAAAAAGTGTGCATGCCATCGTCCGGGTGGATGCGGGCGACGCACAGGAATACCGGAAACGTGTGACCTTCCTCTACGATTTCCTCGCTGCCCGTGGTCTGAAGGTGGACACACAAAATCGGAACCCAAGCAGGCTATCCCGCATGCCCGGTGTCACCCGGAACGGCGAGCTTCAGAAACTGCTCGGCGTAAACATCGGACGGAAAAGCTGGGTGGACTGGCTGGACTTTGTGGAAGGGGCGACGGATGAGCTGCCTGTCCTGACCTCACTGGCTGATTTCGCAGCCGACCCGCCCGTGATGCCGGAGGAACTGATTGAAGGTGTACTGCGGCGCGGGCATAAGATGCTGATCTCCGGTAGCTCTAAAGCTGGCAAATCCTTTCTGCTCATGGAACTGTGCATCTCTATCGCCGAAGGAAAGCCCTGGCTGGGATTCACCTGTCGGAAAGGTCGCGTGCTGTACGTCAATCTGGAAATTGACCCAGCATCCTGCGTCAACCGCTTTGTGAAGATTTACGAGGCACTTGGTTTTGAGCGCAAACACATGGATGACATTATCATCTGGAACCTGCGCGGTCATGCTGTGCCCCTGGATCAGCTGGTACCCAAGCTTATCCGCCGTGTGCGAGGTCAGCATCTGGACGCCATCATCATCGACCCGATTTATAAGGTCATCACGGGCGACGAGAACAGCGCGTCAGACATGGCGGCGTTCTGTAATCAGTTTGACCGCATCTGCAACGAGACGGGCTGCTCGACGATTTACTGCCATCATCATTCCAAAGGAGCTCAGGGTGCCAAGCGGGCTATGGATCGCGCTTCCGGCAGCGGCGTGTTTGCCCGTGATCCGGACGCCCAGCTGGACATGATTGAACTGGAACTCAGCGATGAGGTCAGGAACATGATCGCTGACCGTGGTGCGACAGGATGGCGGCTGGAAAGCAGCCTGCGCGAATTTCAGAACTTCACCCCGGTGGATTTCTGGTTTGAATATCCCATTCATCGTCTGGATCTGAATGCTTCCCTGCAGACGATGCCTGCCCAGGGTACAGCTGCTGCCGGACGCATGAAGAACAGCAAGTCCAAAACAGCTGAGGAAGCTGGCGACGAATTCAGGAACGCTTTTTATGCGCAGGCTGTGGATGGCTCCGTCAGCGTCCAGGACATTATGGACTACCTCGGTATCAGCGACAAGACGGTGTATGCACGGCTGAAGAAAATGGACGGTGAGTTCGTGCTCAAAAAAGGCCGGATTTACCAGGCAGATGATCCCGTCGTGACAGGTGTTCCTCCGGCTCCATAATTCTTTCTTCTACACTGTCTTTATTGTCATAAAGACATAGAAGGGTCGTTACACTCCCGAAGTAGGAATGACTTCCTTAAGTCAGTCATTCCTCTTCGAGGAGTGCAACAGTAACTATCGCAGATCAGAAAAACCGCGAAGAATCGAGGTGTAGAAAAGTGGAATTCTTTCTGGATATACAGCCGCCGACCGTAACAGCCCAGGAACATAAGGTCAGGGTGGTTCATGGGAAGCCCATGTTTTATGACACAGCAAAGTTAAAAGCGGCCCGGAGCACATTTGAGAGCCTGCTGCGCAAGCACAGACCCTCCGCACCGCTGGACGGCCCCGTGGCGCTGACAGTTGAATGGCGGTTTGCGACCAAATCCCATAAAGAAGGCACATATCGGGTAACCCGTCCGGACACGGACAACCTGCAAAAGCTCCTGAAAGACTGCATGACCCGCGTCGGATTCTGGAAGGATGATGCGCAGGTGTGCCGTGAGGAAGTGACAAAGCGCTGGTCACGCATGAAGCCCGGCATCCAGATCAAGGTGGTGAATATCGATGACGCCTGAAGAGAAAGACATCATGGCTGATATGTTCTACTTCCTCCTGGATTACAATGACCCGCCCGCTGTGGGCACAGATGCCTGCATCGCATTCTGGGAGAAGGCAGCAAAAGACATCGGCGCTCTGGTTGGAACCAAATGGAACAACCATCCGCTGGCCATGGATATGGGCATTGCTCTGTATGGATATATCGAAAAGAAATGCAAGGCCAAAGGCGGTGACAGCACATGAGTTACCGGAACCGCGAAGGGTACAGCGATCCGACGGCTGGACAGGCTCTGGGGAACATCGCCCGCGAAGAGCACCGCAGCAGACGAAGGATTCAGAAACGGAGGAATGTGGATGCCGGGATATCAGATTCTGGCGAACGCCATCGTGGAACAAGCAGTGAAGGATTACCGGGATGCCCTCCGCAGGCTGAAGAAGAATCCGAATTCAAAGGGAGCAATGGCTGATGCCATGGAAATTGAAAAGATCTTTCATTCCTCTTGGTATGGGGTGCTGACACAGGTTGACCCGGATTACCTGATTGACAGGTTAAGAAAGGAGGCGGCAAAGTGACCGCGAAAGAATATTTGAATCAGGCATACTGGCTGGACAAGCGCATCGACAGCAAGCTGGAGCAGCTGTCCGCTCTGAAGGATATGGCAACGAAAACCACCTCTGTGATGAGCGATGATGTGGTCAGCCATACCCGGAACGTGCACAGCATGCAGGATGTGATTGCCAAGATCATCGATATGCAGGCCGAGATAAATGCCGACATCGATCACCTCGTGGATTTGAAGAGGGAGATCATGCAGGTGGTAAAGGCAGTGCAGAATCCGGAACATCAGACCCTGTTGGAACTGCGGTATCTGTGCTTCAAGTCCTGGGAGGATGTAGCAGAGGAATTGGGATATAACGTCCGGCACATCTATCGCCTGCACGATGAAGCGGTGGAACAGATCAGGATTCCCAAAACTTGTCATGAAATGTCACTGGATGTCACCTGACCATCTGTGATATGATAAACTCAGCAAAACAGGATCGAGAGAGCCTCGCGGGCACACACCCGGCGGGGCTTTTCCCGTATCCGGACAAGGAGTTGAAGCGCATGCTTTTCACCAGCGAGCAGGTGTCCGCCGGGCACCCCGACAAGATTTGTGACCAAATCAGCGACGCCATTGTAACCGACTGCCTAAAGCACGACCGCAACAGCCGTGTGGCGGTTGAGGCCATGATCAAAGACGATCATGTGTATGTGGCCGGAGAGATTACCTCCAAGCACGAACCCAACATCAAATATCTGGTGCGGGATGTGCTTCTCAGCGCCGAGCCGGATCTGTACGATACCGTTCAGGTGGAGACACAGATTTCAAAGCAGTCCGGGGACATCGCCTTGGGCGTGGACAAGAAGGGTGCTGGCGATCAGGGCATGATGTTTGGCTACGCCACAAAGGAAACCGGGAAAATGCTCCCTCTGCCCTTCGTGCTGGCGACGGAAGCCATCGACAGTCTGCAGACCAGACGGCATCCGGCCCTGCTTCCTGATGCAAAAGCACAGGTGACCTACGATTACCGTCGCCGCCGCATCGACACCTTCCTGATCAGCACACAGCATAAGGAAGATGTGGAACCGGATGATGTGCTTCACCTCTGCAAGCGGATCATGGAAAACGTAGCAGATGCACACCACCTGAATAAGGATTTCCGTGTGCTGGTGAACCCCACCGGGCGATTTGTAACTGGAGGCAGCTTTGCCGACACAGGCGTTACAGGACGGAAGATCATGTGCGACACCTATGGCGGTGCCTGCAGGCACGGCGGCGGCGCTTTCTCCGGGAAAGACCCGACGAAGGTTGACCGGAGCGGCGCGTACATAGCCCGAAAGATTGCCAAGGATATCCTGCGGCACGGTTTTGCCCGGCGCTGCGAGGTACAGCTTGCCTATGCCATCGGCATTGAGGAGCCGGTCAGCGTATACGTGAACACATTCCACACGGGCAAGGTGCCCGCCGCGTATCTGGTCAGCTGGATTCGAAAGCACTACGACCTGACGCCTGCCGGAATCATTTCTTCCCTGGGCCTGCGGGATGTGAATTACAACAACACAGCGACCCTGGGGCACTTCTGGCACCAGTGGATGCCGTGGGAAGAATGATTATTTGCATTGTGTGCCCACAGCCCGTTGACTTTATGAGCATTCAGAGTGAGTAATGGCATGCAAAAAACGCAAAGGAGGTTTTTCTCATGACCATTACGACGAACACGACCGACCGCAAGGCGCTGGCCAAGGCCATCGCCGAGGAACTGGGCACGACTGCCCGCTATCTGGGCCTGCCTTCCTACGGCTACCAGATCGGCGACTTCACCGTTGATCACGACGGAAATATCATCGGAGAGGATTTCGGAGCCCTGCAGGATTTCCTGCGGAGGAACGGATACGTCAACGACGAGCCCGCCGCCGATCAGGAAGCCGTCACCGAAGCACAGCCGGACGAGGAAGCGCCTGCCGATTCAGAAGCGGAGCCCATCACCCAGATGGACATTTCGATTCCGGCGCGGAACGCTGCGGTGACACAGCTGAAGAACCTGATCTTCATGCTTCACAGCCGCCAGGCCCTGATCAACCGCATGACCGACAGCGACTGCCTGAACATTCCTGACATCCTGATCGACAGGCTGCAGGAAAGCACACCGGAAACCCTGGAGGATCTCACCAGCCTGCTGGACGATTCCAGAGCGGTGACCGAACTGACCGGATTTGATTTCCGGGACGGAAAGGTCAGCATGACGTTTCCCTTTGACGAGACACAGCCGGAGCGCTGGACAACCTACGCCAACCTGCTAAACCGGATTTACGACGCGGCAATGAAGGCTACGCGGGTGTTCCCGGAGCGGGTGGAACCTGACGACCAGAACGAGAAGTACCTCGCGCACGTCTGGCTCCAACGGCTGGGATACCACGGCGCGGATTTCAAAGCCGAGCGGAAAATCCTGCTGGGCCACCTGAAAGGCTACTGTGCCTTCGGGAGCGGCGACAAGATGCAGGCCCACAAGGAAAAGTACACCGCCCTCCGGCGGGAGCGCAGGCTGGCCGAACAGGAAGCGGCGGTGCTGGAGGTCATGGTTGAGGAGGCGAACACCAATGAGTAAGAACATTCAGGAAGCCCTGCTGGATTTGAAAGCCCGGCAGGAAGCCGGAGAAAAGATGCCCTGCCCGCGATGCGGACGGGACACCATGAAGCCGGATCTGCACACCAACGCGCTGAGCCGACATGCCGACGGCATCTACGTGTGCGACGACTGCGGCACAGCGGAAGCGATGCTGGACTTCATGCGGAATCCACTCCCGCTGGAGTGCTGGGCACAGTTCCGGGAGGGTGAAGCCACAGCGGATTTCAAAGCGGTGCCCGGCGAGGAAGCGCTGAAGACCATCAAGGCCGAGCATGTGCCGCGCCTGATCCGGATCTTCCAGCAGTGGAAGGCGGGCACAGATTTCAAAGCCCTCCGGATTGCGGCGATGAAGGAATGTCCCGGCCTGACACAGATCTGGGAGGAGCCTTTCCAGGCGCTGTATACGGTGGCCGACGGTGAGATCGTGATCCGGTTCCGGCAGAACAACGATGCGGTGGAGGTCGCCGCAGACCACCTGACCAAAGCGAAGTAAGCCCCTGCGGATTTGAAAGCGGTTCAGCCAAGCGCTGGCCGCTTTTCCTTTTGCCCGCGTCGCCGCCACGTTGGCCCCTGTCGCGGGCTTAGCGGCAAGGGCCGAGGAAGAACCTGACCGGGCGAAACGGCGCAAACGTGGGCCAAACACGGCGCGGATTTGAAAGCCGCCCAGAGACGATGAAAGCCGCCTTCCGGATTGGAAAGCGGCTGTATTCGTGTGTCCCTGCGGCAGGTGTTGTCCAGGTGTTGTCTTACCAGTGTGTGCCCCGCTGCAGGCTCCTCTCCAGCGCAGGCTTCAGGATGGTGTTGATTTGAGAGCGCAGGCCGAGCTTCCGGTAGGCGTCCTCGATGCCCTTGTAGTAGGCGCTGTGGGGCGGCGACTGGCGAATCATCTTCATGATGTAAATCATGCCTTCGATTTGAGAGCCGTCCGACATGTGCACGGGCCAGCGCTCCTTGATGTAGTAGCTGGGGAATCCTTCGTAGCGGTCAAGGCTCCGTTCGTCGCGGTCGTTGATTTCCCAGACGGCGACGGGCACCCGGTTGCGCTGGTCGCCTGTCTTTTCGACGGTGGCGTGGAGGTAAAACTCCAGCCGGGCTCCGGCGATGTACCCGGTGCCGATGAGTCTGGCATCCGGACAGCGGAATGCCATCTGTTCCTGAACCATGTTGGAGCCGTATGCGATGTACTTCATGCTGTGTCCTCCTTGATTTCAAAGCTCCCGCGCCGGGCAGGTTCAGTTTCCCTCCGCTGCCCGGCGAAGTCAATACGTTTGTGTGCCTGCAGCCGAGCTTAATTCAAAAGCTGTGCCCGCAGGCGAAGAGTCAGGCTGCTGATTTCCCGGTGTGTCATGCCGAGGATTTCCAGATCGTTCCTGCCGTTGATGGTTGCCATCAGGATTTCGAAGAGTTCCGTCTTGAAATCCGGCGCGTGGTTTTCCGGGTCTTCTTCCCGGAACTGTGCCCAATCGCGGCGCAGGTCTTGCAGGGTGTAAACCCTGTTGTCGTTCAGGTCGATGAACTGCATGGTGTGTACCTCCTTCGTGATTTGAGAGCCTGTGGCTCCGGGTGAAGGTTCCTGATTCAGGAGCCCTCAACCGGAACCGCCGGAGCGGTTGCCGTGTGCGTCAGCGGATGGTGTACCGCTTGCCCTTCGCGGTGATTTCGAAGCGGCGCTTGCCGTCGTCGTTCCAGACCCGTTCCATCTTTTCGATGTCCTCCAGCCTGCAGGTTTTCATCTTCGGCTGTTTCCGGAGCCAGCGCAGGGCTGTCGATTTGAAAGCACCGTCCAGCGTCTCCCGGCGGTCTGTGTGGCTGGCGCGGTACCGCTCCATCCGGATGTGTCCGATGCTGGCGGCTTCGTCGAGCCCGAGGTACCAGCCTTCGCCGCGTCCGTTGACCTCGGCCCACTTGATTTGGAAGCTGGGCTCCAGTCGGCTGTTCCAGATGGTGCCGTCCCAGCGGTCGCCGACCCAAGTGTCTGCCGCCGCCCGCCCGATGGTCAGGGTGATCACGTCGCCGTGGAAGCCGTCGCTGATGTGGCTCCAGCAAAGCCCGCGTTCAAGGAGAACCCGGATGATTTCGGAGCCGTTGGTGAGATCGATGTGCGCGATTTCGCCCTGCGAACCGTTCATGGTGTCCGGGAAAATGGTGTACCCCTGATTCAGGAGCTCGGTGACCTTCTGGGTGTACGCGTTGCGGATGTCCTGCTTTTTCATGGTGTGTTCCTTTCCGGGCTCTCGGCCCTGTCGATTTGAAAGCTGTGGCTGGCGCGGGCTTACTTGGCCTCGCGGATTTCGAAGCGGGTGGTGCCGTGTGTCCAAGGGTTGCTCCGCTCCTCGATTTCGAAGCGGCGCTTCATGGCCTGTGCCTGCTCGAGGGTCTTGGTGCCGCCGACCAGACAGCCGTTGCTGTTGTAGATGTGCCAGCGGACGCCGATGTGCTTTCCGTAGGCGATGGCCTGATTCAGGTTCATCATGGGGTGTACCTCCTTGGGCTGTGTGCCCTGCTTGATTTGGAAGCTGTGCGGCTTCCCGCGACCGGGCAAATCCTGTGCCCGGTTTCGGCCCGGTGCCGCCGGGCCATCATCAGGCGGGTCGGTTTCAAAGCTGTGTCCTCCCGGGTGTGCGCCGCCGGGTTCAGGAGGCCCGGCGGGTGGTC
>OLPR01000743.1_pt1 | contig 28867 bp, 27 predicted proteins | sample 1672761 | NCBI WGS metagenome assembly OLPR01 (sample SAMEA3136721, study PRJEB25190) | human gut metagenome | biome: human gut; feature: human-associated habitat; material: faeces | place: Austria | collected 2013 | reverse complement strand
AAAAATACACCTCCAAATGTTAGATTTTTTGTCTAACATTTGGGGTGCACTTCATGTCTTGTTTCTTATTCTTTTATTTGCTTTAATGAATCACAATAAGTTAGAATGCTAAAATATAGTATAATTTAATATTATAAAAATGGCAAATAAAAAAATACTTTATAATTTGTTTACATTAATAAATTAATAATATATAATAACAATATATAATGACTTACGTGGGGGATAAAATGAATCTTATAGAAATAATAAAAAGAAACATAAGAAAAAATTCTAAAATAAAATTATTGGATGCATCTATAGATAAAAACAAAATGATAGATTTGTTTTCTAGAATGCAAGATTTAATAGGAATTGCAGATATAGATCAAAATATACAATATATAAATAGAGGGGAATATAAATCTTTAAAAGAATTATTTAATTACCAAGGAAATGAAATAACATATAAGGATATGATAAAAACATGCCTAGAAGCAGGTTCATATTCAGGAGATATAAATTTATATGTAGATGGAAATAAAACTATTCAAAATATATTTTTATATCGCATGAAAGATAATATTTTATTTTTTGTAAAAGATTTACAAAAATATATAGAAACTACTAGTTCTTTAGAAAAACAATTAAAAGAAAAAGATGAAAATATAAAATCAAAAGATTTATTTATTGCGAATCTTTCACACGAAATTAGAACTCCAATGAATATAATTGTAGGTATGATTTATTTCTTGAAATCTACAAGTTTAAATGATGTACAATTGGAATATATAGAAAAATTGGAAGATTCTTCTAATATGCTTTTAGAAATAGTAAATAATATTTTAACACTTTCAAATAATAATAAATATAATGTTTCTAATAAAGAAACCAATTTTAATCTAAAAAAGTTATTTGATAATATTAATGAAATATTTGAGGATAAAATAAAAAGTAAAGATTTAAAATGGTATATGGAATGTAATTTTGATGATGATATTATGGTTTATGCAGATAAAGGTAGATTTGCACAAATATTTATTAACTTAATTAATAATTCGATTAAATATACTGAAAGAGGTTATATCGAATTAGACATGAAGCAAGTAGAGGAAACAAGAACATCATACAAATTACAATTTTGTTTAAAAGATACTGGAAAAGGTATAAAGAAGGAAGATACTTTAAAAATATTTAAAGAATTTTCTCAAATCGAAGATCCATCAACAAAAACCCAAGAAGGTTCGGGATTAGGACTAGCTATTGCTAAAAAAATAATAGAAGATATGGATGGAAAAATTTGGGTAGAAAGTAATTATGGTTTAGGAAGTAAATTCTATTTTTATATTAGAATAGACAAGGGCAAAAACGAAGACGAAAATGATGAGTTATTGTTAAATCCAAAGGTGATAGTACCAAAAGCTGTTAAAATTTCAGGTAACAACAGAATTCTTTTAGTAGAAGATAATAAAATTAATGTAGAAATAACAAGTAAAATATTAACAGAATTAAATATAGTTACAGATGTTGCTTATAATGGTACAGAGGCTATTAAAAAGATAGAAGACCTAGGAAGAGATTATTATGACTTAATATTAATGGACATACATATGCCTAAATATAATGGATACGAGATTTCAAAAATTATGAGAAATGATTTGGGAGTCGAGGTCCCAATTATAGCATTAACAGCTACTAATATTACAGATCAAACTATAGAAGAAAACAAAGAAAATATTTCTGGTTATATACAAAAGCCAATTAAACCAAATGAATTCAAACAAACTATTCAAAGCTATTTGCAAAAGGAAAATGATTTATGTCATAAGTTTTCATTTATTGATAAATATGATGAATTTTTACAAAGAATAAATTTTGATGAGAAGATGGAAACGAAATTAATAACACTATTGTATCAGGATTTTTCAGACATAAGAGAGAAAATTCATAATATGACACAAGAAGATAAAAAATTTTATTTACATACATTAAAGGGTGCTTTAGCAAGTTTGGGTGCTCAGAAACTTGCAGATGAAATAAAAATTATAGAGGATAAAATAAATACTACTGAATCAAAAGAACTAATAGAAAATTTATTAAATAAATTAGATAATATTTTTAAAGAAATTGAACAAAGCAATATTTTAAAAATTGATAAGACTATTATGCTTGTTACAACAGATGAAGAAAAAAGTACAATGTTAAAAGCTAAAATGTCAAAAACATTTAATATTATTATAGTAAAAGATATGAAAGAAGTAGAAATTATTTTACAAGCAAGTAAAATAGATGCAATAATAATTGATGATTTTGATATTATTAATAATATAATGTCTCTTATACAATTTTTAAAATATAAATATAAAGAAATACCAATTATAATATTGAATGAAAAAAGAAATGAAGCATTAAAAGAAAAAGTAAAAAGCATTAGTGTTGATTCATATATCGAGTCAAATTATGATGTACAAAGCTTAATTTGGAATATTAAAAATACAATAAAGCATAAACAAGAAGAAATTAAATTAAAATCAGATTTAAAAAAATATAATAACGAAATTGGTAATGTTTATGGCTTTTTATATGATAGTTTAGTAAATTTAACTTCTTTAAAAAGTAAAGAAACTGGTGAACATATTTTAAGAACAAAAGAATATATGAAGGTTATGCTTAGAAAATATGAAGAATTTTATAAAGATGGTTTGTTTGCAAATGAGAAAGAGATAGATAATATTGCTATAGCTGCTACTTTACATGATATAGGAAAAGTTGGTATTCCTGATAATATTTTGAATAAACCAGGTAAACTAACAGATGAAGAGTATGAAATTATGAAGAGCCATACCATTATCGGTAGAGAGACATTGGAGTCTACATATAGTGATAAGCTTTCTAGTGAAGTATTAGAATATGCAAAAGATATTACATTACATCATCATGAAAAATATAATGGTACAGGATATCCTGAAGGATTAAAAGGTGATGAGATCACAGTTATTTCAAGGATTATGGCTATTATAGATGTGTATGATGCATTAGCAAATGATAGAGTATACAAAAAAGCAATGCCACCAAAAGAAGTAGAGGACTATATTGTATCACAATCAGGAATTGCATTTGATCCAAAGTTAATAAATATATTTTTGTTGGCAAAAGATGAATTAGCTAGAATTAATAAAGAAAACCAAAATAAAAATTCAGATGTAAATCATATATAATAATTCAATATTAGGAAAGGTTTTGTGTTAATATATAAAAAATAATTTAGCTAAAAATGATGTAGTAAATAGGGAAATACAATAGTACCCTTGAAAGACCCGGCTAAATATGTTATATTAGCATATGGAATAAAGGAGCGATCAAAATGAAAATTGGAATAGTAGGACTTCCTAATGTAGGAAAAAGTACATTATTTAATGCAATAACAAAAGCAGGGGCTGAATGTGCTAATTATCCATTTTGTACAATAGAGCCTAATATAGGAATGGTACCTGTACCAGATGAGAGATTAGATAATTTAGCTAAGTTATATGACCCAGAGAAAGTAACACACGCTGTAATAGAATTTGTAGATATTGCCGGACTTGTAAAAGGTGCAAGTAAGGGTGAGGGATTAGGAAATAAATTTTTATCACATATAAGAGAAGTTGATAGTATATTAGAAGTTGTAAGGTGTTTCGAAGATCCAAATATAGTTCATGTTGACGGTTCAATAGATCCAATCAGAGATATAGAGACAATCAATTTAGAACTTGTATTTGCAGACATAGAAACAGTAAATAAAAGATTAGAAAGAGCAAAGAAATTATTAAAAGGTGATAAATCTTATCAAGCAGAAATAGATTTATTAGAAAAAGTAAAAGAAACATTAGAACAAGGTAAACCAGCAAGAATACTTGATTTGTCCGATGAAGAAAAAGAAATCATAAAAGATAGTTTTTTACTTACAATGAAACCAATTTTATATGTTACAAATGTTTCAGAAAATGACATTTCAGAAGATAATGAATATGTGAAAAAGGTGAAAGAATATGCAAAAAATGAAAATGCTAAAGTAATAAAACTATGCGTAAAAATAGAAGAGGAACTATCTGGATTAGAAGAACAAGACAAGAACGAAATGTTAGAGGCATTAGGAATGGATGAATCAGGTTTAGATAAAGTTATAAAAGAGAGTTATGATTTATTAGGTTTAATGTCTTTTTTAACAGCAGGAAAACCAGAAGTTAGAGCTTGGACCATAAAAAAAGATACAAAAGCACCAGAAGCAGCAGGAAAAATTCATTCAGATATACAAAGAGGTTTTATTAGAGCAGAAGTAGTTTCATATAATGACTTAATGAGATTAGGCTCTTTAAATGAAGCAAAAGAAAAGGGCTTAGTAAGATCTGAAGGAAAAGATTATATTATGCAAGATGGAGATGTAGTTTTATTTAGATTCAATGTCTAAAATGTAGAAAAATCTTATTTTCCAAACTTTAACATGGAAATTTATGAAAAAATAAAAATATATGTAAAAAAAACTTGCATTTTATATCAAAGTGTAGTATAAATAATATTAGTATTGAATATAATATTAACAAAAGAGAGAAAAGGTAGGGAAGGAAATGAAAAGAAATAGTTTAATTAAAGGAATTTTATTAGTTATAATTGTATCAGCTGTAATGATGATTACAAGTAGTGTTTATGCATCTGGAGAAACAATAGTATTACAACAAAATTCACCAGCAAATAATACTGCAACAGATAATTCAGCAACAAATAATACAGCAACAAATAGTGCATTAACATCAACATTAACACCAACAACACCAGCAAATAATACATCAACATTAGAATCAAATTTACCTAAAACTGGTATTGCAGATAACACAATATTCTTTGCAGTAGTAGGTGTTTGCGTAGTTGCTGCAATTTATGCTTATAGAAAAGTAAGAGACTATAAAGGAATTTAATTAATTTATATAAATTATTGTTTTAGATTGCAATTATAAAATAATAAAATGGACTAGTTATGCTAGTCCATTTCTTTTGCTTTCAGAATAATTCGCGTTTTATTTTTGTTATTACAAGTAATTAAGGTCAGTTCTCTTATATTATTAGTATTTTGGTTTAGTACAGAGGTATTATTTGTTTTTACCTCAAATTTATCATATATACTATATTCTAAATAATTATTATTTAAATCATAAATACGAATTATATCACCTATATTAAGCTTGTTTATATTACTAAAAAATTTTCCATTATCGTAGTTATGACCAGCAATACAAAGGTTTCCAATTTGATTTGGTTCAGGTCCACAAATTCTACAAGGTGATATTTTTAACAAATCTTCTGAACATGTCGAAAGAATAGAGTAATTTAAATTTATTTTATCTATAGAGATTTTTCCGATTATATGGGAAGAGCTATATTCAGAAGTATTAGTGCTATTATTAGTAGAATATAATGATATAGTTTGATATTTTTCATCTAACTTTTCTGAAAAAGAATATAATTTTTTTTCTCTATTTCTTATAATATAAAAGTAGACTAAACTACATAGAATAACTAAAATAAAAAAAATAAATAATATTATAAATATAATTTTATTTTTATGAAATTTATTCATATTATTATTTTTTGCAAAAAAATATATAATATTATAAAATTATTAAAATGTAAAAAATTTGTAGACTTTTTTATAAATATAGCTTAAAATAAAGAAAGCATAGGAGGGAATAATATGAATATATGGCATGATATTTCAGCAGATAGAATAAAAAAAGATGATTTTATAGCAGTTGTAGAAATAGAAAAAGGTGGAACAAATAAATATGAATTGGATAAAGCTACAGGACTTTTAAGGTTAGATAGAGTTTTATATACTTCAACACATTATCCTGCAAATTATGGTTTTATACCTAGAACATATGCTGGAGATGGTGATCCATTAGATGTTTTAGTAATATGTCAAGAAAAAATAGTGCCATTAACATTAGTGGAATGTTATCCAATTGGTGTAATGTTAATGACAGATAATGATGATTTAGATGAAAAAATAATTGCAATTCCAAAATCAGATCCGTTTTTAAAGAATTGCCAAGATATCAAAGATTTGCCAGAACAATATTCAGCAGAAATCATGCATTTTTTCGAAGTGTATAAGCAATTAGAAAATAAAAAAACGGAAGTAAAAGAAATGTGTGGAAGAGAAGAAGCAGAAAAAATTATAGAAAAATGTATTAACAATTATAATGAAAAGTTTTTAAGATAAATAGATTGTGGGGAAAAAGAAATGTTAGAAAGAATTATTTTTAATATATTATCCTTTTCTCTTTTTATAATAATCTTCTTTAAAATTATTAGGAAAAATGATACGGCTTATGTTGTACCATTAATATTAGAAGCTTTGGGCATTGCAATTGGACTAATAGAAATTTTAATAGGAAGATTTTTAGGGACGTATATTAGGGTAATAACATATATATTAGCAATAGTATTACCATTAGCAATAATTTTGCTAGAAAAGTATGGAATTAATTTTTCAGAATGGTTATATATTTTTTTAGCAAGATTATGTAGTATATTAAAAAATAGTAAAAAATCAAAACAATTATTAATGAATTTGATAAATAAATATCCAGAAAGTTATAGTGGACATAGGTTATTAGCTCAAACATATGAAAAAGAAGGTGGAATGAGAAAAGCAATAGATGAATATGTTAAAGCTATAGATATAAACAAGAAAGACTATGATTCATATTATAAAATTTCAGAATTATTAGTAAATTTAGGGAAAAAAGATGAAGCTGTACAAATGCTAAATAATTTAATACACATTAAACCGGATTATTACCAAGCATCAGAGTTATTGGGACAATTATTATGCGAACAAGAAAACTTTAAAGAGGCAATAAATGTATATATGAATGCTTTAAGATATAATAAGGAAAGTTTTGAAATTTATTATAATTTAGGGATTGCATATACTAGATTAAATGATTTTCAAAATGCGAAAAATTGTTACGAAAAAGCAGCACAGATAAATGCATTAAACTATAAAGGATATTATAACCTTGGTTTAATATCAATGTTATATGATGATTTAGATGAAGCAGAAAAATATTTTGTAGAAGGAATGAAAGTAGAAGATACAGAACCAGAAAGTTGTTATCAATTAGCAAGAATATATGTAATAAAAGGTGAGAAAGAAAGAGCTATAAATTATTTAGATAGAGCAATAAATTTAGACAGTTCATTTGCAGAAAAAGCAGCAAAGGATCCAGTCTTTTTGTCTATAGAAAGATATATACCTAAAAATATTAATAAAATAATAAGAAAAAAGACGTCTATGACAAAACCAGAAATATTAGTAAAACAACATTTAGAAGATACTTATTTATTAGTTGGAAAAATAAGTAAAAACGAATTGAAAAACATGAATATTGGAAAAGAAAAAAGCATAAATATACAAAAAGAAGAAAGAGATAATTTATAGGAGGATTATTATGAAAAGTATTTCTATTATAGGTGGAGACTTAAGAATTGTAAAACTTGCAGATATGCTAAAAGAAGATGGTTATGATGTTTATACATATGGTTTAGAAAAAGCGCAGCTTAGCGAAAAGATAGAAAAATGCAATAGTATAGAGGAAGCTACAACAAAATCTGATGTGATTGTTAGTTCAATTCCACTTACTAGTGATGAAATTAATATTAATTCACCTTTTAGTAACAATAAAATAAATTTATCTGAAGTTGCCCAAAATGTTAAAGGTAAAACCTTTATAGCAGGAAGAATAGAAGATGAATTATATAAAAAATTTGATAATACAAAAGTAATTGACTTATTAAAAAGAGAAGAATTGACAGTTTTAAATACAATATCTACAGCCGAAGGAGCGATTCAAATTGCTATGGAAGAATCAACTAAAACTTTACATGGTAGTAAAATTTTGGTGATGGGCTTTGGAAGAGTAAGTAAAATTTTATCAAATATGTTAAAAGGTATAGGTGCAGAAGTATATTGCGAAACTAGAACGACTGTAAATTGTGCATGGATAAAAGCATATGGATATAAGCCTATTTTATTAGATGAATTAGATGGTAATTTAGATAAATTTGATATAATAATAAATACAATTCCACATATTATATTAAATAAAGAAAGATTATCTTTACTAAAAAGAGACTGTATTATTATAGATATTGCATCAAACCCAGGAGGTGTTGATAGAAAAGCTGCAAAAGAAATAGGAGTAAAATTAATTTGGGCACTTTCATTACCTGGAAGAGTTGCACCTATAACTTCAGCAGAATTTATAAAAGAAACGTTAGAAAATATATTAAAAGATATAAAAACAAATAGCTAAGGAGAAAAATTAAAATGATGGAAATAACAGTTTTTAGGGCAATAATATTAGGAGCAGTTCAAGGACTTACAGAATTACTCCCAATATCAAGTTCGGCACATTTATTTATAATACCATGGTTGTTCAATTGGGGAGAGATAGGCGATTTTGATGTAGCTTTGCATTTTGGAACATTACTTGCTATTGGAATTTTCTTCTTTAAAGATTGGATAAAATTAATAAAAGGAGGATATGAACAAGTTACAAAAAAGAAAAAAACATTTGAGGGTAGAATGTTTTGGTATATTGTATTTGCAACAATTCCAGGAGGAATTATAGGATATTTATTAGATCACTATTGCTCAGATATATTAACAAAACCAGAAATTATTGGTTGTGCATTAATTTTTATGGGAATTATTTTATATATTATAGACAAAAAAGCAAAATCAAAAGTGAAATATGAAGATATGAATTTTAAGCAAACTTTTATAATAGGATTGTCACAAGCATTAGCTTTTATACCAGGAGTTTCTAGGTCAGGAGTAACAATGACAACGGCAAGAGCAATGGGAATAGAAAGAGAATCAGCAGCAAGATATTCTTTTATGTTATCAGCACCAATAGTTTTAGCAGCTACTTTATTTAAGTTAAAAGATTTTGTATTTAGTGTACCATTTTTAGTTGGAATATTAGTAAGCTTTTTAGTTGGAATATTAGTAATAAAATTCTTATTAAAATATTTGCAAACTGGAAACTTTAAAGTTTTTGCTGTCTATAGAATTATAATAGGTATTATTGTTTTGCTGGTTTGTATAAACAGAATATAAGATAGAGAATATCTCTATCTTTTTGTGTTTTTTATACTTAATTATAATTATAAAAGAAAAATTAAAGTTTTTTATTAAAAAAATATTGTTTTTTTTTGCTATATAATAAAAAAAATAATTATAAATTATTGATATTTTAACGATTGTATTGTATGATAATAGAGTATAATAAAATCAAGCAGAAAGGGGTAAAACCTAATGAATAAAATAATAAAAAAAGTACTATCTTGTTGCTTTATAATTTTACTTTTTGTACTAAGTGGTCAATTTGTTTATGCAGATTCTGTTAATCAATTAGAAGCACAAGGAGCAGGGCAATTAGTTCAAATAAAAGAAAACTCAGAAAAAAAATTAGAAGATTATAAAGAAGAATATGGCTCTGATGCATATGGTATTGCAGCATATATTCTAAATGCAGTAAGAATATATAGTATACCAGTATGTTTTGTAGGAATAGCAATAGGAGGAATTTATCAAGTAATAGGTATCCGTAAGCTTGATGAAAGGGATAGAGGCTTTGGAATTATGATAGGATGTATAACTGTTTTAGTAATAACACAACTATTACCACTTATATTTGCTATAGTTGTAAAAGGTTGGAGGGGTTAACGAATGAAAATATTATTTGCTGTAAATAATGAAAAAATATCAAAATCTATTATAAAAAAATATCAAAGTGAATACAAAGAAATAATATCATATAAGAATGTATATTATTTCAATGCTATATTAAAAGAATTACAAAAGGATAATACTTATGATAGGATTATAATAAGTGAAGATTTAGAGCCTTTTACAAATAATAATTATGAACAAATAGATAAATTTATTTTTGATAGATTAGATAATATTAGTGATGAAGCTACTAATTCAACAAGAGCTGATACGCCAATAATATTGATATGTTCAGACAGACGTACAAAATCTGATGATATATTAGTAAAATTATTTAGTATAGGTGTATATAATGCACTTATTGGAACAGACAGAAATATAGATGAAATTTGTAAATTAATAAAGGTTCCTAGAACTAAAAAAGAAGCAAAAATATATTATAAAATTGATGCAGAAGAAGTAACGTATCAATCAGAAAATGAAAATGATGTAAGTGAGTCAGAAATTCAAAGTATTTTAGCTCATTATAAAAAAATAGGTAGAGACGAGCAAAAATGTGTAGATAGTTTTGATTCAATAGCACAACAATATACAGATGTACAATTAAAAGTTATTGCAAGTTTTCTTCCTTTAAACGTAAAAGCAATATTAGAAGAAAAATCACCTAAATATCAACAAATAATGTCTTTAATGGGAGAAAAAAGAGGCTCATTAGGAGCAAATAAAAATAGTAGTAATAATGATGAAAATGGTTTAAAAATTGGTTTTATAGAATCATCAAATGGAAAAAGAAACCTTGGAAGACCTGTAATTATTCCATCAGCAGTTAATACAAATAAAGTAAAGAAAATGTCAACAAAAACTGTTACTTCTTCAGGAGTAAATATACCAGAACCAGAAATCATTTCTAATATAGCTAGTCAAAATACAGTAGAACTAGAAGAAGAGACAAAACCAAAAAGAAGAGGAAGACCACCTAAAAAGAAAGTTGAAGAAGAAATTACTAATGTAGAAGTAGAAAATAAACCAAAAAGAAGAGGAAGACCACCAAAGAAGAAAGTAGAAGCAAATACAATACCAGGTTTTGATGACGATGAGCCACAAGTAAACACAATACCAGGTTTTGATGATGATGATGAGCCACAAGTAAATACAATGCCAGGTTTTGATGATGATGAACCACAAACAAACACAATACCAGGTTTTGATGATGATTCGCAAACGAATACAATGCCAGGCTTTGATGATGATGATTCACAAGTAAATACAATGCCAGGTTTTGATGATGATTCGCAAACGAATACAATGCCAGGTTTTGATGACGATGATATACAAACAAATACAATTTCAAATTTGGGTAATAATACAAATAGTATAGATAATAATGAGTATGTACCATTTGATTTTAATTCATCTAATAGTAGGTCAACAGAATCTAACAATCAAACTAAAATAGCAAATACTAGAAGAACATATCCAACAGATTCAATAAATGCATTATTAACAAGAGAAAAGAAAATTGTAACATTTGTTGGAACTAGCAAAAACGGAACTTCATTCCTAGTAAATAATCTTGCACTTAGCTTGTCTAAAAAAGGAATTGATGTAGCTATATTAGATGCAACAAGAAATAGAAATGCATACTATATATATACAGAAAATGAAGAAGATTTAAGACAAATTGCAGAAAAAAGTATTCCAAATCTAATTAATGGAGTTGCAGCAGGGTTAAAAGTAGATAAGAATCTAACAGTATATACAGCATTACCAGATGATGATGTGCCAATGGAACAGTATGAAGAAATATTATCAACATTGGTGAAAAATCATTCATTAATATTAATAGATTGTGATTTCGAGACAGATTTTGGATATTTTGCTGCATCACAAGAAATATATTTAGTACAAAGTATGGATATATTAACTATTCAACCACTTACAGCATTTTTTAGAGATTTACAAAGTAAAAACATTTATCAACCAGAAAATTTGAGAATAGTTATAAACAAAGAATTACCTGTTAAAACTTTAACTGTAAAAAATATTATAGGCGGCTTATCTTTCTATAATGATCCATCAATGTCATTTATGAGAGAATTATTTAATAGGGAAACTGCTAAATATTGTATAATTCCATTTGAAATTGCAACATATTCAAAATACTTAGAAGGACTAGTTAATTGTAAAATTTCTTTAAATGGATATTCAAAGGAATTTATGCAAGCATTAAGAACGTTAGAAAACATGGTATATCCATTAATGGAACCAACAGCTTCTTCAAATAAAGGAGTTAAAAATAACAATAATTATGAAAGAACTAGATTTTCAAATGAAATGAATGATACATTAAATCAAATGAAGAAAAATTTTTAGAATAATATAGAGGTGAGAAAGTTTTGACAGTAGCAATATTAATAACTATAGTTATACTAGTTTGCATAATAATAGCGTTAATGGCATACAATATTTCTATTCATAAAAAGATAGCTAAATTTAGCAATATTAGTGAAAAGATTAATGGATTAAATGTACTACAAAATTTTATGGATACAATAGGTGAATATTCAAGTGTTGAAGAAAAAATACAAAAAATAAATGAAATTATTTTAAATAAGTATAGTATGTTAAAGTATTCAACAATAGTAGTATTTAACGGAGCAGAATATGAATTAAAAGCCTCAAATGTTGATGAGAAACACTGGCAGAGCTTAACAAAATTAGGTGATGAAGAAATATTTAAAGATAGTATAGCAACAGCAACACCTAAATATATAACCGTAGAAAAAGAATCAGAAAAATTACCATATCAAAAAATGGAATTTGGACGAGCTAAATCAGCAATGTTCTTTCCTTTATATATAGATAACGTATATATTGGTTATTGGCTAATTGAAAGCAGTGAAATACATGCTTTTGATAATATAGATACAGCTATTATAGAGGTAATTAGAGATAATATAGTTACTATTTTAAAAACTGTACAATATCAAAATACAGTAGAAAATACAGTGAGAAAAGACTTATTTACAGGTTTAAAATCAGCAGAGTATTTGTATGGTTTAGGAAAACAAGAGATAGATAAATATACAATTTCAACAGTTTGTATGTTTAGAATTACTAATATAGAAGAAATAAATGAAAAAATAAGTAGACATTTGGGAAATAAAGTTATTACAGAGGTAAGCAAGTTTTTTGAAAATAATATATCTAAAGAATATTTATTTGTAAGATATATGGGACCAAAATTTGTAATAGTATTTTCTGGAGTTCAATCTGAAGATGTTGCTAACTTCTTAGAAGATATTAAGGCACAAATAGAAGAAATGCAAATACGTCCAGATTTAGATGATAAAGCAATAGCAAATGTAAAAAATAAAGAAAATATATATGTTAGTCCAAGATTAAATTTTGTATTAACATCATATTATAAAGGAACATCTATGGATGGTTTAACAAAAAAATTGGAGGAATATATTGATAATGCAGATAAATCTGAAAGCGATATAAATTATATTTAAAAAGGAGGAATGTAACATGGCAAATTTTGATAAAACAATGAGTTTTAAGGTAGAAAGAGACGAAAACCTTAAAGTAAAAGAAATTTTAAAAGAGGTTTATGATGCCTTAGTAGAGAAAGGATATAATCCTATAAATCAAATAGTTGGATATATTCTTTCAGGAGACCCAACATATATAACAAGTTATAATGATGCAAGAAATAAAATAAGACTTATAGAACGTGACGAATTACTTGAGAAAATGGTAAAAAATTATATAGGATTAGAAGATAAATAATATGAGGATATTAGGAATTGATTATGGAGATGTAAGAACTGGAGTTGCGATAACAGATCCTTTAGGAATTACAGCACAAGGGTTAAAGACTATAAATAATCAAAACAGTGATAGGATTTTATTAAGAGAACTTGAAGAAATAGTAATAGATTATAATGTAGAGAAAATAGTAATAGGAATGCCATTAAATTTAAAAGGAGAAAAGACTGTACGAGCAGAGAAAACAGAAAAATTTATCCATAAATTAAAATGTAAATTTGGAAAAATGCCTATCGAAGTTGTAGACGAAAGGCTAACAACAGTTCAAGCTCATAAAACAATGAACTTTTTGGACGTGAATAAAAAAAATAAAAAAAATATTGTCGATACTATAGCGGCTGTATATATTTTAGAAACATATTTAGGAAAAGAAAATAAAAAGTAGTTGCAAAATATAGAAAAATAGTATATGATAAGAAAAAATTGAAAATAATAATATTAAGATATCGAAAGGAGAATAATATGAGTGAAGATATCAACACACCAAATAATGGTGAAGAATTAGACAATATAATAATTTTAAATGACGAAAATGGAAATGAAGTAAAATTTGAATTTTTAGATTTAATGGAATATGAAGGAGAAGAATATATAATATTATTACCAACAGAAGAAGGAGAAGATAATGACGAAGTTGTTATCTTAAAAGTAGAAGATGTAGAAGATGATCCAGACATGGAAACTTATGTTAGTATAGATGATGAAGATACTTTAAATGCAGTATTCGAAATGTTTAAAGAAAAATTCAAAGATGAATTTAATTTCATAGATGAATAATAAATACAATAAAAAAGAGGAGTAATTATATTATAGTATTTAGAGAATAAAGGTTAGTAGCTGGGAGCCTTTTATACGACGATATAATGAAGGTAGCTTTTTTGTAGATATAGTGAACTAATAGTAAGTATATCCGGGTTGGCTCCGTTAAAAGCTATAATGAGTATTATTAAAATATTAAGGTGGTACCGTAAGAGTAATCTTGCCCTTAAAGGCAGGTTTACTCTTTTTTTAGTTTAAATCATGAACCATATTTAAGGTTCATTTATATAAAATAAGGAGGAATATTTATGAATTATAATCACAAATTAAACGATAAGTATAATCCAAAAGACTTTGAAGAAAAGATTTATAAAGAAACAGAAGAAAAAGGTTACTTTAAACCAAATATGGATAAAAGCAAAGAAGCTTATTGTATAATGATGCCTCCACCAAATGTAACTGGAAAGCTACATATGGGGCATGCTTTGGATGGAACAATACAAGATATTTTAATTCGTTTTAAAAGAATGCAAGGATATAATGCGTTATGGCTTCCAGGTTCTGATCATGCTTCAATTTCAACAGAAATGAAAGTAGTTCAAAAATTAAAAAAAGAAGGAAAAACAAAACATCAAATTGGTCGAGAAGAATTCTTAAAAGAGACTTGGGATTGGACACATTTATATGGTGGAACAATACAAGAACAACAAAAGAAACTAGGATGTTCTTGTGATTGGGATAGACGTAGATTCACATTAGACGAAGGTCTTTCAGAAGCAGTTAAAGAGCAATTTGTTAGACTTTACGAAAAAGGTCTAATTTATAAAGGAAAAAGAATGGTTAACTGGTGTCCAAACTGTAATACTACGATTTCAGATGTAGAAGTTGAATATCATGAAGAAAATACACATTTATGGCATATTAGGTATAAAGTTAAAGATGAAGATAGATATATAATTGTAGCAACAACAAGACCAGAAACTATGCTTGGTGATACAGCTGTTGCTGTTCATCCAGATGATGAGAGATATAAAGATTTAGTTGGTAAAACATGTATATTACCAATTATGAATAAAGAAATTCCAATTATTGCTGATAGATTTGTAGAGACAGAATTTGGTACAGGTGCTGTTAAAATAACACCAGCACATGATATGAATGACTATCAAGCAGGATTAAGACATAATCTAGAGATAATTGAAGTTTTCGATGAAAATTTCAAAATGGGAGATCTAGTTCCAGAATATAAAGGAATGGATTTACTAGAAGCAAGAGAAAAAATCGTAGAAAAACTAGAAGAATTAGGAGCTTTAGTAAAAGTAGAAGACTTAACACATAATGTAGGAAAATGTGAAAGATGTAAAACAACAATAGAACCAAAAATTTCAGATCAATGGTTTGTTAAAATGGAAGATTTAGCAAAACCAGCAATTAAAGCAGTTGAAAATGGAGATATAAAATTTATTCCTAAAAAATATGAGAAAATGTATTTTAATTGGATGAATAATATACAAGATTGGTGTATTTCTAGACAATTATGGTGGGGACACAGAATTCCAGCTTATTATTGTGATGATTGTGGACATATAACTGTATCAAGAAATGAAGTAACAGAATGTGAAAAATGTAAATCAAAAAATGTTCATCAAGACGAAGATACATTAGATACATGGTTTAGCTCTGCTTTATGGCCATTTTCTACATTAGGTTGGCCAAATACAGAAAGTGAAGATTATAAGACATTCTTCCCAACAAATGTATTAGTTACAGCATATGATATTATAACTTTCTGGGTATCAAGAATGATAGTGTCTAGTTTAGAGCTTACAAAAGAAAATCCATTTAAAGATGTTTTAATTCATGGAATTGTAAGAGATAGCCAAGGTAGAAAAATGTCTAAAACACTTGGAAATGGTGTTGATCCATTAGAAGTAATTGATGAATATGGTGCAGACGCATTAAGATTTTCTGTACTTTCTGGAACAACAATGGGAAATGATATTAGATATATGCCAGAAAAATTAGATCAAGCATCAAATTTTGCAAACAAGATTTGGAATGCTGCTAAATTTATAACTAATTCATTGGAGCCAGATGAGAAAATAATTGAATTCTATAATAAAGTATATAATGCAGAGAAAAAAGAATTCAATGGCGAAATGTTAAGAATAGAAGATAAATGGATTTTAAATAAATTAAATACATTAATAAAAGATATTACAAAATTAATAGAAGATTATGATTTAGGTATTGCTCTAGATAAAATATATAATTTTATTTGGAATGAATTCTGTGATTGGTATATAGAGATTTGTAAAACAAGAATATATAGTGAAAATTCAGAAGAAAGAGTACAAGTTGATTTTGTGTTAGATTATGTATTAAGAAATGCATTAAAATTATTACATCCATTTATGCCATTTGTTACATCAGAAATTTACTCAAAATTAGTTCATTATGATGATGTAGATATTATGATGTCAAATTGGCCAGAATACAGAGAAATTCCACAATTCGAAAAAGAGGAAGAGACAATAGAAAAATTAAAAGATATAATTGTGGATATACGTAATACAAGAGCTAATATGAATGTTCATCCAAGTAAAAAGACAAAATTAATATTTGTAACAGAAGACTATAAAAATGCAATAGAGGAATCTGAAGAATTCTTAAAGAAATTAGGATTTGCAACAGATATTAAAATTCAAGAAGATAAAAATGGAATTCCAGAAAATGCTATAGCAATTTTAAAAGATGGAGTTGAATTATATATTCCTTTTGAAGAATTAGTAGATATTTCAGAAGAAATAAAAAGATTAGAAACTGAAATTACAAAATTAGAAGCAGAAGTTGCAAGATGTAATAAAATGCTTTCAAATCCAGGCTTTGTTAATAAAGCACCAGAAGCAAAAGTAAATGAAGAAAAAGAAAAATTAGCAAAATATGAGGAAATGTTAAATGCTTCAAAAGAAAGATTAGCAAATTTAAAAAAATAAAAAATAACCTAGCTATAAGCTAGGTTATAAGTATAAAAGTATCTTGAAATATTATGTAAATTATGATAAAATATAAATTGCAACAATGCTTTACACTTTAGGTAATAATTTATCTGAAAGAAATATGGAAAGGATTTTTTCAGGTTACACTAAAGACAAAGCTACTGTTTTATAGTTTTTGGAGGAAAGATATGAGAGTAAAGGAATCTAAAAAAATGACGCCTGAAGAGGAAACGCGGTTTTACGGAATCGATTTGAATGGAAATCTTGGAGAACGGTTTATTTTTATGGACTTTAAGTCTATCGGAGCACGATATCATGATGTCAAAAAGAAGTATATTCTTAAGGACATTGAAGACTTGAAAATGAAAGTGACTATGGAAAATTTGATTTCGTTATGGCGTGAAACTGGAAAATCCGAATGGGAAGCAATGCTGGCTTGGCTTTTCATGAGACCATTAAGAGTTGCTTGGAGCGAAGGAAAAGCAGAAGCTGATATCACTCAGCTTTTCAAGGTAGAGCTTACAGCATTACCCACAGGAAATCCAGGAGAGAAAACCATTACGGTAAATGGGAACACATATAGAGTGTTCGACCAGGAAGATGTCAAGAAGAAGATACTTCCATTTTTTGAAATTCTTGAGGAGACGGATGACACAATTTATCTTAAAGCTAAAATCTGAAAGCTAAAGTAGTATAAGATAAAACCAGCCACTTACAGTAAAGACTGTGAGAGGCTGGTTTTTAATTACATATTATTCTTCAAACTAGCTAAAGCACATTTTATGCCATCAACAGCAGCAGACATGATACCACCAGCATATCCAGCACCTTCGCCACAAGGATATATTCCTTCTACATTAGACATAAGTAATTCATTACGAAGAATTCTAACTGGTGAAGAACTTCTAGTTTCAACACCTGTTAAAAGAGTATCAGGGTTTGCAAATCCATGAATTTGTTTATCAAAATGCAAAAAGGCATTTTTCATAGTTGCATTAACAAAATCAGGGAATATATTGTTTAAATTATAAAATGTTGTACCAGGTAAGTAAGTAGGTTTTACTTTTCCAAATTCACAAGATAATGTGTTATTTAAATAATCGCCCAATTTTTGAATAGGAGCATAATAGTTTTTTCCACCTGCAATAAATGCTTTTTCTTCTAAGTCTTTTTGAAAATCAATTCCAGCTAAAGGACTGCTAGAAGAAAAATCAGCAGGAGTTACATTAACTAAAATCGCGCTATTAGCATTTGTTCCATCACGTTTAAAAACACTCATTCCATTTGTTACAATAGTATTTTCCTCACTTGATGATGCCATGACAGTACCACCAGGACACATACAAAAAGAATAACAACTTCTACCAGTATCTTTATCATGATATACCAATTTATATTCTGCTGGTGGAAGTTTTAAATTTGTTTTATTACCATATTGTGCAAAATTAATATCTTTTTGTAAATGTTCAACTCTAACACCAACTGAAAAGTTTTTACTTTCCATATTTAGTCCTTTGTCATAAATTTTATAAAAAGTATCTCTACTACTATGTCCAATAGCAAGGATAACATTTGAAGTGGCAAGAACATATTCTTTTCCATCATTCACATATGTAACTGATTCAATTTTATTATCTTTTATTTTGAAATCAACAACTTTACTATTAAATAAAAATTCTCCACCATTTTCTATAATATAGTTTCTCATATTACTAATAATTCTTACTAAATTATCTGTTCCGATATGGGGCTTTGCCAAATATAAAATTTGTTCAGGTGCACCAAACTTATAAAAATCTTGTAAAACAATACTACATAAAGGATTATTAATTCCAGAAGTAAGTTTTCCGTCAGAAAATGTTCCAGCACCACCTTCACCAAACTGAATATTAGAATTAGTATCTAATTTACCCGTTTTCAAAAATGTATCAACATCTTTTTTTCTATCTTCAACTTTTTTGCCCTGTTCTATAATAATTGGTTTAATACCATTTTTTATAAAAGTTAGTGCAGTAAATAAACCAGCAGGTCCTGCACCAACAATAACTGGTCTTTCTATACAAGTATTGTTTATATTGATATCAGGCAATTCAAATTTTTTATAATCATCAAATTTAGAATATTTTTTCTCGGATTTAAAAGAGAGAGCAATATTATATAAATAATGAATATTAGCTTTATTACGAGCATCAATAGATTTTTTTATAATATGCCAATCTAAAATATCTTCATATAAAATGTGATATTTTTTACAGATATATTTTATCAAAGCGTTATTATCTAAATCTTTATAAATTTTAATATTATTAATTCTTTTCATATAAATCCTTTCTAAATAAAAGTTATCTACAAAATTATAACATAAAAATCTATTTTATGAAATATGCAGAAAAAAGTCGATGAGTTTTTGGCATATCGACAAAACTTCCCATTAATCGCTATTGGAAAAAATTACCAACGGTATTATAATAATTCGAAAGGAGGGATATTTGTGCAGATAAAATATTTAGAGAAAGACAAGCTGTTGTTCTTTTCACTGGAAGAAGAAATAGACCATCATACTACAAAAGATTTAAGGAGGAAAATGGATTATGAAATTGAAAGACATATGCCTAAAAAAGTTATATTTAATTTTGATAGTGTTAGCTTCATGGATAGTGCAGGAATAGGATTACTATTAGGAAGGTATAAGATAGTAAATATGTTACGGTGGAGAAGTAGCATTAATTAATGTCAAGAAAAGTGTAAAAAAGGTATTAGATATGTGTGGAATATTAAAACTAATACACATATATGATGATTTAGATATGAAATTTAATGTATGTTAGGAGGAAAAAATGAATAAAAGATACAAAAATAAAATGCAATTGGAAATATTAAGCAAATCAAATAATGAAGCATTTGCACGTATTACAGTAGCAGCTTTTGCAGCACAATTAGACCCAACAATAGAAGAATTATCAGACATAAAAACAGCTGTTTCTGAAGCAGTAACAAATTCTATTATTCACGGATATGAAAACAAAGAAGGAATAATTAGGATAAATGCATATATCTATGACAATGTATTAAGAATAGAAATTGCAGATCAAGGTAAGGGAATAGAAGATATAGAAATTGCAAAACAACCATTATATACAACAAAACCAGAATTAGAAAGATCTGGAATGGGATTTACTATAATGGATAATTTTATGGACAACCTAAAAGTTGAATCGGTTGTAGGAATGGGAACAAAAGTAACAATGGAAAAAAGGATAGCTGATAAAAATACAAATGAAGAGAAAAATCAAGAGGAGAATTTTTATGTATGAAAATACTATTAGTGAGATTTTAAAAGCTCAAACAGACAAAGAAGAGCTAGGTAAAATTGTAGAAAATAATAGTGGCTTAGTATGGAGTATTGTAAAAAGATTTAAAGGAAGAGGATATGAAAATGAGGATTTATTCCAAATAGGAAACATAGGTTTAATAAAAGCAATAAAAAATTTTAATCCAGAATATGAAGTAAAATTATCTACATATGCTGTAACTTATATTATAGGAGAGATAAAAAAATTTATAAGAGATGATGGGATAATAAAAGTTAGTAGAAGTATTAAAGAATTGTGCGTAAAAATTAAAGACATAGAAAATAAAGCAATAAAAGAAGGTAAAAATGTAACAGTAGAAGAAATTGCAAAAGAATTAAAAGTAGAAAAAGAAGATATTGTTCTTGCGATTGATTCTATGAAGCAGGTAGATTCAATATATGAAGAAGATTCAGAAAATAATAAATTAGCATTAATAGATAAAGTAGCCTCAGAAAAAGATGAGACAGATACAATGATAAATAGAATTTTCATAAAAGAATTACTAAATAAAATGGATAGCAGAGATAGGCAAATTATTATGCTAAGGTATTTTAATGGAAAGACTCAATCACAAGTAGCAGAAATGTTAAATATTTCACAAGTACAGGTTTCTAGAATAGAGAAAAAGATATTAAATAAGATGAAAATAGAGTTAATATCATAGGAGGAAGAGTGAAAAGGTTTATATTTTATTTTGTAGGAATAATAATTATTGTTTTTCTTATACCTATAGTGTGTACTTCACAAATTAAAGAGACTTCCGCAGATGGTAATGTTATGAATAATGTAGTTACTCAGAGTATTATAGAAAATAATTATGATTATAAACAATATCAAACAGTTAAACTTCTACATACTTCTGATAATAGTATAGAAGAGTTAAAATTAGATGAATATTTATATGGTGTTGTGTCTGCAGAGATGCCTGCAAATTTTCAGGAAGAAGCTTTAAAAGCCCAAGCTGTAGTTGCTAGAACTTATACACTTTATAAAATAATAAATAATAGTACAAAACATGGAGATGCACAAATATGTGATAATTCTGCTTGTTGCCAAGCGTGGATTTCGAAAGAAGATAGACTAGCAAAATGGGAAGAAAGCGAACGAGAAAATAATTGGAATAAAATTGTTAATGCAGTAAATGCTACACAGGGAAAAATAATAACATATAATAATGAACCTATTAATGCGTTCTTTCATTCAAATAGTGGAGGAAAAACCGAAATTCCTATAAATGTTTGGGGTGGCAGTGGTATGCCATATTTGCAGGTGGTAGAAACATCTGGAGAGGAAAATTATAGTCAATATAGTTCAGAGGTAACGATTTCAAAAGAAGAGTTAAAGAATAAGATGTTAGAAAAATATCAAGATTTTACTATAGACTTTAACGATTCAGCTTGTATAGGAATACTAGAGTATACAGAAAGTGGTAGAGTAAAAACTATAAAAATCGGAAATAAAAATTTGTCAGGAGTTGAAGCAAGAACTATTTTTGGATTAAAGTCTGCTAATTTTGAAGTATCAATAGAAGGTGACAATATTAAATTTACTGTAAAAGGATATGGTCACGGAATCGGAATGAGTCAGACTGGTGCAGATAGTTTAGCAAGTAATGGAAGTACTTATGAAGATATTATCCATCATTTTTATATTGGAGTGGAAATAAAAGATATGTAAAAATTGTATAAATTCATAAAATAAGGAAATACTTTAATTAAATAAAACGAGGAGGAAATTTTTATGAGAGAATATAGAAAAGTATCCAAAGGTGTTATTTTTGCAATTGTTATTGCAGTAATAGTAATTGGTGTTTCCTTAATATCATTATTTTCATTGGGAAAAGAAGAGCCAGAAAGTGGAGGAAAACAGCTTGCAGATAGTGTGAATTATTTAGAAGAAAGTAATTCAATAGAAGAGGCAAGTACTAGTTCTGATAAGACAGTAAATGAAGTAAAAGAAAATAAAATAGCATTAAACACAGAAAATTTAGTGAGTTCACAAAATACAACTACTAACCAAAAACAAAATAATGCAACTTCAAAAACGACAAATACAACTACATCTGCATCAAAGCAAACAACAAAGAAAGAAGAAAAGAAAGAAATAAAATTTGAAAAGCCAGTTGAAGGAGAAATTATAAAAGAGTTTGCAAAAGATAATTTAGTGTTTTCTAATACGTTAAACGAGTGGACAACTCATGTAGGTATAGATATAAAAGCAGCAAAGACTACAGTTGTTAAAGCAGCTTATGAAGGTACAGTAGAATCAATTAAAAATGATCCTAGATATGGATTAACGGTTATTATTGCACATGATGATGGTTACAAAACAGTATATTCTAATTTATTAACTTCTGAGTTTGTAGTAGAAGGCGAAAAGGTAACTACTGGACAAACAATAGGAACAGTAGGAAATACAGCTACTTTTGAAGTCGCTGATGAAAGCCATTTACACTTCGAAATATTAAAAGATAATGTACAAGTTGATCCTACAATATATATAAAATATTAAAAAAAGCGACTATATGTCGCTATTTTGTTTCTATAGGAAGCCACCATTCTGTATGACCTGGACCATTGTAAACTTCAAGTTCTGGAATATTTCTAATATTATAACCAGAATAAGGAACCCAGTTACGATATGCATTATGTGAAAAGTTATTAAAAAAGTCACCAGATATTTCATCTATTTTAAATACAGCCCATGTAGAACTTGGAATAGTAATTTTTGTACCATGTGGCATATGTTCTGTACTAGCAATATAATAATTTGCATTAATAGAGTTTGGGAAAAATTCATCGTATTCTATAACTCCATATGCTGTATAATCATTTAGAATATTATCGTAAATTTTATCTTTACTAATTTCTTTCCAAAAAGCAGGTGCAATTTTTTTGATATCTGGAATATAACACTTTCTAGGAATACCATATAATTCAATTCCATCATGTTCTTCTATTTTATAATGTAATTCTTTATTAGTTCTTATATTTGAAAATGAATATGGAGGAAAGTTTTTTATGTACTTCCCTTCTTTTTTTATTTTGCTTGGTTTAATTCCGTGAAATTTATAAAAAGATCTAGAAAAACTTTCTGAATTTTCATATCCATATTTAATTGCTAAATCTATAATCTTTACATCCGAATTTTGAAGCTCGATTGCAGCCATACTTAAACGTCTTTTCCTAATGTATTCTGTTAATGTCATTCCTGTTAAAAATGTAAAAATACGATACATAGTGTATTCGTTAACACATAGAATCTGAGCCATTTTTTTAGGCTCAATATCTGCATCTAAATTATTTTCTATATAATTAATTAATTCAGTAAATTTATCAAAATTATCCATAATTCCTCCAATTAAGAAATATTTTAACATAAAACAGACTTTTTTGGTATCAAAAATGTCAATTATTAGGTTAGAAAAAATCCTATAATGATTATAGGAGGGATAATTATGGTAAAAGAGTTTATAGACATTACACCACATAGAAGCATAATGTGTAAGATAAGTCAAACTGGCTATTCTGTACAGGAAGCGATATCAGAATTAATAGACAATTCTATAGATGCTAGATTAGAAAATGAAAAACTAACAATAAAAGTTACAATTAATAAAGAACATATTATTATAGAAGATACTGGTAAGGGCATGAATAAATCACAAGCAAAAGACTCCATAAGGTTGGGCTACTCAAGCAAAAAAGAAAAGCTTGGAGAATTTGGGTTAGGCCTAAAAACAGCAACATCTTTTTTAGGAGAAGAATTTGTTCTAAAGACTAAAATGGCAGATTCTAACGAAGAATATATAATTAAATATGATGAAAATGAATGGTTACAAAAAGGTGATTGGTTTAAATTTCCATTTATAATAGAAGATAAAAACGATAAATCACATGGAACAATAGTAGAAGTCAAAAAATTAAAAATAGATTTAACAGATGAATTGTTACAAAAAATAAAAGAAGAATTAGGAAGAAGATTTGCACCATTTATTTTAAATGATGAGATTTATTTATATTTTAATGAAGAAAAATGTGTGGTACCTAAACCAGCTATAATAGAAGGTACTAAAAAGAATATAGACATCAAAATTGGAAAATGTGAGATTAAAGGCTGGTGGGCTTATCAATTAGCAGGATATAACAAGAGCTATTATGGATTCAATACATTTAGAAGAGGAAGATTAGTTACTGTTTTTGATAAAATCGGTATTACAAATAATCAGGAGATAAAACAAATTATAGGAGAACTAGAAATATCAGGAGTAGATATAACACATGATAAAAAAGGCTGGGTTAAAACATCTGATGAATATAAAGAAGTAGAAGAAAGATTAATGGAGTATTTTAAGGAATATGAATATAAACCTAAAAGATTATTAACCGGATATCCAGCAAGTAAAGGAAAAGTTATAGGAACGGTAAAACAGGTAAATATGTTTCATAGTGGAAATATGGAACAAGAAATAAAAAAGGTAAATAAGGGAGATATTATAGTAACAGCTATGACAAGACCACAGTATTTAATTGCAATAAGACGAGCTGGCGGAATAATTACAGATTTGGGAGGAACTCTTTGTCATGCTGCAATAGTATCTAGAGAGTTTGGAATACCTGCAGTAGTTGGAACCAATATAGCAACAAGTGTCTTACAAGATGGGCAAAAAGTAATAATAGACGGAGGAGAAGGTGTAGTATATGAATATTAAAATACCAGAATATTTATTAAAAATGCCAACATATTTACCAAATGATATAGAGGGAATGATTTTTACATATCCCAATAAATTTCCATTAATAAAAGAAAAATATGAAGAGGCTGCCCAGAAATATGCAATGGATCCAGTTGGTTTTAGACAATATGGTGATTCACAAAAGGCGGAGTTAATAGTAGGACTTGATAATCTAAAAAAGGAATATGATTCTCGTAAAGATAAAGATTTAGAATATATGGTAAAAATGGACCAGAGATTAAATAAATTATTTTGTTTTAGGTTTTGGATAGTAAATTATTTATTTGCAGATGGTCCAATACATAGTTTTTATGTTGATAATTTAAGATTATTAATAAGAAAGGCTGTAAAAGCTGATGAAACAGAAAAGTATGAAGCAAAAGTAGAAGAGATAATTCAAACTCTATTGCAATCAGATTATGCAGATGAATATTTAGAACAAGCATTAGATTGTAATGCAGCGTTAAAAGAACTAAGAAATATAAAAGAAATACAAGAAGAGTTAGAAAAGGTAACTATATTAATAGATGAAGATCCGATGAAAAATGTAGAGCAAATAAATAGTATTTGGAAAGATATTTGGAAAGTTATAGAAAATAATGAAATAATAGGGCAAAAACTACGTCATGCAATTTATCAAGTTAAATTTAGAAGTTCAATGCTTCCTTTATATAATATTTTGACACATACTATAGAATTTAGAAAAGAAAATTTACAATTACAAGAAAAGTACGATAACATGCATAAGAAAATAGACAATATTTTAGAACAAGCTAAGAAGGAATTATCTACTGATGAATATGATTTATTGAAGATGTCATATGAACAAGCTAAAAATTTTGCGATGTATAAAGATGTAATGGGAGCAGTAGATGGTAAGTTACTACCATTTTGGTTTGGTATTCATGATGAAATAAGAGAAATACTAAAAAAATCTAATCCAAACATGCCTATTCGTTCAGTTGGACAAGCTGGAATGTTCTATTATTTAGTATGGTATTTACCAACAGATTTAAAAGCAATAGTTATGACACCAGATTTTACTGATTTTTCTTTAGAAGATTTGTAGGTGATGAAATGAAGGATATAAATATAATATTAACCAGGCACGGAAGATATAATAATTCTAGAGATAAAAGTGACTTGAGGATAGGACATATCACTGAAGAAGGTAAAAGAGAAATAGCGGAGAAGACCAAAAAAAGAATAGATATGATAGTAGGTAATAAATTAAAAGATACTACATTTTTAATTATTGCCTCACCTACTTATTGGTTAAGTGACGAAAGATTTGGAAGAAGAGCTATCGAAACAGAAAAACTAACCAAAGCAGAAATAATGGAAGAACTAAAACAAGAAGGTCTATCAGAAGAAGAAGCAAAATCTCATTTTTATTCAAAGCCCAAAATATATACGAGGCAAAAAATAAATGGACTTAGTATAGAAGAATTAAGGGACAAATTAGCAGAACCAAATGTATATGATTTAGCACCAAGTTATATACAAAAATTAAAAGTAAGATATGGAGGAATGAATTATGGATTTTGGAAAGAACTTGCAAGTTCAGAAGAAGTAAAACAATACAATAAAAATGCAGAAGGTCCAACAGATTTAAGAAGAAAAATAACAGAACTATTAAATTATGTAGTAGAATGGTCAAAGGACTATTCAAAAAGTCAAGATACAAATGTATGTGTATTTTTAATTACTCATGGAGAAACAATGGAACCTTTTATTCAGAATAGAAAATTATCACACATAACTGAATTTGGATATAATGAGGGGATTGTTTTTAATGTAAAGGAAGATGGAATTATAATAAAGACAGAAGATGAACTATTTATTGGACCTCCACCAAAAGTTAAAGATGAATATATATTAGGTAGGGATTAATATGATATATAAATTAGATGAAATAAGTGAAAAAGATGCACAAGAAGTTGGAGGGAAAGCATCTAATTTAGGTGAGCTTATAAAATTAGGATTTAATGTGCCTAAAGGATTTGTTTGTACATCAAAGGAAAATATAGAAGACATATATAATATGTATAATAAATTAAAATTAGATAAAGTAGCAGTTAGATCATCTGCTATATGTGAAGATGGAATACAAAATTCATATGCTGGTCAATTTGAAACATTTCTTAATATAAATAAAGAAGAAATTATTAAAAGTATAGAAAAATGTTATAACTCAAATAAATCTGAAAATATAAAAGGTTATATAAATGAAAAAAATATAGTAGATGAGAATACAAAGGTATCAGTTATAGTTCAAGAAATGATAGACGGGGATATTTCTGGAGTAATGTTTACTAAAAACCCAGTAAGTGGTAATGACACAATTATGATAGAAAGTATATTAGGGTTGGGAGAAAAATTAGTGCAAGGGGAAGTAACTCCAACACAAATCACAATTAATAAAAATACATTAATAATAGTAAATAGAATTGGAAAAGAAATCTTATCAGATAATGAGATCAAAACTTTAAGCCGAATTGGATTAGATATAGAAAGATTCTTTAAAGCTCCACAAGATATAGAATGGTGTTTAAAGGATGGAGAAATATACATATTACAAACGAGAAATATAACAACATTATAGAGATATCTGTGGTCCAAAATGCTTGAAATCAACAAAGAAGAAATGATGACTTTTTATATAATAAAGTTATGTTAAAAAAATATTAAAAAAAATGAAAAAATATGTTGACAATAAAAAGGTGATATGGTAATATAATTAAAGACCGAGTAACAAGAGAAAAAAACACATAGAAATATGTAAAGAATTAGTAATTAAAAGGCACCAAGAAAAGAGATAAAGAAGTAAATTACTAATTTTATTTTTGCCTCAAAAACACTTAAAAAAATATTTTAAAAAAATTCAAAAAAAGTGTTGACAAAGAATGTGAAAGGTAATATAATACAAAACGTTCCAACCGGAACAAAAAAGTACATTGAAAAGTAAATAATAGATTCTAAATGAGAAAACAACCAGCGGTAGTGATATACTACCAAACAATAAAAAATTCAAAGCTAGAAAAGCAAACTTGATTTATATAACTCGAAAGAGTAAATATAGATACCAAAATAAGAGAGTTTGATCCTGGCTCAGGATAAACGCTGGCGGCGCACATAAGACATGCAAGTCGAACGGACTTAATCGATTCTTTTAGATTCGAAGCGGTTAGTGGCGGACTGGTGAGTAACACGTAAGCAACCTGCCTATTAGAGGGGAATAACAGTGAGAAATCACTGCTAAAACCGCATATGCCGTGAACATCGCATGATGAAAACGGGAAAAGAGCAATCTGCTAATAGATGGGCTTGCGTCTGATTAGCTAGTTGGTGTGGTAATGGCATACCAAGGCAACGATCAGTAGCCGGACTGAGAGGTTGAACGGCCACATTGGGACTGAGATACGGC
>OLPR01000741.1_pt1 | contig 28874 bp, 25 predicted proteins | sample 1672761 | NCBI WGS metagenome assembly OLPR01 (sample SAMEA3136721, study PRJEB25190) | human gut metagenome | biome: human gut; feature: human-associated habitat; material: faeces | place: Austria | collected 2013 | reverse complement strand
GAGAAGGGCCACAGCGCGGAGGAGAACCAGGTGTCCAGCACGTCCTCATCCTGATTCATCTTGCCGCCGCACTTCGGGCAGACGGACACGCTTTCACGGCTGACCACCGTCTCGCCGCAGCATTCGCAATAGTAGGCGGGAATCCGATGACCCCACCACAGCTGGCGGGAAATGCACCAGTCGCGGGTGTTGTCCATCCAATTATAGTAGATCTTGGCAAAGCGCTCGGGGATGAAGCGCACCTTGCCCTCGCGCGCGGCCTCTGCGGCCGGTTTGGCGAGCGGCTCCATCTTCACGAACCACTGGCGGGACACCATCGGCTCGATGGTCGAATGGCAGCGATAGCAAGTGCCCACCTCGTGCGTGAGCGGCTCGACCTTCTTGATGCAGCCGATTTCCTCCAAATCAGCGAGGATCGCCTTGCGCGCCTCCATGGTGGTCATGCCGGCGTACTTGCCGCAGTCCAGCGCCTCCGGCTCGCCCGCGGACGCGCGGCCCGAGGCGATCAGCTCGGCAGTTTCGGCCGCGTCCTTCGCGCCGGTCATATGGCCGTCGTAGGTAAAGACGCGCACCATGGGCAGGTTGTGGCGCTGGCCCACTTCAAAGTCGTTCGGATCGTGCGCGGGGGTAATCTTCACAACGCCGGTGCCCTTGGTCATGTCGGCGTGCTCGTCGCACACGATCGGGATTTCCTTATTGAGCAGCGGCAGGATCACATGGCAGCCGTGCAGATGCTTATAGCGCGGATCCTCCTCATTGATGGCCACGGCGGTATCGCCCAGCATGGTTTCGGGGCGGGTGGTGGCCAGCTCCAGCATTTCGCCCGTTTCCTTGACGGGATAGAGCAGATGCCAGAAATTGCCCTCTTTTTCTTCGTATTCCACCTCGGCGTCCGAAATGGAAGTATTGCAGCAGGGACACCAGTTGATCAGGCGGTTGCCCTGATAGATCAGGCCCTTTTCGTACAGGCTTACAAACACCTCGCGCACCGCGCGGGAGCAGCCCTCGTCCATGGTGAAGCGCTCGCGCGACCAATCGCAGCTGGCGCCCATGCGGCGCAGCTGGCGGGAAATGCGGCCGCCGTATTCTTTCTTCCAGTCCCAGGCATGCTTGAGGAACTCTTCTCGGCCGATATCCTGCTTTTTAATGCCTTCCTTGGCCAGCTTTTCCACCACCTTGACCTCGGTGGCGATGGAAGCGTGATCGGTGCCGGGCAGCCACAGGGTAGGATCGCCCTTCATGCGGTGATAGCGGGTCAGTGCATCCTGCAGGGTGCAGTCCATGGCATGGCCCATATGCAGCTGGCCGGTGATGTTGGGCGGGGGCATCACGATGGTAAAGGGCTTCTTGCCCTCCACGCGATGGGCGGTAAACGCGCCGCTTTCCTCCCAATGGCGGTAGGTTTTATCCTCGATCGCCTGGGGATTATATTGCTTTTCCATGTTGAATTCTTCAGGCATTGCAGTTGCTCCTTTCAGAAAAACAAAAGCCGCCCCAATCCATCTGCATGGACGGGGCGACCCGTGGTACCACCTTGCTTCGCAGCGGAAGCCGCTGCCTCTGAGCGCTTTAACGTACGCCAAACGGACAGGCTACTTGCTTTCACCTGTCTCCCTCCGGAGCGACCTTCCGTCCGATCCCCGCAAGCGGCCTTTCAGCCAATGGACCGCTCTCTCTGCCCAGGTATTAGGGCGTACTCCTCTCCTTCAAAGGGGCCAAAGGGCAAGCCGCGTAATGCGGCGGCAAATTTATTTATCTTCCTCGTGCGCCACGACGGCAACGCCGTTATAGTAGCCGCAGTTCTTGCAAACGCGGTGCGCCAGCATCTTCTTGTGGCACTGGGGGCAATCCACGATCGCGGGGAGAGTCAGTTTCCAATTCGCGCGGCGGCTGTGCTTACGAGCCTTGGAGATTTTTCCTTTGGGAAGAGCCATGATTATACCTCCTGATCATTCTGATCCTTATTAAACAAGTTTTTGAGCTTAGCGAAAGGATGATCAGCATCCTCCCGGCCAGCCGTATACTGGGGCGCCATGCGCTTATATCCGTCGCAATCCGGTCTGCACAGGATACGGATGGGCAGCTCCAGCAGCGCCAATGTGAGCGCCAGGTGATTCAACTCTACCTTGGAATTGGCAAACACCTGACAATCCGGATCGTCCTCCTGCTCGGGCGTTATCTTGTCCACCTGGGTAAACACTTCATGAAAGGGCACTTTCAGGTTTACGGTGGCCATCTCAAGGCAGTTGCAGCAGCGGGAGTGGGCCGTGGCCGTCAGCGTGCCGTCGAGGGTGAGATGAGCGCCGGACATGGAAAAGCAACCTTCAAGGATCACGGGATCCTCGAACGTTACCGTTTCGCCGCAGATATCCTGCGGCTCGATCCGCTCGTGATGGACAAACAGAAACGCCTCGCCAGGCGTTCGCATAGCGCGTGAAACATCCAGCAGCAAGGCACTCCCTCCCATCGTGAACAGCACTATTATAGTGAGCCAGCGCGCTTTTGTCAACACTTTATCACGCGATAATTGCCTTATTTTTGCCGAAAAAATAGAACCTTTTCCTCTATTGCGTCGTGCATCCTGATACAGTATAATGGATATCGATATTATTTTTGTGTTTTCACAGAAACGGAGCGTCCCTGTGATCTTATCTGACAGCAAATCCACCATTGATTTCAGCAAGATGGAGTTTATTCCGGAATGCAGCGCTGATTTTCCAACCGTCTGTTATGCATATAATCTGCTTTCGCGCACGGAGCCCTGGCACTGGCATGATCAGTTTGAAATCGCCTTTCTGCTTTCCGGACAGGCAAAGCTTCTGCTTGAGGGGCGCGAATACCTGCTCTCCGCCGGAAGCGGCTATATGATCAATTCGGGCGCGCTGCACGCCCTTACCAACGAGCCGGACATCTCCTGTCAGGTATGCTGCATTGTCTTTTCAAAGGAACTGCCCGGCGGCAATCACGACAGCCTTTTTTACCGCAAATATGTGCTTCCTCTGGTTCAAAGCAGCTTTACGGGAACCGTTCTTGATCCATCGTGCGAATGGCAAAATCAATTGTGCAGTTTTGCCCGCCAGGCCGCTGCGCTTTTTGAGCAGGAGCCCCAGGATTATGAAATCCAGGTGCGCACGCTGCTCACGCAGGTTTTAGCAATTCTTGTGCGCCATTTGCCACAGAACACGCTCAGTGTTCCAGCAGCATCTTCGCATAATCCTGATATCAAAAAAATGCTGCTTTTTATCTGGCAGCATTATCAGGAGCCGCTTACGCTTGCCGAAATTGCAAGCTCGGGAGCGACAAGCAAAAACGAATGTATGCTCTGCTTTAACCGCACAGTCGGCCTATCACCAATTCAGTATGTCAAAAGCTACAGATTGGTGCGAGCCAAGGAGCTTTTATCCAGCGGAACACTTAAAATTGCGCAGATCGCGGAGCTTTGCGGCTTTCAAGATACAAGCTATTTTTCCAAATCCTTCCGTGAAAAATACGGTAAGACACCGAATGAATACCGCTGCCAAAGTCTTTGATGCATTCCAGGACTTCAAGTAAGACTTTTGGCACTCCAGGACAGCCAACAGGCTGTCTTTTTCTTTGTCGTGACATTATCATATAAATTCTAAAATATTGTCATATTTCTCGCTCATCTCATCCTATTGTTCGTGATTTTATTGCATTAACTTTATGATTCTATCTCTTGAGCATTTGAATCCCAGCGCTTTATACTCTTCATTGTTTACAAGAATACTTGCGTATGCTTCGCGCTGCGCACAAGGAGGAACACGCATGGGATTTCTTATTGGACTGCTGCCTGCGCTATTCTGGGGCTTCACGCCGGTGCTGGTCAGCAAACTCGGCGGTAAGCCGATCAACCAGCAGCTTGGTACATCTTTCGGGTGCGCCGTGCTTGCCCTGGCCGTTCTGATTATTTTCAGGCCCGCCGTCACATTGGCCGTAGTAATTGGCTGCCTGATCTCCGGCCTTGCCTGGTCGGTAGGCCAGCTGTGCCAGTTTACCTCTTATACCATCCTGGGCACTTCAAAGGCCTTTGCCCTTTCCATCAGCATTGAAATGGTGCTGAACGCAATCGTTGGCGTTCTGATCTTCCATGAGTGGACAACCGCCAATCAGATTATGCTGGGCTTGGGCGCCATCGCCTGCGTAATTCTGGGCGGCAACCTGACCGCCTTCTCCTCCGATAAATCCGGTGCAAGCAAGGCGCAGCTAAAAAAGGGGCTGATTACCCTGACAATCGGCGCGTGCGGCCTATGCATCTGGAACTACGCCTTGCGCGTGGTCAACGCTGATGGACTGCAAGCCGTATTCCCACAGGCGGTCGGCATGGTGATCGGCTCGCTGGTTCTCAGTCTGTTCGTGGGCAAGGATGCCAAGAAATTTGATAAATCAACCTTTAAGCAAATGATCCCCGGCCTCATCTACGCGGCTGCAAACTTCTCGCTGATCTTTTCCAATCAAATCAACGGCGTGGCGATCGGCTATACCATGGCGCAGCTGTGCCTGGTAATCGAAACCATCTTGGGGCTCCTTTTCCTGCACGAAAAGAAAACGCCTGCGGAGCTGAAGCACTCAATCGCCGGCGCTGTCTTTATCACCCTTGGTTGCATCCTGGTCGGCCTTGTCGGCTCAGTGTAACATATCAATTCTTACATATTTAGGAGGAAGAAAGCATGAACCGTGTTTTAGGTAAGGTTGCCATCGTTACCGGCTCCGGCAGCGGCCTGGGCCGTGCAGAAGCCATGATGTTCGCCCGCGAAGGCGCAAAGGTTGCTGTCACGGATATTAACGACAAAAACGGTATGGAAACCGTAGCGCTGATTCGTCAGGAGGGCGGTGAGGCCGAATACTGGCATCTGAACGTCTCCGTGGAAAAGGAATGCGCGGACGTGCTTGCCAAGGTCGTTGAAAAATTCGGCAAGCTGGATATCCTGGTCAACAACGCGGGCATCACCGGCCCGGACGTACCCACCGAAGAAGTTGAAGAAGCCGATTGGGATAAGATGTTCGCAATCAACGTGAAAAGCGTACTCTTCATGACCAAGCACGCGATTCAATACATGCGCAAAAACGGCAAGGGCGCTATCGTCAACACATCTTCTGTTTCCGGCATTATCGGCGATACCGAATTGACCCCCTACCATGCCACCAAGGGCACCGTTGTTATCATGACCATGAAGGACGCCATCCAGTATGCGCCGGATCACATCCGCGTCAACTGCGTCTGCCCCGGCACCGTCATGACGCCGCTGGTCAAAGGCCTGCTGGCTGATGATCCTCACTATCTGGACAATGATATCAAGCGCTATCCCCTGGGTTACTTTGGCGAGCCCGATGACGTAGCCTACGGCGTACTGTTCCTGGCCTCGGATGAAGGACGCTTCGTAACAGGCACCAAGCTCGTCATTGACGGCGGCTATACCGCGCAGTAACGCTGCGCGTTTAGCAGGAGAACGATCCTTCCGTGTCCGGCGAAGGGTCGTTCTCTTTTTTCGTTGCCAAACGGCTGGTTTTTCCCCCAGGCAGGCAAAAAATTCTAATTACATGTTTACAAACCCGCCCGTCCATGCTACAATGGTAAGCGTGGTTTTTAGAACCGTGCGCTCGGGTTTCCGACACTCCAACGGCTTTCTGTGCGCGCGGCGATTGATACGGGGCGCCACCCCCAAGAAGGAGGATCATGCTATGATCAACAAGGCTGAAATTATGCAGACCTACGCCCGCCATGAAGGCGACACCGGTTCCCCCGAAGTACAGGTCGCTCTGCTGACCGCTCGCATCAATCACCTGAACGAGCACCTCAAGAGCAACAAGAACGACCATCATAGCCGTCGTGGCCTGCTGCTGATGGTTGGTCAGCGCCGCGGCCTGCTGGAGTACCTCAAGAAGACCGACATCGAGCGTTACCGCACCCTGGTCGCTCAGCTGGGTCTGCGCAAGTAAGCGCAAAGCAAGGCTAACGGGATCGCTTTGGCGTATCGTTCGTCAAACCCCCGTTAGCCTTTCTGTTATGGATACGCGCGCAGGTGCGCCGTATCTGGAAGAAGAAGATGTGGAGGAGAGAGAAAAACAATGGAAAACAAAACGTACACGATGGACTTTGCGGGCTATCCGCTGTCGTTCAACTTCGGCCACTACGCCGAGCAGGCTGACGGCTCCGTGCTGGTGCGCATGGGCGATACCGCCGTGCTGGTAAACGTCTGTGCATCCGATACCCCCCGCGAGGGCGTCGATTTCTTCCCGCTGGCGGTAGACTTTGAAGAAAAGCAGTACGCCGTGGGTAAAATTCCCGGCGGCTTCATCAAGCGTGAAGGCCGTCCCACCGAGAAGGCGACCCTGACCTGCCGCCTGATCGACCGTCCCCTGCGCCCGCTCTTCCCCAAGGGCATGCGCAACGACGTGCAGGTAGTGGCTACCGCCCTGTCCGTCGATACCAACATCCCCCCCGAAATCCCCGCGATGCTGGGCTCTTCCATCGCCCTGTGCGTCAGCGATATCCCCTGGGCGGGCCCCACGGGTTCCGTGCATGTGGGCATGGTAGATGGCAAGTTCATCCTGATGCCCAATGAAGAGCAGCGCGCCGCCTCCAAGATCAGCCTGTACGTGGCCGGCACCAAGGACGCCATCATGATGGTGGAAGCCGGCGCCAAGGAAGTATCCGAGGATGTAATGCTGGATGCGATCCTCTTCGCGCACGAGGCCATCAAGGAGCTGGTTGCCTTCCAGGAGAAGATCGTGGCGGAAATCGGCAAGCCCAAGCGCGACTTCCCGCTCAACGTGACGGGCGAGGATATTACCGCCGCCGTCCGCGAGTATGCTTATGATAAGGCTAAGTGGTCCTTCGACACCTTCGACCGCGCCGAGCGCCAGCAGCGTGAGGAGCAGGTGAAGGCCGAGACCATCGAGCACTTTGCCGATATCTTCCCCGGCCGCGACGCCGAGGTAGCCGACGCCCTGTACTACCTGAACAAGGAAGTCATGCGCCGCCGCATCCTGGACGAAGGCATCCGTGCCGACGGCCGCAAGATCACCGAGATTCGCCCCATCTGGTGCGAAACCGGCATCCTGGCCCGCACCCACGGCAGCGCCGTGTTCACCCGCGGCCAGACCCAGGCCCTCACCGTAACCACGCTGGGTTCCCTGCGCGAGGCGCAGATTCTGGACGGCCTGTCCAATGAGGAAAGCAAGCGCTATATCCATCATTATAATATGCCCCCCTACGCCACCGGCGAAGCGGGCCGCATGAAGGCTCCCGGCCGCCGTGAAATCGGCCACGGCGCGCTGGCGGAACGCGCGCTGGAGCCCGTGATCCCCTCTGAAGAGGAGTTCCCCTACGCGCTGCGTCTGGTCAGCGAAATCCTGTCCTCCAACGGTTCCTCCTCCATGGCTTCCGTGTGCGGCAGCACCCTGTCGCTGATGGACGCGGGCGTGCCCATCAAGGCGCCCGTCGCCGGCGTGGCCATGGGTCTGATCAAGGATGATAAGAGCGACAAGGTGGTCGTTCTGTCCGACATTCAGGGTCTGGAAGACTTCCTGGGCGATATGGACTTCAAGGTGGCCGGCACCATGAACGGCATCACCGCCATCCAGATGGATATCAAGATCAAGGGCATCGACCGTGCGATCCTGAGCCAGGCGCTGCGCCAGGCGTTGGAAGGCCGTCTGCATATCCTGGGCATCATGCTCGAGTGCCTGCCTGCGCCGCGAACCAAGATGAGCCCCTACGCGCCCAAGATCATTTCCTTCAATATTAATCCTGATAAGATCCGCGAAGTCATCGGACCAGGCGGCAAGATGATTAACAAGATCATCTCCGAAACGGGCGTAAAGATCGACATCGAAGACGACGGCCGCGTGGCCATCGCCACCCCCGATGAAGAAGCCGCCGCTAAGGCGCGCCGCATCATCGAGGGCATCGCCAAGGATGTTGAGGTTGGCGAGGTATATCACGGCAAGGTCGTGCGCATCCTGTCTACCATGGGCGCGTTTGTAGAGCTGCTGCCCGGCAAGGATGGCCTGCTGCACATCTCCAAGCTGGCCAACGAGCGTGTTGAAAAGGTGGAGGATGTGCTCAATATCGGCGACGAGGTAGAGGTAAAGGTCAGCGAGATCGACTCTCAGGGCCGCATCAACCTGATCCGCAACGACATCGTCTATACCCGTCCTGTGGGTCCGCGTCCCGGCAACGGTGGTGAGCGCCGCCGTCCCCCGCGCCGCGAGAGCAGCCACAACGACTAATCCGTAAATGCATCAAGCCGCAAAAGACAGGAGCCGCTTATCCGGCTCCTGCTTGCGGTTATAAGGGGAACAATATGATTGAGCAATTTACCCTGCCAAACGGCCTGCGCGTGCTGTGCGAGCAGCTGCCGCACCTGCGCTCGGTATCCATGGGCGTGTGGGTCAAGGCTGGCTCCATCCTGGAGAGCGAGCACGAAAACGGCCTGTCGCACCTGATTGAGCACATGGCCTTCAAGGGCACCGGCCGGCGCAGCGCCAAACAGATCGCCCAGGAAATGGACGCGGTGGGCGGCTATCTCAACGCCGCCACCAGCAAGCTGTGCACCTGCTACTATGCCAAGGTGATCGATGAAAACCTGCCGCTGGCCGCCGATATCCTGTCGGATATCGTGCGCTTTCCGGCCATTGATCCCAAGGAGCTGGACAAGGAGCGCAACGTGGTGCTGGAGGAAATCTCCATGACCGATGACTCGCCCGAGGATGTGGCCTACGATCTAATCGCCTCGGCGATGTTTGGCAGGCAGCCGCTGGGGCAGACCATCCTGGGCCCGCGCGAGCTGATCGCCAGCTACACGCGGGAGGATATTCTGGCTTTCCGTGCCCGCCATTACAGTCCCATGAACACCTGCGTGGCCATCGCGGGCAACTTTGATCTGAACCAGGTGAAGGATCTGATGGCGCAGCGCTTTGGCGACTGGACGGGCGGCGCGGGTGAGATTTTCCCCGTCAACGCCGTCAACCAGCGCCCGCAGACGCTGACCGCCGACAAGGATACCGAGCAGGCGCATATCTGCCTGGGCTATCGCGGCAAGCCCCTGGGCGACGCGGACGCCTATCCCATGGCTGTGTTCAACAGCATCCTGGGCGGCGGCATGTCCTCGCGCCTGTTCCAGCGCATCCGCGAGGAATCCGCCATGGCCTACAGCGTGTATTCCGCGCCATCCGCCTACCCGCACTGCGGCGATTTTACCATCTACGCGGCCGTATCCCCCCGCAACGTCAAAACCGTGCTGGCGCAGATCGACGAGGAAACCTCCCTGCTGGTGCGCGAGGGCGCCACGCAGGAGGAGTTTGACATGGCCAAGGCGCAGCTCAAGGGCGGCTTTATCCTGGGTCAGGAAAGCGCCTATAACCGCATGAACAGCATGGGCAGCAACATGGCGCTGATGAACCGCGTGATCACCACCGACGAAACCATCCGCCGCATTGAGGCCGTAACGCCCGAGGATGTGCGCCGCGTGGCCGCCGAAACGCTGGGCGGTCCGCGCTCGCAGGCCTTTGTGGACAAGAAGATTGCCAAATACCTGAAATAAAATACGGAGGCAGCCCGATGGACAGACTGGATGAGATTTTCCGCATGCAAAAGGCCCTGAACGACGACATCATTGCCCGCCGCCATCTGGAGGGCATCAGCGATACCGAGTGGATCCAGAAGCAGACGCTGGCCATGCTGTCCGAAATGGCCGAGCTGCTTAACGAGGTCAACTTCAAATGGTGGAAGAATCCCAAGCCCGTGGATGATCATGCCGTAAAGGAGGAGCTGGTGGATATCCTGCATTTCTTTGTCAGCATGTGCCTGCGCGCCGGGATGACCCCGCAGGAAATGTATGATATTTATATGGAAAAGAACCGTGAAAATTTCAATCGCCAGTTGGGCTTGAGCCAAAAGGAGGGCTATAAGGCCCCCGAAGCCTGATCATGCCTGCCATGCCGCGCATGCGTCCGCGCTTCGCCAGCACGCAGCCAGCCTGTGCCTCAGGCGCAAAAGCAGCCCCTCCGCATGGCTTCATGCAGAGGGGCTTTGCCTTGTCTTTATTTATTTGTCCAGCGTATCATGCGCCTCGCGCACCAGCGCGACGATCTGCGCATCGTCCGGCATATCGCCCGCGCCGGGACGGATATCGGCCAGGAACTCGATGTTTCCCTTGGGGCCTTTGATAGGCGAATAGGTAAAGCCCGCCACATGCCAGCCAATTTCGGCGGCGTATTCACGCACATTTTGCAGCACGCGCGCATGCACGGCAGGCTCGCGCACCACGCCGTTCTTGCCCACCTGGCCGCGCCCGGCTTCAAACTGCGGCTTTACCAGGGTGAGGAACCTTCCTTTCTCCCCCATAATGCCCGCCGCCACCGGCAGGATCAGCCGTATGGAGATAAAGGACACGTCCATCACCGTCAATGTCGGATGCAGCGGCACCATGTCGGGCGTCAGCGTGCGGGCGTTGGTACGTTCCATTACAGTGACGCGCTCATCCTGCCGCAGCTTCCAATCCAGCTGGCCATAACCCACATCGATGGCATATACATGCGCCGCGCCGTGGCGCAGCAGCACGTCGGTAAAGCCGCCTGCGGCAGCGCCGATATCCATAGCAACCACGCCTGTCACATTCGCGCCGAACACCGTAATCGCACGCTCAATCTTGTGCCCTCCCCGACTGGCCAGGGAGTCCACCTCGCCACGCAGAATCAGCTCCTGATTGTCCTCCACGGTTTCAGAAGCCTTGAGTACCTTCTTCTCGCCAATGTAAATCTGCCCGGCCATAATCAGCGCCTGCGCCTTTTCGCGGCTGGCCGCAATGCCACGGCTTACCAGCGCGCTGTCTACCCGCGTTTTCATGCTTTGCTCTCCTTATTCCATTGTGCAATGCGGCGCGCCACGCTCTCCGCGTCCAGCCCCTGCGCGCGCAGCTGTAATGTATGATCGCCCTGCGTGGCGCACAAGCCCTCGACGCCCAGCGTCAGCAGCGGCTTGCACACGCCATGCGCGGCACGCCAGGCCGGTACCAGGCTGCTCAGGCCGCCCGATACTACGCCTTCTTCCAGCGTAACAAGTTTCGAATCTTTCAGCTGATTCAGCACATTCTCGTCCAGCGGTTGAATGCAATCCGCCGCATATACGGCGCAGTGCAGGCTCTGCTGATCCAGCAGCTCCGCCGCGCGCATGGCCTGCCCGACCATCGCGCCGCAAGCCAGGATAGCCAGCTCATCCCCTGTCCGCAGCAGCGGCCACATGGGCGCATAGGGCTTTTCCCGCGGCCAAACAGCCACATTTTCGGTTTCCGTCTTGCCATAGCGAATAGCAACGGGCGCATCCAACGTCAGCGCATAGCGAATCATGGCCTGCAGCTCATCGCATGTGGCGGCGTTCAGCACCGTCAGCCCCGGCATCTGCGTCAAAAACGCATTGCCGTACACACCCTGATGCGTCACGCCGTCTTCAATCAGCCCCGCGCGATCCACCAGGAAGCACACCGGCAAATGCTGCTCACACACGTCCAGCAAGATCTGATCATACGCGCGCTGCAAAAAGCTATCGTAAATCGCCACAAAGGGGCGCGCGCCGCCAGCCGCCAGACCCGCGGCCATGGTGACAGCATGTTCCTCGGCAATGCCCACATCGTACAGCCGATCCGGATAGCGGCTGGCAAACTCGCCCAGCCCCGTGCTGCCCGTCATGGCGGCCGTCACAGCCACAATGCGAGAATCCGCCGCAGCCATAGCGCACAGCGCATCGCCCGCCGCCTTGCCCATGGATTTGCCCGCGGGGCTAAGCGGCTCACCGGTATGCACGTCGAAGGGCGGCGTGCCATGCAGGCGGGTCGGATCGCTCTCCGCCTGGGAATAGCCGCGTCCCTTTTTGGTAACCACATGAATCAGCACCGGTTCATCCAGCTGCCGCGCGCGGCGAAACAATCGCTCCAGCCCTGTGATGTCGCGCCCATCCACCGGGCCAAGATAGTGAAAGCCCAGCGAATCAAACAGTCGATCCTGCACAAAGATATTGCGCAGGGAGTTTTTGATGCGCTGGAAGAAGGCATGCAGGCTGTTGCCAACCACGGGAATACGGCGCAGGAAATCGCCGACAACGTGCTTGGCCTCGAACCAGCCCTTGCTGGAACGCATGTGCGTAAGATAGCGCGAAACCGCGCCTACATTGCGCGAGATGCTCATGCCATTGTCGTTGAGCACCACGATCATGCGCAGCTTGCTGCTGCCCGCATCGCTAAGGGCCTCATAGCACATGCCGCCCGTCAGCGCGCCGTCTCCCACTACGGCCACCACGCTTTGGCTGCCGCCCGCAAGATCGCGCGCCCGCGCCATGCCGGCTGCCGCCGATATGGCCGTGGATGCGTGGCCGGTATCGAAGGCATCATAAGGGCTTTCCTCTCTGCGGGGAAAGCCTGCCAACCCACCGAACTGCCGCAGGGTGTCAAAGCTGTCCGCGCGACCCGTCAACAGCTTATGGGCATAGCACTGATGCCCCACGTCAAAAATCAAAGCATCCTTGGGAAAATCAAACGCGCGGTGCAGGGCGATGGTCAATTCCACCACCCCCAAGTTGGAGGCCAGATGGCCGCCGTTGCGCGACACGCTATCGATGATGCGCGCGCGCAGCTCCTGCGCCAGCACGGGCAGCTCCTTGCTGGAAAGCCGCTTGACATCCTCGGAAGAATGAATCCGCTCTAAAACCATAGCTTGCTCCTTGCCGTTTTGCCCGCCTATTATACCATACCTGGGCGGCGCTGTAAACGTCCGGCATTCGCGCGCCCCGCGCGCATTTGCCCGTGATAACGGCTCATTGCAGGAATTTTGACATACGGTGTAGAATATCTGTATATTTCACTTTTAGAATCAAGGAGGATCATGCCTTGAAATGTCCCCAATGCGGGCGCTGGAACCGCGCCACGCTTGAAAAATGCTTTTATTGCGGCGCGCCGCTGCCTCAGCCAGACGCACAGAGCGCCAGCATTTGGCGCAGCGAAAACAGCGACGTGCCCAAGCCGCCTTCTACTGTAATCTACTCGGTGGAAAACGACGACCGCACCGTGCCGCGCCCCGATGAGCGTGATCTGCTGGCCGGCGAAATGCAAAGCCTGCACACCCGCCGTAAGCGCGGCGAGGAGCAGCAGCGCCGCATCCGCCGCGACAGCCTGGCGGGCGGCTATGCGCCAACCTCCCGCAACGTGTACATGCAAACGCGCCCCACGCGCATTTATGACGCGCTGGACGATGTGGACGGCCGTGATCTGACTCCCGAGGGCGACGTTCGCCCCGACGCCATCCCGGCCTCGCCGCGGCAGGAGCCCATCCAGTATGACGATATTGAGGAGCCGCCGGCCTATCAGCCGCTGTGGGATGACAGCTATCGCCCGCGTCCGCGCGCGCACGGCATGTCCCCGCGCAAGATGCGCCATGTGCATGCCTTCGGCCTGCGGCGCATCCTGCCCTATCTGGCCACCGTGCTGCTCATCGGCGGCCTGCTGGCGTGCGGATATCTGTTCATCCTCAAGCCCGCGCGCGAAAACAAAGCCCCCTCTTTGCAGGAGCAGGCCATCATTTCCTCCTCCATCATGAACGATATGGCGGCGCACACCATCCTGATTCCCGCCGAAGAGGGCGCGCAGATCTACATCAAGGAGCTGCGTAAATCCTATATTGTCACCGGCGGCTACGCCACGGTGGAGGTGCCCGATTATCAGTGGTACGAGCTGAACAACACCATTACCACCCCCACCCTGGACGTGACGCTGACCCCCTACATCAAAACCAGCGCGGGCGAACAAAAACTAATGGAGCCCATCCACTACACCATCGATGTGCCGCTGTCTCCCATCACGCTGGTAACGCCCGACACCACCTATGTGGAGGTATCCACCTCGCCCTACGTAATCAAATTCAAGGTAGAGCAAAATTCCACCGTGTTCATCAACGGCGAGGATTATTCCAGCTTCGTCAATACCCAGGACGGCTACATCAGCTACAACGCCACGGTGCAGGCCATTGGCGAAAACAAGTTTGAAATCGTAGTCAACTGCCAGTATTACCGCGAAAACCGCATCACGCTGACGCTGTACCGCGCGCCGCAGGATATCCCGCTGGAGCTGAGCTCCACCCTGGGCAGCACCAGCGCGCAAAGCCTAATGACCATCCGCGGCACCACCATTCCGGGCGCTACGATCACCATTTCCACGCCCTATCAGAATCTGGACACCTCCAGCCTGAACGCCACGGGCGATTTCTCCTTCCAGGCACAGTTTAACAAGATCGGCACCAACACCATCATCATCACCGCCGAGAAGGACGGCCACAGCGCCACGCTGACCAAGGATGTGTACTATGTGCCCTATTCCAGCACCTACACTCCCAAGGCCTGGCCTATGGATGCAACCAACTACATCGAGTATCTGAACAACACCGCCATGCGCGTGGCGCGCACGCAGATTTATCTGTGTCAGGGCACCATTGTTGAAATTCTGAGCAACAAGCCGCAGCTGGCCTTGATGGATACCGACGAATCCGAGGGCGGCGAACGGCTGGTACTGCTTGAAAACATGTCCAGCGATACCTGGGTGGTGGGCGAGCGCTATCGCGTATACGCCGACGCCTACGGCGTGTATGACGGCAAGCCGCGCCTGGTAGGCCGCTATACCTACGATCCAAGATAAAAGCGAAAGCGCTTCATAAAAAAGCAACGGGCGGAGAGTCTTTCTCCGTCCGCTGTTTGCTATGCTGTTTACTTGCGCTGCTTCTTCGTCTTTTTGCGGATCACGCGGATGATCACAATCACCACGCCCAGCGCCGCCAGCCAGGGCAGCGCCGCCACAAAGAACACCGCGAAGCCCTGCGCCGCGCGGCCAGCTGTTTCCAGAGAGGCCTTCACTGCATTAGCAATGCGCTGTCCCAGGGGCGTATTTTCCTCCTCAACAGCCTCGGCATTGGACAGCTCCCGGATGGTCACATACACATAGGAGTTGTTTACGCGGCTGTCATAGCCGTTCAGCCGGCCGGTGTAGGAATCGATCATGTACTGGGTGTCGCTGATCGCGTTTTCCAGTTCAATCAGGTCGCTGGTCGTCTCAGCCTTTTCCATCAGCTGCAGAAGCCGCGCCATCTTGGTTTTCTGCGTATCCAGACGGGATTGCAGGTCGTAGTAGGTGTCGCTTACATCGTCGCTGCTTTCGGAATAATTGCTCACGCCGCCGATATCGTTAGCCCCGGCCACAAAGGCATCCAGCTTTTCAGACGGGATACGCAGCGTCAGGTTAGCCCTGCGCAGGCTGCCCGCACTCTGGTCGCCTGACAGGTTCAGACTTTCCACCGTGCCGCCGTAATTGCTCACCAGCGTGCTCAGCGCCGCATAGGCCGCATCATACTGCTGGGTGCGGATGGTGAAATTAACCGTGCGGATGATCTTGCTGGCCTGTGCCGTGGCTTCCTCCGGCGCGGCGCTCGAGGCGCTTTCGTTTTGAGCCATTGATTTCAGCATCATCCCGCCCTCGTCGCTGACGCCTGCGGCATAGTCGTAATCCTGCACTCTGCTGTCATTATACTGATAGTTTGGCTCGTCCGCCATGCGGTACTGCGCGGCAGGCTTGCCGCTCTCCATCCCCCAACCGTTCAGCGTGCTGATTGCCGTGCCGCCCGCTACAAAGATCACCGCCGCCGCGGTGGCCAGCGCGCGCTTCCAGGGGAAACGCCGCTTCTCATTTTGCTCGTTCATCCGTCTCTCCTCCTCGCGAATCATGGTTCGCCATCCCTGCGAGAATGCCTCTGGCACGGTTTCATCCGCGTCCATCCCTTGCATATCGCGTTGGATCTGCAGCGCCAGCGCGCAATCCGGGCACTGCGCAGCGTGTTGTTCCATTTCATCCCGCTGCGCCTGCGTCAGCTTCTCCCAGGGGGTATCGAGAAGCAAGGCAAATGCTTTACAATCCATCATTTTTGCCTCCCTTCATTTTCTTTGACGGATGGGCGGCCGTTTTGTTCCGCCTGTTTTACAAAATTTTTCACTTTTTCACGGGCTCGGTTGATGCGGCTCTTGATCGTGCCCTCAGGCTGCTGCAAGGCGTTGGCGATCTCCTCGTAGGATAGCTGCTGGAACTCGCGCAGCACCAGCGCGGCGCGCTGATCCTCGGGCAGCTGCTCCATGGCCTGCTTAACCAGCTCGCAGCGCTCCTTGTGCTCCAATTGCTCATACGCGCGCTCTGCTGTCGCATCGGGCACATCGAAGCCGCCCTCGCGCAGGGTATCCAGCGATACCACGCCGCGCCGGCGGCGCAACTCATCTATACAGGTATTATAGGCAATGCGATAGAGCCATGTTTTGGGGCTGGCGCCGTCACGGAACCGATCAAAGGCGCGGAACGCGCGCAGCAGCGCCTCCTGGGCGCAATCCTGCGCGTCCTCACGGTTGCCCATCATGCGCAGGCACAGCAGATAAATGGGACGCTCATACTCCGCCGCCATCGCCTCAAACTGCTCCGCACGGCTGCGCGGATGAAACAGACTCATGCCGTCACTTCCTTTCTTGCTTACGGTTTGCTCATTATAGCAGAAATCTACAAAAAGTGCGAGTAAAATGTTATTTGACAATCTCTGCCTGAAATATTATACTATACCCGGATCAAAAAGAGGAGGGGTTTTCGATGCGTTTTTTGCTTACCGGCGGAGCCGGCTATATCGGCTCCCACACCTGTGTTAGCCTGCTGGACGCGGGCCACGAAGTGGTCGTATTGGATAATTTTGTTAATAGCTGCCCCGAGGCCATTGCCCGTGTGGAAAAGATCGCCGGCAAGTCCATCACCCTGTACGAGGGCGATTGCTGCGACGCGGCGTTTGTCAGCAGCGTTTTTGATAAGGAGCATATCGACGGCGTGGTGCACTTTGCGGGTCTGAAAGCTGTAGGCGAATCCGTGCGCATCCCGCTCAATTATTATCAGAACAATCTGGGCGCTACCATGACGCTGTGCCGCGTGATGGCGGAGCACCATGTAAAGCGCATTGTATTTTCCAGCTCCGCCACCGTGTACGGCGACAGCAAGGAAGTGCCCTTCAATGAAAGTCTGCCCATGGGCGAGTGCACCAATCCCTATGGCTGGACCAAATGGATGAGCGAGCGCATTATGCGCGATATAGCCTTTGCCGATCCCGAGTGGACGGTGGTGCTGCTGCGCTACTTCAACCCCGTCGGCGCGCATGAGAGCGGGCTGATCGGCGAGGATCCCTCCGGCATCCCCAACAACCTGATGCCCTTCATCTGCCAGACGGTGGCAGGCGTGCGCGACAAGCTGAGCATCTTCGGCAACGATTATCCCACCCCCGACGGTACCTGCGTGCGCGATTACATCCATGTGATGGATCTGGCGGACGGCCATGTAAAGGCGCTGGAATATGCCATGGATCATCAGGGCACCGAGATCTTCAACCTGGGCACCGGCGAGGGTTACAGCGTATATCAGATGGTAGCGGCCTTTGAGCGCGCCAACCACCTGACCCTCCCCCACGTGGATGCGCCGCGCCGCCCTGGCGATATCGCCGTATCCTATGCTGATCCCACCAAGGCCAAGGCCGTGCTGCACTGGCAGGCCAAGCGCACGCTGGACGATATGTGCCGCGATGCGTGGAACTGGCAGTCCCGTAATCCGCACGGCTATCGCCAAGCGTAACGATCGATTTATTGAAGCGCTAAACCCAATAACAGCAATACAGCCATCCCGCTGGGATGGCTGTTTATGTTTGTAAAAAAAGCACAGCAAACTTAGACAAGAAAAGGAATTACGGTACTTTCTTGAGTCATAGCGCCGCCATAAGCGGCTGAGGGCGCGCAATTTTGCAAATTGCCGCCCGAAACCCGCGCTTGCCGTTAGGCAGTAGCGCGGGGCGTACAAGGAAAGTACCAAAGAACCTATTTGTGACGTAAAAAGCAATTAAATAGAAAGAGTAGCTTTAGCCGTCCCCTCATGACAGTAAAAAACTCAAGCTGCCTGGGCAGGAGCAAGCTCCACACAGGCAGCTTTTCATTTTTCCCCTTGGTCGTGCTGCGCACGCCCGCGCCGATTTCATCGGCGTGTCACGAGGACGATGATTGGATGCAATCCGTAATTTTCGCCTTACCTTGCTCCTTTATCGTAGGGAACGCCCTCCGCCTTGGGCGCGCGGGAATTTTTAGAGGTCAGGATCAGCACGATCAGGGAGAAGATATAGGGCAGCATGTTGTACACGTTGCTGGGCAGGTTCAGCCGCTGCAGGAAATCAAAGCCCGTGTATACATTGCCCAGCGCGCGGAAGAAGCCAAACAGCAGCGCCGCCAGGGCGATGCGGATGGGCTTCCACTGGCCGAAGATCATCACCGCCAGCGCCAGGAAACCAAAGCCGGCCACGCCGTTTTCAAATTTCCATTCGCTTACGCCCGCAGTGATATACACCAGGCCACCAATGCCTCCCAGCAGGCCGGAAATCAGCACGCCCGCATAGCGCATCTTATACACATTGATGCCCACCGAGTCCGCCGCCTGCGGATGCTCGCCGCACGCCTGCAGACGCAGGCCAAAGCGCGTTTTGTTCAGCACCACATAGCTGGCAATCAACAGAATCAGCGCCAGCAGCATGAACCAGTTGAACTCGAAGCTGCCAATATTGACCAGGAAGGCCTTCTTGGCGTTGATATACTGGATGGTGGAGGATACGTTATCGGGGTTGGCGGCCGTATTCATGGCCTTTACGATGACCGTCGCCAGCGCCGTGCCCATCAGATTCATCGCCGTGCCCACCAGCGTTTGATCGGCGCTGAAGTTGATGGCCGCCACTGCCAGCAGCAGGGAATAAAGCATGCCGAAGATCACCGCGGCGAGGATGGACAGGCTGATCACCGCCAGCGCGGAAGCGCCCACGGGCAGCCATTTCATCATCAGCGCGCCGCCCAGCGCGCCAAACACCATGATTCCCTCCAGGCCGATATTGATCACGCCCGAATGCTCGGAGAAGCAGCCGCCCAGCGCAACCAGCATCAATACGGAAGCAAAGATGAGCATATACTGAATCAGCAGGATCATTGCTTATCGCCTCCTTTTCCAAGCGCCGCGCGCTTCTCGTTGGCCTTGGCGATGCGGCTGTTCATAAAGCGGCGGATAAAGAGCACAAAGCCGCACAGGTAGATAATCACAGAAGAAATGAAATCCGAGATCTGGGAGCAGTACATGGTCTTATCCACATACGCGCCGCCGTTGGTGATATGCTGGATGAAGAAGGACGCGAAGATCGTGCCGATGGGGCTCAGGCCGCCCAGGAAAGCGGCAGCGATGCCATTGAAGCCCATCGCCGGGACGGAGGACTGCGTGCAGCTCCACTCCTCAAAGCCGGTCAGATACAGCATAGCCGCGCCCGCGCCCGCCAGCGCGCCCGCAATGCCCATGGCCAGGATGATATTGAACTTGCCGCGCATGCCGCAATATTTGGCCGCATGGCGGTTCAGGCCCGTCGCGCGCAGCTCATAACCCAGGCGCGTCTTGGCCAGCAGCACCCAGATGGCGATGGCACACAGGATAGCCAGCGGGATGGCGATGGTCACGTTGGCGTTGTTGTTAAACAGCTTTTCCAGGCCCAGGCTGGGCAGCGCTGCCGCGGCGTTGGTGCGCTTGAGATTCAGCGTGTAGGGGCTGGTAGGATCCTTCACCTGAGACAGCAGGGTATTGACCGTATAGAGGCTGATCCAGTTGAGCATGATGCAGGAAATAACCTCGTTCACGTTGCAATACGCCTTGAGCGCGCCGGAGATGGCGCCCAGCAGCGCACCGCACACGATGGCCGCCAGCAAGCATACCCACCAGGGCAGCTGCAGCGCCAGCGCGCAGTACAGGCTTGCACCCGCGCCGGCCACATACTGGCCCGCCGCGCCGATATTGAACAGGCCTACCTTATAGGCAAACAGCACCGACAGCGCGCACATCAGCAGCGGCGCAGTCTTTACCAGCGTGGAGCCCAGATATTTCAGCTGGGTCTTGGGGCGGCTGTAGGTCCAGAAATTCTTCAGAACCGTCAGGATGGCCTCCGTCGCACCGGAGGGATTGATAATCAGCAGCGCGATATAGCCGATCAGCACGCCTGCGACAATGCACAATAGCGATGCGAGCAGCGTTTGCACTGCGGGGATTTGCAGCCAAGAAGTATGCTTTTTATTTTGCACCTTCCCGCACCTCCTGTCTCTTGGCGCCGGCCATGTACAGACCCAGCTCCTCTACCGTGGTGGTTTTGGGGTCCAGCTCGCCCACGATTTCGCCCTCGTACATCACCAGGATCCGGTCGCTCACGTCCATCACCTCGTCCAGCTCCAGCGAAACCAGCAGCACGGCCTTGCCCGCGTCGCGCTGCTCGACGATCTTCTTGTGGATATACTCAATCGCACCCACATCCAGGCCGCGGGTAGGCTGCACGGCGATAAGGAGTTTGGGATCGCGGTCAATCTCGCGCGCGACGATGGCCTTTTGCTGGTTGCCGCCGGACATGCTGCGCGCCATGGTGACAGGCCCCTGACCCGAGCGGATGTCATACTGCTCGATCAGTTGCTCAGCATAGCCGCGGATCTGCTTGCGGCGCAGGAAGCCGAACTGTGTAAAATCGCTTTCAAAATAGCGCTGCAACACAATATCGTCCTCCAGGCTGTAATCCAGCACCAGGCCGTGCTTGTGGCGATCCTCCGGGATGTGGCTGATGCCATCCTTGCTGCGCTTGCGGATGGATGCGTGGGTGATGTTATCCCCCATCAGGGTGATCTTGCCGCCCGCCAGCGGCTCCAGCCCCGTCAGGCCGTAAACCAGCTCTGTTTGGCCGTTGCCATCGATGCCGGCGATGCACACAATTTCGCCCTCGCGCACGTCAAAGGATACATTGCGAACGGCGTTGTTCTTGTGCAGCTTGGAGGCGACCGTCATGTTTTCCACCTTCAGGATCACCTTGCCGGGCGTTTTGGGCTGCTTTTCCACATGGAAATTGACGTTGCGGCCCACCATCATGGCAGACAGCTGCTCCATGGAAGTCTCGGCGGTATTGACCGTACCGATATATTTGCCCTTGCGCAGCACGGTGCAGCGATCGGCTACAGCCATGATTTCAGCCAGCTTATGGGAAATGAACAGGATAGACTTGCCCTCCTGCGCCAGGTTGCGCATGATCTGCATCAGCTCGTCGATCTCATGCGGGGTCAGCACAGCGGTAGGCTCGTCAAAGATCAGGATATCGTTGTCGCGGTAGAGCATTTTGAGGATTTCCGTCCTCTGCTGCATGCCCACGGTGATATCCTCAATCTTCGCGTCCAGATCGACGTGCAGGCCGTAGCGCTCGCTCAGGGCATTCACCTTTTCGCGGGCTTGGGCCTTATTGAGGAAGCCGAATTTGCACGTCTCAGCGCCCAGGATGATATTATCCAGCACCGTAAAGCACTCCACCAGCTTGAAATGCTGATGCACCATGCCGATGCCCAGGGCGTTGGCGTCGTTGGGGTCGCGGATCACCACGTCCTTGCCATTGACGCGGATTTTTCCCTCTTCCGGCTGATACAGACCGAAAAGCACGCTCATCAGCGTGGATTTACCTGCGCCGTTCTCACCCAAAAGCGCGTGAATTTCACCCTTGCGCAATTGCAGGGTGATATCGTCGTTTGCGATGATGCCCGGAAATCGCTTGGTGATATGCAGCATTTCTACGGCGTATTCGTTTCCGTGATTCTCCAAGGAATTTGTCCCTCCCTTACGCGGCCGGTTCGCCTGGCACGGCCCTTGACAAAAACCCCCGCTTCTTTTACGGGAGCAGGGGCTTTTGTCAAAGGCCGGGGAGATGGCCTCTCCCCGGCGATGATGGAATTACTTGATGTTGCCGTAGTAGGTGACGGTCAGGGCAACCTCAGGCTGAGTCTCGGTGTCGTTGGACACGGTGACTTCGCCAGCGAACATCTTGGCAACCAGCGCAGCGTAATCCTCGGCGGTGAAGCCTTCGGCGTACTGGGTGGAGGCAGGAATGCCCACGTAGTTGGCGTCCATATCGGTGCCGGAAACCAGACCCAGGGTTTCCACCTTGCCGCCGAAGCTGGCGAAGTTGCCAGCCTTGATCTCGGTCAGCAGGGTGTTAACGGTGGCGGCCAGACCCTTCATAGCGGAGGTCACGGTCATGCCCTCGCCGTAGGCGTTGATGATGCCAGCCTGGTCCACGTCCACGCCGATGACCTTGGCGTTTACCTTGGCAGCCGCTTCAGCAGCGGAGGTATAGATGCCGCCGCCGCAGGCGAACACGGCCTGCACACCCATGGTCTGATACCAGTTGTCCATGTAGGCGGTGATATCGGCGTCGCCGAAGAATTGGTTGCCGTACACGTATTCAACGGTAACTTCCTTTTCCTTGCCCATTTCAACGGCAGCGGCGTTGCAGCCCTGCACGAAGCCGTAGCCGTAGCGGACGACGGCGGGAACCGCCATGCCGCCCAGGAAGCCCAGATGGGTGTAGCCCAGCTTCACAGCAGCATAGCCAGCCATGTAGCCGCACAGCTCTTCCTGATACACAGCGCAGTACACGTTGGACGCCAGTTCAACGCCGCCCAGGTCGCCCTCAGACACGTCCAGCGCCACGAACTTGATATCGGAGTAATCGTTCTGCACTTCAGCGATGGTGCCGCCAAAGGCATAACCGGGCATCACGATCACGTTGTAGCCTTCTTCAGCGGCCTTTTCGACCATGGCCACACGCTCGGGGGTGGAGTCGCCAGCGGGCTTGAAGTAGGTGAAATCAACGCCGTTCTCTTCCGCCCACTTTTTGCAGGCTTCGTAGGTAGTCTGGTTGAAAGACTGGTCGGTGATATCGCCGTAGTCGGTGATCATCGCCACGCGCATCGCGTCTTCAGCAGACGCGACAGAAACCATCGCCAGAACCATGACGAGCGCCAGGATCATTGCCAGGAACTTTTTCATGAGTTGAGCCTCCTATGAAAATCTCAAACGACGCGAACACGTCATTCGTTTACAAGTATAACAAACGATCGGGATTTTTTCAATATCTATCGCCAAAATCCAAAAATTTTTTCACCCTTTTGGCAAAAAAAGCGAATGTACGCCGTCTTTTTCGCGGCATACATTCGCCTTTTTGAGTCATTATGTTTTTTATCGCCGTACCAGCTGCTTCATTTTGGGCGTTATATAGGCTACGATTGCATCCAGCTCCTCGCGCTCCGGATACAGCGTCATAAACCGAAATCCCGCCGGGCGGTACAGATCGATGCGGCAGGCGCGCTTGTTCACTTCGTAGCGGCACACATCCTCCCACAGGATATGCGATTCTCCTATGAGCATGCGCGCGTTGCCCTCGTTATCCTTGGCGATGTTATAGCTTTCGTAGGGCAGGAAACGGGCGTAGCAGCGAATCCGTCCCGGTTCGATCCACTTTTGCAGATGCGCGCCGCTTTTATCCAGCACGTAGTGCATTTCTTCCCGTCCCTGCAGGCCCAGGCAAAGCAGGATGATCACCGCGCCCAGGCCGAAGAACACCAGCGCCCAGGGCAGCATGCCGCTGCCCGTCAGCATGGTGAGTGCCATCTGCTTATCCTGCGCCACCAGCAATTCACCGATAAAGCAAAACAGGATCAGCAGAATTTCCGCCAGCGCCAGCACCTTCAGCGCGCCCCAGATGCTGCGAGCATCCCCCAGAGGCACGCGGATGGCGCGCCACTTGAAGCGCTCGTTGCTGGACAGGGCGGTAATGGGCTGGCCGCAATGCTCGCAGATGGGCGTCAGGCTGTCCTTTTTGCACTTTTTGCAGTAGAAAACATGCATGCGCCCACCTTCCTTTCAATGCGGAATTTTGACTATTATAGCACAGGCTTGCCTGCGCTTTCAAGCGCCGCGAAACAGCTGCGTATGGGGCTTGAGCGCGCGCAGCAGCACATAGCCCAGCAGCCCCGCCGATACCACCTCGCTGGCAAAGATCAGCCCCACCAGCGCGGGATAGGTGCTGGATACGTCGGTATACACATACCGCAGGATCAGCGGCACGGCAATGGTATTGGCAATGATATTGGGCCAGGGCGCAAGCCACCAGCTTTTCTTATGCAGAAGCCTGGCAATATATGCGCCGATCAGCGTAGCCAGGGAGCCAAAAACAACATCCCACAGCGGGCAGCCCGTCAGGATATTGGCCAGCACGCAGCCAACGGTCAGACCAGGCACAGCCGCGCCGGTAAAATAGGGCAGGATGCACAGTGCCTCGGAAAAGCGCACTTCCCACAGGCCCGCCATGTTGCTCAGGTAGGTCAGGGCGACGTACATGGCGGCGATCAGCGCGGCCTGCACAAGGTAGAGGGTGGTCTTCTTTTTCATTTTTCAATTGCTCCTTAGTTTTGATTTATGAGCAAGGACGGCAATTGACGCAGCGGGAAGGCGCAGGATTTTTGCGCAGTGCAAGAAGCCGACGCGCAGGCGTACTGGAGGTACGTCAAGCGGAAAGCGACGCAGCAATGCGTGAAAAGCCCAGCCAAAACGCTGTGGATATTGCCGGAATTGCTCAAGGTGAGGAGGATTTCGAACTCACCGGGACGACGAAAATTTTTGTTGGGATAGCTCGTCCGCCGCGCGGGCATACTGGCTGTGGACGCAATGAGCGCATTCGCCTGATCGCGCGACAGATCGTACAGCCAGGCCCTCCCATGGGGACGGCGGACGCTGTCATGCACCGCGCGCACCACGCGCATCCCGCCGGGCAGTCTCGCGCGCGAGGGGCTGTCGCGTCCGCCTTTTCCATTTTCTATATGAAAGGAAGGATTTTTCCATGAGCCATCCCGAATGGAATCAGTGCATCGAGTGCAGCGTCGTATCCTGCAAGCATCACAATGACCACGGCCATTGCAGCCTGGACAAGATCAAGGTGGAGCCCACCCCCATGGCCTACACCGGCGAAGCGGCCGATGAAAGCATGTGCGGCAACTACAACTGCAAGTAATTCCAGGAATCAAGAGGCTTTGGAGGTTCGCTCCAAAGCCTTTTCATTTTTATTTCAGATGCCAGATCTTCTCGTTATACTCGCGGATGGTGCGGTCGGAGGAGAAAATGCCGGACTTGGCCGTGTTGATCACCGCCATACGCAGCCACTTGTCGCGATCCTGATAATCGTCGTTCACGCGGCGCTGCGCCATGGAGTAGCTGCCAAAGTCCTTGAGGACGAAGTAGCGGTCGTCAAAGAGCATATCGTGATACAGCGCCTGCAGGGCGGCGGGGTTCTCCGTCATCAGCGTGCCGTCGATCATCTGCGTCAGTGCGCGGCGGATTTCGGCGTTGTTTTCAAAAATCGTCATGGGGTTATAGCCGCCCGCGCTTTCCAGCGCCGCCACGGTATCGGCGCGCATGCCGAAGATATAGATATTCTCCGCGCCCACCTGATCGTAGATTTCCACATTCGCGCCGTCCATGGTGCCGATGGTCACCGCGCCGTTCATCATGAACTTCATGTTGCCGGTGCCGCTGGCTTCCTTGCCGGCGGTGGAAATCTGTTCGGAGATGTCCGTGGCGGGAATCAGGTATTCCGCGGCGGAGACGCAGTAATTTTCCAGGAAGACCACGTTGATGAGCTTGGAGGCCACGGGATGCTTTTTCACCAGGTCGCCAATGGAATTGATGAGCTTGATGATGAGCTTGGCCCGCTGATAGCCCGGGGAGGCCTTGGCTCCGAAGAGGAAGGTCATGGGGGGCATGTCGTAATCGGGATTTTCCACGATGCGGTTGTAGAGCATCAGCATGCGCAGGGCGTTCATCAGCTGCCGCTTATATTCGTGCAGCCGCTTGGCCTGGGTGTCGAAGATGCTGTCCGGATCCAGAGTGATTCCCTGGGTGCGCTCCATGCGGTTGGAAAGCAGAATCTTATTATCCCGCTTGATTTTTCCGAACCGCTCCCGGAAGGAAGCGTCGTCGGCAAAGGGAGTCAGCTCCTTCAGCCGCTGGGGCTCCTTGCGCCAGGCGTCGCCGATGGCCTCGTCGATGAGGCTGGCCAGGTCGGGATTACACTGGATCAGCCAGCGGCGATGGGTGATGCCGTTGGTGATGGAGATGAACTTCCCGGGCTGCATGACGTAATAATCCCGGAAGGTGGACTTTTTCAGGATGTCCGTGTGGATTTTGGACACGCCGTTGACGCAATGGGACCAGGCTACCGCCAGATTGGCCATATGCGCCTGACCATAGGCCAGGATGGCCATATGGCCGATGCGCTCCCACTGGCCGGGATAGAACTTCCACAGCTGGGAGCAGAGGCGCTTGTTCATTTCCTCCAGAATCTGATAGATGCGGGGCAGCTGCCGCTTGATCAGGTCCTCCGGCCATTTTTCCAGGGCTTCCGCCATGACGGTGTGGTTGGTGTACGCAAAGGTGCGCCGGCACAGATCCTCCGCCTGGGTCCAGGAAAGCTCATAATCGTCCATGAAGATGCGCATGAGCTCCGGAATGGCGATGGCCGGATGGGTGTCGTTGATGTGGATGGCTACCTTATCCGGGAAGATGGCCCAGTTTTTGCCGTGGACCTTGATGAAATCCCGCACGGCATAGCGCACGGAGGCGGCGGAGAAGAAATACTGCTGCTTCAGCCGCAGCTCCTTGCCTTCGTAGGAATTATCGTTGGGATAGAGCACCTTGGAGATGACTTCCGCCAGCTCCCGCTCGGCCATGGCCTTGACGTACTGGCCGGAATTGAAGGATTCCAGGTCGATTCGCTTGGGGGACCGGGCGGACCACAGGCGCAGCATGTTCACCATGGTGGAATCGTAGCCCACCACGGGCACGTCGTAGGGCACTGCGTCCACGGTGGTCGCGTCATGCAGGCGGAACTTCAGCCGGCCGTTTTCGGTGTATTCCTCCAGCCAGCCGCCAAACTGGATGTGCTCGGTCTGGTCGGGCCGGGCCACTTCCCACACGTTGCCGCTTTCCAGCCAGTTATCGGGCACTTCCACCTGATAGCCGTCCACGATCTTCTGGCGGAACAGGCCGTATTCATAGCGGATGGTACAGCCCATGGCGGGCAATTGCAGGGTGGTAAGGGAATCCAGGAAGCAGGCGGCCAGGCGGCCCAGACCGCCGTTGCCCAGGCCGGGCTCGGGCTCGATTTCAAAAATCGCGTCCCGGTCGATGCCCAGGTCCTTCAGGGCGGCCAGGTAGTTCTTTTCGTTGACCAGGTTCACCATATTGTTGTGCAGCGCGCGACCCACCAGGAATTCGGCGCTGAGATAATAGACCTTCTTCGCCCCCTGGCGCTTGCGAGCGCCCCGGGAAGCGGCACGGCGCTGCATCACCTCGTCCCGCACGGTTTGTGCCAGGGCCAGATACAGCTGCTGGGGCGTGGCGTCGGACAGATCGCAGCCGAAATTATCGCACAATTTGGACAGGATGGAAGCTTTAATCTGATCGGTAGAGAAACTTTCGAATTTCACGGCACTACCCTCCCATATCGCAATAACGGGTTCATTATACCATAGAATCAGAAGATTTGTCAAAATCCGCCCCCGCAAATGCAGCGGCGGCGGAGGGGGAATCCCATGGAGTTTCTGTTATTTTATGGACATGACGTAGATTTGACAGGGATTATGCGCATCCCACAGCGTGGGAAAGCATTCCAGTTCCCGAAAGCCCAGGGCCCGATAAAAGGCGTTGGTGCGGTCGTATTCGGGATAGCAGCCCTGCCGCACGGTTTTGACCTGCAGAAATTCATAGCCCAGGCTTTGGGCCCGGGCATACAGGGCCTGCCAGAGGGCGCGGCCCAGGCCGCGGCGATGATATTGCGGCAACACGCCCATGACCAGAATTTCCGCCGCGTAAGGCGAGGTTTCCTTCATGGCAATGAAGCCCGCCGGCTGATTTTCCTCCATTGCGGCCCAGAAGGGCGCATCCCCGCACAGGCGCACGTATTCCGCGGTGCTCTCCGGCAGGCCGAACCATTCGGGCAGGGCCGAAAGGACCGCCTGAGCGATTTCCCGGCGGCGCTGGGGACAGGTGATTTCCTGAATCATTTGTGCAGATCCTGCTTGATCTGGGTGGAAGAAATTTCCGGCGTGCGGGGCAGGTAGACCACTTCCACGCCCTCTTCCTTCAAAAAGTCGAACTTACCGGCCCAATCGTCCCCCATGACGAACACGTCGATGTCGTAATCGTGCACGTCGGTGCGCTTCTGAGCCCAGTTTTCCTCGGGAATGACACGATCCACATACCGGATGGCCTCCAGCATGTTCTTGCGCTGTTCATAAGTAAAATAGCACTTTTTGTGCTTTTCGTTCCAGTTGAATTCGTCGGTGGAAAGGGCCACCACCAGATAATCCCCCAGGGCCCGGGCCCGGCGGAGGAGATTGATGTGGCCGTAATGCAGAAGATCGAAGGTTCCATAGGTAATGACGCGCTTCATGTGGTTACCTCGCATTTCAGGGATAGATTTATTATACACCCTGAGGCGCAATCTGTAAATGAAAAGCGGTTCCGGCCGCAAGACCGGAACCGCGGGAAGGGTATTTTGAGAATTATTCCTCGGACATGCGCTTGTAGGAAGCCAGGCGAACCGCGGCGTCCTTCTCGGCCTGCTCGAACAGCTTGCCTGCAACAGAGGGGAACTGACGCAGCAGGGAGGCGTAACGGTTCTCGCCCTTGATGAAGTCCTGATAGCTGGCGGTGGGATCCTTGGAATCCAGGGTCAGCTTATGGCCTTCGGCTTCGGGATTGAAGCGATACATCTGCCAATAGCCCGCATTGACGGCCTTCTTGATCTCGGCCTGAGCCTGATTCATCTTGATGCCGTGGTTGATGCAGGGAGCGTAGGCGATGATGAGGGAGGGGCCATGA
>OLPR01000740.1_pt1 | contig 28875 bp, 24 predicted proteins | sample 1672761 | NCBI WGS metagenome assembly OLPR01 (sample SAMEA3136721, study PRJEB25190) | human gut metagenome | biome: human gut; feature: human-associated habitat; material: faeces | place: Austria | collected 2013 | reverse complement strand
TCAGGGAGCCGACGTAGTGGCCAATGTGGAGGCGTCCGGTCGGACGGTCGCCTGTCAGTATTATCTTGTTTGACATACCGTTGTGTTTTTTAGTTCGGATTATAATCTTTGTCTTATCTTTTCGCCTGTTTTGAAATCTGATCCTAATAATTCATTGTCTCTTTTTGTCTTTTTCAGCCAAATCATATGTATTGTTCTATTTAATCAGGTTCAGAAACTCATTCCTCGTCCGTGCCGAGGTCAGGAAAGCCCCTGAGAATGCGGAGGTTGTGGTCGTTGCGTTGGCCTTCTGCACCCCTCTGATCGACATACACGTGTGCATCGCCTCGATGACCACCGCCACTCCCAACGGATGCAGCGCGTTGTCGATGCAGTCCCTGATCTGGACCGTCAGCCTCTCCTGCACCTGAAGCCGCCGCGCGAAAGTCTCCACGACCCTTGCCACCTTGCTCAACCCTGTGATCTTCCCATTAGGAATATACGCCACGTGGCACTTTCCCAGGAACGGCATCATGTGGTGCTCGCAGGTGGAGTAAAGCTCTATGTCTTTCACCAGCACCATCTGGCGGTACTCTTCATCGAATATGGCGGACTGGATGATCTTCGCCCCGTCCTGTGAATATCCCTGCGTGAGGAACTGCAACGCCTTGGCGACCCTTTCCGGCGTCTTCACAAGCCCCTCTCTGTCAGGATTCTCGCCTAACAGCCGGAGGATTTCCTTGACGTGGACAGCGATCTCCGCGGTCGTCTTTTCCTCGTATATTTCCTTTTTCTCGTATGACATATTCCTAAGCTCTTCTTTTGGTACGGTTGTTGAAACAGCTTCCAAGCCTACAAAATTAGGCAAAAAATACTTATTGTTATGATTTTTTGCATATCTTTGGGGCAAATAGAGCCGCTTTTTGCGACATTTTGATTTATATTAATGATTATTAACAATTTAATTGTTCGAGAATATGTATTGGACACTTGAACTTGCCAGTAGCCTGGACGATGCTCCATGGCCAGCATCAAAGGAAGAACTTATCGACTATGCCAACCGTTCCGGCGCCCCCGAGGAGGTCATCGAGAATCTCACCGAACTTGAGGACGACGGCGAAGTCTACGAATCCATCGAAGACATCTGGCCCGATTACCCCACCAAGGACGATTTCTTTTTCAATGAAGAAGAGTATTAGTCTTGATTTCTGAAATGTCTGATTGATTTTCAATCTTTTGTTAATATGGCAGTAGCTGACTTTCGAGGTCGGCTACTGTCGTTTTGTGCCGTTTTAAGGTATGTCACGGGGTAATTAGTTGTCTTATTTTTGAGCGGGAGCTATTCCTCCAATGTTAGGAAGAAGAGTACTCTATGACGTTCCTTTCAAGCTGCTCGCGGACGGTCGTGTTGATTGTGTCCGGCAGGAACTCGGCATAGACCTTCTCGGTGACAAGGCTTGACGAATGGCCCATCAGGTGGCTTATCGTGTGCGCGTCCATCCCGTTCTTCAAGGCCTGTACGGCGAATGTGTGTCTGGCCACGTGTATCGTCAGGTTGAATTTTAACCCCATCTTTATCCCGACGCTTCTGAGCGACTGCTGGATGTTCCTGTTCTTTGTCAATCTTGCGTTGTTCAGCTTGACGATGTCCGACAGGTCGAATCCCTCGTCGAGCAGGTTGAACACGAAACGGCTGTTGCCGCCGGTCTTCCGCCACCTGAGCAGGATCTCTATGGCCTTGTCCACGAGCGGCAGGGATATCGAGCGCTTTGTCTTATAGACGTTCTTGGTAAGCGTCCTGTTTTCGAAGTCTATATGCCGCCATTCCAGCGTCAGCAGGTCTGAATATCTCAGACCGCATACGTAGTACGAGAACAGGAACATGTCCATTATCTTTCTTGTCGCCTCGTTCCTTGTCCTGTCATAGACATCGAGCAGGTCGCGGAACTGGGTGTCCGTCAGGTAGCGCACCTTTTCCTCGCCGGTCTCGCCACTGTAGGACCGCGTCTTTTTCTCTATGTAGTTCGTGGAGATCACGTGGCCAGCCCCTTTTCCATCAGGCCGTTGTCGGCGGCGTATTTGACGGCCTTGTACAGCGGGACCAGGGCCTTGTTGATCCCCTCGTTGCTTGTGTTCCCGAGCGTGTCCTTCCTGTACAGGATGTAGTTGTTGAACATATCGACGCTGAGATCCTTGATGAACAACGTCCCGATCCTCATCCTGTCTTTCAGGAATTTCCCGAACTTCTTTATGTTCAGGTCTGCGTTGTAGTAGGTCGAATATCCCAGCCTTCCGAGGTCGTACTGCTGCCTGTTGTAGGTGGCGGCGTATTCGATGAAGTCCACCTTTCCGGTCTTCTTCGGGTCCGGCGCGTATTCCCCGTTAAGGATGTCCGAGACTATTTTGGGCGTGAGCCGTTCCTCGCACGCCAGGATCTGCGAGTCGGTTTTCGAGCGGAACACGTCGATCTGAGCCGACAGCCTTTTGTAATTCGGACTTGATCTTCTCACCTGCCTGGTGTCGGCATCCCAGTCAGCCGCCGGAAGTTTTATCCCGGTGCTGTGCTCGACATATTTGCCGCACACGAAGTATCTGATGTAGAGGATTGATTCCCGTCCCTTCGTCTTGTTCTTTATGAAGAAGGTGGATTTCGGTATCGTTGATGTCTGTCTGCCCATATTAATAATCGTTAAGAAATAACCTGCCGCCTGCTGAATTGTCGTTTAACTGAATAGATAAGGTTCGTTGTGTGTGTTCCTCAGGAAAGCCTGGATGTCCGACATTGAGTAGAAGTACTTGTCGCCGATCTTTGAATATCCGAGATACCCGCCGTCCCTGTACTTCTTCAGGGTGGCGTTGTTGACCCGGAGAAGCTCGAGCATCTCCTTGTTGGTGTAGAGTATTTTTCCGCCGTCTTTTATTGAGAAGAACGGCTGCATCACGGGCTTGATGTCATCCCTGCCGAATCCGTCGGCGCATTGGGCTATCTCGGCGTACAGGTCTTTCTTCTGCGTCAGGTCTATGAACCGCAGAAGTTCCTGCTCAGGGATGTCAACGCCGTTTCTTCTGAATATCACCGGCAGCATCGTGAAATGAGCGCAATGGATGTCCGAGACCTCGACTATCCTGTGTCCCCCGTAGGTGATGTGCTTTCTGATCGGCTTCCTGAGGTTCGCGAGACGTGAATACAGCTTGCCGTCATCCTTGAAAGCCGGGACCGTGTTGACACTTGCGAGGTGCTGGAGGTCGGACATTGTTAAGCAGTCGTCAAGGGCTTCGATCCCGTATTTGAGGCCGGCGTAATACCCTAATTTTTGACGCGCTGAAATATTCTGCGTAATGCGCTTGATACCAAATAATTCGGACAGTTCGCTTACTCCTATATGTTCACTATTCTCATTCTTATCCTCTTTCTCTTCCCTAATATTATCTAATAACCTTATGATTAGTTCTTCTATTCCTTTGGAGTCTTTTTCTTCCCTTGATCCGCTTCCCTTGATGTCTTTGATATGCCGCGTTATTATTCTCGCGTTCTTGATCCTGCCGCAATGAATGTCTTTGACAAGCTCCTTTATTTTGGACACCGTCACAAGTTCGTCACAGGACACCGCCATTATAGATTCGCGCTTGCTTGTCTGTGTCTTTCCGCCGTAGTGTTTCCGTATATGCTCAATCTGAGATTTGATCGCGTCCGTATTCTCCTTGCCGAACTCTAAGATGACCGGATATGTATTGCCTGACGGAAACAGGTCTTTGCCCAGAATCATTCCGGTACGGTACTGCATAGGCTTCTCGGTCTTGATCTTGTTCAGCGTCACGGTCTCAGCCCCTCGTTGTATCTTTTCCTCGTATTTCTCGATGACGGCGTCTTTATAGTCAATGCAGCCGCTGGCTTTCAGCGCGTCCCGGTATCTGGTGTGGTTCCTGGCACCGGCGATCTTCTTGAATATGTCGCTGTGTATCGGGACGAAGCCTGTTGTCTCCGCCGCCAGTCCGTAGAGCCTTATCGCCGCGAATGTCCTCAGCATCCCTTTGACCGCCCTGCCGTCGTTGAATCCGCCCCTGCCGACGGATTCTATCCTCTCGTATTCGTATTCGGTGAGATAGACAGTCACCTTGTCCCGCCCGAAGTCGATGTCCGATGTGTTCTTCCGCTTTCCTTTCATAGCCTGAAAATATTATAGGTATTTGTACAGTTTTCTTATCGTCCCGACAGACGTGCCCGTTATCGCGCTGATGTTCCGCAATGATATTCCCTTTTTCAGCAGGCCAAGCTCTTTTGTGTACTGGGTTCTCATCCGCTCGTCGCTTTTCCTGTAGGTCCCGGGCCGTCCCATCTTTATCCCCTCCGCCCTGCATTTGGCGATGTACCTGTCACGGCCCGACGCCATCCGCTCCATGATAGTAAGGCGTTCCATCTGCGCCACCTCCAGAAGTATGGTGCATATCATGCTCGCTATCGGGTTGGGTTTCCCGTCGGCGCCGAGCGTCTCCAGGTTGTAGTTCTTGATGTACAGGCAGACCCCGTTGTCGTTCAGGAGCCGGATCACCTTCAGCGCCTCGAGCGTGTTCTTGCCGAGCCTGCTTATCTCCAGCACGCAGACCTTGTCGATACTGTTCCCGCGGATGTAGTCCAGCATCTCGGTGAGCTCGCTTCTCTCCTCGATTTTCTTCGCGCCCGAGACCTTGGCGGTGAATATCCTTCTGACGTTCCACCCCCATTTTTGAGCAGAAGTCGGACAGCTCGTCCACCTGCCTGGAATAGTCCTGGCCGGCGGTTGATACCCTGCATAAAAGAACGACGTCCATAATCGTTCCTTGTTTTTCCGAAGATAGTGATAATCCGTGATTTATGGAAATTTTCGCGCCGCTTTATATCTTATTTTAAGGCGGAACTTGGCGGCCGGCGACGTGTCTTATTGTCCGCAGTGTGGAATGAAACAGATTCTGACCGTGGTGATGAATATAATGGACTGAATATTATTCTGTTGTTGCATTTGATACGGCATCTGATGGATTTTTTTTCTGACACTTTTTTGAGAATATTCGGTAATCTTCTGGCTTTTCCACCGGATTTCCATGAATATGTTTTGGGATAGTTTGAGTTTATTCGTAAATTTGGCGCGTCACAGCGATGTGGCGCACATATCAGATGAAAGTGAAAAGCTTTTGTCCTTGGGCTGAAATCCGGAAAATTTCAATGAGCAAGGAAAAGAGCGGCTTTCATACTTGTATCGTATGGTCGTGCGGGTTCTCCGCGCTTCTGGATACGAGTGTGGAGTTGTCGATTTGCTCAAGGTTATTCCGGAACCCCAGCTCAGATTGACGGAACGCTCCACACTTTTGTCGTGTTTATAGGTTTGGCTTTGATATTTGGTGGTGGAATATGACCGCGAAAGGTCACTGAGCTTGTCGAAGTGTACCGTTCGGTCGAGAGCTTGTTGAACCGACAGGACCGTTCAGACCGCGGAACAATCGGTCACTGAGCCCGCCGAAGTGACGTAAGACAATATTGATAACACGATTCCATAACAGGAACCAATAATGATTTATAAAAACCAAAACACAATGAGAAAAGGTATTCTGCTGATTTTCACGGTGCTGGCGACTCTGGTGGGTTGCGGCCAGTACGACGATTCGGAGCTGAAGTCCGACATCAACGACCTGAAGTCCCGGATGGCGGCTTTGGAAAAGCAATGCAAGAACATGAACGAGAACCTGACATCGCTTCAGGCGATTGTGGACGCGATCCAGAAGCAAGACGGCATCGTCAGCGTCACTGACCTGCCGGACGGCCAAGGCTATTCCGTCAAATTCGTCTCCGGCAAGGTGATCTATCTGTACAACGGCAAGAACGGCACTGACGGTGTGACCCCGAAGATCAGCGTCCGTAAGGATTCTGACGGAATCTATTACTGGACAGTTGACGGCGATTGGCTGATGGTTGACGGCAAGAAAGTTCGTGCCGTCGGTCTTGACGGAAAAGACGGAAAAGATGGTGAGGATGGTCAGGACGGTCAGGACGGTCAGGACGGAAAAGATGCCATCACTCCCCAACTGAAAATAGTGGAAGGCTTCTGGTACATCTCCTACGACAATGGAAAATCTTGGAACAAATTAGGTAAGGCAACGGGGGAGAATGGGAAAGACGGCCAAGACGGCAAGGACGGCGACGGTTTCTTCAAGAGCGTCACCGTCAAAGACGGGTATGCGATCTTTGTGATGAACGACTCAGAACAGACCACCCTGAGAATACCTGTAGCCGTAGTTTCAGCCGTGTCAAGCATAAAGTACGTTCCGGAGAGTCTTGACGGTATTGTTAAGGTGAGATATTCAAAGATTGGCGGTAAGAATGTGCCGGTGGATATAGTGATTATGTTTGAGGTCATGCCGCAAGGTGCGGTTGACTACATCGTGAAGAACTGGAAAGAGGTTCTGACCGCCAAGGCCATTTATGCCTCATCGACCAAGGCTAGCATTGGAGACTTTGTCACAATGAATATAAAGGATGTGGTCGGTGGCGAGGATAACATAATTGTCGTCACCATTAACGCCAAGTCGCTTGATGACTTGTTCTTTTCGACAGACATACCTGTGGCTGCAAATCTGCGCCTCGCCGTGAAGATGAATGGAAGTGAATCTATATCTTCCGATTACCTGCCGCTGTCTCCGCTGCTGTCGTATGACCAAATCATTGAATATACGACTGTGACAGGAGACCGCATAGATTACGGCAGTTTGTTCGAGTTTAAAAGAGGCGATTCGGCTTTGTCATTGACTGATAGTCATGTCGGTAATGCTTGGCGAATATACATTGAGGGTTCTCCAGTCGAAAGAAATTTATTTAGTTGCATTTTTAATAAGAGATCTTATGACGACAACAATGGTAACTATAATTACGATTTGAAATCTTTGAGTTTTGTGACACCAATTGAATTGGAGGCCTTGTCGTTTTCAGAAAGTGGAAGCCTGATTTTGGCTGATCTTTCGAATGTCAATACAGAGAATGTCATTGATATGTTCAGAATGTTCCAAGGATGCTACTCTCTCACTAGTCTGGATTTGTCTTCACTTGATACGAGAAATGTCACGAATATGGGAAGGATGTTCGGTGTCTGCAGTGCTCTTACTAACCTTGACTTGTCAGGATTTGACACGAGGAATGTTACGAATATGTCCGAGATGTTTTTTTATTGTACTTCCCTTGCCAGTTTGGGCTTGTCCTCATTTGACACGAGGAATGTCACAGATATGAAAAGAATGTTCGAAGAGTGCCACTCTCTAACAAGTTTGGACTTGTCTTCATTTTACACGAGAGATGTCGCGAATATGAATCGGATGTTCCTAAATTGCAAATCTCTAACCAGTCTGGACTTGTCTTCGTTTGATACGAGGAATGTAACGGATATGGAGTTTATGTTCGGCGGTTGCAGCTCTCTTACTAGTCTTGACTTATCTTCATTTGACGCGAGGAGTGTTACGAATATGTACTGTATGTTTAGTGGTTGCAGTGCTCTTGCTAGTCTTGACTTGTCTTCGTTTGACACGAAGAATGTCACGGATATGAGTTTGATGTTCCAGAACTGCCAATCTCTCACCAGTCTAGATCTGTCTTCATTTGACACGAAGAATGTCACGGATATGAATTATATGTTCTCTAGTTGTAGCAGTCTTGTCAGTCTTGACCTATCGGGATTTGACACGAAGAATGTCACGGGTATGTACTGTATGTTCTATGACTGTAATTCTCTCACCAGCTTGAACTTGTCAAATTTCAGCATTAGCGAGAATTGTTTGGTGTCAGGTATGTTTCACAACTGCACGAATCTTAAAGAGATAATCATGCGTGGCTGTGACAAGACAACTATCGAGATGATCAGTAAGGAGAAGCCGGAGGGGGCGGTGATCATCACCGACTGATTTGGTGGGAGAAGAATCGAATATGATATTAATGTATTACAAACAAATAGTTTAACTCAAAATTTACAATTATGGTTACATGTGAAAGAATCGCGGGTGTCGGCAGCAAGTGCTCGGGGCTGAAATGCCCGACGACACCTTGCACCGGGCTGAGTTGTGAGAATCTGACCAAGGTCAATCAGACCTGTCATGGCGTGACAAGTACAGGTGTCAAATGCCTTAACGGGACGGGGATCATTGTGCCGGATGGCCTCGATATACTTATCGATGTGTTTGGCTCTCATGGAATATCGCTGGAAAAGCATATGGTGGAGAACTCAATATTCATCTGCCCTGATAAAGTGGAGGAACAGATGAATGATCTGAAGCATCTGCTACGCAAGCTGAATCAACCGAATGAGCCGAACTACTACTATATCAAAAAAGGAAAATCAAAGTTTGACGGTAATACAAAGTTGCCGGTGCGTTTTTCTGAGGATGCTGCCAATGTCAAATATCTGGATGTGTTCGGCAATGATCTGCGACCAGTCATTACGAAGAAAAGGATAGGCAACAAAGTATGCAAGGCGCAGGATGTCTATACCCAGATTTATCCGGGAGCGATACCTTCAGGTGTTGTTCCGGTTTCACCAATGTCCGATTACAGCGGGCTTCCGATAATAATCGATTACGACGGAAATGATTTTGTCAGGACGGCGATTCACCGTTACACCGGAGTATGGGTATGTGAGAACAACAGGGTGAATATGCTCAGAAACTACGTAATCTCCCACATCTGGCCTGACACGGCGGACCCGTTCTACTTTTCAAGTCTGTGGAATGTTGTCATTATTCCTGCCCACTGCAACGACATAATGGACAAGGATCCCACGTTACATCCTATTGTTGCGGCCATTCAGAATCTGTTCAGGGCGATCTGCTACAAGTTGTATGGTCCGAACAACTATCTCACTGACATCGAGAATATTCTCAAACAGAGCAATCCTGAGATTCGTATTCCTCGTGTCGCCGCTCCTTCTCCGGCCGATCGCGAAAAGGCTCAGGCCTACATCGACAACGGCCTGATATTCATTTAATCATAATTCTATGAATATGTAGAAAGCACCTGGCGAGGAAATCAATCCCGTCAGGCGCTTTGTTGATGAAAGTGCGGAGCCGCCGACCAGCCCAAGGACAATGATATTCCGGAACCCCGTCTCAGATTAACCGGGAGGCCCCGCACTTTCGCATAATGAATAGTCTTATCGCCTGTTTTTTCTTGTATAGTTTCAGGGGCAGCCTGTTCCGCCGCAATATCTTCTTTCTTGTGTCATCATCAAGATTTTCCATCATCAGGTCCGACAGCACACCGCCGAACATCAACCCGTTGATGTATGCGGCCTCATACCAGAAATGGGCTTTCCGATAATTTTTCCTGCAACCCATTCCGTGTGCGTATCTGAACCCCAGATCGCACATTTTGTCGGCCTTGTCTGGGTCTCCGCTTCTGGCCTCATTGCGGCATTCATAAAATTTCGCCCTTGATTCGGGCAGCAACATCGGTTCCAGGAAATAGGCTATTTCCCGTATGTACTTGTTGCCACTTCTGCCGATGGTCCTGATGACAAGATATTTGAATTCCATCCTGATTATGTCCACAATCGTGTCGATGATCCAAAGGAATCCGAATATTGCCCATATCGCCGCCGCAAGAATGACCCACCGGAACCAGGAGTCAAACATCGCCGCCCTTACCTCGAACGGTTTGATGGAGACAAGCCCCACCGTCACCAGCAACGGACTGAAACCGATGACGCTTTTCCAGAAAAGCTCTTTGTATTCATCCATAACGCTCTGTTTTCTCGCCCGCAAAGATAGTCCTTGCTCTAAGACAAAACTTGACACACAGAAAAAATATCTGTCTGTCATACTTTGTCAGATATTATGACTTAACTTTGCCGGAGAAAAAATCACAGTATTATGTTGGCTGAAAAGATAAAAGACCGGATCAGGCTTCTGGAGATCGTCGATTCGTTCGGCGAGACCGGGGCAAGTTTCGAGCGGATCGGAAAGGAATGGTGGCGAAGCACGAAAGGCGGGGATCTCGACCTGCGGACGTTCCACAGGTACAGGCGGGACATAGAGGATATCTTCGGTGTCATAATAGAATGCAGGAGAGCCGGCAGATCATCGACATATTACATCTCGAATAAAGGCGCGTGTCCTGACGACCGGCTCCGCCTGACCTGCATCAACGCCTTCCTGATGGGGAATATGCTGACGGACGACCGCTTCCCGAAGGACCGTGTGTTCATCAGCGCCAGCTACAACAATGAATATGCGAGGGTGGTCGCGAGGGCGATATCCCTGAACAGGGTAATATTCGTGAAACATAATCACCTCTATCAGAAGTATGCCGCCGTCAAGGGTGAGAATATGCTATGTCCGGTGGAGATCAGGCCAGAGGTTCTTGAGTTCGAGTTCATCCCGTACGCCCTGTCCTACAATTCCTGCTGGTATATGTTCGGAAAAAGGCTGGACGAGGACGAACTCCTTGTATATTCATTGCAGAACTCGGCAGAGATCCGCGTGCTGGACGAGATCGCCGATCCGCCGGAGGATTTCCGTCTTGGTGAGATCACGTCCGACTTTCGGAAGCATTTCCCCGTGAGCGATGACCTGACCGACCGTGATGACCGTCTCCAGTACCTGCTGGCCAGCAACCAGTCGATGTACAAGATATTCTGACTTGTCCCGCCGCGCCGTATCTCCCTTCGCGCCGCTTTAATATTTGAACGGCGCGAAACGGCAGTCCCCGTCAGCGGCGTTCCGGCATAAAATCTTAAAATGACACAGGCCGCATATGGCTTGTGTCATTTATTTTCAAATCCTGTGCAGTCACAAGTTCATTTCAATATGAATATCACGCTTCTCCATAAGAAACGTTGTTTTTATAGTACAATAATTGCGTATTTACGCATTTTTGTGTTTGTAAAACTACGCTATTTCAGCCGACTGACAAAAGATTCGGATAAATTGCTTTTTGTTGGAAGTGTGGCTCGAAATAGTTGAAATATTATCTATATTATGTATCATAAGGGGTAAAATTGCGTAAATACGCATTTATGACCAATGCGATGGAGAATCTCTTTTCACGTAATCAAGTTATACAATCAGCAAAAAATACACGTAATCAAGATGTCGTCTGCCATCTTTTTACACGAAATCAAGGCAAGGTACAAATGAGAAATAATAAATGCAACTCCGAAATTGTACAATATAAACTTAGATCCTTCATTACAAAATGTTCAAATCTGCCCTACAAAATGTTCAAATCTCTGAAAGATGAATTATGTTATCTTGTTGAAATACAGTATTATGGACGAGTTGTTTTTACTTTGACGTACTCTGAATATTTTGGAAGTCTTTCAGCTAACTGAGTGGCGACTGCTTTTGCGGTTTGGCAATCAAGTGTCTTGGAAGTCTCGGAAGATATCACGAAAATTTGTTTGACCAGTCAGAACTTGTTATATTTGCATCATAAAGGATAAAATTGCGTAAATACGCATTTATGACCGATACGATATGGAGATAAAAAGAGACAGGTACATTTCGTTGCTGGAGAGCAAGAGAGGAAATGGAAAGATTAAAATAATCACGGGCATCAGGCGCTGTGGCAAATCTTATTTGATGAATGTGTTGTTCCGAAAACATCTTGCATCTATTGGAGTCAAAGACGATCATGTAATATTCATTGCGCTGGATGACGACATCAACGCGATGTTAAGGAATCCTTTGGAATTAGGAAAGTATGTAAGAAACCTGACTAAGGATGATGGCGTACAATACTATGTTCTGTTAGATGAGATTCAAAAAGTCGCTACAATACATAATCCTTATCTTCCGGACACTGAAGATGCCACTATAAGTTTCGTCGATGTATTGATCGGACTTAACAAACAGCCAAACATTGACATATATGTGAGCGGGAGTAATTCAAAAATGCTCTCATCGGACATTGTTACAGAGTTCAGAGATAGGGGCGATGAAATTCGGGTCCACCCGTTGTTGTTCCGTGAATTTTACGATGCGTTCCCTTCCGACAAGAGATATGCCTGGAGAGAGTATGCCGCTTATGGAGGAATGCCGTATGTCATGCATCTTCAATCTCACGAGGGTAAGGCCAAATATTTGAAGGACTTGTTCGAACTGACATATCTTAAGGATGTGGTTGAAAGGAACAAGATAAAGGGGCAGATGAGCATTCTCGAGGACCTTTTGGATGTTGTGGCTTCGGCTATAGGGTCGTTGACAAACTCGACAAGGCTATCGAACACATTTCAAAGTGACAAGCATATTAAAATCAAGAGCGACACAATATCTTCTTACCTTAACTATTTCATTGATGCGTTTATACTGGAAAAAGCCAAAAGGTATGATATCAAAGGTCGCGCTTACAAAGGCACGCCACTAAAATATTATTTTTCGGATGTCGGATTGAGAAACGCGAGATTAAACTTCAGGCAGCAGGAAGAAACTCATATTATGGAAAATATTCTGTACAATGAATTGTCTTCAAGAGGTTTCTCTGTTGATGTTGGTGTTGTCGAATATAACTGGAAAGATGATGCGGAAAGAAGCAGACGTTCTCAGTTGGAGGTGGATTTTGTGCTCAATAAAGCCGATAAGCGGTATTATATCCAGTCGGCGTTTACAGTTGCCACCCAAGAAAAAAAAGATCAGGAACTGAATTCTCTGTTGAGGATTGATGACTCTTTTCAAAAGTTGGTTGTTGTCAAGGATGACATTCTTCCTTGGACTGATGAGCACGGTATATCGTACATTAATGTGCAGGACTTTCTTCTTGACGCGATAGACAGATTATAGACACGAGTAATCCTCATTTTATGTGATTTTACGATGAAATAACTTGACTTAAATCTTCGTCAATATCTTATATATTGCGTGTATTAAGCGTTATTCCATCTTTAACGAGGAAGAGTATTAGTAGTTAATTGCTTAATAATTAAATAGTTAAGGCGGAACGTTATTACAATGGGTCGCCTTTTCTGGTTTTTCAAAAGACGCGTTACAGGTAGCTGTGGTGCGATTGTTTATTGCGAAAAATGCCCGGAGTGTCTATTGTCAGAACCCTTCCGGACCGCCGTTCTGGTCCAGCAGGTCATGGTAGTCTCCATCTTGAATGGCATCACCCACAGGGTCTGCATTGCCGCCCTTCTCAATGAATTCCTTCGTCCTCTTGGCGGCATTCGGGTCGGGTTTCCAGTCGCCGGGCCCGTCGATGTGCCCGCCGATATCCATCTTCTTTGCCTCTTCCGGAGTGAAGACTTCCTTGTAAGACTTGGGCTTGTACTGGTTCTGTTTGGCTCGTTTTTCCTGAGCGTCAGTTACAGCACTAACGATGATATAGGTCAGAATCAACACGCCAATGGTAATCCAGGCCCAGCTGCTGGACTTCCGATACCAGGGCTTCTCGTTATGATTATTTACTTCTGGCATATTCTCTACATTTATCTTTGACAGCTTCCAGTTCTCGACTGTAATCGGGATTATGGGTGTAATTCACCAGCGGACGGTATTTGTCGATGAGTTTCTTCTCCACATCATCCATGGTCTCAGTAGAAAATGCAATGAAGTTGACAGTGAGCGATTCTCTCATCCATTGCCGAATGGCCTCCGTGTCCTCCGGGCTGAATTTGAAATTAGTCTGGTTCTTCTTTCCAACCAGCGAACCTTTCGGAGGCAAATACCCCAGCATTGCTCCAATGCTCCGAAAGAACGTTGCCGCTCCAATATGATTCAGTTCCTGTTTCCAGAAACGCTTTCGGAGGGAAGTGGATGCCTGGCCGATATAGATGACGCCATCCTCACGGACCTTCCCATACTTTGCCGGTAAGCGGACACTTTTACGGAGCTTGATGCAATACAGCCCCGGCACATCAGGAACCATCTCACCAGACAGAGCGCCGACGGAAACAAACTCTCCCTGCAGCAGTTTTTTCTCCGCAGCAGCCAACCCGTTCACGGCTTTCGGGGCGGTGACCACTGACTTCGTCGCTTTCGGAGTCACGGCATGGCGGAAAGCAGATTTGCCAACTGAAGATCCGGCCAGTTCATAGATATGGTTGATGACACTTTTCTCTGCACCGTTGAGGGCTGAACCTTTATGGCGCTTATACGCCGATACGACAACGCCTTTGTCAGAAGGAAGCGCAAGTTGGCCACCTGACAAGAATGCGCCCGTCGTGTCCATATATCCAAGCACCTTCCGCGCAGCCCGTTTCCTGACGCTCGGATTACTCAGTCCCTTGGAATCCAGATAACGGTCCACAAGGTCATTCATTTGCTTTGTAGTCATAATCTTGGGGTTACACCTGCTAATTTAAGCATAACTCTCCGAATCTCAATGTCCCTCTGCGATATACTTTACTTTGTCCCTGTACTACCTGCACTATCATCACTACCTACACTACCTGGACATGTTTTGGGCCGATGTCAGAAGAAAAGCGGTCAAGGTCAGCAGTCCCAGCTGGCGCTGGGCCAACTCACCTTGGTTCCAGCCAGCGCCGCCCTTTGCGCGGACGTGGGTATAAGCCGCGTGCATCTCAACCGCAAGTTCATGAAGACGATGAGGCACAAGACTCGGGACTGGATGACGGGATCGTAGAGGAAGCCGCACCGGAGACTATTCTGCCGATGGATGACGAATATGAGTCGTGATTCCACCATATTGTCACTGGTCTGGAGGGCTGTCGAAAAACACTGTGTTTTTACAATAAAATTCGAGAGATCTTATACGAATTTGTCGCTGAAGAGGAACTGGAACAGTCCGGTGAACAGGATTCCATTATTGTCCCTGTAGGGCATAATGTCGTCCTTGACGATAACAATCTTCTGGAAGGAATCATCAATGCGTTTGAGCGAATTCAGTTCCTGCTCACGTTTTTCTTCGGTTTCTATCTCGTAGGCCGACTGAATATAGTACTTCTCGTTCCCATCAGTAGCAATGAAATCTACCTCATATTGTTTGTATTCAGACTTGCCATCGACCATTTTACGGTGCTCAACGACTCCCACATCCACCACATAACCACGGTATAGCAATTCATTGAAGATAATGTTCTCCATCAGATGTGTCTGCTCCAATTGGCGGTAATTCAGCCTTGCGTTTCTAAGACCGACATCTATCGAGTAGTATTTCTTGATGTTCTCGTAATACTTGTTGCCCTTGATATTATAACGTCGGGCTTCGTTGAACAAGAATGCCTCTTCCAGATAGCCGATATACTTTGCAACTGTGTCATCCGTTATCTTGATTTTGCGGACACTTCCCAACGTATTGGTGATACGTGTCGTATTGGTAAGGGAACCGATGGATGAGCATAAAGCATCGGCTATGGCTTCAAGCGCTTCCCGATTTTCAACGTTGTGGCGCTCGACCACATCGTCCAGATAGGTCTTCTTCCACAGTTTCTGGATGTAGGTGGTCTTCTGTTCAGCCGTCGGCATTTTCCTAAGTGCTGGAAGTCCTCCATAAGTGTAATACTCTTTCCACAGGTCATTGACACTTTCCTGTCGGTCCTGACAAAATTCGCGGAAAGTGAACGGAAGGACGCTGACCTCATCGCTGCGCCCGCGGAAGATGGTATTGATTTCGCTAGAAAGGAACTTTGAATTGCTGCCGGTGACATACACATCTACATTCTGACGCTTATTAAGGCCATTGACAATCCTTTCGAATCCATCGACCTCCTGAATTTCGTCCAGGAAGACGTAGTAATTCTCAGTCTGCGAGGCAATTCTGGAATAAAGGTATTCTTTCAGCTTCTCGCGGTCCAGTAGTTCCTGGGGAGTGTCCTCATCCTCAATATCAAAGGAAATGATGATAATGTTATCTTCGGGAATACCTTTGGAGAGGAGATAATCCTTGTATATGGGATCCAAGAGGAAGGATTTACCGGAACGCCTCGGTCCGGTAACCGCTTTAATCTGCCCATTATCCCTCCTGACAATCAGTCGGTTAAGATACAAATCCCGTTTTACGTAAGCATTCATGATATTCTACTTTCGAAATCTACTGTAAATTTACAGTAAATTTCGAAAACAGCAAAGGTCGATTCTCAATTATTGGCAGTTTGACTATACATCTCCTCCGTATTGTAGCACTTTTCTGACGACGTTATGCAGAGACGTATATCCGTATGTATATAGATTCCGTTAGCGAGGATAACTATCACAGGATAAAGGACGACATATCAATGACACTCCAGTCGCAAGGAATTGTCGTGGAGGGCGGGGCGGCAGAAGTCTCGACGGATGCAGGTCAACCGCAGGTCCATGAAGAAGATGAGGAACACCTGGACAAAACCAACCAGTCAAACTGCAGAACGAGAATCATTTCATCTTCTACCTACTCGATTCTGCTATGACTTTATTTCAACAACTCGATAAATGCGAGAGCGTCAGACGGAAGACTGTATTTCAATTTTCCATTGTCCCTGAGACTCATCAACAACTGTCCCATAATATTCGGGCCCCACATATTTTTCACCCTTAGTCTTGACACCCCAGCCATTAGGCCTTGAGGAGACCGTATCGGTCTTGTTGTCCTGCAATTCTACGATGTAACTGCCCTTCGTACTATCCAGCTCGTTCCTGAATTCCAGGGACTGCTCGTATTTCAGCTGAAGGCAGAACTTCATGGCATCAATTATCATGGAGCCCCAGTCGGTTCTACGATGATTGCCAAGTTTCTGATAGTGCTTTGCCGTCATCTTCGGGGATTTAGATTGATAAACTGCCTTTCGAAGTGATCGAAGAGGACTGATGTCCCGTGATAGAATATGGCCATGCGTCGTTATATATATCCGCTATCAGAGTTACAAAACTTTCTGCTAACCAGTAAGTGAAACTAAAGATCCGCTACTTGATTATCAATTCCAGGCCGCCGCTGGTTTCCACCTTGTCATGATAGCAGCCGCAACTATCCATGAATCCAGGCAGGATCTCCTTGATCTCGTCGTAGATATCCTTATCAAGAGTCAGGCTCTTAGGGACCTCTGGACTTGCCTCCGCCTGCTCGTAACAGCAGGTAATTGTCAGGCACGCATCATCAAACACTAGACGGTCCATTCTTTCTTGCCGTCTTTTCCATATACATGTTCTTGTCTTCTGGGTGCGGATCGCGAGATGGCAGAACTTGGGATCGCTAGTACCGGAATCCGTATCGACCACGACAATAATGCCTATATAAAGCTTTTGAAAATTGACCGGATAGGGACCGTCGAGAAATACACAATGCGGGCTTATTCTATACACGCTATAGGCTACAATATTAAAGACCAATTTTCTTTCTGACAGCACGCAGAATCTCTACCATCGCCCAGGTATCCTGCTGGCAGTAGCGGCAGAGGGCTTCGCGACGCTCTTTCTTGGTATTCATGTCGCGTGTCTTTCCGGGGCCTTCATTATAACTGAGATAAGTTATATACGCCTGCACGCCATTGCCTACTTCATGCTTCTTCATCTCGTCATACGAGAGGCTTGGAACAAGGACTGGAAGAGTCCTCTTGATGGAATAACTTCCACTGAGGTAGGGATGGTAGTAGTTTATGGTTCCTGCCGATTCCTTCCCGAATTCCGCTTCGTACAATTCCAGGTTAGTCCTGAGCAGATGAATCAGGTCCGCCGTCTTGTCAGCAATTGCAAGCAGGTATTTGCTGTATTTGGGGAAAATTGCTGCAAGTTCATTGAGACGACCGATTTCAAAACTGGTATTCTGCGCCAGCATGATGCCATGGAGAGAGCCGTCCTCGTTGAATTCGAAGTTGTCCACGATGGCTTTTACGAGTGCCTCGCGCTCGTCGGTGTCACATTCTTCATTGAGGAAGATGATATTGTCGGAGTTCTTGTCGCATACTCCTGGAGCACGCTCGATATGGAGCGAGAACTCGAACACCGACTGCTGATAGGGAGACTCGCCTTTGAAACGAGGCAGAGGACAAGGGAACGACTCGAAATCAAAATGATAGATGGGACCCTCCCCTAGGTATCTGAACCATGCCGTCATCTTCTCTTTATCGATATGTTCGATTCCATTGTCATAGCATTCTCTCTGAATCTTGTGGTTCTCTTTCTCCAACCACTCAACAGGCACATCATCGAACTTGTAATAACCGTTGTTTATGAGCTGGAACTTGTCGCCGATAGCTTCAGCCTTGAAGCCGCGGAAATTCATGTAGTTGTTCGACCTATTGGCATCAGGAACATCACGGAGCGTCTTGAAGCAGTGGATGTAGAACACACATTCGGTGTTTTTCCCCCAGTCGCACCATGGACCGACCGGAGTCTTGGCATTCACATCATGAGGAGTTGCAATGTAGCTCTCCAGTGTTGCGATTTCTTTGACAATAATCGGCTGATAGTCTTCGACCGTCTCATTCATATCGAGGAAGACAATGAGTTCCTGACCTTCGATATTGTTATAGACGCGCTTGCCGTCAGCATCCTTGGCGCCGTCATAAACATACTCGCTATTGAGTACGGCAAGATAGTAATTCACCTTACGGTTATCGCCGGCATTGCGTAAAGAATGTTCAATCACATACTTCTGGAAGGCAAGATCATGCGGATACTTTCCAAGGTCGGAATAGCGGTCAAGCAAGGCTCTCCTCTTCTGCTCGAAGTTCTTCTCCAAATCGGCATTGGCCTTGCAGCCTGCATGGTTTAGCGTCCAGATGTTGCCTTCTCTGACAAACATAGGGTGCTTTTCAGCTCCGCGTTTCTCCGAGAAACAATAGCCGTCCAGCTTGCCATCCTTGTTCATCTTGAGAAGATACTTGCTGTTGGTCGTGGCCTTTACTTCGATGATGTTGATTTCATCATCATTCTCGTTAAAAATATCCACATAGCAACGGTAGGTATGGCCGTGCTGGACATATTCAAAGAGTTTCTGCTTGTGGACATCTTTCGAATCAGCGACAAACGTGCCCTTGAAATATCTCTTCGCCACCTTCAGGGCCTCATCTTCAACCTGATTGTAATAAGGAAGAAGGGCTTCAAGCTCCTCGCTTGGTTTTGCATCGAACTCTTCTTCATCTTCAGCCCCTTCTGACGAGCCGGTCTCGTTCATCAGTTCGGCGAGCATTTCCTCGCGACGTTCACGTTCGGCGTCGATATCAGTTTTCTTGAGCGGATTGTGTTTCAAATCCCTCGCGAAATACATAGGACAGCGTGTCCAGTTGATAAATCTTGTTTTTGAAATATACATGATCAAGTTAATTTTTCTTTTCAATATATATTACGACAAGACTTGTTATCTGTGACAAAAAAATAATGCACTTTCTCGAAAAATTTCCCAACACTGTAATTATCGCCTATCGTAATGGAGCGCCAGTAGGCCAATCATGAAACAGAACAGGCATGTTATGCCATAGAGTATATTCTCCCAGAGCGAGTCTCCTGAGGCGGCTACAACTGCCCAGACATTGTAGGCAACCCCGCATAGTGAGAGAATTGTAATAATCAGCAAGGCTCCATATTCAATCTTGCTCTTGCGATTCTCTTTTCTGGCTTTCTCCGCCAGCATCCGTTTTTCCGCCTCCGTAAGCCATCCGGAGCCAGATTCTTTTTCTTCATACTCGCCAATAACTACCCCGTCACAGCAAACACATTCCTCATTTTCATCATAGACGAAGAAACTACCGTTGCCGAATATGGAGAAAGTCATGGACAGGCCGCATGCCTCCATACGCACAATTGCGCTGCCGTCATACGTCTCCAGATCCGCGATGAGCATCTCCACTTCAAGGCACCCGCTATCTTCCTCTTCCTCTTCAAAGCCAATGCAGACCTGTCCGTCCCCATCCTGATCAATGCTGACGGCATAACATATTGTTCCATCAGGAATACAGCATGTAACATTCACGTCCGGGTAATCTTTCTCGAATCTCTTCAGCTCCTCAATGAGCTGTGCAACAGATACTTGTTCAGTTCTTTTCATATCCGCTATTTCACATAAAATCACTGTATATCAGTATTTGAAGCGAGTATTACAGAATATGGGAACACCACACTCTATGCAATTACCCCTGAGCCTGACAAGATAATCACCATCTCGAGAAATCCACTCGATAATAAAACTGCATAGCCGCGTCAAATTGGCCACGATCACGCTCGGAAATCTCACGAACACTCTGCCAGTCAAGCCCATCCAGAACAATCAGGACATAGCCGTTAAAGTGAAATTTATCAGATGGGACGAGACCCTGTCTTTTTGCCTCGGAAATTTTATCCTTTACAAAAGCATTGATTTCGCTCTTGTCTCGGCCAGTCTTCATCAGACGCTCGACCTCTCCAACAAATTCATCTATATCAAAGAATATGGATTTATCAAAAGGGGGCCATGCGACCAAACCAGCTTCCTGTTTTGCCAGTTGCTTGATATGCCACCAGCAATGCTCGAACAGTTTCATATTGCTTACGTTGAGAATGAGGAGTCCGTCATTTGCCTTGTATGCGGCTGCAATAATTTTATTCCAACAGTCGCGGGAAGTTTCATTCCTTGATGAAGGAACAATGCCAGCTGTCCAAGATGCATCAATTGTAAGTTCTGAAACCTTGCCGGCCTTCTCAAGCTCAGACACATTGAGATAATCCTTCACAAAATCAAGTCTTGATTCTGTGTCCGCGTCTTTCTCAACGATGATTCCTTTTCTGCAATGCGGATTTTCCGTTTCAGCCATGCCTGATTTGATATGGGTGTAAATATCACTCAACCTGCATCTCCAAAAGCCGAAGCGTTCCCAATAATCTTTTTCTGTCATAATTCAAAAATACTCTTCTTACTTTATAATACGGATAGATCACCCTATCGTGACACTTTGTGATTTTATTATTTTCATAATGCGGAGCTATTCAATACTCCAGCTATTCCAGCTATCCCAAACTCATCTATACTTTTGACAATTTCATCCATAACCTGCTTGTAACCGGAATAATACGTCATAGGGATTTCTTTACAAGACGGAGTTTGTGGAAAAGTCTTACCCACCCGTTCCTTCATCATATCCATTATTTCAGTATGATGGTAATAGTGGTGAAGACATAATCCATTATGCTTTTTTAATGCAACAGCTTTCATCTGTCGTTTTAGAACACCTATTGAAACTCCCCAACGTCTTTGAACACGATTATTAGCACCTAATTCAGCAGCAATGTTTAAGGCATGATGTATAGGTAAAGTCAACTGAACGGGCTCTCTTCTACCAGATACGTATCTTTCAATCAAGTTCCTATACATTCCTTCAGTTAAATAAGATCGTTCTTGGGCAAGATCCGAATAATCAAGATGCATTAATGCATTAGACAATAACACATTAACTAAATCATCATTCATTTTTAGGTATGAATAAACGAAATTCACACTAATATATAGATTGTAATTCTCATCTACACATGCAGTTGTCACCCGTTTATCGTTATACACATATATTACCGTGAGTTTTTCCGGGACATCACTACCTGATAGGCAATCCCCTTCCAAAAGTTTTGATATCATATACGAAATCTTTGATACAAAACCGTTTGTACCGACTCTTGCCCCGTCACTTAAACAGACATACTGTCTTTTTGTAAAAAGCATATTTGCTTCTTGCTGCGTCATAACTTACTCTCCCTGAAACATTTGTTGGTTGACAGCATCTTCATGGCTATCTGCCGGTTTTCTGCCCACATTACCCCAATTAAGATGGAGACGTTTATCCGAGCAATCTTTGCAAAGATTAAAGATTCGTCCACATTTTGTACATCTGAACGAATAAGGATAAGGCTGATCATTCAAATTCTTCCCACAAGAATCACAGTAATCCAATTGAGGCCCTTTTTCTCCTGTCTGCAGAAAATGAAGCATCAGATTTTGTCGCTTCAAAGTTCCCCCACAAACAAGCATTCCTTCAGTATTTGGTATAAATGAAAGTATTTCTTCAGCACAGCGGTTTGATAATGCGCATCCGATAATGTCAGGAAAATTATATCCGCGGCCATATACTGTATGAAAATCCGGGAGCCTATTATAGCCACTCCTTCGTTTGTGCTCAAGATATTCCCTTGGAGCGAATCTGTCGATCTCATCAAACACAATCTGAACGTCTTGTGGCATCGGAATGGTTCTAATCAAATAATTATACTCATGAATCAGCACGAACCAGTAAGTAAAGGATATCAGATCTTTTTCTTCCCGCGATTGTGTCAAATTATTCTCGGCCATCTTGAGGCGATTCAATATTGAGGTTACCGTTTCAATAGCAGCGAGTTTCCCTTCTTCATAAGCACGATCTCTTTTTGGGCCTTCTGCATCATCATTGCCGAAAATATCATCAAGGGCCAAACCATCTTCCAGCGACTTCTCATAAAGATACATACGCAATTTCAATCGCTGAACAGCGGAAAGCGAATTCCAGTCCAGGACAGAAAAGTCCACCTTGTCTTCCGTAGGCGTGGTTGTAAGAAATCCGACATACTCACGATATGCGCCATAATCAAGTCCGCTTTGCCCGGCAGAGGCTATCGCTCTTTTCTTCAGCCTCTCAGCAATCTTTCTTAACGCTGCAGCAGTACGGCCGGTCCGCGCGGCAATCAGATCAGCGTAATTCTTGTCCGAAGTATTATCTCACACCGCAAGTCTACCAAATTCAGATCCGCAAATCATCATTTGCTCCCCAGGAGACAGGGCATCAATGAATTTTCTGAATTCTATAATCAGTTTGTCGGTAAATTCCTTGTTTTTGCGAGCCCTGTCTTTTTCCTCATACAATAACGATCCGCCACATCCCTCCAAATCATCACGAAGAGTTTTGTTCAGTCCAAAAACTTTATCGGAATTTGATGATCTGATCTGTTCTCGAATCTTGTTCCCGACACAAACATTGAAAAACGAACTGAATTCTGCCTTAGACGCATCGTACTTGTCAAGATTTCTCCATAGATGTACGATAGCCTCAAGGGCAAAATCCTCTTTCTCGTCATCATATCTGATTCCGATATTGGCAGCAATACAGCACGCCTTATCCAAGAAGAACCTAAAATACTGAGGTCTTGTTGTCAATGAATCGACAAAATCCTTGTAAGTAACAGAAGGGGTGTGTTTGATGGCTGATATAGATTGCATAATTAACGTGTTATAGGTTGACAAATATAATAAAACATCATGAGTTTGATACACAAGTTACTCAAGATAATCATCGATTAGACTGCTGTCTATCGGTGATTTTTTGTCGGATAAAATTAAAATTCTAAATTTGCAGGAAGGGTGCTCCGCCGGACAAACAAAAAAAGTTGAGCGGGGAGCTAAAAAGGATAGTTTTTCGTACATTTGCCCTGACTTATCAAACAATGGTATATGGAATATCTGTCTAAGGAACGCTACGACCAGATTGTCGCGGAACTTAATCATCTTATTGATGTTGAATATCCTCGGATCAAGGACGATCTGTCGGACGCACGCGCGCAGGGGGATCTGAGCGAGAACGCTGAATATCGCTCGGCGAGAAGGGCTCAGGCCAAGGCCATCAGCAGGATACGTTTCCTGCAGAAAGTCCTGCAATATTCAAGGATCATCGATACTTCGGCATTGCCGAAAGATCAGATTTCATTGCTCAGCAAGGTGGAGTTCACGAATATGGCCTCCAATGCCAGAATGACATATACCATTGTGAGCCCGCACGAGATGAACCTTGAAGAAGGCAAGATTTCCTGCAAGTCCCCGATTGGTGCGGCGCTGATGGGACGGAAAGAGGGCGAGATCGTGGATGTCCAGGCTCCGTCCGGGACTTTCAAGATAAGGATCGAGAGTGTGTCGGTCGGACAGTGACACTCTCCGCTCAAGACCGACGGCCGGCGTGGTTATCCGTCAACGATACGCGACACCCGGCGACCTTCCGAACATAGTCACCTTTTCAAAGGAGGTATGTATAGCCATTTTGCAAACAGCGGCATGCGATAATTCTTCTACACCATTGTGAGGCGCGGCTGTATGACGCCTATGGATGCAGAAACCATAGGCGGCATATCCACAGGCCTATCGTCGCACTCAGGGTTGGTTTACGTGCCGCCATATTCACAAAATGCGGGTGATGCCACCACGTATGTAACCGCTTGGCGACCGCTTGCATGCCACGTTAGTCAACTGCTATATAGTTACCTGAAAAAATGAGGATTTTGGTTGCGAAAACCGGAGAAAGGGCGTATATTGAGTGGAGCGTTTGGCTCGGGTCTGTTTTATGAAAACAATACAATGACTTGCTTATGAGAATTATACACACAAGTGACTGGCATCTGGGACATGTTCTGTACGGATACGACAGGAGTCGGGAGCAGAGGGATATGCTTGTCCGGATCGAGGAGATTGTCGGGAAGGAGAAACCTGACGCGTTGGTGGTCAGCGGGGATGTTTACCATACGGGACAGCCATCGGCGGCGGTGCAGAAGATGTTCACGGAGGCGGTGATGAGGCTGCACGAGGCCTGTCCGGAAATGGAGATCGTCATCACCGCGGGGAACCACGACAGCGCGTCAAAGCACGAGGTCTCACGAATATTATGGGAGACCCAGAAAGTGAATATGATCGGTTCCGTGGACAAGGACAATCCAGACAAGCTGATCGTTGAGGTGGCGGGGAAAGGATTCATAGTCGCCATACCGTACGTGAACGAGAGAAGTATGCCGGAAGGATTCTGTAAGAGCCTGTTGGACAAGGTGGCCGAAAGGAACACTGGAAACCTTCCTGTTGTCATTTCTGCCCACACGACAGTGGCCGGATGCAACTACACCGGACACGAGGATATTCGTGAATTATCTGTGGGAGGGATTGACTCCGTCGGGCTGGAGGAGTTCGGCGAAGGGTACGACTACATCGCGCTCGGACATATTCATAAGCCGCAGACAATCGCTGGTTCCGGGGGAAGGGCGCGCTATTGCGGCACGCCGCTGCCGGTAAGTTTCGACGAGTCTTACGGGCATAGTGTGTCGGTCGTGGAGATCGCCTCGCACGGGGCGGCCCCGCAGATCCGGGAGGTGCCGATAAAGACCGATTGTCCGCTCGTGAATATTCCTTCCTCAGGTTTCGGGAAATGGGATGAGGTTAAGGAACGGCTGAAAGATTTTCCTAAGGACAATCCGGCGTATATCAGGTTGAATGTCGAGGTCGAGGATAGCCTTCCGCCTGATGCGGTGGTCGAGGCCAGGAATATTCTGAGTGGCGGCCTGGGACTTTTCTGCACGATAAACGCTCGCCGGGCAGCCTCTGGAAAGTCAGACCGTAAAACCCTTTCAGTGTCGGAATTCCGGGCTATGGAACCGCTTGAGGTCGCGCGGCTGTACGCCGAGGACACCGGAATAACGTTCACGGACGAACTGGCGGAACTGTTCCGTGAGGCGGAGAAGGAAATCAGGAATGATGTAAATGAATAATTTAGACTGACTTATGAAAATACGAAAACTTACGATTCACAACATCGCGTCCATAGAAGACGCTGTGATTGATTTTGACGGCAAGCCGCTGTCTGACTGTGATGTGTTCCTTATCACCGGCAAGACCGGGGCTGGGAAGAGCACGATTCTGGACGCGGTCTGTCTGGCGTTGTACGGGGACACGCCAAGGCTGGCCAATACGCAGATGGAGGGCAGCTCCGCTGATCAGGGGGATGATGTCAAGGTTGACAGTCCGTCCAGACTTCTTAGGCAAGGGGCAGGGAAAGGTTATGTAAGACTTGAGTTCAAAGGAACCAATGGGGTTGATTATGAGGCTGAATGGTCGGTAGCCCGAGCAAGGGAAAAAGTGAATGGCCGGATACAGAAAAAAGAATGGATCCTCCGAAACTTGGATTCCGGGATGATTTACAAAAAGGATAAGGAGGTGAGCGCGGAGATCGCCTCTGCCGTCGGCCTGAGTTTCAGCCAGTTCTGCCGCACCACGATGCTGGCTCAGGGAGAGTTCACCAGATTCCTGAACAGCAAGGACAACGAGAAGGCCGAGATTCTGGAAAAGATCACCGGTGCGGACATCTACACGAAGATCGGAGCCAAGGTCTTTGAGATCACAAGGCGGAAGGAAAAGGCTTCGGCCGATGCTGAGGAGAAAATCCGGGATATCAGGATCCTTTCTGATGAGGGAAAAGACCAGAAACTCAAAGAGAAGGAGGACAAACTGGCCGAGGCGGAATCCGCCCGCGCGGCAAGGAACGAGTGCGGTAAGAAAGTGGACTGGCTGAAGCAGGAGGCAAGATTGAAGGTTACGATTGAATCTGATTCCAAAGCTGTCGCGGACAAGGAGGCGTTTGTAAGTACTGATGAATATGTCGCCGAGGAGAACCTTGCCGCCTCGTTCAGGACTACGGAGGCGGTGCGTGGAAATATTGAAAACCAAAGGAGAGAAGAGGCGGCAGCAGCGGAAGCCAGGACAAGGATCTCCGGATTGTCGGAGAGATACCGGTCGGTAAAAGGTGGATTGGCCTTCCTGAGTGACGAGGAGAAGAGGCTTGCCGGGGAAAAAGCCTCCGTTGACGCGGAGTTGGAAAAGGACGCTCCTTCGCAGCCTGTTCTGGAGAAGGAGCAGACCATCGCGGGGAACATCGGTGTCATCGAGAGCGGTCGGGAATATATTCGTGAATCAGAAGCCAAACTTTCGGTTCTGCGGTCGGACTTGACGGAAAGGTCGCTGGCGTTGGAGAAGGTGAAGGAAGCGGAGAATGCCGCAGGAAACGGGCGGAGACTTGCCGAGGAGGCGCAGAAGAAGGCCGAGGATGCTTTGGCCGAGTCGAACGCCGTGATGGTCCGTAAGGAGATCGGAGACCTGAAGGAAAAATCGGTGGACATCAAACTGGCGCAGGATCGGTTGTCGCTTTTGGAGCAACAGATCGTAAAGCGTAATGAGGAAGCGCAGGACATCGCTGAGAAAGAGAAGGCGCTTGATGCCAAGATCGCGGAACGGGACTCTTTGGCCAAGGACGTGGAGTCAGAACGCATTAAGTCGGAGTTAGCTGATGAGGCCTATAGGATGCAGAGCAGTACGGTTGAAGACACCGTCAAGGCTATCCGCAACAACCTTCAGGTAGGTGACCTCTGTCCTGTCTGTATGCGGAAGATCGAATCGGCGCTGCCGACAGACCTGGATCTTCAGAGACGGCTGGCTCCGCTTGAGAGAGCCCGCGAGGAAGCCAGGATCATATACCGTAATGACAAGGATCGTTACGATCGTCTTGTGGCTGAAATTGTTGCGGAGTCAGAGCAGTTGCGCAGACAGAAATCCGCCTTTGAGAATGACCGTAGTGTGGACCAGATGACGGAATCCGTGAGAATGGCTGCCCAGAAGTGTGGTTTGACGGCCGTTGATGATGGCACACGGGCGGCGCTTGAGGCGAGGTACCAAAAAATAGGCCTGCGTTTGTCAGAACTTGCTGAAAAAGAGAAGATCTGCGCCGGCCTTGAAAAGGATGCCGATGATGCTCGCAGAGCAAGTCTCGCCGCCAGGGATGCCGTGGATAAGGCTGTTGCAGCCCATGTCAAGGCGGAAAGCGAAGTCCAGTCCAAGAAATCCGAAATCGAGAGGGTAGAGGCCCTTGTCTCGGACAGAATCAAAGCCGTTTCATCGGCAGAGCAGGCGGTCGGAGACATTCTCGCCGGCTCGCCTTGGGAAGAAAAATGGAGCGCGGACACCGGAATATTCAAAAAAGAGCTTTCTGAGGCGGTTCGTTCGCATCGGAAGCGTGTTGAGCGTTCGGAGAGCCTGGTCAAGTCGGTCGATGAGTTGAGGGCAAGGATGGGCGTGGTGCAAGGAATGGTGGCGGCCATAGAGGAGATGATGCCGTCGTGGAATGAACTACCGGCGGTGGAGGCAGCGAATATTCCTGGTTTGTCAGGAGAGGCGGATTCGGTCAGGAGCAACTTGATTCTTGAGAGGCACAAACTTGCGCGGGCCGAGGAAAACGCGAAGGCGGAATCCTCCAAGGTCGAGGCGTTCCTTTCGGAGCATTCTGAATATGACAGGGCTGCGCTGAAGGCTCTTTCTGAATACTCTGTCGCGGTGATTTCCGAGATTGAGCGTAGGCACAGAGAGGCGTCTGAAAAGTTGGCCGCGGCGAAGGTGGCTTTGGAAACGGATCGGAGGAACGAGTCTGAGCATCAGTTGAATAAGCCTTTGCTTGCGGACGATGACACGGTGGATAGTCTGGAAACATTGTACAAGAGTAACGATGAGGCTATGTCAAGAGCCACGACTGAGGCGGCTCTTTTGGCTGAGGCTCTGAGGCAGGATGAAGAGAACCGTGAGAAAGCCGGTAAGTTGAGGGAGGCGGCCGACAGGCTCCGGGAGGAATATGTGAAATGGAACACTCTGAATAACTTGATCGGTGACAGCGCTGGCAAGAATTTCCGCAAGATAGCCCAGAGTTATGTGCTTGACAGCCTTGTGAAGGCGGCGAACATCTACATGAAAGACCTGACCGACAGGTATGTCCTCAAGGTCGTGCCGGGAACGTTCGTCATCGAGGTCGAGGATGCCTATCAAGGCTACGTTTCCCGTCCGGCCAGCACGATTTCCGGCGGAGAGAGTTTCCTTGTGTCCCTTTCTCTGGCCTTGGCGCTGTCTGACATCGGAGATGGCCTTTCTGTCGGTACCCTGTTCATCGACGAGGGCTTCGGCACCCTTTCCGGCGAACCTCTCCAGAATGCCGTGAACACGTTGAAGACCCTCCGTATGAAGTCCGGCAGACAGGTGGGCATAATCAGCCACATCGAGGAGCTTCAGGAGAAGATTCCGGTCCGCATAGAAGTCAACCAGAACGAGCGCACGGCCACGAGCACCGTGACCGTGGTCTCCTGATTGGATTGTGTTTTTAATATTTATAAGGAATATGCCACTGAACATATTCGTAAGGTTCAACGATGAGCAAAGTACTGACTATGGGCATATCGGCGACAGGG
>OLPR01000729.1_pt1 | contig 29192 bp, 27 predicted proteins | sample 1672761 | NCBI WGS metagenome assembly OLPR01 (sample SAMEA3136721, study PRJEB25190) | human gut metagenome | biome: human gut; feature: human-associated habitat; material: faeces | place: Austria | collected 2013 | reverse complement strand
AAAGAAAAGGAGCTGCTGCTCACCTGATTTTGGATCAGGATTTTGCAACAGCCCCCTTTTATCATTTATTAAAGGAAGTAAAGAGCTAATTACTTAGCTTTCTTCTTTCCACCCTTCTTGGCAGGCTTTCTTCCACGGCGGGACAAAGCGGCAGCCTTCTTTTGGGCAGCTTCTTCAGCAACAATAGCCTGAGCAGCAGCAAGACGTGCTCCAGGGACACGGAAAGGTGAGCAGGAGACATAGTCGCATCCAAACTTGTAGAAGTAAGCGATGGAAGCAGGATCTCCTCCAGTCTCACCACAGATTCCACAAAGGAGCTTAGGATTGCTGGCTTTACCTTCCTTGACGGAAAGTTCAATCAATCTTCCAACACCATCAGGATCCAATGTCTTGAAAGGATCGAAGTCGAGCAAGTTCTTGTCGAGATAAGAAGTGATGTAAGTGGAATAATCGTTACGAGAGAATCCATAGGTGAACTGAGTCAAATCGTTGGTTCCATAGGAGAAGTATGCAGCTTCCTTACCGATTTCACCAGCAGTGACAGAGGCACGAGGAGTCTCTATCATAGTTCCAACACGATACTTGAGCTTCTTATCAGAAGACTCGGCAATGATCTTGTCAGCAGTCTCAGTGATAAGTCCCTTGACGTAGTTGAATTCACGAACTTCAACAACCTGAGGAACCATCATAGAAGCGAGGATGTGTACAGGCTTGCCATGCTTCTTGGAGAGAGTCTCTTCAGCACGGAGAGCAGCCTTGATGACTGCGGTAGCCTGCATACGGCCGATTTCAGGATATACGACATCCAAACGGCATCCACGAAGTCCCATCATAGGGTTGGACATATGAAGCTCATCGATTCTAGCTTGAATTTGTTCAGCAGTCTTTCCAGTAGCTTCGCTTAAAGTCTTGATTTCTTCAGCCTTTCTGGGCAAGTACTCATCAAGAGGGGGATCGAGCAAACGAACATTGAGATTGAGTCCATCCAAAGCGAGATACATTTGGTAGAAATCTTCCTCTTGGAGAGGTTCGAGTTCATCCAAATACTTTTCACGCTCTTCGGTGGTGTTGGAAAGAATCATCTTTTGCATAGAGAGCAAACGTCCGGCATTACGGAACATGTGCTCAGTACGGCAAAGACCGATTCCATCAGCTCCAAACTTGACAGCATTAGCTGCATCGAGAGGAGTATCACCGTTGGCTTCGACTGACATCTTGCCCTTACGGACAGCATCAGACCACTTCATGATGGTTGCAAAGTCACCAGAAAGCTTAGCTTCCTCAGTAGGAATTGAGCCTTCATAAACAGCACCTGTAGAACCATCGAGTGAGATAGTATCCTTCTCACCATAGACCTTACCATTGATAGTAAGAGTCTTGTTCTTTTCATCGACTTGAGCGGCACCGCAGCCAGTGACTGCACAACGTCCCATACCACGAGCGACGACAGCGGCGTGAGAAGTCATACCACCACGCATGGTGAGGACACCCTCAGAAGAAACCATACCCTCGAGATCTTCAGGGGCGGTCTCAGCACGGACAAGAATTACCTTCTCTCCTTGATCGTGACGAGCCTTGGCATCTTCAGAAGTGAAGGACAAGTGTCCAACAGCGGATCCAGGAGATGCAGGGTTACCAGTGGCGATAGGCTTGGAATTCTTCAAAGCCTCTTCGACAAAGGTGGGGTGGAGCAATTGATCCAAAGAACGAGCATCGATCTTGGTAAGAGCTTCTTCCTTGGTGCAAATCTTTTCCTTGGCGAGGTCGATAGCAATGTGCAAAGCAGCCTTAGCAGTTCTCTTAGCAGTACGAGTTTGGAGCATGAAGAGATGTCCATCTTGAACTGTGAACTCAAAGTCTTGCATATCCTTGTAGTGGTGCTCAAGCTTGTAAGCATCCTCTACGAGGTCCTTATAGACGTTAGGCATGATTTCCTTGAGCTTGGTGATAGGATCAGGTGTACGGATACCAGCAACGACATCCTCACCTTGAGCATTTTGCAAGAACTCAGCGGAAAGCTTCTTCTCACCAGTGGCAGGACTACGAGTGAATCCGACACCAGTTCCGGAAGTGGGTCCCATGTTACCGAAAGCCATTTGCATGACGGTAACAGCAGTTCCCCAATCTCCAGGGATGTTATTCAAACGACGGAAGAGGATAGCACGAGGGTTGTTCCATGAGCGGAAGATAGCCTGAATAGCAGTCATAAGCTGTGCATGAGGATCTTCGGGGAAGTCAACTCCAAACTTTCCTTTGTAGTAAACCTTATACTTCTCGATAAGCTCTTTGAGCTCAGGAGCAGTTACTTCATAGTCGTTCTTGTAACCCTTCTTCTCCTTGATTTCATCGAGCATAGCATCCATGTCATCACGAGGAAGTCCCATAGCGATGTTGGTGAACATCAAGATAAAACGACGATAGCAGTCATAAGCGAAACGCTCATTGTTGCTCTCTTTAGCCAAAGCAGCGGCGGTCTTGTCATTCAAACCGAGGTTGAGGATGGTGTCCATCATACCAGGCATGGAGACACGAGCTCCGGAACGGACGGAGAGAAGCAAAGGCTTCTTCTCTGAACCGAGAGTTCTTCCCGTAATCTTCTCGAGTTGTTTGAGCTTGAGATCGATTTCCTTTGCTAAGCTAGCAGGGATAGACTCATGAGATCTATAATAAAGGTTGCATGCATCAGTATCGATGATGAATCCTTGTGGAATATGGATCTTGATAGCATCCATTTCTGCAAGTCCTGCACCTTTTCCTCCAAGGACATTCTTGCCCAATCCATGAGCTTCCTTGAAGAGATAAACATATTGTTTCTTTTCAGCCATTTTTTCCTCCTAAGAATTATTTAGCTGGGACTCAAAACACAAAAAAATGTGCCCTAAGCGATAGAGAGTATAGCACAAGAAATAATTTATATTTTATAAATTTTCGGTTTAGTGATAATTAAATAAAATCTTTTCTTTTGTTTCTTAAAATAAAAATTATAAAAACGATTTTCTCACAAATAAAAATTCTATTTTCCCATAGCTAAGAGAAAATAGTTTTTATTTTTATATAGCCCAATGTCCTTTGTCCATTATCAAATGTTTGGAATTATCATCACCGACACCTACAACACTCAATGTATCAGACATGATAGGGAAATCTAATGAGAGCAAGGATTGATTCAATCCATGGGATTGTAATTCATTTGGAGTGAGGTCATATCCACCTTCAAACCCTCTATATGAAGCACATCCAATCGTGATATGAGATCCTTCTGTCATATTGAGAACATAATTGTCAAAATATTCTTCACTAGAAGCCTCAGGCATCAAATCCCTATCAACTAAAGTGATTCCACCCAATCTGTTGGAATAATCATCTACGGCTATGGCTTTATTCAAAGCTTCTTGTCCTTTAGAAGCAGTAGCTTTAACTATTTTTCCGTTTTCGAATGTCAATGAAACGTCTTCGATAGGTTCACCATCAAAATAGACAACTTTAGTCGAGTTCACCACACCTTTAACCCCGTGAGAATGAGGCACTGTAGAGATGAAGAATCCTGGCATTTCAGTCAAGAATTTTTCATTGAATTCCTCACTGGTTTTTAGAGGAGAATACCAAATATGTTTAATGGGAAGACTGACAGTTAGATTAGTCTTGGTATTGGAATCAGTTATCATTATTTTGGCTAATCTTAATGAATTTAATTTTTGAGAAATATCGAATAATCTGTTGATTCTTTCTCTGTATCCACTCTCAGCAGAAAGTCTTTCTCTCCAAATTCCACTTCTTTCATATACGTCTTGCCAAAGTCTATCTTCACCTTGAACTGGCGTGAGTTCTGGATAGATTGAAACTGCCCAATCACGAGTAGGAACTGCAACTCTAACAAATGGCAAAGTTCCTCTTTTATATTTATAGAATGAACTATGACAAGAATTCTCAATAGCTTTTCGATAAGCTTGATGCTTCTCCCTGGGGTTCTTTCTCAATACTTGTGGATCCGTACCTTCGAAAAGAATAATAGAGAAGTTATTTTCCGATGCTTCCTTATAAAAAGAAGCTATGTAGTCAGCTATTGGGCTCAGTTTAGTCTCAGGAGTGTTCATAAGGTAAAATCTAGTTGCAACTGGATCACGATAAAAGACTCTAACGCTATGAACATGCATCTTGTATAACTCTGCCACAAAATATCCCACAAAAGTGTGCATTTCGGCATTGGCGATAATAACAACGTCTTGTCGAGCTTGAGTATTAAGACCATTTCTGATTATTAAATCAGCATACTTTTTCATCATTTTTACTCTTTGCATACTTAACCTCCTAATCTTTCAACCTATCTATTTTATGAAAGAAATTTGAGTAAATTAAATATAGCAAGCATTTTAGTTTTTTTAAAGATTAAAACCAACTAAATTTGAATTTAAATACCGGTTCTATGTTTTAAAATATGTTTTAGTTAAAAAACTAGAAAAAGGCATGGCACTATGAAAAAAAGAAAGTTTACGTTGGTCAACACTCTCGCAAACGAAATCGAGAAAGCATCTTATCAAAAGGTATCTGTCACAACCATTTGTGATGAGGTAGGATGCTCGCGTCAAAACTTCTACTACTACTTCGACTCTATTGACGAAGCCATCAAAGAACTAGTAGATGTGGACATCAAAGATATCAGTGATTTCCAAATTAAAGCAAACGCTTTGAGAGCTATCTTGACAATCATTCAAAAGAGAAAGGTCTTCTACTCCAAGATGTTTGACACAGCTGAGTCAGAAAACCTTATCTGCAAATTATTCTTAGAAAAGTTAGTCGATCTCTATGACAATTTGGCTAGCTACTTCGTAAGAGGATATTCAAACGAATGCAAAGCATTTACAAGACCTATCTTGATTCAATTTGCAATGGCTGATATAGCTTTGATTAGCGATTGGGTTAAGTCTGGAATGAAAGAGCCTGTTGATGCTGTCGAGAGAAAAGCCATCACTTCTAACAGAGATTTCTTTGCTAGAACTATGGAAGAGTACATCGAGAGATACAACGCTGAACACAAAAAGTAATGGTTGATGATACGTCACAAGACATATTAAACAAAATCGTTTTAAATCTCAGTCATTACAAAAATGAGACAATAATGGTCCTTGGAGATTCTAAGGATCCATTTTGTCGTTTCTTGGAAAATAATGGATTTAAACTCTATGTTGAAGATTATTCATTCGTCATAAAGAATAGAAACATTGATATAAATGAATTCAACGATTATTTTTCTAAATTAAACATGAGAAATGACATTGGATTTGTTTTAGCTTTGGATGGTGGAAGATCAGCAAATTTAGCAAAACTAATTTCATTAAAAATGTTCTATAAAGAAAACATTTTGGATTTCTTTAAAAAAGAAGTAGATCCTTATCATGTTCTTCCTTTTGGAATAATTCTAAGTTCATCTTTTAACGGATACGAAGCATCTAGTCAAGTAGAAATAGAAGATAGAAAGCATCATTTCATTCATACTCTATCAAGCAATGATTTAAATCCTAGTTTTGTTTATGTTAGAGGCAATTCACAATTAAATTTAGAGAATAGAATAAATCTATATTTAAACTCTGGAAATGAATCTTTTTTAAATAATATTTCCATTGACGAAGCTTTTAAAATCTATAGTTTTAATTCAAATTTCAATCAAAGTTTATCCGTGATAAAAAAGCTGTCAAAGATAATTAGCTCTAAGATTATAGAATCCGGTTTTATAGAATCAGTCTACTCATCTTTAGATTTTATAAAGCCTTGCATAGAAAAAGAAAAATTAATGGATTTGTTGTCAAAATCAATAACTACCAAACTAGAGTTGCCTGAAGTTCTAAAAACCAAGCTTAAAAATAAAGCCTAATTTTTTTTACCCTTATAATGTTTTATTGTCTAAAGTCTAAAACTTTTAAGGAGAAATTAAATGTCAGAAGAAAATAACTTTGAAAAAGAAGAGTCTTCTTCTCAGGCTCAGCCAAGAGAATCTCTTCACGCTGATAAGCCATCTAAAAGAGCCGTTGAGATGGTCGATGAAATTAGAACGCCCCTTCCTCCACTAAAATTGAAGGATAAGAGCTGGTCTAACGTTTCCTTCGTCATCATTCTAGCCTATATGGTAGGTCTTGCTGTTTGGGAAATATACGGAAGTGGTTACGAAGCAATTCAAAATTCATCGGGAGCACGTATCGGATTCTTGTTAGTCCCAATCTTAGTAGGAAACCTACTTGCAATATCAGCTTGGTTTTTAGGAAAAGTCTTAGTAGGAAAGATGACCGGTTATGAATTAACATTCCTAACTCTATCTGGGCTTTGTTATGAGAAACATAGAGAGGTCAAGAATAAGAACGGAAAAGTTAAAAAATTCTATTTCAATAGTTCGTACATCCTTGAAATGCATGCAAACTTTGCTCCCAAGGATAGAAAAGTAGATGCCAATCCTTCTGGAATGCTCTGGGGAGGAATGGGTGGAATCATAGTGATGGTTGCATTGCTCTTTGCTCTATACTTCGTCATTCCTAACAGTGTCATGTGGTTGAAATGGGGATTCCTATTCTGTGGTATCCACGCTATAGAAACATTGATCTACCAACTCTTCCCGTTTAGACAGGACTATCCTAACGATATGTTCGTATTCATAAAGACGAGAAAAGAAGAAGATCGTAAAGCTTACAACATATACTGTATAGATACTGCTTATGAGTTTGCCGATGTAGATTTAATAGCTCCTGACTTCAACTTTGATCCTACCTCATATTGGAAATCAAAAGCTTTGATTTATAAGTATATCGATAGCTTATATAAAGGTGACTTGGATAATTGCTACACCATATTAAAGCAGTGTCATCAAATCTCACGTTTTCTAACTATTGAAGAGCAAGCTTATATCGCTGGTGAAAGATTATTCATCCTTCTTCTTCTCAATGATAGAGCTGGAGCTGATATGTTGTTCACCGGATTGAAGAGAGATGTCAAGAACGCTGTATTGAAGCCTTATAGATTGTCTACATATAGAAATTCTCTCTTAGTAAAAGGCTTGATTCTCAATCGTGAAGATGATTCCATCGATGTAGCAAACAAATACTACAATTTCGAAATGGGAAGCAATTCAGTTCGTTTCCGTCAAGAAAAGCGTTACTTTGAAACTGCGAAAACTGCTGTCTTAAAAGCACATCCAAAATTCAAATTACCACAAGCAAAATCAAATTCAGCCAAAGCTGAATAATTGTCAAAAGTCAGATAAAAAATCTGGCTTTTTTTAATCAATTTTATCTATACTTTTCATTAAGTACTCCTGATATAAATCCAAACAATAATTCTAAAACCATATAAGAATTTATTTTGAATAATGGATTTTAATAAAAAATATTTGCTATGAGTGTTTATTAAGTAGTATATTAATCTTTGCTTGTGAAATATTGAATACAAGCCAATATTAATTTAATCAAGAGAGGTAAATAGAATATGGGTAGAGCACATGAAGTCAGAGCCAAAAAGATGGCTCAAACAAACGCCGCAAAGTCTGCACTTTACAACCGTGCCAGTAAGGAAATTTACATGGCCGCTAAGAGCGGAGATCCTGACCCGAGTTCTAACCTCGCATTACGTTCAGCAATTGAAAAATATCGTGGAGAAGGTGTAACTCGTGATGTCATCGATCGTGCTATAGCTAAGGCTAAGGGTGGAGATGCCACCACTTATGTCGGTGGACGTTATGAAGGATATGCTCCTGCCGGAGTAGCAATCATCGTCGACACTCTTTCCGACAACGATAAGAGAGCTTATGCATCAGTTCGTGCAATCTTCTCTCATCGTGGTGGAAACCTTGGAGATTCAGGTTGTGTAGATTATCTTTTCACACAAACTGGTGTCTTCGATTTTGAAGGTGAAGAAGACAAGAGTGAAGAAATCGAGATGGGTCTTCTCGATGCCGGAATCGAAGGATTGAGAGGAGTTTCCTTTGAAGATGGAATCATCGAAGTTCAGGTAGAGCCCAAGGACTTCGCAAAGACTAGAGATGCTTTAAAAGATCTTGGAGTAGTTGACTTTGTCACAAACGAAATCACTATGCTTCCTATTCCTGACTATGTCAAACATGATGTAGCAGATGCTGACAAGCAAAAACTTGCAAACTTCGTTCATGCTTTGGATGAATTAGAGGATGTTCAGAACATTTACACAAATGCTGACTTCGATCCTCTTGCAATCCCTGCAGAAGAGAAGTTCCCTAAGAAGTAAACATCTAAAAATAGATTCTTCTTTTGGTAAGAAGGCCATCTCTAGAAGGAGATGGCTTTTTGTTATCGCTTTTATGTTCGATTAAAAATATACCGAAATATAAGACTAGTCAATAAAAATACATATGTTAGATTACTAAAGATAAATAGCTTTTTGAGGTAAATATATGAGAGAAAGAAAAGAAACACAAAGAGTTTCTTATGTTCAAATCTTTAAAATGCTCCTTAAAAGCGTTCGAGAATATAAGAAAAGCTCAATTTTAAGTTTTGTAGCCTTTGGACTACAAGCTTGCTCTGATTGTACTATTCCTTTATTGATGGGATTTATGATCAATGAGATGAACGACTTCCAAACAAATGGTGGAAATGATACACAGACAATTGTGTGCCATGTTGTAATGTATGCAGTATTGCTAGTTGTTTTAGCTTTTTTCTCATTTGGAACATCCTTATGGGGAATGAAGGAATCATCTAAAGCTGCTGCTGGATTTGCTGCCAATTTAAGACAAGATTTATTCTATAAAACTCAAGACTTCTCATTTGAGAACATTGATCAATTTTCAAAAGCTTCATTGGTGACAAGACAAACTACGGATGTGACCAACATCATGCAGGCTTATATGATGATTCTAAGAAACGGAATGATATCGCCGATATACTTTATCTATTCCATAATCGCTTCTATTGTTGTAGCTGCACCAGTGTCTTGGATCTATGCAGTTACCCTTCCTATAGTTGCAATCATAACTGTAGTCTTGATAGTCTTAGCTTTGAAATTCTTCTCTAAAGCTTTTATGAAATATGACAATTTGAACAAAGCTGTCGAAGAGAACGTTTTAGGAATTAGAACAGTAAAGACTTATTCTAGAGAAGATTTCGAGAAGCAAAAATTCAACAATGCTTCTGAAGATATTAGAAAGATATTGACCAAAGGAGAAATCTCAGGTGCTTTATCCAATCCTTTGATGAATCTTTCAATAAACCTTTCTATGGCTTTAGTAGTAGCTTTTGGAACATTTGCAATTCTTAGAGGTCAAATAAAAGTTGGATATTTTTCAATCCTTACAAACTATGCTATTTGGGTCTTATTTGCCCTTATGATGCTAGCTACTATTATGGTCATGGTCGCCATGAGTTTAGCCTCTATGAAGAGAGTGTATGAAGTGTTGGTTGAGAAATCCACAATCGAAAACAACCCTAACGCTCTAAAAGAAATAAAAAATGGATCGATTGAATTTAGAAATGTCTCATTTAAATATAAAGATGGTAACGGAGATGAAGTCTTAAAAAATATAAATCTCAAAATCAATAGTGGAGAGACGGTTGGAATCATAGGTGGAACAGGTTCTGCTAAATCCACATTAGTCAACTTAATTCCGCGTTTCTATGATGCCAGTGAAGGCGAGATATTAGTTGGAGAGACAAATGTTAAGAGCTACGATAAAAAAGCATTGCGTGACGAAGTTTCAATGGTTCTTCAAAAGAACGTGTTGTTCTCAGGAACAATAGCTGAAAACATTAGATGGGGAAAAGAAGATGCAACCGACGAAGAAATTCAAAAAGTATGTGAGATATCACAAGCTAATGAATTCATTCAGCAAATGCCTGATAAATATCAATCCAAAGTAGACCAGGGTGGTGCTAACTTCTCTGGTGGTCAAAAGCAAAGACTTTGTATAGCAAGAGCTCTTATCAAGAAGCCTAAGATCTTGATATTTGACGACTCTACTTCAGCAGTGGATACAAAAACAGATGAAAAGATTAGAGAAGGCCTTAAAGAAACCTTACCTGGAATTACAAAAATCATTATCGCTCAACGTATCTCTTCTGTTCTACACGCTGATAAAATCGTTGTTTTAGACAATGGAAGAATAGATGGTGAAGGAACTGCTAAAGACCTTTATCGTAACAATAACATCTTTAAAAACGTCTGCGATCTTCAAGGTGTAAAGGAGGAACAGTTATGAATCAGAAAAAGAAACGTAATGTCCTTCTCTCTTTGATCAAAGAGATGGCTAGACTACATCCATGGTTATTTGCCTTATCCATCATTTGTATCATCATATCCGCAATTGCTTCTGTTACAGCACCAATAGCAATACAAAAAGTTATTGATGGATTAGAGAATATTCATTCTACAGGTGATGTCGCTGTGTCGGAAGACGTATTTAAGTCATTTGCTGAAGGAACCTTGTATCCTTGTTTGATATTCATGGCTATATCCTATACATTAGGAAACTTAGCTATGGGTACATATGCCGTAGCCTTGGCATACATAGGCCAAGATTTCATGCATAAGACTAGATGCAAAATATTCTCGCATATGGAAGATTTGCCTGTTAGATACTTCGATCAACACCAAAAGGGTGAAATCATGTCCATCTACACTAATGATGTCGATACAATACGTCAATTCACAATACAAACAACTCAGACTTTGTTTTCATCCTTACTAACATTCATCACTCTATTTGTAATGATGTTGATGTTCTCTGTCTATTTGACAATCATCTTTATCGTTGGTGTCATAGGAATGTTCATAGCTTCTTCAATGATGGGTAAGAAAGCCGAAAAATACTTTGATGATCAGCAAAAATCAATTGGAGAACAAGAAGGTTTAATCGAAGAAATGATGGGTGGATTAAAAGTTGTTAAGTCTTTTAACCACGAAGAAAAAGCTAAAAATGAATTTGATAAGAGAAACAAAAAATTAATGAATTCATCTTATCAAGCAAACTGGATTGCCGGTGCTATAGGTCCTGTCATCATCAATGTCGGTTATATCGTATATGTCATAACAATCATCGTTGGAATCATATGTTTTGCTTTCAACACTCAAAACTATGGATTCCAATTCGGATTAGGAACTATGACTTTAGGAATAACCTTAGGATTTGATCCTTTAGTACAACAAGCTATAGGATTGGTAAACACCATCGGTCAACAATTTGGATTCATCGCACAAGCAAAAGCTGGTGCTTCAAGAGTCTACAAAATGTTGGATGAAAAGGCCGAAGCCGACGATGGATATGTCGAATTAGTACAAGGCCATTGGGACGGCAATAATTTTGTCGAAGAAGAGCATGCTTCTATTCATTCAGACTGGGCATGGAAACATCCTCACAAAGCCGATAACTCAACCACATACGTTCCTGTTAAAGGTGACATTAAAATGTTTGATGTCGACTTTAGTTATACACCCGGAAAAATCATATTACACGATATAGATTTATATGCTAAACCTGGTCAAAAGATTGCTTTTGTTGGTAGCACTGGTGCTGGTAAAACAACTATTACCAACTTGCTGAATAGATTCTATGATATAGAGGATGGAAAGATTAGATTCGACGATATCAACATCAATAAGATTAAGAAAAAAGATTTGAGAAGATCATTAGGTGTTGTTCTTCAAGACACATCATTATTCAGTGGAACAATAATGGATAACATTCGTTATGGTAGATTGGATGCAACTGATGAAGAATGTATTGAAGCCGCAAAACTTGCTAACGCAGATGGCTTTATTAGAATGCTTCCTAACGGATACAATACCTTCATTGAAGGTGATGGCTCATCTTTGTCACAAGGTCAATGCCAGCTTCTATCAATTGCTAGAGTCGCTGTATCAGACCCTCCCGTCCTAATATTAGACGAAGCAACTTCTTCAATCGATACCATGACCGAAGCTATCGTCACCAAAGGAATGGACAAATTGATGGAAGGAAGAACCGTCTTTGCTATCGCACATAGACTTTCAACCATTATGAATTCTAATGTCATCATGGTCTTAGATCACGGAAGAATTATTGAAAGAGGAACACACAACCAATTATTAGAGGAAAAAGGTGTTTATTACCAACTTTATACAGGCACTAAAGAATTATCCTAATGTATATAATTAGAGCTTATTAAAGGGGGTGTGATTATATGGAAATTTATAACTCTAACAATCAAAATGATAGCAGTACAAAGAAGCAATGCCCTTTTTGTGCTTCGATAATGAATGTCAATTGCAATTATTGTCCCAGATGTGGAAGTCCAATGAATATCCATGAAATACAAGAAAACTCATCGAGAAAATCAAATTCAACTAATCCAAATGATAATATTGTTTTCGGTGTATTATCGTTAGTATTCGGTGCTTTAGGTGGATTACTTGGACTTGTATTTGGATTTTATGGACTATTCAATAAAAAAAGTGGAAAAAATACAAGAATATTGTGTTGGATTGGAATTACTTTATTTTTCCTTTGGATAGTAGCTCTAGTTGTTTTATACATAATCTATTTCAATATGGGTGCAAAGCCTTATATAGCTTTATTCAATTTATTTTGATAGTTAGCCTAGCTCTTGCTAGGCTTTTTAAATATAAAAATTAGTATTTATTATTTTATCTTTTATTGTTATTTAAAGATAAAAGAAAAAAGACTAAACTATTAAAGAACTGAGGATAAAGACATGATAAAAACAAGTATTATGCATGACGAGAAGACTGACTACATAAAAGTTGAAAACGGAAGGTTGACTGTTATTCTTTCTTCGATTGGTGCCGGTGTTTGGGAAGTACTTTGGGATGGGAATTTGATTAATCTCGCTCCTAAGAGAGAGATGTACCCAGAAGATACTCAATTCAACGGAAAGACCTTGGCTAGAACTGCTGGCCGTATTCCCTGCGATATAACTATCAATGGTAAAAATTATCATTTGAAAGAACAGCAACAAGGATTCTGTATCCATGGTGGAAAAATGACTTCCATGTCATTCAAAATTTTCGATTATTCTATTATTAACGCTGATGGTAAAACTTTAGTAGAATTCACTCTTACTGATAAAGATGGTGAAAATGGATATCCTGGAAATCTAGAAACAAAAATCACTTATGAATTCATCGATGGTAAGAATCAATTCACCATCAGATATCATGCAACTACTGATAAGGACACTATAGTTTCCTTCTCTAACCATTTATACTGGGACATCAATGGAATTCAAAATATATCTAATGATTCCTTATATATAAATGCCTCTAAATGGGGAACAAACGATGGTAAGAGTCAGTTAGTAACTGGAATCGACAATGTTCCTGAATGCATGGATTTTAGAAGCATGTCTGTATTAGGACCTAAGCTCGATGTCATCGAAAAGACAATCTGGGAAAAAACAATAGATCACTTATTCGTCTTCGATAAAATTCAAGAAGATAAACCTCAAGTCATTTATAAAGGTGGAAAAGTTAAGTTGTCATTGTTCACTGACTTCGAAGCTATAAACATCTACGCTGATGCTTCATGCTCTAAATATGAGTTTGAAAATGCAGAAGGTCTTATCCTTCATAACAGACGTGCTTTAGCTCTAGAGCCTCAGCAAATAGCTTTAGGCTTATCCCATATAACACTCAAAGCCGGCGACTCAGTCGATCATTACGAAACATATTTAATCGAAGATAACGATTAATCAAAAAAGAGATTGCCTTACAAAAGCAATCTCTTTTTTTAAACTTTCTAGCTATAATTTCAAATTGTTTCTATTTGTTTATCGAGTCTTTTATTAATTATCGACTTTACTATAACTATGACTAAGTAAATAAATAACATAGTCAATCCTAACGATAAGATAGGGTCGAAGAAATAAACTGATTCGACTAAATCTCCGTCCCAATACTTGGTCTTATATATCAATCCAGGGAAAGTATAAATGTAATTATATTTTATGTCTGGAAGAGCAGCTCCAAAATAATTCAAACTATATCCAAAGAAAGACCAGGATCCGATTAAGAAAACTAATAATGTTGTCCAATCAAATAAAGTTTTATAACATTTTCTAAATATGGCTTCTCCTAATAGAACTAATGTTATTAAGTCTTGAAATATATATAACATCCAAACACCTAATTCACCATTTTTATATCCAGTTAAACCTATAATCATATTTATAAGTCCGAAGAATAACATTATCGATATCACAATCAAAGGATAATACTTGTCATAGATATTTGCAGAATATTCCTTTTGAATGTCTTTATCTGTTTTTCTTAAACTTAGTTTATATGATTGCTTTGCAGTCAATCCTTTATTTGAGAATTCATAGTAATATGTTCCAGTCGACTTAAAGTATTTCATCACATTATCATGGCTTGCTTCACCATAAGGTCTCAAACTATTCCAAATGTGATACTTAATAAATTTCTCTTTAGCCATATTATCATTAATCAAGATTAAAGTTCCCACAAACGCAAACACTAACAACAATTGGTGACATTGAAGTGCACACGTTATGTGAACATTTATGCTTTCCTGTATATCGAATTCCAAAATTACCTATAAAAACACATTTGCTAATCATCACTTTAAAATTTTTTCTCCTAGATTCCATCTCATATGAACCAAATAATTATTGGCATTGTAACCCTAGGCAGAACAAATGTCAATTAAAAACAATGATAACAATTAGCTAGTAATAATTATAAACATTAAAAAGCACCAGTAAAACTGGTGCTAAAGTCTAACCTTACAATATGATTAGTCGTTGTCAACGAACGGAAGTAATCCCATGAAACGAGCGTTTTTAATAGCCTTTGCCAACATACGTTGATAACGTGCACTGGTTCCAGTTGTAGCTCTAGGTGTGATCTTTCCGTTAGGTGAGATAAACTTCTTCAAAGTCTCAACATCCTTGTAATCGATGTTCTTGATGTGATTCTTGGTGAAGTAGCATACCTTTTTACGAGTGAATTTCTTTTTCACAAACATAGTTCATGCATCCTTTCTTTAATTATTATCAAATCGAATACTAGAATGGCAAATCATCGTCAGATGTGTCGATTCCCTCCACAGGTGCGTCAGCTTTGGAAGATGAAGAGAAGTCATCACTAGGTTCGCTAGGCTCATTACGTGAAGCACTGTCGCGTTTTGTTTCCAAGAACTGAACAGTATCACATACGACTTCTACAACACTGACTTTCCTATTGTCCTTAGACATATAGGTTCTTTGCTGAAGTCTTCCATCCACAGCGACAAGGCTTCCCTTGTGAGTGAACTTAGCGACATTTTCAGCAGTGTTTCTCCAAGCAACACAAGAGATGAAAGAGACATTTGCCTTTCCATCTCTAGATGGAATTCCATCCACAGCAAGAGTGAATGTTACGACGCTAGAATCAGAAGTAGTTTTTCTTAACTCTGGATCTCTAGTAAGTCTTCCGACCAATACGACACGATTTACTGCCATTTAAAATGTTTCCTTTCTAGTTGATTACTAGGCATTAGCCTTAGTGATCAAATAACGGATAACATTTGCGTTGAGACTAGCAAGACGTTGGAATTCCTTAAGAGCTTTGCTCTTGTCGGGATCAGCCTCAATCTCAAGGATGACGTAGTATCCTTTTTTGAAACCTTCCATCTCATAAGCGAAGTCTTTGAGACCCCACTCAGTGGTCTTGTTAACAACTGCACCATTATTGGTGAGGATGTCAGCAAGCTTAGCGATTTCAGCCTTGGTAGCTTCTTCGCCGAGTTCAGGTTTAAGGACATACATGATTTCGTACTTTCTCATGTTCTTTTTCCTCCCTTTGGACATGACGGCTATGTACAGCATTTCTGGTGCATAGCAGAGAGCTTTGTTAAATATTCACAAAGCTAAATAATTATAAAGATGTTTTGTCTTAAAGTAAAGAGAAATAAGCATATCACCTAATGTTATCCATAATATATGTGCCTGTTTAATAGTGAAAGAATCAAAATTTTTTAATGTTTAAGATCTAATCAACTATGGAAATAAAAATAGCTCTGCCGAAGCAGAGCTATATCGTTTCAATAGGAACTAATTAGTCAAGAATATCGATGACGGTTCCTGCACCAACGGTGTGGCCACCTTCACGGATAGCGAACTTAGTGTTCTTCTCGATAGCGACCTTCTTGATCAACTCAACGTTGAACTCGACGTGGTCACCAGGCATGACGATCTTGCTTCCTTCTTCCAAAGAGATGACACCAGTGACATCAGTTGTACGGAAGTAGAACTGAGGACGATATCCATCAGCGAAAGCAGTATGACGTCCACCCTCTTCCTTGGTCAAGATGTAAACTTGAGCACGGAACTTTGCATGAGGAACGATGGTTCCAGGCTTGGCGATAACTTGACCACGGACTACTTGGTCACGATCGACACCACGGAGCAACATACCGATGTTGTCTCCAGCCTTTGCATAATCCAAGGTCTTACGGAACATTTCGAGTGAAATGACGGTGGAAGTACGAGTAGGCATCAAACCAACGATTTCAACAGAGTCGTTAGACTTGATTTCACCACGCTCAACACGTCCAGTGGCGACGGTTCCACGTCCAGTGATGGTCATAACATCTTCGACAGCCATCAAGAAAGGCTTCTCGATATCACGGACAGGATCAGGGATAGACTCATCGCAAGCATTCATCAAATCGACGATGCATTGCTCATCAGCAGATCCAGATTCAGCTTCAAGAGCCTTCAAAGCAGATCCACGGATGACAGGGCAGTTCTCTCCATCAAATCCGTTCTTGCTCAAGAGGTCACGGACATCCATCTCAACGAGATCGATGAGTTCAGGATCATCGACTTGGTCACACTTGTTGAGGAAGACAACGATGTAAGGAACACCGACCTGCTTTGCAAGCAAGACGTGTTCACGGGTCTGAGGCATAACACCATCAGTAGCAGCGACGACGAGGATAGCTCCATCCATCTGAGCAGCACCGGTGATCATGTTCTTGACGTAGTCAGCGTGTCCCGGGCAGTCGACGTGAGTGTAGTGTCTCTTAGCAGTCTCGTATTCAACGTGAGCGGCGTTAATGGTGATACCACGAGCCTTCTCTTCAGGAGCGGCGTCGATTTGGTCATAAGCCATAGCCTTGGCCTCACCCTTCTCGGCGAGAACCTTGGTAATAGCAGCAGTAAGAGTTGTCTTACCGTGGTCGACGTGTCCAATTGTACCGATGTTAACGTTCGGTTTGCTTCTATCGAATTTCTCCTTTGCCATAAGCTTTTATAAGCCTCCTTAAAAATTGGTTTGCCAGCATTGCTATGTAGCCTTATAAATATACATTAGTAAGGCTTTTTTTTCAATAAAGGCCCATAGCTGGTGTAGAGCCATTGAAAGCGTTTTATGTAGGTTTTTAACTAACGAATCAAATTCGACTAATTGCCAGCACCTGTACGGGCTTTGACAATTTGTTCCTGGATGGACTTAGGAACTTCTTGATACTGAGCAAATTCCATAGTGTAGATACCACGGCCTTGAGTCATAGAACGAAGATCGTTGATGTATCCGAACATGTTTGCAAGAGGTACCAAAGCACTAATGACTTGAGCATTACCTTTGGTGCTTGTATCAGTAACTGTTCCACGTCTTGAGGAAATATCTCCTAAAACAGTACCGAGATATTGCTCAGGAGTGGTGATCTCAGCCTTGACAATAGGTTCAAGAATGACAGGGTCACACTTTTGAGCTGCAAGTTTGAAGGCGATTGAAGATGCCATCTTGTAAGCAGCTTCGGAAGAGTCGACAGGGTGTGATGATCCATCCATCAACTCAGCCTTGATGTCAATTGCAGGATATCCAGCAACCAAACCATGGGCAGTAGCTTCTACCAAACCATCGATTGAAGGTTTGATGAATTCCTTAGGAATACGACCACCGGTGACTTCATTCTGTGTCTCGATTCCCTTACCAGGGTTAGGTGAGAACTTGAAGATAACGTGTCCGTATTGTCCGTGTCCACCAGATTGCTTGATGTACTTACCTTCACAGGTAGCAGACTTACGAATAGTTTCCTTGTAAGCAACTTGAGGAGCACCTACGTGTACAGGAATACCGTAGTCATCTCTCAAACGGGTGCAGTTAACATCGAGTTGGAGTTCTCCGACACCAGCAATGATGGATTGTCCAGTTTCCTTATTTGTGTAGAAGTGGAAGGTAGGATCCTCTTCGCAGAACTTCATAAGGACTACAGCCATCTTATCAGTGTCAGTGTGTTTATCAGCTTCGATAGCCTCAGAGATAAGAGGATCTTGGAACTTGATAGATTCAAGATATGTAGGATTCTCTTCAGTGCAGAGGGTATCACCAGTCTTCGTGGACTTGAGACCGATAATAGCTGCGATTTCTCCAGCTCTGACTTCGGAGACATCCTCTTCAGAGTCAGCGTTCATAAGAACAATTCTGGAGACACGCTCAGTGACATTACGAGTAGCGTTGTACAAGTATGAACCATTCTTCAAGGTACCAGAGTACACACGGAAGAATGTGAGCTTACCAAATTGGTTGGTAGTAATTTTGAATGCGAGTCCAACGAAAGGTGCATTTGAATTAGGCTTGCACTCGACATCATTTCCAGCCTTGTCTTTTCCAACAGCAGCAGGAATATCCAAAGGTGAAGGCAAATAGTCGACAATAGCGTCGAGCAATGTTTGAATACCTTTAGAACGGAATGAAGCTCCAGCGAGAACAGGGTGGAACTTGTGAGAAATGGTTCCACGACGTAAAGCGGCCTGAATTTCTTCGACAGTAGGTTCTTTTCCTTCAAGAACTTCCATCATGATTTCGTCATCGTTGTTGGCCAATTCATCCAACATCATTTGACGCCACTCTTGGGCCTTCTCCATATACTCAGCAGGAATTTCAATCTGAGTAGGAGCAGGAATGGAGTTAGTTCTAGGATCTACTTCATTAACCCACTTCCATCCTATCATCTTGACCAAGTCGATGACACCATAGAATTCCTTCTCAGTTCCCAAAGGATACTGAATAGCAATTGCGGTTGCACCAAGCTTTTCCTTGATTGAGTGGAAAGACATCTCGAAATCAGATCCGATAGAATCCAACTTGTTGACATAAACGATTGAAGGAACGTTGTATTTATCAGCCTGTCTCCAAACAGTTTCAGTTTGAGGCTCAACACCGTTCTTTCCATCCAAAACAGCAACAGCTCCGTCCAAAACACGAAGTGAACGCTCGACTTCAGCTGTAAAGTCGACGTGTCCCGGAGTATCGATCAAGTTAATACGATACTCTTCCTGAGTTGTTCTTTCCTTCCAAAGACAGGTAGTACAAGCGGATTGAATAGTGATACCACGCTCTTGCTCCTGCTTCATGAAGTCGAGTGAAGTATTACCATCATCGATATTACCTATCTTGTGGGTACGTCCGGTATAGAACAAAATACGTTCAGATGTAGTTGTCTTACCGGCATCGATGTGGGCCATAATTCCAATATTACGAACGTGGTCCTCGGCAATAGCTTCAAACGACTGTACGTTTGAGTCTTCCTTATTAGCCATTTTTATGGTTTCCTCTCTATATTTTGAGTCTTAGGACGACTAGTAGCGGTAGTGAGCATAGGCCTTGTTGGCTTCAGCAGTCTTCAAGGTATCTTGCTTCTTCTTTACAGCACCACCGACACCATTTGCAGCGTCGATAATTTCTCCAGCAAGCTTGTCTACCATGGTCTTCTCATTACGGAGACGAGCATAGTTGACGAGCCAACGGAGTCCAAGAGTAACCTGACGGTCAGCAGAGACTTCGACAGGTACTTGGTAGTTAGCAGCACCGACACGACGAGCCTTGAGCTCGATTTCAGGCATGATGTTTCCAAGAGCGAGTCCGAAGACATCCATGGCGGGTTTGCCAGTTTTCTTCTCTACTTTTTCGAATGACTCATAAAGGATTCTTTGGGCAAGACCTTTCTTACCATCCTTCATGATCTTGTTGATGAGACGAGTAACAAGTTTACTGTTGTACACAGGATCGGGAAGTACGTCTCTCTTCTCGATTGAACCATTCTTTCTAGGCATTGTTCATTAACTCCTAACTTTACTTCTTTTGGATCTCACCATTCTTCTTGGTTCCGTATTGAGATCTTGATTGCTTACGACCTTCGACACCGAAGCACTCAAGAGCACCACGGATGATGTGGTAACGCACACCAGGGAGGTCACGTACACGGCCACCACGGATCAAAACAACTTTGTGCTCCTGAAGGTTGTGTCCTTCTCCACCGATGTAAGCAGTGACTTCATAGTTGTTAGTCAAACGAACACGAGCGTACTTACGAAGAGCGGAGTTAGGCTTCTTAGGAGTCATAGTTCCGACACGGGTGCAAACTCCACGCTTTTGAGGAGCTGGAGTGTTGTTCATCTTCTTGTTGAGAGAATCCCATCTCTTGCCCAATGCAGGAGAAAGGGACTTCTTTACGAGCCTGCGTCTCTCATGACGCACAAGCTGGTTAATTGTAGGCATTTATCTTATCCCTCTTAATTTTATGTCCACGATTCCGGGCGTTTCGTACTTGTCGCATAAAAAATACGAACATCTCCCGTTCGTGCGTTGATAATGATATCAGTTCCGGGCGTTTTGTCAAGCCTTTAAAGAGAATTTTTAATAAAAAATAGTTGGAAAAGCAACATGTTGAATGTAAAGCCCTAACATAAAAATGTCTGCGGCAATCCGTAGACATTTTCTTTAAATAATATGTATTTATTTAGAACCTAATTCAGGATTATTCAATGCTTTAATAAACTCATCCTTCGACGTATATACATCAACATGTTTATTGTTTTCAAGCAAATAAATGGAAGTACATTCAGAAGTATCGTTAAACAAACCACTGATATCTATATCCTGGGTTTTACCATTATCAGCATTATTGTAGTCCACCAAAACTAGACTATCATAGTTATAACCTAATTTTTCACCTGTTTCATTTTTATCAAAAGTAAATCCATGAGAGAAGTCCGCTGAAGTACCATCTATAGATCCTCTCCATATCTTGTAGAAATTAAACTTTTCACCATAATTGTATGAGAAACAAGAAACAGGCTTATCGAAACCAGCCATTTTAAATTGATAAACATAATTGGATGAAATCCAACGTCCAACATCTCGTCCAGCTTCTTTTTCACTCTTAGACCACATCCATAAGTGATCAAGACCACTGGCCGAATAGAAAACTATGTTCTTATTCTTTGTAAGATCGACATCTGGATCAGTGCTATCAGTGCGGATTGTAAACTTACCATTGTCTTTATCAGCAGTAATATAAATATTAAAGGAAGTGGAATTCTTAGGAGGTAAAGGCAAAGCTAAGTACTCAATGTTTTCTTTACCGTCTTTAGGAGCAAAATTTGTTCCATCTTCCGTCTTAAATATAATACCTGTAGGTGCTGTTTGAGGCGTCATTATAAACCCGGCTTTTTTATTTTTGTCTTTGAAATCATTGCAAGCTTCATAAAGAGCATTATATTTAATATGCAATGATTCATTACTCGTGCCATCTGTATTCGCGCTATCTGTATTCAAAGGCAATGAAACTCCAAAATCTGTTCTATCATTCCAAAGCCACACATAACCTAACTTATTATAACCCTTCTTGTCACTTGGATCTTCGTTATGGAAATAAATATTGTAATCACTAGCTACCGTAGGAGGAGTTTCAGTATTTCTAGGGACTAAAAATAGTATTCTAGATTTAGAAAAAGAGTATCCTATATTTTTCCTATAATCTTCAAATTTAGTAGAAGAATATGATTTAGCATCAAGCGGTTCACCCATGTCACCACCATCAGAACTAGTGCCATTTTTATTTCTTAATTCAATGTTCTCGTTTGTTAAATGATCTACTAACTTATACTTGGAATTTAATAAGTCATATAAGTAAATTTCTGTCATGTCTGTCACGCTAGTACCTGAGCCATAAAAGACACTAGAGCGATAAAAGACACTAGATACAAAAGATCCTAAACTTAAAGAAGGAACATAAAATACTTTCTTTGAATAGCTACCATCCTTTCCTATGAAAATATTGCCATCTTTGCTGAAATTTTTTGAATTATCCAAGAATACTGATCCGTTTTTTATAGCAAAATCGGTGTCCTTAGGAATCACGCCATCTCTACAATCTATGATTTTTAAGTAACTACCTGTATTTGTAAAGTTTTCTTCTATATCATCCACCTTCATATCAGCGTTAACTGTCTTTGGATTTTCAGAATTAGGGAAGTACCACAAAGAATAAGCAGTAGAAACAAAAGCGGTCATCAAAAAGATGAAGAGCATCAAAACAATAATAACATTTCTATTTAATAATGTTTTTCTTCTCATCTTATTCAAACCTCCTTTTATCTTTTAATATCCTCTTCACTATAAGGAATATATGTTTGCTTAGTAAAAGTAACAACTATGCAAAGGGATGCTTTATTACCAAATCTTTCCTTCATCAAGGCTTCATATCTATCAGTAAGTCTAAGATCGATTCTATCATAATAGAAGATATATACCATCAACACTATTGCTATAGCAAAGACTGAAATCAATCCCGTACCAGATTGAATATAGATGACTATAGATCCTAATATTTGATTTTGATAGCCATCAAAAACTCCGACTATTCTATCCGATGTGACATTAATTTCACCCGACATAGAGGCTGGGTTTGCATCTCCTCTAAAGGTGAACAATTTATGCCCATCTTTTTCTCCTATAGATATAGAATAGACTCTATGAACTATGATCTTATCGTCCATTCTAAAAGCTACTATGTCATATACTTTTATTTGATCTTCGGATTTGAATTTATCGATTCCGATAAAAGCATACTGAGATATTCTCGTATTCATCTTATCTTTTGAATCTATACTACCATCTTTCAAATACTTGTTGTTATCGTTGATAGATGCCATAGAAGAAGTCTGAACAACTAAATATGTCTTATCTCCAAAATAAGTAATCTGGTCATTCGACTTCATCACAGTAGCCCAGACAAAGAAACCTATGAGAACGACTAGGAATATCCCTACGATACTATTAGAAATAATATTCCCGACTTTTTTTCTCTTTTTTCTCTTATAGTAAGTTTCTATAAAAGATAGTTTTTTATTTTTCTTCTTATCATACTTCTCAACATCTTTATCCAAAATCTTAATTACTTCGTTATCTTCTAATTTGTTTTCTATACACTTCTTTCTATTAAAGTAATAAAAGGAGAAGATACAAATATAGACAATTGCAAAACACACCAATGATATTGCAGATACAATCAGTACCAATGTTGATAAACCCATATATACCTTCTTTCTTGTTATTATTTATTAAAGCGACACTGAAAAAGTAAAAGAAATCTTTGCTTTACTAAAGATTTGAACTACATCATTTAATTTATCAATAACATTAAAACCTTCTAGAAAATTAAAAGATAGATTGTTAGAGCAAAAGACGAATGTGTCCTTAGCAGCTTCCTTATCAGCTTCTCTAAGAGTAGAGTCACTCGGGCTCACTACTTTATATTGATCATCCTCTTCAACTATACCTTTATCATTTACTGTAAACTTGTTGTAAGGATCTAAAGTAGTAGCATCTTTAGAACTTACTAGTTCAATATCTTGTCGCCACTGAATTCCATTATAAATTACTGTTCTTCTAGTATTATCTGCTGGTATTATTACATCTACATTCTTTTCACCGACATTAATAAATTTCCGATCTGAGCTATTATTGTGTGAATAAGGTAAATAGGACACATTCATAATATTTTTGACAGACATTTGGCTGTCAGCTACATATCCAGAATCAACTGTTAATTTCAAGGTAAATTTAAGTTTTCCTATACTAGAAATTAATGCTCCTTTCGGAAGTAGATAATGTACATAAAACAACGGATTAATCAAATGGATTCTATCAGATTCAACAGTTATTTTAGAATTCAAAGAAGACGAACTAATATCTTCTACACTATTTTTATCATAATTAATGACTATCTTTCCAAAATCAGCAACACCTGTTATATCGGTAGAAATAGTTATGTTATCTTTAGTCACACCATTTACAAAGTACCATGTTGAATATCCAACACCAAACAATGATAAAATAGCAAAAAAAGGTACCACAAAACCAAATAACAATGATTTCATGTACCTTTTCATATAAGAACTCCTTTAAAACTTAAAGATTATTAGACTACTTAATAATTGCAGCTTCAAAGCTAACACTAATGGTTTTACCATTTACAGCGAGCGCCATATCGTCATATTCAGTCGATATAGAAGGCTCTTTTGCATATTCAACAGTCACATCAGAAGTCACAGAAGTCACATCAGAAATTTTAAAAACCTCAAATGCTTTTTGATCTTCGCCTTCTACCTTATATGTATGTTCTTTTGTAAGAGTTAAGCTAGTAGTGGAGGAAGTATTTCCATCGAATGTGAAATTAACATATGTAGCAACTTCTAAAGGAATAGTAATTGTAGTAGTTACTTTATAAGAAGTTCCATTAACAAACAAATTGGCACCTCCATCATTTGCTACCAAAGACTCACTGAAATTTCCTTCAAAATGAACACCCTTACGACCATCGGGCATTCCATCAGTTTTAGGTGATTGATCAAGAACTAACTTAAAATTCTTATCCTTAGTATTTTGGAACTTAGCACCTACAACCCTCTTTTCTGTAGGTTCTACTGTAATTCCTTCCTTAGCAGTAACGACATCACTGTTGAAATACCATGTTGCATAACCAGATCCAATCAAAGAAGCGACTGCCAACACAGGAATGCCAAAAGCCAAAACAAATTTTTTCATTTTTCAAAATATCCTTTCATTGCGTAGATTTAGAAAAATCTTTCGTGATTTTACTTATATAACTTAGCTATATTTAATTCAAGAAATTTCAATATATTGATTTTTTTAGAAAAAATATCTATTTTTTTATAATTTTGGATTGGATTAGCAAAAAAAAAAAGAAAAAATGAACACTTTTAATTTTTTTGTATTTAATTTTTGCTAAATCCTTTTTAATAATTAAATATTTAATCTGCTATCATACCGAGTAAATTAAGCTCAATTATGACTATTTTTTATTAAATATTAGTTTTTTGTAATTCCTTTACAATTAACTTACAATTTGCTCTAATAGATTCTATAACTCCTTAAGTATTAGTCCTTTGATTGTGTCTATTTAATATTTAACACACATATATAAGTAGATAAGACCAATAACTTGATTTTATAATAGCAACGAGTCTTACACAATTCAGCCTTATAAGTGCAATTCAAATTATGTTTCCTCATTTTTTTAAAATTTACTATTGCATTTTTATTTCGACTTGTGTATATTTACTTCCGCTATCTTAAATAGCGATGGACCGTTAGCTCAGTTGGTAGAGCAGCTGACCCTTAATCAGCGGGCCAAAGGTTCGAGTCCTTTACGGTCCACCACCTAGATATTATCACCACTCATAAAATGAGTGGTTTTTTATTTTATCTTTATTTACTTATATTAGAAGATATAATACTTTTGCTTGCAAAAAGTATAGAAAGAAGGTTATAAATGAGATTACAAGGAAAAGTTGCAATAGTCACAGCATCTACTAGAGGAATTGGATTTGCTATCGTCAAATCATTTCTAAATGAAGGTGCAAAAGTCTATATGGCTGTTAGAAACATTCAAAGAGCTAACAATTCAATAGCTCAGTTTCCTAAAGAATGGCAGGAAAGAGTATTTCCCGTATTTTGTGATGCATCTAAAGAAGAAAGCTTTTCTTCTTCAGTAGAAGAAGTCGGTAAAAAAGAAGGTCATATAGATATCTTGGTCAACAATTTTGGAACCAGTGACCCTACAAAAGATAGAGACTTAAGAAATACTGATTCAAAAGTATTTATCGATACGATAAGTATCAATCTTAAAAGCGTATTTATGACTTCACAAACAGCACTAAAGTATATGGATAAAAACGGCGGATCTATCATCAATATCTCTTCTATCGGAGGTAAGGTTCCAGATTTGTCTCAAGTGGCTTATGGAACTTCAAAAGCTGCCATAAACTATTTAACTCAATTGATTTCAGTAACTGAAGCCAGAAACAACATTCGTTGTAATGCTGTTCTACCTGGAATTACAGCAACTGATGCCGTAAAGCAAAACATAAACGAAGCATTCCAAGGAATGTTCTTAAAGCATGTTCCTTTAAATAGAATGGCTTTACCTGAAGAAATAGCCAATGCTGTATTATTCTTCGCCAGCGATGAGTCTAAATACATCACAGGCCAAGTTCTAGCAGTTGCAGGTGGATTTGATATAGCGACTCCGCTTTATGGGGATTTTATCGGAAAAGATAGATCTAAGTAAAACTAATAGTCGAATCAAATACTTTGAATAAGTGCATGTCAAAAAGATATACACTTTTCGTTTTCATAAATATTTGCATATTTACCAAAAAAGCTGAGATCTGATATTTCTAATTAGGATTTCCTAATTAAGACCCAATTCAAAATAATCTAGTTTTCTATTTATAAAACTTCATTTTTTCTCTTTTCTTCTATCACTTTGTTTTTATGGTATTTCAAAGAATAAGAGTATTGTTTCCACAAGCAATAAAGACTAAATGCAACAACAGGATAACCGACAATTGTAGGAATCATATAATTGAGCAATTCTATAGTAGCCATATAAGATCCCAAAGCTAATACTAACACTTCTACAATAGTAAATATAATTGAAACTATTAAAGATAGAACGATATTTATATTGTTCATTCTCTTTTTATGAATTAATAAGAAATATGAGAAGAAAAGACATACTGCAATTAAGATACTTGGAATAATAACAATACAAATTAAATTTCCAGGCTGACCATAGCCATTCAAAACACCATGAGACATATCACCTTCAATATGAAAGAAAGGCTGAGCTATAAAGACCAATAAGAGAGGTGCTAGTAATGAACAAAAAGCACCAATCAAATACAAGAAATATTTTTTCATACTATTCAAATCCTTTCATCCTCTCAAAACAAAGTGTACTACTTCTTATCACTTGTCATGTAAAACCCACATATTTTTTCAACATTTACAATCTTAACACTAAATTCACTTTGAATATAAAAAGACCACCTTTTAAAAGGTGGTCTAGTTTATTCAAGTGTATTACTTAGACTCTGTTTTCTTGGCAGCTGCAGCCTTACGGTTGAAGCGATCAATACGTCCAGTCTTAGAGTTGAGGTTGACCTTACCAGTGTAGAAAGAGTGGCAGTGTGAACAAGTATCAACATTGATGCTCTTCTTGGTAGATCCAACTACAAATGAAGTTCCGCAAGTGGTGCAGGTGACTGTAGCCTGATAATAGGCTGGGTGAATGTCTTTTTTCATAAATGCTATATCCTCCCGGGTATTCGTTTCCAACGAATCCCTTAGCGGGAAGAATATAGGCTAATTCAGCAAAAAAATCAATAAGAAGACATAAATTTAAAGAAATCTTTTAGCTTCTATGTTTGGATTTAGTGCTATTTTCTAATTTCAAAAGAAAACAATGCTTTACCATTCGATTCAAAAATAATAGTTATTCCAAATAAAGACAATCAAGCACTATTAAAAACTAAATTTTAAATGTTTTATACTCGCAACAAAAGAAACAAAATAATAAAATTGAATTATATAACCATAAAAAAGATATACTCTAGAACTGAACTCACAATTGATACTCTATCATTATTAACTTTGATAATAACTTTGATTGTTTCAGGAATATATCCATTTGCTATCGAGATTACAAACCATAACGAAGATTATTGAAAATAAAGCGTAAAAACAAAGAATAATACAAAGTAAAAATTAGTTTTCTTCATCACTGCTTCCATTATCAATCACTTCTCTGAGGCCTTATTGGCAGAATCAGTGAACTCTATTGATGGATAATCACTAGCCATTGTATTTTTGAGTGACTCATACACTTCCCTAGTGTTTTTCAAATGGTCGGGATAGTGTGTTTTCTCGTCCTTGGTTTTAATTTGAAGCACAGAGTCATGATTCATTATCTTGATTTCAACTATCTTATCAACATCGATTATATCCTTGCCATCATAATTGTTAATGATAATCTGATTAATAGATAACTCTATAGGTGCTAAGTTTAGATTACGGTTATTCCATCTTGTTTCCTTGGCCAACAAAAAGAAAATTACAACTGAAATAATTAAGGTCAATATAATAATAGCAAGACCGAGATATATCCTGTCGATATGCATGTGCTCTATCATCATGAAGAAATCCAAGGCGTATTCTCTCGGCCAGGCTATAACGAATATAGCCAAGGCCAGTCCCACCATCCATATAATTGATTCGCTTATGATGACCTCTTTTATAACGGATTCTTTCTTCCTTATAGCTTTTATCATATTACTACTCCTTCAATTCACCATTTTTAAAATTGATTACTTATTTTCAAAAGCGGTTTTCTAAGTTTACCATATGCTAGAGGCCAGAACTTTACTTTTTCTTTTATATTTTGAAACTCGTGATCTATCGACTTAAATACATCAATAGCATACATAAAATTAAATGATATTTATTTCCTTATTACCAGTTTTTTCTTTATTGCTTCTTTATGCTGCGTTTTGTAATGTATGCTTCTTGAATTTCTAGCGGTAACCGCTTATGAAAGTCAATGGATTAATCAAAAGTATCCCAAATGCCAAGAATCCAAAAACTAGGAACATAATCAACAATTAAATAATTATAGCTACAACATTCATATTCAATTCAACCTTCTAATAGATATAGCCTATCTTTAACAATATTAAGAATTAAAGCATTTTATTTTTTAAATATCAAAATTGCTTTTGCTGTCGTTGTTTTCGTAATTGTTACCAATACATATCCATCATTCAACATCTCATTAGCTTTTTCTTCAATTTTTTGGGACATATTCTCTGCTTTCGGTGAATACTAAATCACAACTGCTTTATACATTTCTTTTACCTCCATAGGTTTAATAATTACTTTATAATAAAGCCATACTTCTTATACCATTTACAGTAGCTTATAATGAAGCTATTACAATTAATCCTTATATGCTCACCAAGATCAATTATTGCTTGATTAACGTAAGCGTTAAAGATATCCACTCTTGACGATTCGAACTCGCGAACCGCAAATAA
>OLPR01000728.1_pt1 | contig 29225 bp, 21 predicted proteins | sample 1672761 | NCBI WGS metagenome assembly OLPR01 (sample SAMEA3136721, study PRJEB25190) | human gut metagenome | biome: human gut; feature: human-associated habitat; material: faeces | place: Austria | collected 2013 | reverse complement strand
CGCTCTTCCGATCTTCGGCCGGCCCTTGGGCCTCGGGCGCAGGGCCTCCGCGCCGCCCTCGCGGTATAGCGCGCACCACTTCTTGAGCGGCGACATCGACATTATGCCGAACGCCGCCATCGCCTCGGTCTTCGTCATGCCGCCGTCGACGACGGCGGAGGCGGCGGCGACCTTCTGCTCGTATGTGTACCTGCCCTGCTTTCCGTCCATGCGCAGCAGCACCTCGCTCCCGAATGCGCGGTATATCTCCTGCCATCTTCTCACGGCTTCCGCGGGAAGCGAAAGGGCAATCGCGGCAGATTTATACCCGTGTCCGAGCTCGAAGAGCCCTATGGCCGCCTTCCTGGCCTCGACATCATGCTTCACCCTCAAATCAACGCGCATAAAGAAAGCCTCCCATTTCTCATGTCCAAGAAATGGGAGGCAGTTCACAATCACTGTACCGGGCTTATTTGTGGAGCAATCAAGCGCACCGCGATGCCAAAATTCGCGGCAATCAAGCAAAAGGCCCAGCACGTGAGCTACTCATCAACAGAAAAGGCCGCCCGACGCAAGTCGAACGACCTTAGTAAATAGCCAATAAAACAACAAGACCCCAAACACGGACGTAAAAAATCAGTTTAAAGCCCTATTGCGCCGTCTCAAGCCAATCCAGACGACTGTTGAGCCATGCACGCACACCATCGGGAGACTCAGAAGAGACGCCCCACAGCATGGACTCCATGTTCACAGAAGTAGCAACACTAGACTCATACGCAAGGTAATCCTGCCCATTGATGCACCCCCGGGCTTCGTCAAGCACTTCTTGCTTGACGGCATCAACAGCAGCGCGAACCGTCGGATCCTGCAGCAGACGAGAGCCTAAAACAGCATTGCGCGAAAGCCAACCCTGCGGCGACAAGCAACTGTCACTTGACTGGGATGAAAGAGCGTTTCCCATCGCCAAGTCAAAATCCCAGGCTGGACCGAAAACAAACCGCGAATCGCCAGAGGCATCAGAGTTCTTGAACAGATACGTTGATGAGTAATTAAAACCGTCAACGCACTTGGTGATCTCATTGAGCCAGTAAAGGCGCGCAAGAGAATCAATGTCGCAGTAATCCGCCGTCGTTTTTCCCGTCTCAGGATTGACACCTCCGTTGCGAATGCAATCGAAGAATTCCTGGAAACGAGAACTCAAATATTCAGCTTCATCCTTGGTCCAAACACCAGGCGACTTGCACACAAAGTACAGTACACCGTTTCCCGAATCTACGCTAAACCAGGCGTCCTCATTCACATAGCGCTCCTGATCAAACTCAATCAGATAGCCGCCCGTGATGTCGGAGGGATTTTGCAGTCCCGTAGCGTACTTCATTCGATTACCGTAAGAGTTAACCCCCTCGACAAGCTGATAACTTGTCCCGCCATTAACGGCGTCGTTAGCGTCTTCAAGGTTGTCGATGTCCACGCGACCCGAGTTGATCTGGACCTTCTCGCAGAGCATATAGGCACCGCGGTATTGTCCGTCATAATACAGATCAACGGCACGGTACTCAATCGGTGCATGAGTTCCCAATGCAGACGCAAGCGAATATGCCGCAGCATTGCGCATCGAAGTTCCATCGTAAGCGTTTGCCAAAAGCACCCAGGTCTTATTCTTATTCGCTTTATCGCCCGTCTCCAAAAGGTCGGCCTTCTTATCGAGCTTGATCTGATATGGCTTCTTGTCCATCATCCACGTGCTGTTGCCGCGACCCTTAATCTGAGATAATGCGCCGTCATACACGGAGACGCCGGAGGCGTCGACAAGCTTCATGGAGCCGGTAGCAACTGCAGTATGATCTCCACTCGATTCGATGTAGCCACGCCCATAATTGACCGGATCGTCGCTGCAAATAAACATCGAAGCCACGCCAGCGGTCTGCTTAATGTCAAACGTGAACGATTCGGCCGCATCAAGGGCGGATCGAACGACAATCGGATTATCAGAGTTTACACTGCTTGTCAGGCCAAGATCGCTCAGCGTCACCGAAGACCCCACGGTAAGTCCAACTGAGTAGTCTCCTACGGTAATAGACGTCTCCGGCCCGCCGCTGTATACAAGCTGAGCAGAGTTAAGGTCAAAAACAGACGGAAGCGCGAAGTGTGCATTGCCGTAACGATCAAAGGTCATCCCAATTTCAAACGAGTCCGAGTGAAGGCTCAGATTGTACTCAGACGCAGTCGCGCTATGCGAAATGACAAGATTGCCAGGATTGTTAACATTCCTAAACTCCCATTCAGACTGCGGAGTTGTCTTGTCGATAGAAATAATAGCGAGCACGCCCGATTCGGCCCCGCGCTTGGTCGACAGTGCATAATCACCGAGCGCAGACTGGATATAACCACCGCTGAAAGTGGGAACATACTTCCAAGACTGAGCTTTGGTATCGTTCTCGGCATACTGCTGGACAATGGTCCCCGATTTGGCACGGCCTGAGCGGACATCAAGACACAAACCCGAGTTGATGTTCTTAATGGTAAAGAAACCGCCGCCCGTGTTCTCGAGATGCCACTGTTGAGCCGCAGAGCCATTGAAAACGTACGTCTGAAGCGCAAGTCCCCCGTCAGACGAAGCGTTCGGAACATCAAGAACTTGCCTGGGGCCACTCTGGTTTAGCAGGTAGTAATCACCATTCTCAATCAAATTGCATGGGACGAGCAACCACGATTGGGCCTTGGTTCCATTACTCGAGTACGTAGAAACACTGTTACCAACAGCGCTCGATCCACCGGAAAGATCAATACATCTGCCGGACTGTTTGTTTTTAATACGATATCCCCCGTTTAAGCTAGCATCCAAGATCCAGCATGAACGACCCGAAGGCTCTTTACGATATTCGATTCCACATTTCGCGATTTCCGTCAAATACAGCCCCGAGTTGGCATTTTTAAAGGTATACGAGCCGTCATCTTGACGCTCAAGCACCCACTTCTGCGCCAGAGACAGATTTGAGCTCCAAAGCTGCGATGCAGCGCCGGAATCCTTTGACCCACCGGAAACTTCAAGAACACCCGATTCGTCAACAGTTGTCTTAAGCTGGAAAGAACCAGAATGATTTATTGGAGATGTGTTGAACGTCCATTTTTGAGCATCGGTATGGTTCGCCTGATACATTTGCAGTTGGTTACCATTAGAGAGAGAACCACCGGGAACGTCCAACGCCTTACCTGTTAGCGACGAGACAACTTCAATGCGACCGTCAGAAGTCTGCAGAAGACGCCATTGCTGTGCCGGAGTTCGATTAGATGAGTACTGCTGAATGCGCACACCGGAAGACTTGGAACCGCCAGGAATATCAAATGAACGACCAGACAGCGTAGAGAAAATGGAATAATAGCCCGTATTCTGGTCGAACACAACATTCCAAGCCTGAGCCGACGAATCGTTATCTTCGTAGATTTGAACAGCGGCTCCGTTACCTAAAGATCCGCCCCGAAGGTCAATCATCTTTTTATCCGACAGAGCGGTAGAAATACGATAGGAGCCGTTTTTAACAGGTTGAGCGACGCGCTCGACCCTCCATTTTTGCGCCTTGGTGCCATTTGATGTATAAAGGCAGACATTAGCTCCATTTTTTGAGCTTCCACCGGCAACATCAAGAAATAAACCATTGCAGTCAGAACGAATTGAATACGATCCATCAGCATTCTGGACAAATTTCCATCGTTGGGCCTGCGTATTGTTCGAATCATATAGCTGCGCATTAGCACCAGCTATTTTTGAACCACCAGCAACATCAAGCACCATGCCGGTAATCGAATTCTCGATGGAATAAGAGGACCCTTTCTTAGAAATTCTCCAAGCCTGGGCATAGGTATGATTATCTTCATAAACCTGCACGTTCGACCCGTTAACGCAAAAACCACCCGAAACATCCAATGATTTATCGGCAATAACATTAGTGATTGTGTAAACACCGTCATCAAGCTCAGCATAGCTCTTGGCCTCTGCCTGAGTTGGCGTTACGCAAAGCGCAATGAATAAGAGGAGCAGCGCCATTCCCCTCGATCGTTTTCGAAAGCAGATTCGAACCGCATCAGTAGCAATCATCAAATCACCTAACCCCCCAAATAACTTAACAAAATCTTGAACAAACAGATCAATTAGAGCAACACGGAAATCGGCAAGCGGTGATATTGCGAAAATAAAAAGGCCCAGCATAAGCCGGGCCGGGCAAACAGAAGGTGCTCCATGGCGGATTCGAACCGTCGACCTTGGGATTAGAAGTCCCCTGCTCTATCCAACTGAGCTAATGGAGCAATATGAAGATGATTATAACCTAGTTGAACTGATCACGATATGCCTTGCAGACTTCATCAACGGGACCGTCCATACGAAGATCCCCCTTTTCGATCCACACAGCGCGCTGGCAAATGCGCTCGACTTGTTCCATGGAGTGAGAAACGAACAAGACCGTGACGTCGCCACTCTCGATAAAGTGCTGGATACGGCGCTCGCACTTCTGCTGGAAAAAGACATCGCCAACAGAAAGCGTCTCATCGACGATTAGGATATCGGGCTCGGTAATCGTAGCGATTGCAAACGCAATACGCGCGACCATACCAGACGAAAAGTTCTTAAGCGGCATATCGGCAAAATCATTGAGCTCTGCGAAATCGATAATCTCATCGAAATTCGCATCGATGAACTCTTTCGTATAACCCAGGAGCGCTCCGTTAAGATAAATATTCTCTCGAGCAGTGAGCTCATAGTCGAATCCGGCACCAAGCTCGATAAGCGGTGAAATAGTGCCGTGGGTCACAACCGCACCCTCAGACGGCTCAAGAACGCCAGCAATAATCTTGAGCATGGTGGATTTACCGGAGCCGTTTGTACCAACTAAGCCGACAACTTCGCCCCTATGGACGTCAAAGGAAATATGTTTGAGCGCCCTAAACTCCTCGAAGAAAAGCTCGTGACGCGCAAGCTTAATAAAGTATTCCTTCAAATTCGTAAGACTCTCGGATGCCATGTTGAAGACCATGGACACATCCTTGACCTCAATGGACAAAGGCTTCTCATCGATTGCGCACATGACGTTAATTCCTTCTAGATGTAGAGAATGAACTTATGCTCAGTCTTATGGAAAATCAAATAGCCGATAACAAGGGACGCAAGTGCCCAAGCGACACAGAGGGCCAGCGTCATGGGATCGGGAGTTGTTTGGAACAAGAAAATATCCCTCATAAACTGCAGGTAGTTGTACATAGGATTACCCCACATAACAATTTGGAGCCAATGGGGCATGGCGTAAATATAGTCAGAAGTCCAGAAAATAGGCGTGGCATACGTCCAAGCCGTAAGCACAACACCCCAAAGATGCTGAACGTCACGGAAAAACACCGTAAGAGCCGAAAGAGCCATACCAACACCCATGCAAAAAAGCATTAAAAGTAAAAGGGCCACGGGCAGCAGAATCAAATGCCAGGTAGGCATTACATGGAACCAGATCATTACGATGGCAACAGCAACCAGCGAAAAGGCAAAATTAACTAGGGCAAAGAGTATCTTCTGAACGGGAAACACCCACCTATGAACCTTAACTTTCTTTAAAAGAGAAGATGCCCAAAGGATGGACATAAGAGCCTGTGAAGTCGAATCAGACATCACCGTAAAGGTAACGTTACCGACAATAAGATATAGAGGATACATCTCTGGAGTGACAGCACCGCCATTACGACCCTGAGCAAAAATGGTCGAAAAAACAACCGCCATAACGACCATCATAAGAAGAGGATTTAAAACACTCCAAGCAACACCGAGAAAACTGCGGCGATACTTAAGCTTGAAATCCTTGATGACAAGCTGTTTGAGAATAAAAATATCTTTGGCAGTCTCGCTTTTTGCATGAGACTCGATAACGACGCCATCGGTCTTACTCATATAGAAATCCTTAATACGACTCTGTAAACTCATTTAGTATATCGGCGAATCTGATTAAAAAGAGCTTAATACCGAATCACACAAAGAAGCTCATATGCGTGCACAAAAATACATTAACGTTAACGACTAGATGCTGGAGACTTGGATGAAATTCAATAACGTCGCTGTACTAATCCCCTGTTACAACGAAGCGGTTACGATTGCGAAAGTGGTAGAAGATTACAAAAAATCCCTCCCCGGATCAAAGATATATGTTTACGACAATAATTCCTCTGATGGAACGGCGGAAATAGCAAGGCAGCATGGCGCCATTGTCAAGCACGAACCGAGGCAAGGAAAAGGCAATGTATGCCGACAGATGTTTAGGGATATTGAGGCCGACTGCTACCTCATGGTTGACGGCGATGACACATACGATGAAACAAAGGCCGTTGAAATGTGCCTCCCGATTCTGAACGGAGAAGCCGACATGACAGTCGGTGATCGCCTATCTAATGGCTCATATGCCGAGGAGAACAAACGAGCATTTCACGGATTCGGAAACAATCTCGTGCGCTTCATGATTAAATGGATTTATGGATACACCTTTGATGATGTTATGACCGGCTACAGAGCCATGAGCAAATCATTCGTAAAAACATTTCCTGTTCTCAGCGAAGGGTTTCAGATTGAGACCGAATTGTCGATACATGCGGTAGATCGTCGATGGAGAATTCAAGATGTTCCCATTGTCTATCGAGATAGGCCGGAGGGTTCGAACTCTAAATTAAATACAGTGAGAGACGGATTAAAAGTCATTAAAATGATTGGCATTTTATTTAAAGACTACAAGCCTCTTCGTCTATTTTCGCTACTTGCTATAGCCTTTTTACTAATCGGCTTAGCATTTGGTCTCCCTGTTATTACAGAGTTTGCAGCGACAGGACTTGTACGAAAGCTCCCGACTGCATTATTGGCGGTAGCGCTTGTATTTTTAAGCGCATTGAGCCTAACCACAGGGCTTATTCTGGACTCCGTTGCAAAAATCGAGCGAAAACAATGGGAAGTCAACGTATACCGCCATTAACTAGTCGGTCGTATTGTTTAAAACTTAGCATTAAATCTAAGAGAGCTTAAATGATTCAAAACAAAACAGTTAGATATGGCGTGCTGTATTCATTGCCCGCCTCAGTCCTGATATCGTTCGGTTTCACATTTGATATAACCGGTGACGGACTAAGTATCACTTTGAAAAGGCTAGTTGCGACTGCGGCTCTTTCAGTAACACTTTTTATCGTATATATCCTGTTTAGGTCTTACTTTAAACAGCTAGATACTCAGAAAACCTCTTCAAAGAAAGGAATATTTAGGAATACCTTTCTGGCGATAGCACTGTTGTGGACGCCATATTATCTTGCGTGCTATCCAGGTCTGTACGTTTACGACGCGATTGTTCAAACCCATTACTCGATAATGTTGAATGTCGTTAATTCATTTCATCCATTAATTCACACCTATTTAATGACGTTTTTTATAAAACTGGGACAACTTATATTTGGATCATCCGAAATAGGATTTGCACTATACACGCTATTTCAAATGTTATATTGCGCATGTGTTTTGGCGTATATAGCCTCTGAATTGTATAAATACTCTTCCTCAAAACCGTTGTACACGGCAGCAGTTATTTTATTCGGCCTATTTCCAGTTTTTCCCATACTCGCCATTAGTGCGACCAAGGACACGATTTTTTCGACAACATTTGCGTTAGCCGGCTTGCAATTGTTGAAATTTGCCATTTTCGCCGAGGACATTTCTAGCAGCAAATCTCAACTAGCTCTAACATTTCTGTCATTACTGGCAGCATCTCTATTTAGAAATAATGGCTTATATGCGGTTGTATTGATTCTAATTGTCTTAACGATATCCCTACTTCACAATAAAAAATGGAATGCATCGGCAATGGCCATCGGAACCCTTGTTATGTCCCTATTTCTTGGCCTAGCACTTCCCAAATTCATTAGCGTTGGAGGTTGTTCGTCACTTACCGAAATACTTGGAATACCCATGCAGCAAATTGGTCGAACCCTCACAACTTACCCAGCCGATAACCTCAATGGAGAGAGAGATGATGCGGTCAATTATCTGCCAGGCTGGAAAAACTATAATCAATATATCTCAGACCCATTAAAGTTCTATGCCGACACATCTAATCGAATCAGCAGAGATCCGAAAGGCTTTATTAATACATGGATTAAAATTGGCCTACAAAAGCCAAGGTGTTATCTAAATGCCGCAATAGCTATGACGGAAGGATATTGGAATCCATTTTTTAACTATGATTCAAATAGTATGTTAAAATCTTATCTATCTTTTAATCATTGGTTTTTAACTGAAGATAATGCTTTGATATGTGAAGAGCATTTACCAACTCCTGCATATGTAAAAATCCAAAAAACAGACGAATGGCTCGTTATCAAACGAAATTCATTTCTACCGAAATTGGAAAAGATCATTGAACGAATTGCATATTTTCCACCATGGACAAAAATGGGGATAACGAATGTTATTTTTTCAACAGGCACTATATTGCTATTGCTTTGGATGGTTATTGTCATGTCTTTTGAAAACAAAACCAAATCCGCATTATTATTGATTGTTTTCAATCTTACTTATCTGGCAACAGTATTACTTGGACCGATTTACCAAATTCGCTACGCTTTTCCGTTTACTTGTTCATTTGTGGTATTTATTATTGCCGCGCTATTTGTTAACAAGGATAATGACCATGTAAAAAAATCAAATTGCGTACTGAGTAACTGATTTCGCTTTCAACAGGACATATTGATTGAATTACCTGCTCCCGCAGCAAACTGAGCGCCTCCTCGATCCATATCTGGTCTCGGGGAGGCGTTTCTATTGACTCGCATAGACCATTGATTATCACGAAACGACGCTGTTGTTATTTGGTTAGAACGTTGGTACCAATACGCACCGATGTCCTTTTGTTGTCAACGACCAATTTTATAGCGATGTAGATTGTCAGTCTCGCCTATGACGGTTCAACCGCATTATGCGCATTGCCAGGATGTAGGCAGAAAAAACCAACAAGCATGAAGGTCATCAGTCAAGGGATAAGCGAAATAGGAATAGACACAGATTAAAGGTCCCACTCATATATTTATAAATAGAGTCGATATAGCAAAGGGAATCCATTGGAATCCATTTAATTCAAATTCAGAATGCAGATCAATCCGCTTGGGATCGAACGAGGCAATTAACTTCTCAGAACGACTCAAGAGCAGTCAATATACTTCGAAAAAGAAGGCCGTCAAACAGTAGTTTGGCTGAAATGAGGCAAATCGGACTAGGGGACGATTGTTTTAACCAACGGTATTTTTTTAGCCCATAAACCAGCGCAAAACTTCCCAGATAAACGACAAAAGGAGCCCAGAGTCTGAATAATGGATCAAACATTGAGAAACCGAATAACCCACATAGTATGTTATCTAACAAAACTTTATGAACCAAATAGATACCAAAAGCGGCGTTTGAAAGAATCTGAATTAAATGGCGAGACGAATTACTAAACCTCTCGAACCAGTGTTCGAGCTTAAGAAAGCTAACAAAAATCCAAATACTAGGGAGGACCGCTGTAAACGCACCATAATCAAACAATAATCGATCTACTTCTCCAAGCATATGAGATGAATATAACGTATAGCCGTAACGAATCGCAAGGCAAATTCCAGAGCCAATAGTCAACCAAAGATATTTGGAGTTCTCAAGTGAACAATTTGGATTTGATAAAGCAAATCCAAGCAGAACATACATTGAATAACTTGTAACAACGCAAATGGTAATATCTTTATTTCATGGCATACCAACGAAAGCGAACAAATACGGTATAAACGATGAGAAAATAAATGCAGATACAATCATATAACGGACAATCCGCCTGTTCTTAATTAACAAAGACAGCACTGGAATCGACAGCGTTATTCCAAACATTGAAAAAAAGAACCAGTAAGTGGGTTCAATTCCGTTATTCATGAATAAGGTTATAAACTCGAGAAGGGATAGGCTTCCTAGGCCCTTTCCCAATACTCCAAAACGAAGAAAATATAGGATCAAGCTCCATGCTAAAAAGGGGCAAAATATGCGAAGCATTCGTTTGCTAAGAAACTCACCAGTTGAGTAACGATCTCGGTAGTTTAGAGTTTTTGCCCCCGTCAGCATGAAGAATACTGGCACAGCCCAAAAAAAGAAAACCTCGATTATCAATGATGCTGCCCAAGTTTTAGTCGGACTGTAAGTGTGCACAGATCCGTTGCAATGAAGGACAACGACTGCAAATGATGCAATAATATTTAGAATATCGAAACAATAATAATGACGTTTACTGGTTGAAATACTCATATAATAATCCGCTCACTTAAAAACGAGGACAGTGAAAGCCGTCCTCGTTTTATAATCAAAACCTATTGCATTGTCTTCAGCTTAACAAAGCCTTTAAAACTATTACATCCATATAAGTTAAAATACCTCCAAGAATGGTCAAATATTTCCAACTCAGGATAGCCTCCATTTGTTAATTTTTTCGCAAGCAGGCTCCGAGTGTCCTTATCGATTAGTGTTGATATGTTCCAGATCGAATAATCCAAAGCCCAGTTGAGGAAGCTTCTTTCGAGAAGCTCATACTTATTAATTTCTTTCAAATCGCGCTTAATACGGCAAATTGCATCATAGAAGCACTCAGGGCTTTTGTCGCGCGAGTTTGATACAGAGCCTTTCCTAGTGGATCGATGCTTAATCAGCACATCCCTAACAACTGAAAGAGACGAGGCGCGATAAAGAAGTCCATATACAAATACACCATCTTCACTATTATCAAGATCCGTCGGAAATTCAAGTTGCGAGTTCTTAATTAAAGAAGTCTTATAAAGCCGATCCCAAGGCCAGCCCATAAAAGCCTCAAAAAGCCACTGTGATGCATCTTCAACAGTAAACAGATCTTTGTTAGGAAGCTTATCAAGCTTGAGGGCCCACGGGGTAGGAGTGCATTCGTATGTCTCACCATTAAACTCACAGCTGCTGCAAGCAACAATATCTGCATTGGTTTTTTGTGCTTGCTTGTAGAGCTTACCAAACATATCGTAAGCAAAGATATCGTCTGAATCCAAAATGAGGGTATAGGGGGCAGATACCTCTTTGAGTGCTCGATTTCTTGCGGCAGCAACACCCTGATTTTCCTGATCAATAACCCTTAAACGAGAGTCAAAGCCTTCATATTCAGTAAGTATGTCTCGCGACCCATCAGTAGAGCCGTCATTAACGCAGATAACTTCAAAAGCAGTAAAATCCTGAGCAAAAATAGAGTCAAGAGTCTCTCTAAGAACATCGGCGGTGTTGTAAACAGGAAGTACGACCGAAATCTGAGGAACATTTCTCTCTTGAATAAACTTAGCGGGCTTCCTTGAAGCCATCTCGTTGTCGATGGAATCAACTAGCTTAGACTTAGTATTTTCACGAGTCAATTTACTCTGAATCAGAGCTTTCGCGTGATCTAAACCACTTTGTTGTGCGACTTGGAAAATAGTTTTTGCCTTACGTTCGAAACGCTTAATCCCGTGTTGATAGTCAACACCCTTTGTAATGAAGTCAATAAAAGCCTGCGGATCAGAAATAGTTGTCTCAACAGCAGACAGCTGTCCCGGGGCAAACAATGACGAATCGACCTCTCCCGCAGCCTTTGCATCAGCATATTCAGAGCCGAATCTTTTAACAAAATCAAGCCGATATTCGTCAGCAACGCGACCAGCATTCCACGTATATGCATCGCACATCATTTTAATTGCAACTGGAGCAAGCGAATCATGCAGCTCGGGTCGGTCCTCACGAAGCCAACGACGAATCTCCTCATACTCGAGACAAATGGTATTCACTTTGCCAGGATTATTAATTGATGATGCCTCGTTATCCTGTCGATAATGGACAAAAGGCTTATGTACGAACATAACTCGTTTAGCGCAAGCCCAAATTTTGAAGTTAAATGCAGTGTCCTGGTAGGCGGCACCGGGTGTCTCTAGCAGACGGAGGTTATTCTTTCTTATGAAATCAGTACGATAGATAGCCGACCACAAAGCAGGCTGAACATAGAAACAATGTTGATTGTCGCGAATACTCGGGTCAATAATCCGATCACACTCATGATTTCCAAACAACTCCAGCAAGTGATCGTTCTTGATTTTTTTAGCCCAGTAAAGATAGAAATTAGCTCGAACAACTTCCAAATTAAATGCATCCGCATAGTTCACAAGCGTTTCGAGCATATCGAGATCGGCGAAGTCATCGGACTCAAGAATCGTAACATACTCGCCACGAGCCATATCGAGGCCAGTATTTATTCCAACCCCATATCCGCCGTTTTCTTTGTCAACAACGATAAGGCGAGGGTCGGAATCGGCAAACTGGTGCAGAATTTCGGAAGAATTATCCGTTGAACCATCGTTGATGGCGATAATCTCAATATCCTGAAGGGTCTGGGCAAGCAGGCTCTTGATACAGGAAACAACGAAAACCTCGTTATTGTATACCGGAACAATGACTGAAACTTTTGGAATCATATCCATCCTTATCTCGTTATATGAACTCAATTAGTTTAATCGCATGTAGATACCGAGCTACTATTTTTTAATCCGTGCATAAACTTTATTGATTAAAGGGGTCTTTAGTATTTTAAGCTCATCGACGCTCGCTTGCAGTTCATCGATGCGTCTTTCAGCATCAGTAAGCCTTCTGTGCAAATCTGCCCGAATGCGCTCCCCTTCACTAACTTTGAAATATAAATCATCGAATGTCTCCCATACAGGCTTCAAAGCGTTATCAATGGAGCCATCAAACGGACGCGAACAATATCTCTGCAATACGATTTCATAAAGAGGAGAGAATCGAGCCTCGCACCAGAATAAATCTGAGCCATCAACACTTTGCATCCATGGCTTTAACGGTCCGGCATAATGAAAAATCGATGGCTTAAGACGTGCTTCGAGATAGCCATGAAGTAAATCCTGTGGGGCCCAAGAAGCTATTTCTTTAACGCGAATCCCCTCGGAATCAAATAGCACATTCCACTCCATCGGCAGGAACAACACAGAGTCTGCGAACGCCGAGTTCAAGAAGTCTTGGTCTGGGTAGCTTGGTTGGTGGTCATTAATCCAGCGCGAATAACCCTCAAGAGTTACTTGATCTTTCATCCTTGCGATATCCATCAGCAAGACACCGGCATTAAAGTAATCAACACCAGAGGCAATTCCAAGCGAAGACAGTCGTTCGGCTTCACCCTCGGCGTAGCCAGATACCATTCCAGCCATACCAATGTCGCGAACAGCCCCGAGAATATTTTGCCCAAGATCTAAATCATAAAGCCTGGAAATGTCATCCAGCACAACTAAATCGGCATCCAGATAGACGATCTTTTCAACATCTGGCAATAGGGCTCCAAGGAAGAGGCGATAAACGCATTCGGGGCCAAAAAAAGGACCAAAACCAAACGTTTCAAACCTCTCGTTGATGTCAGAGACGTCGACGAGATCGATAGCGAATTGATCATCAGCATATGGAACAGCATATTTAAGGTCATCTAGCGTAATGTTCGTAGACAGAACGTGAACAATATAGCTTCTATTGGTGTCTCGGTGACGAAAAACAGATGACGCCATGACACTAAAATAAGGCAGATATTTCTTATTGATTGCAGCTGCGATATGAACGGTATTGCTCATAATTCTCCTCGCACTGTCCAATTAATTACCCAAATACTGATTTGTCTTCGCAACAAGCCAGTTGACGTCCGTTCCGGCGTGGCAGCTTGTTGATGAATACCACTTATGTATCCCAACGTTATCCCCCATCGTCAAACGCCTCCAACCTTTAGACCTAGCAAGTGCGGCCATGAGTTGCGCGCTGGTATTAAGAGTAGCATACGAAGGCGGATTTGCAGTAGTTCCCACATGCTCGATAGACACCGAGCGTTTATTCCACTCCCAGTCGCCAACGGCCCAAGCCGTGTCGTTAAGACGAACATACTGGTGAATCCGCCCTGGAGCCACGCCATAATGAGCCGAGGCTTCGCGTGTACCCCAAAATGTATTATCTATCCGAGAAAGCGATGTACGCTCAGAGATGTGAATCACAATCACGCTCCAGTCTTAGCTGTAACGAGATGACGAATAATGGGCGCAACCCTTCCACTGAACTCCAGTTAAAGCAGGTGGAATATAGGTAGCCTTCTCAAAGGCAAAACGCTGATTGGCGGAACCATTATCTTCAGAAAGTGCAAGCGCGTCGTCAGAAGAAGCCAAGACAAGTCCGCTGGTCGACCGAATCGTATAGCCCTCTCCCCTGTTGTAAACCAAATTCCATTTTTGAGCGTTGCCTTCATTGCGGGTCCAAATTTGGACACCATTACCAGCTGATTGATTGCCGTCCCTGATATCGAGCGGCATGCAGGATTTAGAGCTAAATCTCATACGTACCATCGGAATTTTTGCGAACGTCCCAAATCTGGGCCGCCGTTCCATTCGAGCCATAAATACCTACTGATGCGCCAGCAGTTATTGAGCCACCAGAAACATCAAAGACCTGAGATCGATTCGACATAAGATGAATGGTATATGACCCCTAAGACAGAACACCAACGCTCTTAACATCAAAACGAACACCAGGCAGTTCGAGCGAATCAGCCATACCTAAAGCCGCAGATGACCCGGAGACACAGAGGTACTGACCTGTAGCTGAGTTTTGCAAAGTGATCTTACCGCCAGACAGCGCACTATGCCACCGCTGAGAATCGGTACCATTAGATGCCAGCTGAACGAGCTTGCCCTCATCAATCAGGGTAAGCACTTTCGCGGAACCGATGCGCTCAATCTCATACGTGTTGTCTAACCCCACAACCTTACTCACATACCATTTTTGAGCAAGCGTATCGTTTGATTTGTATAACTGGATGACGGCACCATCATCCATGGACCCACCGGGAACATCCAACACTTTTTAAGCCGTGGACGACTCAAAGGAAAAGGAACCCTCGTTCATAAACTCAGTAACCTGGTGAAGTGAAAACTTTTGAGCAGCACTTCCATTAGGAAGATATGCATCCAAATTTGCCTGAGCGGAATCAGAGGCTCCAACAATATCCAAAGCCAAGCCAGTCGACTTACTCACAAAGGAGAACGTGCCGTCGCCATTATCTATCGCAGTAAATAACCTATTGGCATTATCGAAATCGCAGGCCCATTGCTGAACATTTGTGCCCGGAATTAGATTGCCACCGTCAACATCAAGCGCCTTTTGAGACTTTACATTACGGATTACATAGTAGCCATCGTAATATTCGAAGCTAAACAGCTGAGCAAGCGTTCCGTTGCTGCTGTAAAGCTGGACATTAGCGCCATTAGAGCTCGAGCCGCCGGCAACGTCAATGACCTTACCGGTGGAGCTACAAGCGGGACTGAGCGTGAAATAACCTTTCGGAAGGATATCGTCACATTTTGCGACCGACGGGGACGTGCTCAACAGGGCAAAGTGAGAGGCGCCCTCATTAGAGCTCAGCTCAACGTTTACGCCATTGGATTCGCCGGACCCCCTCGATCCAAGATAAAATCCGGGCCTCAGTGCACTCTCAATGAGATACGTGCCATCAGACTGTTTGGCGGCAATCCACTTTTGAGCATACGTGCCGTTGGAGGTGTACTGAGCAATTTTTGTTCCAGCGGAAGCGTTTCCTCCGGCAACATCAATCACCTTATTGGAGCCAGCATTCGTAAACGTAACATAGCCCTTATCGTCATGAGAGACGACCCAGCGCTGGGCATTGCTCATGTTCGACCTGTACAGCTGGATATTGGCGCTATTGCCTTTCGAGGCACCAGTTACATCCAAGACAAACGAGTAGTTCTTGCTCGAGATTACGAGATACTCGCCGTCTGCCAAATCGGATACGTGTGCCGTGGCCTCAGCGTCTTGCTCGGAGCGCAAGCACTTAAAGCCAGAAGGTGCAAATACGACCGAAAGCTCACGGGAATCGCCTCTGGAAACCGTGACCAGCTTACCGGAGACGTTTACGCCTAAAACACAGCCAGAGGCAGCGTTAACGATACGGTACGAGCCATTACCAGCATCTTCAATAGCCCAGTAATAATTAGACGACGAGAGCGAGGCACTCCCCTGCTTAACAGCAGTGCCGGGAACTATATCCCCGTCCTGGGCATAAAGATAGCGATAGGATTTTGCAGACTTGATTGCGTAAAGACGCTTGTCGGCATCATATTCAAAGCCAAATCCCTGTGCAATAGTTCCATTAGGGCTATACAGCTGGATAGCGGCACCGCTATCCATACTACCGCTGGTCACATCAAAGACGCGGCCATCAGTAGCCGTTACGACAGCAGACTGAGAATCAATTGTTTGACCCTTAGAAACATCTCCGGCTGTATACAGGCGAAATCGCTGGGCATCGGAACCATTATCGTCATAAACTTGAACATTTGCTCCATTCGAAATGGCCCCACCGGCAAGGTCCAAGACAAAGTCAGTCTTGAGCGCAGAACAGATCTTAACCGAGCCGTCGCCACAATCAACGATGATCCACTTCTGAGCCCAAGAGCCATTAGGCACGAACTGCTGTACATTGGCGCCGGCTTTCTTGCTGCCGCCAGATACGTCTAGAACTTTACCCGACTTAACATTCGTGATAGTCACATAGCCATTCTTATCATACGAAAACGTCCAACGCTGAGCCGGTGTAGCGTTAGATGCATACAGCTGCAGATTGGCGCCAGAATTCTTAGACCCATCAGAAATGTCGAACACCTGACGCTCAGACACAGAACCGATGGCGCATTCAACGTCCTCCTTTACCAGTCCCCTGCTAGAAACGGCAAGATCATCAAGCTGCTGGCGAACGGTGCGCGCAGAAGCGAGCGTCCATTTTTGAGCGTCAGATCCGTTATAGGTATAAATTTGCAGTGCGGACCCACTCACGCTATTGGCGCCAGGAACATCAATGGCTCTACCGGACTTAGAGTTAATGAATGAATACTCGCCATTGCCACAGTCAATAACAGACCAATGCTGCGCACTGGTACCGTTAGAAGAGTATTGAGAGATGGCACCGCCGTTGGAAACAGAACCCCCCTGAGCCTCAAAAGGCTTGCCAGAGTTAACGTTTACGATTTCGTATAAGCCATTACCGATCTGCTTAAAGGTAAACATCTGTGCTTGGCTATTGTTGGAAGTGTAAATCTGGAGACGCGCGCGATCATCAGAAGACCCACCGTTGATATCCATGACCAGCTGCGAATTGAGCGCACTCTTAATAACGAAAGCCTTGTCGGTCTCTACGGTCGAAGGAGAGGCAAAGGTAAAACGCTGGGCATTCGATTTGTTCGGAGCCCAAATCCTAACCGAAGTGCCATCCGCAGTGTTACCGCTGCAAAGATCGAGCACCCAGTTACCCAGAGCAGACTGGATATAAAAGCCGCTATCGGCAACACGAATATGCCAAAGCTGACGATTGGCTTGAGCGTAAGCAGTCTGGATGACCGAAGAACCACTTTGCGCTTTGTCGCCCTCAACGGATAGATATTGTCCAGTAGATTCGCTCTTAATTCGATAGGCTCCGGAACCAGCCGATTCAAGAATATAGCGCTGATTTGAAGACCCTTGAGCATGGAACAGAGAAAGCTGCCCGTCATCACCAACAGTAACGCTCGAGGAATCCTTTGATATCGAATCGATATAGTAAGTCCCATCTGCGAGAGCATAATCGGGCAGATTAACTACGTTGACAAAATCAGCCGAGGAAAAGGCATTCATGTCAACAGTGTTAGCGGTGATGCCGTCGAGACGCTCCGACGAAGTGTACTGCCATCCGTACTGTCCAGCGCAACTAAATGAAGTCCTGAGCTTTGGGCCGTATTCCGCGATCCAAGATACACGGGGGCGTACACTTGCAGCTTTGAGATAGGTATCCGCGTACCACCGACCAGAATAAATAGATATGTTGTTAATGCCAAAACCAGAGAGCGTATTAAAATACGCATTCACAATGCCCTCGTACGCCGAGGCGCTATTAGGCGAAATCGCATTACCTTTGCTGTCATAAAACGATTCAAGGTCATAAAAAATCGGCAGCGACAGATCGTACAGGCTGTACTTATTTACAATCTGCTGGGTAAAGTACGCCTCACTTGTAGCATCATTCGAATTCTGAGCCGTACTAAAGATATACACACCAAAAGGAATTCCCAAGCGACGAACCTCACGCAAATTGCGCTCAAACTGTTTATCAAAATGGGTCGTCGAATAACCAAAGCGCAAAATTACAGCATCTACGCCAGAGTTTTGCACCTTATTCCAGTCAATCGAACCCTGCCACTCAGAAACATCAATGACCTTTAGCGCCGGAGACGCAAAAACCTCGCCGCATCCGTTATAGAACACTTTAGAAGCGTTCGTGCCGCCCCAATAGGGAGACCCGCTTGCAGAACGATCATCGAGTGCAGCGGCAAGCGGCTCACCCTCTATCGAGCTACCGGCGGTATAGTCGTTGGAATCATCCGCTGGATGCGCCTCACCATAGGCCAGGCGCTCCTCGAGAGATGCATCAACCGGGAGCGAACCATCGTCGGCAAAAACAGGGGTTGCCCCCAGGCTGCAAAGCAGACCGAGGGCAACCAAAAGCGACGATGCGAGACAAGTTTTCTTGCGCATAACCATCAACCTAAATCCAGACTAACAAAGGGCGATATTGCGATACCAACCCCAAAGCGGTGTGTACGTGGTTCCATAGTAATTGACCCAGTCATTAAGCCCGCGAACGTTAACTCGACCAATGTTCTCAATAACTTTGCCATCGCCAATATAGATTGCAATATGGCCCCACCTAGAGCCCGCCCAAGTGCGGGAGTGGGACGGAACAGCGATAATCATACCAACTTTCAAATTAGCGCGGTTGCTGTCGTGGCAATAAGACCAAAACATGTCGCAGGCATCGCCGTAAGCATAGCCATAACCAGCCGCATTAAACACCCTCGAAATCCACGCGGAACAAAGATTGACACCAGGAGAAGGAGTGGAGTATGCAATGTCGACGAGTCGCCTTTGCGCGCCGTTAGCGTCAGCGTAAGGTTGCTCAGAAAAAATCGTAGTATCAAAGCGCCATGAGTCGCTGCCGCCGTTGCCAAGGACAAGACCGTTATCGCTGTCCGTCAAAGCGAAAGAACCGTCAGCGAGCATCGAATAAATTGCGATGCCGCCACCATCGGCAAGTCGAAGCAGCCACATCTGTGCACCAGAACCATTCCAGTCCCACTGCTGAACAGAAGCGCCATTAAATGCGTTACCGCTCGGCACGTCGAGCGCCTTCCCAGACACAAATGCAGTCAGGCTGTAGGCACCGTTTCCCACAGAACGGACATACCACTTTTGCGCGTTCGTTCCATTAGCGGCATACAGCTGCACGCGTGCCCCGGCACTGCTGGATCCGCCGGCAACATCCAGAGCACAATTACCACTCGATTGGTTCACAACAACGTAATAGCCATCGTCAATAAGCGAAGCCGCAACAAAACGCCATGCCTGAGCTGCCGAAAAGTTATTGGCGTACATCTGAATCGCGGTGCCTGCAGCGGCATTGGCACCGGTCAAGTCAATCACAGCGCCCGAGACCGCATTCACAAGAACAAGACCGCCCATTGGAGACACGCGCGGAATCCAGTGGGAACCTTCCGCCGCCTCCTTAACACTCATCAGCTTGCCATTGCTTTGCGAAAGGTACTTACCCGAATTTGCGCCCTTGATAAGAACCGACCCATCGTCGCAAACACTAACCGACCATTTCTGTGCCAAAGTGCCGTTACGATTCCAAACCTGCAATTTAGCGTCGTCCGCTTTCGATCCACCAGAGACATCGATAAGACGGTTACCGTCCACGCGAGAGTAAATCTCGTACAGTCCGTCACGCACAAATACCGTCGGAACCGAAAGCATCCATTTTTGCGAGTTTGTGCCATTTGCAGAATAAAGCTGCAATTTGCTGCAGTTACCAGAATTGCCACCCGGCACATCAAGCGCTAAACCACTCTTGGCAGAAATAAGAGACACGCTACCGTCGGAATTCACAACGACGCGCCACCATTGGGCAGTTGTACCGTTTTCGGCATACTGCTGCACCGCGGTTCCATTAGAAACGCCGCCACCGCGACAATCAAGAACCTTACCCGACGCCGCAGAGCGAACTGTATAGTATCCCGTCGACTTGCTATACGTAAACGTCCAATACTGAGCAAGAGTATCGTTAGAACCGTAAAGTTGAGCTTGCGCCGAATCACTCAAAGAGCCTCCGGCGACATCGACAACTTGACCACCGTTGAGCATGGAGCCAAGTCGATACAATCCGTCATCGATAGTCTGAGCGATCTTAACGAGATTCCAAACCTGAGCATTCGTGGCATTCCAGCTATAAACCTGTGCGTTTCCCCCATTGGCAACGCTGCCGCCAGAAATATCGAGCACATAGTCGCCAAGGCAGGACTTAATAAAATAGCCGCCATCTTGACGGGCAATAAAATCCCAAAGCTGCGCATTCGTGTGATTGAGGGCATATTGCTGGACATTCGTACCGTTTGCGCCGTTACCGCCGGACACGTCGAGCGCCTTGCCACTCGCGACATTTACGAGCAAATAATGCCCATTAAACTTTTCGATTCTCCAGCGCTGGGCGGGCGTACCGTTTTGACCATACTGTTGGACGTTAGCGCGGTTATCGCATGAGCCGCCCGAGACATCCAGGACCCTATTAGAGCCGTCGTTAGAGATCTCATAGACGCCCTCATCGATATCCGCTGCAGGAAAGTCGGAAATCTGCGGATTCGAAGGCAGAGCAGAAGGCTCAGCAGGAACATTTGAATCAGGAGAAGAAACGCCAGTCTCATCATCACCCACGGCAGGAGTCTGCGCATCGTCAGGAGTGATATCACCAGCATCTCCTGTGGACCCCAAGGAATCCTTTCCAAAAGCACCATCGGCTTCAATCGAATCATCATCAGTAGACACTACCGAAGAAATTAGAGCCTCATCATTCGGAGTAGCCGGCTCAATTGAATAAGCCTGAATGGGAGAGCACAAAGCAGCGACCGCGCAGCACGCAGGAATAAACGGCACGAACAGAACTGATTTTTTCATCTCTAATGAACCTCGATTAACGAAATAGGACTATACGAACGGGCGTGCAGCACCAATGGGATTGCCGCGCTCGTAAACATCATGGATACCGACACCCTGATGCGGCCAGGAGTCAATCATGCGTCCGTCCCCCAAATAGATAGCGATATGCCCGCGGTAATAGATAACGTCGCCGTGCTGCATACTGCCGACACTTACCGGCATAAAAGTACCGTTATTAGACATTCTTGGTTCATTTAATCGCTGTTTAGCGCGGCATGCAACTATTTGAGCCAAAAAGGCGGCTCACAAACTGCAAGCCGCCCCATGACAAGGATTAGTAATTAACCACTTTGGTTCCGTAGGGGATGTTGTCATAGATCCATTTAGCGTGATCGATAGTAAGCCTAATGCACCCAGCCGACGCGCGCTGCCCCATTGCGTGATCCTTCACATTAAACGTTCCCGTATAACAAGGCTGCGAATGGAATAAATAGTCGCCATAAAACTGCGTGTAGTACCAGCATGTATATCCGTGTCCAAACGAAAGGCCCTTTCCGTAAACAGAGAACTCACCCAACACCGTTGGTGACCCATTTTTGCCTGGAGCACACTGCCAGAAGGACCAGAGCTTCCAATTACCACGAGAGCCCCTAAAAATACCCGTACGACACCCAACGGTATCAGTCAAAATCAACCATTCCGTGTTGCTGTTATACCATTGAGCACGGTTACACATTGCCTGCTGATCGGCAGGCAGCGGCCGCACGTACGTAGTCGCTCTAAAAGTAAACCGCTGCGCCCTTGAGTCGTTGCTTGCATGCAGAGCAACGTTCGTTCCGTTCGCGCAGTTGCCTCCAGAAACATCGATAACGAACGCTCCATTCAGAGCGGAAGACAGCTTAAATCCCCCGGGTACATAATCGATATACCAACGCTGAGCAGCACTGCCATTCCTAGTCCATTGTTGGATATTGGTTCCAGAAGATACAGCCGCATCTTTAACGTCGAGGGCCTTGCCACTGGCAGCGTTAACGATGGTGTACGAGCCATCACCGTTACGAGAGAAGTTCCATTTTTGGGCACCCGAATCGTTGTTCTGCCAAATCTGGACGTTTGCACCGTCCGAGCACGATCCGCCAGAAACATCTAAGACCGAGCCTGCTTGAGAAGCCATTCGGATGAAATACGTGCCATTGTCGATGGTTGCCGAAGTAGCGCGCAGGCGGAATCTCTGCGCAGCGGAGCCATTAGAGGAGTGGACTTGAATATTGGAAGTCGATGCAAAATTACCGCCCTTCACATCAAGCGAAAGGTCTTGGTCATCCGCAGACACAAACTCAATACCATTGCTATCGATTCGCGCCACCCATTGCTGCGCCTTCACATCTGCCGGTGCCATCGTGCAAACATTGGTACCGGAAACAGCAAGTCTGTTAGTCGAGCAAACGGATTCAAACGTATAGGTATTCTTCGCTCCGTCCACCTTTTTAAGCAGCCATTTTTGGGCGAAGGAACCATTGCTGGCATAGAGCTGAACGTTAACGCCAGAGTCAGCGGATGCACCCGCGACATCAAGTGCATAGGAGGAATTAGCAGACGGATAGACCTCATAAAGGCCTTCGCTCAACAAGTCTTCCTGCTCAGCAAAAACAAACGATGTCTGAACGTAATCTCCCTGCGTGGCAGCAACCAGATTTGAACCGGACACAGCCAGCATGAGCCCTGTGCCCTTATTGATGAACGAATAGCTTCCGTCTTCATTGGCAATAACGCTGAAAAGCTGATTGTCGTTGGGGCTTTCATCCCACTGCTGGACATTCGTCCCCGGAACAACGTCGCCCGCTGCAACATCGAGCACCTTACCGGAGCCGGCATTACGCAGAACATAGTAACCGTCTCGATACTCAGCCTTAAATAGCTGGGACAGTGTGCCGTTGCAGGAATATGTCTGAACGTTACCCCCGTTCTTCAATGATCCACCGGCAACGTCAAAGGCAACAGAGCCATTTGAGGAGGGCGAAATAACGCACCAACCCTTGTCTTTCAAAATGTCATCGCATGGGTCAACTGACGCAGGGTTTGCGGCAATAAAAGTGAAGCGCTGCGCGGCAGTTCCATTCGAAGCATATAGCTGCACGTTTGTCTGAGAGTTCAGAGAGCCACCGGCAACATCAAGCGTGCGCTGTTGCCAAACAGCAGAAAGAAGTCGAACGCTTCCATCGCCATTCGGAACCGCAATCCACTTTTGTGCATAGTTCGCATCGCCACAAGCCGCGTATTGTTGGACGTTCGTTCCCAAAGAAGTTGAGCCCGCGGAAGCATCAAGTACCTTGCCAGACTTTATATTCGTTATCGTGAGGTAGCCGTCATCGTCATGTGAAACACGCCAACGCTGAGCGGCAGTTGTATTCGATTGATAGATCTGCACGTTTGCACCGCTAGAAGTTGAACCACCAGCAACATCGAGAACCATACGAGACAAATCTGGACCGGCAGTAATTGCATAGTCCCCGTCTTCGACAACATCTCGGTTGTCGGAGGCGAGCTTATCGAGCTCAAAACGCACGGCCGTCGGATCCACAAAGTAGAAGGATTGGGCAGCCGTTCCATTTGCACCATACAGTTGAAGTCCGGCACCAGATGCTATAGAGCCGCCGGGGATGTCTGCGACCTTTTGCCCGTTTAGAGCCGACACAATACGAAAGCGATCGCCATCTTTCTCGATGATCCACTTTTGAGCCTTGGTTCCATTGGCGGCATAGGTCTGCAGCTTCGTGCCGTTGGCGTCATTGCCGCCCGCCGCATCCAGAACCGCCCCAGCACCATGAATCGCAATGGTGCGATACCCATCCTCCGTTGTCGAAACATCGAACGTTTGGACACCTGAATATCCGAACTTGTCAAAGGACAGCGATCCGCCGCCTGCGATCAGCGCAAACGAATCATTCGAGGCCAACATAGCATATGTTCCATCAGGAAGGTCGACGAGATGCGCCGCTGCACGATCGTCGAGTTGCTGCTGCTCAGTTTTGGCAGGCGTTAGCACCCATCGCTGAGCGGCCGTACCGTTTGCCTCATACAACTGCACGGCAGAGCCATTTGCGGCAGCTCCACCTGCCACGTCAATGGCAAACGACTGGTTGAGCGCCGAAATAAAGGTGTAGTTGCCATCGGTTTCTTTAATTGCGACCCAGCGCTGCGCAAGGGTGCCGTTATCGGACCAAAGCTGAACGGGATTTCTATTGCTCGCGTTACCGCCCGAGACATCAAGAGTGCAACCCTTGACAGAAGTAATGACAACGAAGCCATTCTGATCGTGAGACACACGCCAGACCTGAGCATTCGTCTAGTTTCCACTGTACAGTTGGAGCTTTCTACCAGCAGACGCCGTACCGCCAGGAACATCGAGCACAAATCCGCTGTTAGCAGAAGAGCCAAAGGCATACAGTCCGTCTGCAAGATCGGCAACATGCTCGGAAGCAAGATCATAGACAGACTTGGGCTTTTCCGGCTTCACAGCATCAGTCGAATCCGAGACATTCGAATCGGACGTGCCGTCCACGGACACAGCTTCGTTGGTAACAAGCTCGGACTCGTTCAACTGGTCTGCAGCCATGGAGGCATTTGCATCTTGACCGGTAGCCACGTTGTCTTCAGCAAATGCGGGAACGAGGCAAATTCCCAACAGAAGCACGATAAACACCGAAGCAAACATAGCTTTTCGTTTGCTCATGTCTGTCCCCTTTCATACGGTTGCTTACACTCTATGCCAAGAAGCGCGCTCCATCGTCGAGAGATTCGTGAGCAGCAGCGACTTAACCCCGAAAGGCTAATCAGGTTAAAAGCATGTTGCTATGGCACAATCGCGAAATCTCTGCCGCAAAGTCACCATGGATCGGCGCCCAACCAAGCTCGCGGCGGAGCTTGCTAGCGTCTATGGCGTACCGTCGATCATGGCCGGGACGGTCCTTAACCCAATCAATAAAGTCTTCGTCTTTGCCCATTGTTTTAAGAATGAGCTTGAGAACTTCGAGATTGCTGCGTTCGCAATTGGCTCCGACAAGATAAGTCTCCCCGATCTTCCCTTTGGTCAAAATGAGCCAAACAGCACGAGCGTGGTCATCGACATGAATCCAATCGCGTACGTTCAGACCGTCCCCGTACAATTTAGGACGCCCCCCGCCCCGGACGCATGCAATCGAATGCGGAATGAACTTCTCCGGGTGCTGATATGGACCATAGTTATTACAGCTATTTGAAATTGTTGCCTGCAGACCATAGGTGCGAATCCAAGCCCTCACAAGCATGTCAGATGCCGCCTTGGAGCTTGAATAGGGACTACTCGGTCGATAGGGAAAACCCTCAGTAAATTTGACAGGGTCATCAAGCGCCAGGTCTCCAAACACTTCATCAGTCGAAATGTGATGAAACCTGACATGGTGTCTACGAGCAGCTTCCAGGAGTTGGTATGTGCCCTCGACATTCGTTTTAATAAACGAGCTAGGATCGACAATCGAATTGTCATTATGGGACTCCGCAGCATAGTGAATAATTGCATCGTGCCCGGGAACGACTCGATCAAGCAGATCCGAATCGCAAATGTCGCCAACAAAAAGCTCCACCCTACCATCCGGCAAGCCAGCAATGGCATCTGGATTCGCGGCATAGGTCAGTTTGTCTAACACTGTTATGTGAAGATCCGTGGTATTGCTCACCACATAGCGGACAAATGCAGAGCCGCAAAACCCGCAGCCGCCGGTTACCAAGATATTTCGCGGCTCAAACATTATGCCTCTCCGGAAGTCCTAGCCAATAAACTCCTCAATCAACCGCACCGTCTTGAGATACGAATGCGGACGATCGAACTGCTCCTCCGCGATGGCGCGTGCCCTCTCCCCCATCTGCACACGATGCCGCGGATCTTCAATAAGGTCAATAAGGACGCTGGCCATTCCCTCGACATCTCCGGGTTTTACGTTTACACCAAAACCATCAGCCTCAACCTTTGCCCTAAACTCCTTGCTGCATGACGTATTCACCATAGGTTTCCCGGCGGCCAAATAGTCACCGATCTTGGTCACGATGCTCTGGGCAGCCTTTTCCACCAGTGAGTTGATTGTAATGTCGCTCTTGGAAAGCCAAGCAGCCATTTTGCTATAAGGCAAATAGCCATGGAACACGACCTCGGCACCGTAAGAATGCGCTGCAGCCTTAAGATTGTCGCGCTCTGAGCCATCACCCAAGATTTGCAGTTTAGCCTCAGGGTGAGTTTTCTGCACCAGTGCCATGGCCTTGACCAGCGTCTCCATGTCATAGCACGCGCTTAGCGTACCTGCATAGGAAACCCAAATGTCACCAGCGGGCTTATCAATCTTCGAAGCATGCGCAGCAATGCCGGCGTCAAACTCACACAGCTGGTTGCCGACATAAACGGTTTCGCTCGGAATGCCAGCGCGGGCATCTCGCAAACCACGCTCGCGATACTCATCCGAAGTGCCCACAACGGCATCGGCCATTTGATACACAGCCCTCGCCTGTCGATAAAACGGCGCGAACAAGATATCGGAAAGAACGGGAACATCGAACGCCACACGGAAGGCCTCCGGCCAAAGATCATTAACATCGACCACAAAGGGAATATTAAACTTATGGGCCGCCTTGCCAATTTCCCTGGCAACATCATTAGGCGGAATCTGACAGTAGATCAAATCATAGTCATGATGCTCATCGAAATACTCCGACACCCGCTTGGCAACGACGTGATGAGCCCAGATGCGCTGAGGGCACATGTTCTTGGGGTAAAACGGCTCCTCAATAAACCGAATTGTGTAGGCGTCGGTCCCGGCATCAAAGTGCTCAACGTCACGTTGACGTTTTTCCCAATGCTGAAATCCCGAAGTAATAAAATCGACATCATAGCCATGTTCGTGCAGCAACGTTGCAAGATAAACATAGCGCGTTGCGCCCTTAACCTCATTGCCAAGCTTGGCATCTTGCGTATAGATGGCAATTCGCTTCTTATCTGTCATATCACTAATCCACTCTCACGGCTTTGTTAGGCACTCGTTTTATCGCGGCGCTCCCCTTTTTCGGCGGCTCGACGATTGCCAAACAAGCCGATACGCGAGAAAGCGAACCCAAAACCATTAGTGCGCAACGAATAGACGAACTCCAAGGCAAGATAGGCAACATATGCCGCTTTATTGGCTGAAACAACTACACCGGTGAGCTGAGAGTATGTCTGTTTAAATGCGCCGCTGATGTGCGACATTCCCGAAACGATCTCCGGGTTCATGCGCTTAAACAATGTCGCGCAGCGAGTCTTGAGTGCCGGATCCTCAAAGGCTCCTTGCTCAACAAGTCCGCCAACATACCTAAAACCGATGGTATAGAAAGACTCGAGAATCCCCTTGTCGGAAATATTAAGTTCATCAACGATATCGGCCATATCATTCCAGCGAACAATAGGGAGATCGTTTGCTTTTTTAGCCGAAGACGACGTAGGGAGATCCTCGCGGTAGCAATAAAACGAATCATCGGTATACACAATCGAGCGAGCCTGAGCAAGCGTTTGAATCAAGAAGGGATTGTCCACCCATCCGGCACCGGGCACCTCTTTAAAGCGAATGCCAAACTCGTCCAAAAACGAACGCTTGTAAATTGCACTCCAAATGGAAGGGTGATGCTGGATCAGGCGAGGATTATCCCGCAACGTAAAAGGCTGCTTCTTTGTATTAATTCGCTTGTAATAGGCGCAGTGACACACGTTCTCCTGTGGAGTACCGGGCATACACACACGCCAATATGCCGACTTCACAACATCGGGCTCTCCGTATGCATGGGCAAGGTCCATCAGTCTTGTATACATACCTGGCTTAAGATAATCGTCGGGCTCGACGATGGCAATGTATGCACCTCGAGACTCCTCAATACCACGATTGACCGTAGCGCCATACCCCTGGTTCGGCTTATCAATAACACAAATTCGGGAATCTTTTTTCTCGTGACGCCTCATGATTTCCAACGAGTTGTCAGTCGAGCCATCATTAAGGACAATGACCTCAAGCGATGCAAGGTCATCGGCCTCGATGCTCGTTAGGCACTGATCGAGATACTGTGCCGTATTAAAACACGGGACAATAACTGAGACCTCTATACGCTCATCAGAATGCAAATTGCTCGGCACCTAAACCCCTTTGGGAACGCAAATCAGAACTGTTTAATCCTAGCACAGCGGTATTAACCGCTAAAAAACTGCTCATACGCCCCCTACAACCGCTGGCACACCGCCGCCACACGACGCCCGTCAAACCCGAATCCCCAGCGCATGCGACCCACGCCGGGTCGCGGCACACGGATTTTGTCGATGCCGTCGCGCTCTATGTCGAGTAGCGACTGCACGGCCAGAAGCTCCAGGCCCAGCTCGTCCACACCGGGGTCATAAATCATGTTGATCGTTATCAGCGGACGCTCGTCGAGCATGCCGATCGTGTCTGCCACGTCAAACACAGATCCCGTAGGAAAAACCTGAATGTCCCAGCGATTCGCGCCACGCTTTCGCCTCGAGGCAGGATTGGCATAGCCCGGCAAGCCAAAGCAGAGCCCCTGCAAGAGCAGATGATATGGCAGCGGCGCATCTGGGTCGGTCGCACCGATTCCCGCATCTCCCAGGATGCAATCGAGCGCTTGTCTCACCGCATCCTCGTCCCCACGGCACAACCCGTCGCGAAACGTATCGATATCGCGAACGTCCTCGACAGCGTACTCAAACCACTCAATAATCACTAGACGCAAGACACGGCGAATCTCGTTATTGGGCAACCGCAGAGCACGGAGGTGATTGCCATGCTCTGGCTCCTCCGTCATATCTGTCGTCAGGAAACCGGACAGATACAGCGCCGTCCACATGCCATCATCAGAGGAGGCCTCTGGCCCCGCAGCGCCCAAACAAAGCGGGCCCTCAACATATCCATGGACCTCGAGCAAATCGAACAAGACCGAAAGACGGTCGAGATTCCACCCGGCAACTACCCTACTCAGGCAATCGGCATACCCATACAGGTGCTCACGCATGGGCGGTGTGCAGCCTCGGTCCAGAAAGCCGATC
>OLPR01000727.1_pt1 | contig 29278 bp, 20 predicted proteins | sample 1672761 | NCBI WGS metagenome assembly OLPR01 (sample SAMEA3136721, study PRJEB25190) | human gut metagenome | biome: human gut; feature: human-associated habitat; material: faeces | place: Austria | collected 2013 | reverse complement strand
CATTTTTCTTATTTACACCATCTAAGGACTTCATTGTCGGGAACAGCAGCACATCACGAATAGCTGCGGAATCTGTAAGGAGCATACACATACGGTCAATACCGAAGCCGATACCACCTGTAGGCGGCATACCGATTTCCAATGCATTCAGGAAATCTTCGTCTGTATGATTGGCTTCCTCATCGCCCTGAGCGAACAGCTCTTCCTGAGCAGCAAAACGTGCTCTCTGGTCAATAGGATCATTCAGCTCGGAGTAGGCATTTGCCATCTCCCAGCCATTCATGAAGAACTCAAAACGCTCTACATAATCCGGATTCTCCGGTTTTTTCTTTGTAAGAGGAGAAATTTCAATAGGATGATCCATAACAAATGTAGGCTGGATCAAATGCTCCTCAACATACTCTTCAAAGAACAGATTCAGGATGTCACCCTTCTTATGGCGTTCCTCAAACTCTACATGATGCTCTCTTGCAGCTTCTCTTGCCTCTTCCAGTGTATGGATCTCATTAAAGTCCACACCAGAATACTTCTTAACTGCGTCTACCATGGTGATTCTCTCAAATGGCTTGCCCAGATCCATCTCCACACCATTGTATACGATGGTAGTAGTGCCCAGAACTTCCTGTGCCACATAACGGTACAGATTCTCGGTAAGATCCATCATGCCATGATAATCTGTATATGCCTGATAAAGCTCCATCAGTGTGAACTCCGGATTGTGGCGGGTATCCAGACCCTCATTACGGAATACACGGCCGATCTCATAAACTCTTTCCAGACCGCCTACGATCAGTCTCTTCAGATAAAGCTCCAGTGAAATACGAAGCTTGAAATCCTCATCCAGTGCATTAAAATGAGTCTCAAAAGGTCTTGCAGCTGCACCGCCGGCATTAGATACCAACATAGGTGTTTCTACTTCCATAAAGCCCTGTCCGTCAAGATAACGGCGAACTGCACTTAAGATCCTTGAACGCTTGATAAATGTATCCTTTACCTCTGCATTCATGATCAGATCCACATATCTCTGACGATAACGGGTATCTGTATTGGTCAGTCCGTGGAATTTCTCTGGAAGGACCTGAAGGCTCTTGGAAAGCAGTGTCACCTCGGAAGCATGAATAGAGATCTCTCCGGTCTTTGTGCGGAATACCTGGCCTTTAATACCAATAATATCGCCTACATCCAGCTTTTTGAATGCTTTGTATGCATCTTCTCCGATACTGTCTCTTGCCACATAAGACTGGATCATGCCCTTCAGATCCTGTACATGGCAAAAGGATGCCTTACCCATTACACGCTTGGACATCATACGTCCGGCGATTGTTACATCTTTTCCTTCCAGTTCTTCAAACTGATCCTTAATATCCTGGCTGTGATGTGTCACATCATATTTAACGATTTTAAAAGGATCCTTTCCCTCTGCCTGCAGTTCGGCAAGCTTCTCCCTGCGGACCTTCAGCAGCTGGTTTAAATCTTGTTCCTGCTTCTTCTGCTCTGCCACTTTCGTGCCTCCCTATCTTCTTAAAAATTTCTGCCGCCCATGGGCCTTGCGCCTCTGAACGGCAGATAAAGTGTTATACGTTTCTCTGAATCTCAAGAACCTTGTATTTCATAATACCTGAGGGCATCTCTACCTCAACCACATCTCCTGTATGCGCACCGATCAGTGCTTTACCTACTGGAGACTCATTGGAAATCTTGCCCTGAAGGCTGTTAGCCTCTGTAGAGCCAACGATTTTCAGCTCAATGTCTTCTTCAAATTCATAATCATGAACCTTTACCTTACAGCCTACATTAATCTTGTCAAGGTCTACCTCATCCTCAACAACAACCTCTGCATTCTTTAGGATCTTCTCGATCTCTTCGATACGTGCCTCAATATCTCTCTGCTCATCCTTTGCAGCATCGTACTCTGCATTCTCAGACAGGTCACCCTGCTCTCTGGCCTCTTTAATCTTACCCGCAACTTCTTTTCTTTTTACTACCTTTAAATCATGCAGCTCTTCTTCCAGTTTTTTAAGTCCCGCATAAGTTAGTAAGTTCTTCTTTTCTTCCATCTGCCTTACTTCCTTTCAATCCGGATAATACGTTGTTATTCTTATAATCTATGCCACTCCGGTTATTACATTCATTGTCTGTTCACTGTTTTTCTGTATTTTTCAAGATAAAAAAGGGTACAAAAAGCCCAGTGTATTCACAATTTCTGTATTATAACGAAAACCCCACTTTTTGTCAAGTGAGGTTTTCCCAGTTTTTATCCTTCCGGAAAAAGACGTTTGTACTGCATGTTCACTTCCTGCAGCTGAAATTCAAAATTCTGTTTGTGCTGCTGCACCAGGGTAGATAAAATAATCCCTGAAAACAGACAGATGATCGCAGACAGGATCACAAAACAGATCACGATCAGGCTTGGAATCTTAGTCACAACCCCCATGCTTAAATATTTCATAAAGATAGGGATAAAAAAGCCGGTACCAAGAACAAATAAAATGGCTGCAATCAGCGAAAAGAACTGCATTGGCCTGTAATCCTTATACATACGGATAATGGTACGGATCACCTTAAATCCGTCTGTATATGTATTCAGCTTGGACTCGCTGCCCTCTTGACGGTCACGGTAATCAACGATCACATTATCAACCTGCATATTCTTGTCAATGGCATGGATCGTCATCTCTGTCTCGATCTCAAAATTCTTGGAAAGAACTGGATATGTCTTAACAAACTGGTAACTCATTGCCCGGTAGCCAGTCATAATATCCTTGATCCCACTGTGGAATAAACGGTTAATGCTTCCACGCACAATGCTATTGCCAAAATTATGGAATGGGCGCTTGTTCTCAGTAAAATATGTGGAAGAAAGCCGGTCTCCAACCACCATATCCGTCCCTTCATTCAGCACCTTGTCACACATCTCTCTGGCATACTCTGCCGGATAAGTATCATCTCCATCCACCATCAGATAACACTGAGCGTCAATATCCCTGAACATACTGCGGATCACATTGCCCTTACCCTGCTGATGTTCATAACGCACTACTGCCCCAGCCTTACGGGCTATCTGGTCTGTACCATCTGTAGAATTGTTGTCATATACATAAATCGTAGCTTCCGGAAGCGCAGCCTTCATATCCTGCACAACTTTCCCTACAGATTTGCTTTCATTATAGCAGGGAATCAGAACTGCTATTTTATCTGCCATGAAAAAACCTCCATTGTAAAAATTCAAGAATGCCTCGGCATTCTTGCTGCGAGGTGCGCGTCATGCAATTGCATGACATACTTCTCCTGCGCACCTCTGCAATCCTGCCGGAGGCTATATCAGCTGAGGGATTGACTCCCAGCTGATATATCTGTTGACAGTATACCATACCAGAGATAAATAGCAAACAAAAATTCATCGCCGTTCACCTCATTCACTGTAACAAAAAATTCCCCTGTGCCAGGAATTGTTATTTACTTTTTTCTTTCTTATGCTATAGTTAAAGAAAACAAAAGAAGAGGCTGATACATGCAAAGCCTCTTAATTTTTACTATGAAGGTCCCGGACAACAGCCATAAATAAGCTATGCCTGCATGAGCGAATACATGGATATTGGATGGGCCAGGCCGTATGATTATGGAGGAAAAACATGAACAAAAAGCGTGTAGGCGTGATCACATTCCACGATTATGACAATTACGGGGCGATTCTCCAAAGTTATGCCCTTCAGCGAAAGCTTAAAGAAATGGGCACTTATCCAGAGATTATTGATTACCGCTGCGACTATATCAGCAATCCCTTCCGTCTTGTAAATCTTAAGAAAAAAGGACTTTTCAATTATATTTACGGTGCCATCGGACACATCTGCTATATCCCAAGACGGAGGCAGTGCAACCTATTCCGGAAACACATGCGCTACAGCCAGCCGGTTTCCAGAGGCAATATGAGTGCTGTGGCAGGCAAATACGATATTTACATTGCAGGCAGTGACCAGATCTGGGACTATAAGCTGACCAATTTCGACACAACTTATTTCCTTGATTTTGTTAAAAAAGGCAAGAAAAAATGTAGCTATGCAGCTAGCATCGGTGAGCATGAGCCACCGGAACAGTACCGTAAGAAATACAGCTCCCTGCTGAAAGATTTTGATCAGATTCTGGTACGTGAGGATTATGGTGCCGATATTGTGGAGAGCCTCACCGGCAGCCGTCCTGGCATTACCTGCGACCCTACCCTGCTTCTTACAGCAGACGAATGGACATCTTTATTAAAAGAGCCCCGATGTAAAAGCAAATATATCCTGGTTTATCAGCTTGGGATCAACAAAGAACTGGTGGACTTTGTACGCCGCCTGAAAAAGAAAACCGGCCTGCGTGTGGTTTATATTCCTTTCCCACTTGTAGGCCTTATGAACTGCAGCTGCAAGATCGCCATTGGCCCTGCCCAGTGGATGGGACTTTTCAAAAACGCAGAATATGTAATTTCCGACTCTTTCCACGGTGTGGTTTATTCCCTGCTTTTTAACCGCAACTTTTTTGCCATGGTCAATGGCCATCATATGAACCGCAGGGTACAGCAGTTGCTGAAAATGGTTGGCCTTTCCCACCGTACCATCAAAAACGTAAGTGATGAAGAGCTTACCCAGCCTATTGATTTTACCTTTGCCAATGAAGAGATCGCCCGGTTCCGTGAAGAATCCCTGGCACAGCTTCGCAGCCTGGTAAAGGAACAGGAGGATTGATCTGCAAATATGTTTACCGAAAATCTAAAAAAAAGCGATTGCTGCGGGTGTATGGCCTGTGCCAACATTTGCGGCAAATCTGCCATTACAATGAAGCACGATAAATGTGGTTTTTATTATCCCATCGTAGATGAAACCAAATGCGTAAATTGTGGCCTTTGTCAAAAAGTCTGTCCTATGGAAGACACTTTCACAGGTGTGGATGCCTCCCCGGATATTTATGCACTTCGTAACCGGGATCCCCAGATTCTGAAAGGAAGTTCATCCGGCGGCATGTTTACACTGCTGGCCAAGTGGGTCATTTCCCAGAATGGAGTAGTATACGGAGTTGCCTTTGACAAGGATTATAAGGTTCTTCACATGCGGGCACAGTCCATGGAAGAGGCATCTGCTTTCTGCACTTCCAAATATGTGGAAAGTGACCTATCTGAAGTTTACGTTTCCCTGTCACAGGATCTGAAATCTGGAAAAACTGTACTGCTGACCGGCACTCCCTGTCAGATCGCAGGCGTTCAAAAATTCCTTCGTACCAGGCATATTCCTACAGATAACCTGTATACCTGTGACAATATCTGTCACGGTGTTCCAAGCCGGATGCTATGGAAGGATTATCTTAAAATCCTGAAAGAAAAATATATTGCAAAGGATGACCGGATCACAGGGATCAACATGCGCAGCAAGCGGGTTTCCTGGAAAAAGCAGGTCATGGATGTAACCCTTGAAAAGGGCAATCTGGAAAGCGTTATGGAGGACTTTTCCTTCAACCGTTTCTTCCTCAGCCTTTATGGAAACCGCCCTTCCTGCTTCCATTGTCATTATACCAGCTATAAGCGGCCAGGTGACTTTACCCTTGGAGATTTCTGGAATGTGGAAAACGCAGGCGTTACCTTTGATGTGGAAGGCGGCGTGAATTTGGTACTTGTAAACACTCCCAAAGGTCAAAAGCTGTTTGATCAGCTAAAGGGAAAGGCAGATTACCAGTCTGTTTCCAAAAAAGCCAGCTGGCAGCCTCATCTGGAATATTCTGCGAAACCGCCTGCAAAGCAGGCTGCATTCTGGCATGAATATACCGAAAGCAACGACAAGGAAATGATAATGCGTAAATATATGCAAGGCTCCTTCCTTACAAAAGTGATCCGCAAGGTTACTCCGTTTTTACGCAAAACCGGTCTTTACGGTTTCGCTGGAAAAATGTATAAAACCCTTCTTGTAAGAAAGAAATAAGTGAGAAGTATTATGACTTACAATAATGCAAAGACCGAGAATAATCATGACTTGCAAATAGAAATATCCGGAAAGGAATGTGACTTACCATCGAATACGTGAATCAAGAAAAAAATGTTAAAAAAGCCTTTTTGTGGAATATGATCGGAAGTACCTGCTATTCAGCATCTTCCTTTCTTTACCTGCTGATCGTTACCAGACTATGTGGTGTAGAACTTGCCGGTTTTTTCTCCCTTAGCTATGCTACAGCACAGCTGCTCCTCCAGGTCGGCCGATATGGGATGCGTACCTTCCAGGCCACTGACCTGGATCACAAATATCGTTTTTCTGAATACAAAGTGTCCCGTGTATTTTCCTGTGCTGCCATGATGCTTTTTGGTGTCATTTACAGCGCCTACAGCTTTTCAGGAGAATACATTGCCATCAGCATTTTTGTTATCATGATGAAGATGATCGATGCAGTAGAGGATGTATTTCACGGCAATCTGCAGCAGAACTACCATGTAGAGCTTATGGGGAAAATGCTGGCTGTGCGTAATGTATACTCCGCAGTTTTCTTTACTCTGCTGCTTTATTTCACCAGGAATCTTTATCTGACCTGTGGTGCAACAGCCATTACATCCCTGATGCTGTGTCTTCTGGTAAATTCCTGGGCTGTGCAGCATATTTCCTCCCGGCAGCCGAAACGAAGCTTTCAGTTCTCCCATGTACTGGAATTACTGAAAATGTGTACCCCGCTGTTTGCAGGTACCTTTCTTTCCCTGCTGCTTTACAATGTACCCAAGTATGCCATGTCCAATGTAATGACAGATGAATATCAGACCTATTACAGCATTTTATTTATGCCCTCTTTTGTGATCACGCTGATGTGCGAATTTGTATTCAAGCCTATGATCACCACTATTGCAGGACTATGGTGGGATAATGATCTGAAGAAATTTGTTCTGTACGTAGCCCGTATCATCGGGATCATCTTCCTTTGCTGTGGTGGTATCGTCATTGCCGGGCATCTGCTTGGAAGGACTTTGCTGGAGCTGATCTATGGAGTAGATCTTTCTCCCTATAAGCTTCACTTTATCGTACTTCTCATAGGCGGCGGTATCGGTGCTGAGGTGTACATGATCTACAATATCCTGATTGCCATCCGTAAAGGAGGCTGCATCCTTCCGGTATATGCACTGACTGCTCTGATCACCATTCTCCCGGCAAAGGCTATGGTACAGAAGCTGGGGATCATGGGTGCATCCCTTAATTATCTGTTGTCCTGTTCTGTTTTATTTATTATGTTTTTTGCCATTTTGATCTGGGTGATCCTGAAGAAAAAGAAAGCATTATCTCATTGATCTTTCTTTACAATGGGCTGTCCTATACGCAAACAGCTGCTTTTTTGAATAATCACTTTATATCCTTATAGAATTACAGGGGACTGCATCTGCAGTCCCCTGTTTGTTTGCATATCATGGATCTGTCTGCGGCTTTGCTGCAGGTGTGATCCCTTGCCTCATAATTATTTCTTTTTTACTGTAACAATACACTTGGCACTGATCTTCTTGCCAACCTTTACAGTGATCACAGCTGTTCCCGCTTTCTTTGCAGTGATCTTTCCAGTCTTGCTTACAGTTGCCACTTTTTTATTAGAAGAACTGTAAGTTACCTTTGTCTTGCAGGTAACAGGTGTTACAACTGGTTTCAGCTGATAAACTTTCTTTTTCTGCGGTTTCAGCTTCAGTGTCACTTTTTCTGGTACACCGGTAAGTGACCATGCAGCTACACTGCCTTTCTGTACATTCACCTGAATGGTCTTCTTCTGTTTCTTCGCTGTTACAATGGTGATAACTATCTTTCCGGTTGACTTCTTGGAAGCCTTCAGCTGAATGGTGTTCTTTTTCAGCTTCTTAACTGCTACGATCTTCTTATTGGAAGAAGCCACAGACTTGATACTGTCTTTTGATGCCAACGGAATCACCAGAGATACTTTCTGGTTTCTCTTGATTGGAAGAACATAAGGCTCTGTCTGTGCTTTTTCAGCTGCGCCACAAACGCTGCAGGCTCTTGTCTGCTCACCAGCATCCACATAAGTAGCCTCTTTGGTCACTGTCCACTGGCCCCAGGTATGTACGCCTGTTGCTGGGATCACTTCTGTCTTGGTGCTGCCGCATACTGCACATTTTGCTTCTTTTACTCCTGCCTCTGTACAGGTTGCTGCCTTTGTTACTACCCACTGACCCCAGGTATGTGCTCCTGTTGCTGGGATCGCTTCTGTCTTTGTAGCGCTGCATACTACACATTTTGCTTCTTTTACTCCTGCTACAGTGCAGGTAGCTGCCTTTGTTACTGTCCATTCACCCCAGGTATGTGCTCCTGTTGCTGGAAGTACCTGATCCCTTGTATCTCCGCAAATCTCACAACGCTGTACACTGGATCCGTCTACACCACAGGTAGGATTGGTAACAGTCTCATCTTTCCACTGATGATCACATGCTTCCTCTGACTGTCTTACAAAAACAGCAGCCTCATCCACGCCGATCAGTTCATCACCCATCTTCACTTCGGCTTGAACCCAAAGAGCACCCGGCATACCCAATTCCTGATAGATTTCCCACAGTTTTGCACCATAGAGAGTGAGCATGGTGCCATCTTCACTTACTGCATAATTGTCTCCAGGAATCATGATTTTTTCGTTGCCTCGATATCCATACAGACTCCAGATAATTTCCGGCATCTTATCTGCCGGCATCCGAATCTTAATATTCAGCATGCAAATCTCATTATTATAGATCCAGCTATTGCTAAACTCCGGATCTCTCAGCTCAGAGATTGTTACATCCTGATCCTTGTTTAAGATACGGTCGAAATGAATCTCTTCTTCTGCTACATCTTCCCAGAATTCATTGCCATAACGGTCACTATGGAGTTCCTGTGCTACCAGTACGATCTGGGTCTCAGTGCCTGCTATACGTACCAGTGCCGGGATATCCTGCTCTGCGGTAGCAGGTGTTCTTTCCCATTTCTCACTATCATATTCCACACGCCAGCGAACATTTTTATTATCCAGTGTGCCTGTGAACTTTTCTCCGGTTTCAGGATCAAGACCTGCATATTTAACTGTAGGATTATACTGGTTCAGATCTACTACAGAACCAACTTTATTACCTATATCACCATTGTCATCCCAGCCTTCCAGCTGTACATTATAATGCAGGTTTCTTACAGAAATGTTGATATCAGTATAAGCATCCCAGTCCGGATAGTCTTTTTGATCCACATCATCAAAATGTGTTGCCCTGGATACAGCCCTGAAGCCAACACCAAATTGACCTTCGTCTTCGCTCTTTGTTGCCTGCACAACTGCTTTATTTTCGCCCATTTCTATAGAGGCGAGATTTCCAGGAACACCTCCGTCCATCTCTATATAATATTCATTGGAAGGTACCTCTGTTTTCTCAGTATTACCATCTTCGCCCTGTACTTCTTTGTATACCTTGAAGCTGATCTTCTGGCTTTCTCCTTTCAGCATCTGCCAGCCTGTTTCAAACTCAGCTTCCACTGAATAAATGGTGTCATGTACCCAGATATCAAAGGTATGTGTCTGCTCAGCACCGTGAATATCATCATAGGTAACTGTCACACTGGTACCGCCGTACTTGACTCCTGTAAAGAGATAACCGTCCTCCTTTTCTTCATAGGATACGGATGGCTCAGGATCGTCCTCCTCCAGACTCTCTATCTCTATTCCTTTGATCTTACATGGAACAGGCTCACCATACGGATGCTCACTGTTTTCCACATAACAGTTGAAATCCTTGCTAAGCCAGAAACGATTTCCCTTAAACATCTGAGTACCATAGCTAGGATACTGGTAATCCTCTATGGCATCTCTTGAGTATATGCCTGCTCTCTGCTCAAACACCTTTATACCATCTGTTCCAGGTGCTCCTGCTCCTACAGAGACACGAATCTCGATCCACTGTCCCTCCTGCAGATTCTTCTGAACCTCTGCCAGAACCTTTCCATTCACATGAAGCTTAGAAGCATCTTCTGCATCCACTTTCCAGAATCCGGCATCGATCGTTCCCAGCTGATCCTCATCGTTTTCAGACCGAGTGCCTACTTCCCAGCCGATCCGGTAAAGTGCCTCCTCTTTATCTTTTTTGTCTGCCAGATTCTCTGTATTGAGCTGAAGTACGTAATCCTCTTCGTTGTTGAATACATAGGTGCCGCCCTCCTCACGAAGATTCTCGAACCATACGGAATAATCAAGTTCGTCAAACCAGAAATCTCTGCGGCAGATCTCATCCAGCCCACCATTTTCATTCTTAATGTTGGCAATCAACGCTATATTGGTACCATAGTCTTTCATCCTGGTAAGCAATGGAAATGTTCCATCCTGGGATGGGTGTACATACCAAAGATTCTCATCAAGTTCCAAGGTGTATACAACATCGTTTCTTTCTGTTTTCTGGTCGCCATTTACACGCCAGGTGGAGATTCCCAGGCTGTTCAGATCCAAAGTACCGCCAACCGGAGGATTTGATGCCTCTTCTGCCACAGAAATATAATCGTATCCATCGCACACGTCAAAATAAAACTCATTCTCAGCAACAGGCACCAGCTCACCCTGCTCGTTCTTTATGGATGCCCTCACCCGGATAGAAGTCTCACCTCGGTTTTCGCCATCCGTGCTCTCTACATGAATATAGGTTTTGCCATCCTTCTGGATAAAGGAAACATCCTTCAGGAAATCATAATCGATCAACTCGCCATTTTCATTCTCAATCAGTTCCAGAGAGAAGTCCTCAATGTCTTCGCCTCCCATTTCCTGGTCACTGTGTCGCCACTCATGATGCAGGGTTACAGGCAGATCCATAGCAGTTCCCGGAAGCATGGAATTATTGTCATCAGGATAAACCGCATCCAGGTTGTACATATCCTTTTCTACATAGAATTTTGTCTCATGCACCTGCGGTTTTCCATAATAGTCGTTATAAGAAATCTTCGCCGTCACCTGACCCGGACGCTTGGCATAAAGATTCCATCCACCGTCCGGTTCTGTCACTTCAAAAATATCGTCATTGCCTTCCAGTTCAACACCGGTGATCCGGAATGTGTAATGATTTCCCTCAGGATGATCCGCATCCTCTATATAGCATTCTCCTTCTTTATTGATCCAGATATTCTGATCTACAAGAACGGATCTATAGTCATTCTCAAAATGGTACTCATACCGAGATTCTGCAAGATCCAGACCGGCTTCATCTGTATACAGAACAAATTCGCACTGTGGCTCATCACTCTCACCTGGAATATAACCTACTACCTTTGTGCGGATCACAAAATGCCACCCCTCTTCCAGCTCCTGATAAGCCTTTGCAAATCTGGCACCGTCAATGTAGAGTTTGTTACCCTCTGACTTCCAGAAAGCCGTCTCATCTGTGCCAGTATATGGGATAAAGGAATCCTCTTCTGTGTCTTCTTGTATTTTACCAACAGACCAGCGGACAGAATAATTTTCGCCACGATTGTCAAGGTTTTCAGTGTTAAGCCCTACATAATAGTCCACCTCATTATCATATACGAATGTATAATTACCGTCATCTTCGTCGCCTCGCAGATTCTCGAAATACATATCATAATCCAGACAATCAAAACTGTAATCCCTGCTACAGATTTCTTCCCACACACCGGCATCATTCTTTGCCTCTGCTACAATATAAATATCTGCATCATCAGCTGTCTTACGGTATAATACAGGAAAATCTGTCGCACCCTCACTTACATTCTTCTTCACATACCACATATTCTCATCCGGCTCAACCAGTCGGAAACGTACATCCTCCCGTACTTGGGGTACTTCTGCCCCAACTGTATAATGCAGTACCTGAAGTCCAGACAGATCCAGCTGCTGGCCTGCCCCTAATTCACTGTTATCGTCCAGCAGCTTCTGTGGTGCAAGCACATCATATGCAGATCTTACCTCCACCCAGACCTGATTCGTTGCCAGAAGTCTTCTCTCCTCTCCGGTGCCGGCAAATGCCTGGATGCAGATATCCGTTCCACCCTCCGCACCCTCTTTTGCTTTCACAAGCAAAGAGTTATCCTTAGGATTAATGGTAACATCAATCAGACTGCTGTCATATGCTGTGCCGTCTTTAAGACCGTTATAAAGCTCCAGCTCATATTCTATGGCATTCTCTCCATCACCATTCCCTGCGTCTCCATTTCCTGTATCACCATTCCCTGTATCCACGTCAGGTTCTGTTTCCGCAAGATTGATGACTTCTCCATCACCGCCATCGCCTTCATTATCATCATACCATTCAGAAACAGCTGTGAAAATCTTCATCTCACTGCCTGGAAACATATGCCAGTCTCCACTTGCATATTCCGTATACAGCTCATAGTGGACAAAGCCTCCGTCATCTGGCTCTTCTCCCTCTGCCGGATTCTCTCCCTCTGCCGGTTCTCCTGCATTATCACTGAGAAGATCCACATCCTCTACCTCTTCACAGGTAAACTCTGCCGGCTCCTCTGTACTCTCATCTGCCGGTGCTGCCGTAAACGAATCCTCCGGCACATCCTCTACAGATGTTTCCCCTGAAGGTATCTCTTCTGCCTGTGATACCTCTCCTGCCTGCTCCTGATCGGACAACTCCTCCACATCCACGATCTGCTGATCCGCTTCTTCAGCCAATGCCATAGATGGGCAGCTTCCTGCCACCATGGAAAAGGCCAGTGTCCATGCGCCCAGACGCTTCCATACTTCCTTATGTCTCATGCACATCCTCCTTTTCTTGTCAAGCGGATATCCGCCATCCGCTTCGCTGCTTGCACATAATCAAATCACTGTCCTGCAGTTGATCCAGTTATGCTGTTGATAGTTATTCGCTCTTTGAGCATATTTTCACTCAACAGGTTAGTTACATTCATTATAATAGTATAAAATTCATTTTTCAACCAATAATCTGGAATTTATATTATACAATCTGTACAAAAAATCCTGTCTGTAAGCTATTTTTACTTACAAACAGGATTATAAGATTTCTGATCTATATGATGAGGACAGAGTCAAAAGGTCTAAATACACCTGAGCTTGCTCATAAGTGGATGAAAGACCTTGGGGCCCGCCCCCAAATTATGCGTGTCTTATCGGAAGCTGATACTTCCTATATCCCCGAAAACCGGAAAGTGCCAGAACAAGCAGCAGTTCCTTCTGGGGTGCCCGCCAAGCCCCCTCAGGCTGAAACCATTCGTGAACCGTATGGGTATCTCCCCCATCTCCTGCACGGCCCAGTGCCACTGCAGGAATCCCCAGGGAAATAGGAATATTGGCATCTGTACTGGATGCATCATGAAATACCGGCGTATATCCAACAGCACTCGTAGCATCCCAGGCTGCCCGGACGATCAGCTCATCCGGCTTCTGAGCCCCTGCCGGACGTCTGCCTTTTTCCTCAAAGATCACTGTTACCTTCTCTTTTGTATCCCACCGGGCATTTTCCTGGCTGACAGCATCTTCTGTCACCTGCTTAAACTGTGCGGACAATGCAGATAATTCTTCTGCACTGTCAGATCGCAGATCCACCAGCATAGAGCATTTCTCAGGAATGCTGTTTACAGAAGTACCTCCCTCCACAACGCCTACATTAAATGTGGTCTTAGGCAGCTTTTTTACCTGAAAATCTGCGATCCGGCTGATGGCCCTTCCCATTGCGTGAACAGGATTGGGAAGTCCGAAATCACTGAAGCTGTGACCGCCCGGTCCTGCAAATGTTACCAGATATCGTTCGCTTCCGGTGGCAGTATGGATGATCCCACCGGGAACCACATTATCTACCGTGATAAAACCATCACAGGCATGTGGATCCCTGAAAATGTATTTTACACCTTTCAGGTCGCCCAGACCTTCCTCGCATACATTGGCGCAGAAGATAATATCTCCTTCCCCATGGATATTCAGAGCCTTCATAGCCCTGGCCACGCTGAGGATCTCTGCAATGGCTCTTGTATCATCATTGATCCCAGGACATGTATACCGGTTTCCTTCTTTTTTGATGGTCAGGTCAGTACCTTGTGGAAATACCGTATCTGTATGGGCTGCTATCATCACCACCGGTCCTTTACCAGTCCCCTTAATGGTGCCAAATACATTGCCCACCCGGTCCATACCAACATTGTCCAGACCTATCCTCTCCATCTTATCCATAATGCAGACTGCCCGGTCCTGCTCAAAACCGGAGGGAGCCGGAATCTGTACCAATTCCAGAAGCTCCTTAAGGGTACGGTCATCATCTTCCTTCAGATATGCAAATGCTTTCCGGATGATCTCCATATTTTTCAGCTGTTCCATCCCGTTCTCCTTTCCAGTTCGTCCTGCTTATTCCGGTTGGATCAGCTCCAGCAGCTTCTCCAGCTCTTCATAAGAGGATATATTATTGGATTCCCGGCGCAATGCAGAGCTGTGAGGCAGCCCTGCTGTATACCAGGCCACATGCTTCCGCATCTCCCGGATACCCATATATTCTCCCTTCAAGTCGATCTGCGCCCTTGCATGCCGCAGGATCATCTGGCAGAGCTCTTCTCTGGATGGTCCCGGAAGCAGTTCGCCAGTAGTAAAATAATGATTCATTTCCCGGAAGATCCATGGATTCCCTTCCGCTGCCCGTCCGATCATGATCCCATCACAGCCCGTCTGCTTCATCAGCTCTTCTGCCTTCAAAGGAGAAGTCACATCTCCGTTGCCGATCACAGGAATCTTTACTGCCTCCTTCACCTTACGGATGGCATCCCAGTTAGCCTGACCGGAATAATACTGCTCCCTGGTCCGTCCATGGACTGCAATGGCAGAGGCTCCCGCATCTTCGATCCGTTTGGCGATTTCCGCCAGATCCACAGCTTCTTTTTCAAAACCAATACGGATCTTTGCAGTCACCGGCTTATGGATAGCAGCCACAATACTCTTTATGATCTGGGAAATCCTTTCCGGATCCTTAAGGAGGGCAGAACCTTCCCCGTTATTCACCACCTTTGGCACAGGACAGCCCATATTAATATCCAGAATATCAAAAGGCTGTTCCTCGATGCTGGCAGCCACCTGAGCCATTAATTCCGGCTCATTGCCAAAAAGCTGCATGGATACCGGATGCTCCACCGGGTCGATCTCCATCAACGCCTTGGTATTCTTATTGTGATAGGAGATAGCCTTTGCGCTGATCATCTCCATGCAGATCAGGCCGGCTCCCTGTTCTTTACAAAGCCTGCGGAAAGCCAGATCTGTAACACCTGCCATAGGGGCAAGCACAAAAGGATTCTCTATTTCAACATTGCCTATTTTCCAACGGAGCTCCATGAAGTCTACTCCTTAATGCCAGCCGGATCTTCTCCCAGGAAAAAGACCCTGTAATATAATTCCAATGATTCCAGAAGTTCACTTTTCTGCTGACGGAGCTGCTTGATCCGCAGCGCACTGCCGATATCGTCATATCGTCCGTCAGCCTCCAGTGCCTCTGTCTTAAACTGAAGATCTCCGTTCTGGTCGAATTCCAGTGTAAAAATCCCTCCGATCTCCTCTGTAAAAAGAACGCACATGATCTGCAGTTCTTTCTTTACATGATCCGGAAGAGATGAAAAATCTTCGTTAAAATAATATTTCTGCTCATATGCGCTTGCACCACAGAGCACAATATTGTCCTGATACATCTGTTCATTCCTCTCCTGCAATGTATACTGATTCATTTAATCCATTGCCCTAGTACAGTGAATATTAAGTAACCACCATATTGACTTGCCTTAATTTTCACTGTACTAATCATACGTAGCTGTAAAGACCTCGCACAGATACTTCCCCTGCATTCACAGTAGTATAAGTGCCATCCTGCCGCTCTACGATCAATACGCCAATGTCCGTGATCCCTCTGGCGATCCCTTCAAAAGAATCCTCCCCTGCGATCACACGTACAGGCTGATCCATATTGGCCAGCAGTTCCTCATAATCTTCCCTTATAAGGCTTAAGTCACAGGTCTTGGCAAACTTCTCATAATTCTTCTCAAAAGCCTCCATCACCAGGCCGGGAACCAGGCTTCTGTCAAACTCATGGCCTGCTTCCAGATAAAGGGAAGTAGCTTTATCTGCCATTTCCTCCGGAAACTTCTTAATATTTATATTGATTCCTACGCCAATGACCACGTTGCGGATCTTGTTGCCCTCCACAGCCATCTCTGTAAGGATCCCACAAATCTTCTTATGGGATGCCACCACATCATTAGGCCACTTAATAGTCGTATCAAATCCCAGCTTGTTTACTGCCTGTGCTACAGACAATCCCATAACAATGGTAAGCATAGAAGCATATTTCGGCTCAAATTCCGGCAAAAGCAACAGGCTCATCATAACCGAGGTGCCCCGTGGTGCCTGCCAGGAACGGCCCAGCCGTCCTCTTCCTGCACTCTGATACTCTGCCACAGCCAGCGTACCGTGAGGAAATTTCCTGTCAGCCAAACGCTTTGCCATCAGATTGGTAGAATCTGTTCTTTTCACAAAATGGACGGTTTGACCCGCCCATTTTGTATGAATATTTGCTGAAATTGTATCTTTATCGTATAAAATATCCATTATAATCCTTCCGGTAATCCCAGTGTTGCAGCCATCACAGCTTTGATGGTATGCATACGGTTCTCTGCCTCATCAAATACCTTTGACTGTGCAGACTCAAATACTTCATCAGTAACTTCCATCTCGGTAAGGCCGAAACGCTGTCCCATTTCCTTGCCGATCTTTGTCTTAAGATCATGGAATGCGGGCAGGCAGTGAAGAAAGATCGCCTTCTCTCCAGCATTCTCCATCACATGCTTTGTCACACGGTATGGTGTAAGATCTTTGATACGCTCTTCCCATACCTCATCCGGCTCGCCCATAGATACCCACACATCTGTATAAATAACGTCTGCATTCCTGGTACCTTCCTCTACATCCTCTGTAAGAGTGATAGTTGCTCCGGATTCCTTTGCATACTCATGGCACTGTGCCACCAGTTCATCATTAGGGAAATACTTGCTGTTTGTGCAGGCTGTAAAATGCATACCCAGCTTGGAGCAGGCAACCATCAGGGAATTACCCATGTTATAACGGGCATCGCCCATATATACAAGACGGATCCCCTGCAGATGTCCGAAATGCTCATGGATGGTAAGCATATCTGCCAGCATCTGGGTAGGATGATACTCGTTGGTCAGGCCGTTCCATACCGGGACTCCTGCATATTTTGCCAGTTCTTCCACAATATCCTGGCCGAATCCACGGTATTCAATACCATCATACATCCTGCCAAGAACTCTTGCTGTATCTGCAATACTCTCTTTCTTACCGATCTGTGATCCAGTAGGATCCAGGTAGGTGCTGCCCATGCCAAGGTCATGTGCTGCCACCTCAAAAGAACAACGGGTTCTGGTGCTGGTCTTTTCAAAGATCAGGGCAATATTCTTGCCTTTGTAATACTCAGTAAGCTCACCTGCTTTTTTCTTTGCTTTCAGTTCTGCTGAAAGCTCCAGAAGATAAATGATCTCCTCCGTTGTAAAATCCTTTAATGTAAGAAAATTCCGTCCTTTTAAATTCATAGTCATTCTCCTGTAGTATGTCTTTGCTCTGTTATGCCGGATCTATCCTTGTCAGATTCTTTATTCGGTCTTCTTATCGTCAGTTACAATTTCCTTCAGGGAAGAAGCCAGACCTGCTATTCCCTGGATCTCAGAAGGAATAATGATCTTGGTTGCTTTGCCGTCTGCTACCTTTGTAAGTGCTTCAAAGCTCTTCAAAGTAAGAACTGCATTGTCTGCCCCTGCTTCTTTGATCATACGAAGACCTTCTGCATTTGCCTTCTGTACCTTAAGTACTGCTTCTGCCTGGCCTTCGGCCTCTTTGATCATACGCTCTTTCTGAGCTTCTGCACGAAGGATGGCAGCCTGCTTCTCAGCCTCAGCATCCAGGATCGCAGATTCTTTCTTACCTTCTGCCACAAGGATGGTGGATTTCTTCTCTCCTTCTGCGATCAGGATCGCTTCTCGTCTCTCCCGCTCTGCCTTCATCTGCTTTTCCATGGCTTCCTGGATCGCAGCCGGCGGGATGATATTCTTCAGCTCTACACGATTCACCTTGATGCCCCATGGGTCTGTGGCAACATCCAGGGAGGCACGCATCTTGGTATTGATCACTTCACGGGAGGTAAGTGTTTCATCCAGCTCCATATCTCCGATAATATTCCTAAGTGTGGTGGCTGACAGATTCTCAATGGCCATGATGGGATTCTCCACACCGTAAGCATACAGCTTAGGATCTGTGATCTGGAAAAATACAACGGTGTCGATCTGCATGGTTACATTATCTTTTGTGATCACAGGCTGAGGTGGAAAATCCACTACCTGTTCTTTCAGGTTGACCTTTCTGGCAACTCTCTCGATAAAAGGCACCTTAAAATGTACACCAGTGCCCCATGTGGCACGGTATGCACCAAGGCGTTCCAGCACAACTGCATAAGCCTGGGGAACAATGCGGATACAGGATGCCAGCACCCATAATGCCAGAATAACAATCACCAATAATGCCAAAATTCCTCCCATAAATTAATCCTCCTTTTTCACCTTCACAATTAATTTGACCCCACGGACTTCCGTGATGGTAACTACCGTCTTCTCAGGAATGATCTCCTTGTCATCCGATGTCCTTGCCAGCCATTCAATATCATTGATGCGAACCTGTCCGGTCTGTGCCAGATTGTCAATCTTCTGGATCACTACTGCGGACTGACCCATCAGGCTGTTTACATTGGTACGGACCATGCCCTTATTCAGACATTTCTTTAGTACAGGTCTGGCCAGAATCAGAAGTATCAGAGAAACAGCCAGAAACAGTATGATCTGCAGCCATTCTTCTGCTCCCATGCCTGCAGCAAGAGCAGCCACCAGAGCACCTCCTGCAAACCAGATAGTGGTAAGCTGCACCGTCACGGCTTCAGCTACCAGAAAAAAAGTAAGTATTGCCAGCCAGATAAAGACTTCCTGCATAGAATCTCCTCCTTATCCTCTCCTCTGCCTTGCAGCCTCATACATAAGGATCCCGGCAGCCATGGCCGCATTCAGGGATTCTACCTGCCCGTTCATTGGAATCCGTATCAGACAATCCGCTGCCTGCGACGCCTGATCCGTAAGTCCCTTTCCTTCATTACCGATCAGGAAAGCAGTTCCTCCCTGATAATCCTCTTTATCATAGGTATTCCTGCCCTGCAGATGAGCTGCAAAAAGCCGGATATGATGTTTTTCCAGCTGTTCTTTTAATGATACCACACTTTCCACGTATAGAAAAGGCATTCTGTAAATAGAACCCATGGTGGAACGTATCACCTTGGGATTGGTAATGTCCACACAGGTTCTGGTAAGAAAGATCCCGTCCACTCCGGCGCCCTCGGCTGTACGGAAGATCGTTCCTGCATTGCCCGGATCCTGCAGATCCTCAAGCACCATCACCAGTGGGTGTATTTGATCTGCTGCCCGGCTTCCCCAAATGTCTTCTTCTATATAGGAAGGCTTCTTAAGAAGAGTAAGGATACCCTGCGGTGTCTGAGTATCGCTCATCTGTCTGAATACGGAATCTGAAACCACTTCACAAGGAAAGCCTTCGGCATGGCTCATCAGCTCAGTATCCCCGGTAACAGACTCAGCCAGATAAACTCTGGAAACCCAGTCAGCCGGAGCTTCCAGGAACATCTTCCTGCCCTCTGCCACAAACAGCCCCTGCTCTCTCCTTGCCTTTGCCTTTTGATTTAACTGTATTATATTTTTGATCTGTCCGTTATTCACACTGGTTATCATAAATCAGGAACCTTCCCCTTAGTTCAGTCTTTCCAGTACTTTATTTTTGCCTATAGCCATCAAATGCCAGTCTGCTTCCAACGGCTTCATCGGGTCCAGATTAATTTCTACATCATCCCCTACCTTGATGGCGATAATATTAATATCATGGCTCTCACGAAGCTGCAATTCCTGCAGGCTTTTGCCTATCCACTCCGTCGGCACAGGAAACTCTGCCATACTGAATTCAGTGGAAAGCTCAAATACATCCAGAAAACCTCCGGACATCAGATTTCTTGCCACACGAAGTCCCATGGACTGCTCCGGATAAATCACCCTGTCTGCGCCGATCTTCTCAAGGATCTTGCCGTGAAGGGCATTCATGGCTTTTGCCAGAACATAGGGTACTCCCAGCTCCTTGGCTTGCATAGTGGCCATAATACTGGCTTCCATATTCTCAGCCACTGCGATCACTGCCACATCCACATTCTGCACACCCAGAGCCCGTAAAACTTCAGGCTCACGCACATCTGCACGAACTGCATAAGTAACCTTATCTGCAATCTCCTGGATATTTTCTTCCCTTGCATCAATTGCCAGTACGTCACAATCCGACTCTGCCAGTGTTTCTGCCACTGACATACCAAATTGTCCAAGTCCGATCACTGCATAGCTTTTTTCCTTCATGTCATGTCTCCTATCCAATCATCACATCTTCTTCTGCAAGATGGATATTCTCTGATCTGCGCTGTTCTCTTGCCACCACGGCTGCACCTAAAGTAAGAGGGCCGATACGTCCAAGATACATGGTCAGCATTACAATGTATTTCCCTGCCAGACTCAAATGTGGCGTCAGCCCTCTGGACAAACCTACTGTTCCCAGGGCTGAAGTTAATTCATAAATAACGTCCATCAGATCTGCCTGTGGCATCGCTACAGCCAGAAGCATAATCATGATCAATAAAACCAACAAAGACATCCCTGCTACCACAAGGGCAGAACGGATGTAGCTGCTGCGAATCTTCCGATTGTGGCTTTCCACATCCTTATCACCACGAAGATTGGCCCGGATGCTAAGCACTAGCACTGCAATGGTCGTTGTCTTAATACCACCGGCTGTACCCATAGGGGATCCTCCGATGAGCATCAGTACCAAACACAGCACAAAGGTAGCATTGGTAAATGCTGCCTGATCTGTTGTGAAAAATCCGGCGGTCCTGGTGGTCACAGACTGAAAAGCAGATGCAAGCAGCTGCCTGCCTGTAGACATCCCTGCAAAAGTATCCGGATTGTTCCTTTCAAACAAAAAGATCAACAGCGTACCTCCAATAACCAGGATCAGGGTTGTTTTTAATACCAGCTTGCTTTGCAGACGAAGAGTTGCATAAACTTTTTTTACTGACAGCTTATGATTCTGTTTTGCCTTTTTTATTTTTGCCCAAATATCCCACCATACAATAAAGCCAAGACCCGAAGAAATGATCAGAGCCATAGTGGTAAGATTCACCAGCACATTTCCCTGATAAGGTGCCAGACTGGTCTCGCCCAGAAGATCGATCCCTGCATTGCAAAATGCTGACACTGCAGTAAACACTGCATGAACCATTCCCTTACGGAAGCCAAACTGAGGCACAAAGCAAAATGCATACAGCACTGCGCCTGTCCCTTCTGCAACCAAAATACAAAGTACGGTTTTTCGCACAACTTTGACCAGTCCTGACATCTGATCCAGGTTATAGGATTCCTTGATCAGTTTCCGGTTCCGCAGGGAAATCTTCTTGTGAAGTCCAATAAACAGTATACTTGCCAGAGATACTACTCCTATGCCTCCGATCTGGATCAGTAAAAGGATAGCCGCTTTGCCTATTGTCGACCAATGGGTAGCTGTGGTCACTGTCACCAGGCCGGTAACACACACGCTGGTAGTAGCCGTAAATAATGCATCTGCAAAAGAAGTGCTTTCCCCCGGCGCGGTGCAAAACGGGAGCCAGAGAAAAAATCCTCCTACAAAAATTACCCCCGCAAAGCTGAGGGCAATTATTTGTGCTGTTTTCAATTTATGAAATTTTTCCTGTAAACATCGTCTAAAACTATTTCTGTAATCCATGTTTGTCATAATTATGAGAAAGGGATTTACAAACCTCCCACTGATATTCTGAAACGCTCTTCTGCATAGCAAGTGCCTCGTCAATATCGAAGTCCACAAAATCTCCATGACGATATCCAACTACTCTGCAGCTCTTACCTGCTACCAGAAGGTCTACAGCCATTGCACCCATCATAGATGCATACACACGGTCCTTACATGTAGGGCTTCCACCACGCTGCATGTGTCCAAGGATAGTGGCACGAGTCTCAATACCTGTAGCTGCTTCGATACGTTTTGCCATAGCCTGGGAATTACCGATACCCTCTGCATTTACGATGATATGATGCTTCTTGCCAAGCTTACGGCTCTCAATAATGTTGTTGATCAGCTTCTGCTCATCATAGTCGTATTTCTCAGGGATCAGCACATCCTCTGCGCCGTTGGCAATACCGCACCATAATGCCAGATATCCGGCGCCACGGCCCATAACCTCGATAATACTGCATCTCTCATGGGAAGTAGAGGTATCACGTACCTTATCAATTGCTTCCATAGCTGTATTAACAGCTGTATCAAATCCGATGGTGTACTCTGTACATGCAATATCCAGGTCGATCGTGCCTGGTACACCGATGGTATTCACACCAAGGGCAGCCAGCTTCTGTGCTCCTGCAAAGGAACCGTCTCCACCGATCACTACCAGTCCGTCAATACCATGCTTCTTGCAGATCTCTGCGCCTCTCTTCTGTCCTTCTGCTGTACGGAATTCTGCACAACGTGCTGTATAAAGGATCGTACCGCCACGCTCAATGGTATCGGATACATCCTTCGCTGTCATATCTATAATCTCTTCATTCAGCAGTCCATTATATCCCTTCAGTATACCTTTTACATTTAATCCGCTGCTAAGTCCACGTCTTACCACTGCACGGATTGCTGCGTTCATTCCAGGAGCATCACCGCCGCTGGTAAGGACACCAATGGTCTTAATTTTTTTCTCTGCCATAATAATTACTCCTCCATCTTCTGAGTTCCTTGAGATGCCTGTATTCTCTCTGATACAATCTGCATCTCGGGGTTAATCCTTTTCTACACATATTCAGCACTAGTTTATAGCATCTTTCTGTTTTTTTCAATACTCTGTCTCTGTTTTTTTTCAGAAGCTTTTTATAAACTTTACATTAGAAACTTTTATTCAAGAATGCCTCGGCATTCTTGCTGCGAGGTGCGCGTCATGCAATTGCATGACATACTTCTCCTGCGCACCTCTGCAATCCTGCCGGAGGCTATATCAGCTGGGGGATTGACTCCCAGCTGATATACTTCATAAGAAGCTTTTTACAAATTTCATATCAGAAGCTTTTCAGTGCACGCTCTACCACGCGTACATTCTCACTGCCATATTCCCTCCGGAATTTTTCCAGCCATTCTTCCTGCAAAGCTACCCTGTATCCAGCTGGTAGCTTTTTCATTGCTTTTACATCCTTCAGATAGATCACAACGGAAGCATTGCCCGGAACTGCTCTCAGTTCTTCCATCAAATGTGCTTCCCGGTCTGCATATGCATCCCTGTCATCAAACTGCAGCCAAAGCTCCCTTGGCACTTCTTCAAAGGTACGCACCCTTTCCAGGATCAGCTTGCTGGCCTTATCATCTTCAGCGGATACCCGTCCCTGGATCAGCACACGGGCATCTTCATCCAAAAGGCTCTGATACTTTTCATAATCCCTTGGAAAAACCACTACTTCCACAGTACCCACCAGATCCTCCAGGGTAACAAAGGCCATCACCTTATTATTCTTGGTATATTTAATGGTTTTCTCGGTCACCATACCACCAACTACAACCTTCTGGTTATCCATTACCACGGAAAGTCCAGTCTCTTCATCCGGCTGAAAATCTGTGGTCTTTGCACTGATGTTCTTTTCAAGTATGCCTCTGTACTGTTCCAGGGGATGTCCGCTAAGATAAATCCCCAGTACATCTTTTTCAAAGGCCAGGATAACTTCCTTTGCATATTCTCCCACATCTGGCATACTGATCTCATAAGCCTTCTTATCTTCTTCACCAACCAAGTCAAACAGGCTCATCTGCCCTGCCATGCTGTTCTTCTTATTCTGGCTGATATGATCCACTACCCGGCTGTAAACCAGCATTTTCTGCTGCCGGTTGCCTGGCAGGCAGTCAAGTGCCCCTGCCTTGATAAAATTTTCGATGGCGCGTTTATTCACCTGCCCGCTGTTTCTTTCAATGAAATCACTCAGTGTACGGTAGATTCCGTTTTCCCTGCGCTCCTTCACCAGCGATTCGATCACAGGCCTGCCCACACTTTTAATAGCGGAAAGGCCATAACGGATCCTTCCCTGGTCAACAGAAAAACCACGTTCTCCGTTATTAATATCCGGAGGCAAAATCTGAATTCCCATCTGACGGCATACCTGAATATACTCTGCCACTTTGGCTGGCATTTCAATCACGGAGGTCATAAGCGCAGCCATAAATTCCACAGAATAATAATATTTCAGATAAGCCGTCTGATAAGCTACGATTGCATATGCTGCCGCATGGGATTTATTAAAAGCATATTTTGCAAAATCAGTCATTTCATCATAGATCTTATTTGCTGTCTTCTCAGAGATCCCGTTGGCAATACAGCCAGGCACTCCCTCCTGCTCATTTCCATATACAAAGTTCTGCCGCTCTTTTTCCATGACAGAAGCTTTTTTCTTGGACATTGCACGACGCACAAGATCACTTCGTCCTAATGTATAGCCTGCCAGATTACGCACAATCTGCATAACCTGCTCCTGATATACGATACATCCGTAGGTTGGGCTAAGGATTGGCTCCAGCTGCGGGCAGTCGTAGCGAATGGTATCCGGACGGTTCTTGCCACGGATATACTGGGGAATAAAATCCATCGGGCCCGGACGATACAGGGAAATACCGGCGATCACGTCCTCCAGGCTCTGAGGCTTCAGTTCCTTCATAAAGTTCTTCATACCAGAACTTTCCAGCTGGAACACACCATCTGTACGACCTGTGCCAAGGGATGCCAGAACCTTGCTGTCATTATAATCAATGTGGGACATATCCAGGGTGATCCCCCTATCTTTCTCCACCATTTTCGCTGCATTCTGGATCACTGTTAATGTACGAAGCCCAAGGAAATCCATTTTCAAAAGGCCCAGTTCTTCCAGCGTAGTCATAGTAAACTGAGCTACAATGGTGCCGTCCTGGGCTCTGGAAAGAGGTACGTATTCATCCACCTCTTTCTGGCTGATCACAACACCGGCTGCATGCATGGAGGTATGCCTTGGAAGTCCTTCCAGGCGCTTTGCCATATCGATCAAATGGTGCACATCCTCCTGCTCGTCATAAGTTTTTTTCAGCTCCGGATTCATTTCCAGTGCTTTATCAATGGTAATATTCAGCTCCTGGGGAATCATCTTTGCAATGGTATCCACCTGGGCATAAGGCATGTCCAATACACGTCCCACATCCCTGATCACACCACGGGCAGCCAATGTACCAAAGGTAACGATCTGCACTACACAGTCCTTACCGTATTTGCGAACCACGTAATCGATCACTTCCTGCCTGCGCTCAAAACAGAAGTCCACATCAATATCCGGCATGGATACTCGTTCCGGATTCAGGAAACGCTCAAAAAGCAGATCGTAACGGATAGGATCCAGCTGGGTGATCCCCAGGGTATAAGCAACCAGGCTTCCAGCTGCAGAACCTCTGCCCGGTCCTACCATGATCTCATGATCCCTTGCATATTTAATAAAGTCCCACACGATCAGGAAATAATCCACGTATCCCATATTTTTGATTGTGGTAAGCTCATAATCCAGACGGCTTTCCAACTCTTCTGTCACCGGATCGTATCGTTCTTCCAGGCCTTCCCGGCACAGCTTATTCAAATATTCCCAGGAGGTATATCCATCCGGCACATCATATCTGGGCAGCTTTGTGTTGCCGAACTCAATATCCACGTGGCACCTCTGCGCGATCTTGTGTGTATTTTCCAGAGCCTCCGGCGCATAAGGAAACAGTGCTGCCATTTCTTCTTCTGACTTAACATAATACTGTCCGCCTTCATAACGCATACGGTCTGTATCTGTAAGCTTCTTACCGGTCTGCAGGCAAAGCAGGATATCATGGGAATCTGCGTCTGTTTCATAAGTGTAATGCACATCATTGGTGGCAACCAGCTGGATCCCTGTTTCCTGGTGCATCCGCATCAACTGCTGATTGACCATCTGCTGCTGTGGAATCCCGTGATCCTGAAGTTCCAGAAAAAAGTTCCCCTCTCCGAAAATCTCCTGATATCTGAGGGCAGCCTTTTTGCCATCCTCATACATCCCTTTCTGAAGATATCTGGCAACCTCGCCAGCCAGGCAGGCGCTTAAGGCAATCAGCCCCTCATGATACTCCCGCAGAAGTTCCAGATCCACTCTTGGCTTGTAGTAAAAACCTTCTACAAAACCCTTGGATACGATCTTCATCAGATTTTGATAACCCTGGTTATTCTCAGCAAGAAGCACCAGATGATAGTATCTGTCATCTCCGCTTCCTACTTCCCTGTCGAACCTGGAGCCGGGAGCCACATACACTTCACATCCAAGGATAGGATTGATGCCTGCCGCTTTTGCCGCACGATAAAAGTCGATCACTCCATACATAACTCCATGGTCTGTGATCGCAGCACTGTCCATTCCCAGTTCCTTCACTCTGGACACATATTCATTTATCTTATTTGATCCATCCAGCAGACTATATTCTGTATGGACATGCAGATGCGTGAAAGCCACTGTGTGTACCTCATTTCCTATTTATATTATTTCTTGCCTCTGTTATTTTTTGTATATTCTTCTCTCTTTAATCTCTATTTTGCCTTCTTTCAGAAGGTGCCCGATTGCCCTTTTGAATGCATTTTTGCTCAAGCCGAATTCTCTTTTGATCACTTCTGGGGATGCCTTATCATCAAAAGGAAGAACCCCTGCAAATTCATCGATCACGCTAAGCACGGACTCTGCATCCTCTTCGATCTGCAGGTATGCTTTCTGGCGATCTGTAACATTCATCTTGCCGTCTTCTTTTACTTCTGTTACACGCAGATCCAGAATCTCTCCCGGACGGTATTTCCCGGCAGCCTCCCTTGCGGGAATCAGTGCAGAATACTTGTCATCAACAGCCACAAATACACCAAAATTACCGCTGATCTCATATACACGGCCCTTTACCTGGTCTCCCACCACATAAGGTGTGCGTGTAGAAAGATAATGATATACTTTCATGGTAGCGCAAAGACGCTGGCTTTTATCAATATAAAGAGCCACCAGTACGTCTTTCCCTTCCTGCATCCTGGTGGTCTGCTCATGATATGGAAGCAGAAGGTCTTTTTCCAGTCCCCAATTCAGGAACGCTCCGATCCTTGTCACCTGGGAAACCTTCAGAACTGCAGTCTGCCCTACCTGAAGCATGGGCTCTCTGGTGGTAGCGATGAGACGGTCTTTGGAATCTTTATAAATGAATACGGTCAGCTCATCTCCTGCTTTCGTGCCTGCAGGCACCTGTTTGGCAGGGAGTAGTACAGAATCTTTGCCTTCTTTATCATCCTTTTCAGCCAGATATACACCGAAATCCACTGTTTTTACTACAGTCAGTGTCTGTTTTTTTCCTAATTCAATCATGGGTTCTCCTTATTATATATTTTTACGAAAATGATTATTGTCAGTATAGCACACACACAATGTAAAAGATACTCTCAATCCACATGCGCCTAATTGTTGGTTTGCTCTTTGGCAGCATTCCCCCAATTTGCGGTTGAATAGAATACTATTTAAGTGTGTCTGCGTATTGCAGAAGCCGGCGTGTATCCGCCCATCTGGCATCGCTTGTAGGGCCTCCCAGTGTAACGGAAATATAGGTCTTTCCATTTCCGGCCTGGATCATACCAACAAAACAATGGCCAGCCTTACGGGTATAGCCTGTTTTGATCCCGTATACTCTGTCCATATTGCCAAGAAGCTTATTGGTGGTACGGAAGGTATAGGTATTGCCGTTCAGGCTGGTGATGGTCCCTTGCTGCCGTTTTACGATTTTTCGGATCATAGGCTTCTTCCATGCATAACAGGCGATCTTTGCCAGATCCCGGGCAGTTGTATAATGGTCCATCCCTGCATCCAGTCCATTTGGTGTGGCAAAATGGGTATTCTTGCATCCCAGGACTACTGCTTTTTTATTCATCAGCTTTACAAATTTAGGTACTGATCCGCTTACATGCTCTGCAAGTGCTACTGCTGTATCATTGTGGGATGGGATCAGCAGGGAATAAAGAAGATCCTTCAGTACAAAGCTTTCCCCTTGCTGCAGGTACAGCTTGGTAGGCTCCTGGGCTGCTGCATTGACAGATGCAGTCACCTTCTCGGTTAGTTTGCAATTCTCCAAAGCCAGTATAGCCGTCATCAACTTGGTGGTGCTTGCATTTGCATGGCGCAGATCCGGGTTCTTGGAATAAAGCACTTTTCCAGTGTCAGCCTCTACAAGGATCCCACATGGACTGCTAATGGAAACAGACGGGCCGCTTCCTGTCATCCTGCCATTAGAATCAAACCTGCAATTCACGCCGGAGATCCGTTTCGTTCCTGTGGTCAGCTTGCCCTTTGCATCAAAATAATAGGTATAACGGCTGCGGATCCACCCCTGGCTTCTGCGGCCGTCGCTTCGCAGATAATAGGTCTTCTTTCCATTTTTGTAGATCCATGCATTTTTATACATGTATCCTTCTGATTTCTTCCCAAAGTAATACCACCTGGTACCAATCTTGTGCCAGCTGTACTGCCTGACCCCTTTCGCAGAAAAATAATATGTTTTCCCCCTGACAGATAAAAGGCAATCCTTTGCCATCTGTCCATCTTTGTCATAATAATACCAATTTCCATTTCTGGCGGTAAATCTGCCCCCTGTAACCTTTTCAATATTCTTTACGCTGGTCACTTTTGCAGAAACCGGCACTGCCGCTCCCAGAAGCAGTATCAGCATTACCAGAAGACACAGCCTGTATATGCCTGCTCTTTTTCTCTCTTTTCCTGTACTCATCATTTCCCCCGCTTGAAAGTAAAACAAAATATCAGTTCTATTTATTTTCCTATTTTCCCCAGTTTTAGTCAAGGCATTTTTCGGGGCAAAATAAAAAAGGCGTTCTATCTCACACGCCTTTTTCTCAAAACTTCTGTATAGCATTATTGATTACGGAATCTGGAAAGGAAATCCCGTGTAAGAGCATCTTTCGGATCCTGGAAAAGCTTTTTCGGCTCTCCCTCTTCTACGATCACTCCATCAAGTCGAGCAGTCGCGAGACTTGGCGCGTGATTCTGGTCAGCGTAAGCTGACA